>Ga0209343_10010799_pt1 | contig 10355 bp, 6 predicted proteins | sample RifCSPlowO2_02_FD_184026 | JGI IMG/M metagenome (GOLD analysis project Ga0209343, IMG submission 184026) | Groundwater microbial communities from Rifle, Colorado - Rifle CSP2_plank lowO2_0.2 (SPAdes) (version 2) | ecosystem: Environmental > Aquatic > Deep subsurface > Groundwater | place: Rifle...
CACCACGCTGGTGATCGCGCACCGCCTGGCCACGGTGCAGCACGCCGATCGCATCGTGGTGCTCGACCGCGGAGCGATCGTGGCGCAGGGCTCGCACGCCGAACTGATGCGCCAGGGCGGACTTTATGCGAGCCTCGCGCAGCTCCAGTTTCTCGACAGCGGGGCGCAACGGCTCGAACGCGTGGCATGAGAAGCCTGCTCGCTGCGCTGCTGCTGCTCGCGGCTGGCGTCGCCGCACCGCAGGAACCGCTGCGCGTAGGCTCGAAGCGTTTCACAGAGTCCTACATCCTCGGCGAAATAGTCGCGCAGGCGGCGCGCGCGGCCGGCACGCAGGCCGAGCACAAACCTGGGCTCGGCAATACGGGCATCGTGTTCGCAGCGCTAAAGGCCGGATCGATCGATTTGTACGCCGAGTACACCGGCACGATTGCGAAGGAGATCCTGAAACTCGAGGGCAGCGCCGGACTGGAGGTGCTCAACAGTGCGCTCGCGCCGCAGGGCTTCGGCGTCGCGGTACCGCTCGGCTTCAACAACAGCTACGCGCTCGCCATGCGCGAGGAGCGCGCGCAGGCGCTCGGCATCCGGTCGCTGTCCGATCTCGCGCGGCATCCGCAACTCCGGCTGGGGTTGTCGCAGGAATTCATCGGCCGCGCTGACGGCTGGCCCGGGTTGAAGGCGGCGTACGGACTGCCGTTCGCGTCGCCGCAGGGTCTCGATCACGGTCTGGCTTACGAGGCAGTGGCCGCGGGCAGGATCGATGTCATGGACATCTACACCACCGACGCCAAGATCGAGCGTTACCGCTTGCGCACGCTGGAGGACGACCAGAGCTACTTTCCGCGCTACGACGCGGTGCTGTTGTACCGGCTCGATGTCCCGGTGCGTTTTCCAGAGGCCTGGCGCGCGCTGCAGAAGCTCGAAGGCCGCATCGGCGAGCGGCGCATGATTCGCATGAACGCCGCGGCGGAACTCGAAGGGAAAAGTTTTGCCGATGCGGCGGCGCTGCTGCATGGCGATGAGACGCGCATCCACGCGGCACAGCGCAATTTCCTCGGCACGCTGTTTGGCCCGGATTTCTGGCGCCTGACGCGCGAGCATCTGCTGCTGGTGTTCGCGTCGCTCGCGGCGAGTGTCGCGCTCGGCGTACCGCTCGGCGTCGCAGCGGCGAAGGTACCGCGTGCGGCGCAGCCGATCCTCGGCGCGGTGGGCGTGATCCAGACCATTCCGTCGCTCGCGCTGTTTGCGTTCCTGATCGCGCTCGTCGGCACCATCGGTACGCTGCCGGCGCTGATTGCATTGTTCCTGTACGCATTGCTGCCGATCGTGCGCAACACGCACGCGGGCTTGGAGGCGATTGGGCGCGGCATGCGCCAGGCGGCGCTCGCGCTGGGACTAGGCACGCGCGACCGGCTGACGCTGATCGAGCTGCCGCTCGCGCTGCCTTCCATTCTCGCTGGAATCAAGACCTCCGCGGTGATCAACGTCGGCACGGCGACCATCGCGGCGTTCATCGGTGCCGGTGGTTATGGCGAGCGCATCGCTTCGGGGCTGGCGCTGAACGACAACGTGACGCTGCTCGCCGGGGCGATTCCGGCGGCGGCGCTGGCGCTGATTGTGCAGGGTGCGTTCGAACTCGGAGAGCGCAGGTTCGGCTGGATGGCGCGGGCGCAAGTGCGGTAGAGTCAGTATCAATGAACCATAGCGAAATCGTTAGCTTTCTTTGGGGTGTCGCAGATCTCATTCGCGACACCTTCAAACGCGGCAAGTATCAGGACGTCATCCTTCCGCTGACGGTGCTGCGGCGGCTCGACTGCGTTCTCGCGCCCACCAAGTCGAAGGTCATGGAGACGCAAGCGAGGTTCAAGGGCAAGCTCGACGACCTCGGCGGTCAGCTGCGCAAGGCGTCCGGATTCGCGTTCTACAACACCTCGCGCTACGACTTCGAGAAACTCCTCGCTGACGCGCCGCATCTCGCGGCGAACCTGCGTAATTACATCGCCGGCTTCAGCCCGAACATGCGTGAAGTGCTGGAAAAGTTCGACTTCGACAACACCATCAGCAAGCTCGACGAAGCGGGGCTTCTCTTCCAGGTGCTGGAGCGTTTCAAGAACGTGGACCTGCATCCCGATAGGATCGACAACCCGACCATGGGAACGATCTTCGAGGCGCTGATTCGCAAGTTCAACGAGGCGCTGAACGAGAACCCCGGCGAGCACTTCACGCCGCGCGACGTCGTGCACCTGATGGTGGACCTGATGCTCGCCGGCGACGAGAACCGATTCCGCCGCAAGGGCGCGGTGTTTTCGGTGTATGACCCCTGTTGCGGCTCCGGCGGCATGCTGATGATCACGAAGGAGCACGTCACGATCGGGGTTCGGAAAAACGGCAACATTCTTCGCCCGCCGACCAACCCCGGAGCCGAGATCCATCTCTTCGGCCAGGAGGTGAACCCCGAAACTTGGGCGGTTTCGAAGTCGGACCTGTTCATCAAGGAACCGACCGGGCGGGACGCCGACAACATCGCGTACGGGAGCACCCTGTCCAACGACCGGCACGCCGGCCGCTCCTTCGATTACCTGATCGCGAATCCGCCGTACGGCAAGGATTGGAAGCGCGACGAAGATGCGGTGCGCGCGGAGCACGAGCGCGGCGCGGCAGGGCGCTTCGGTGCAGGTCTGCCGCGCATCAGCGACGGCCAGCTTCTATTCCTGCTTCACATGCTGTCCCACGCTACGGATCCGAAGGACGGCGGCTCGCGCATTGCAATCATCATGAACGGCTCGCCGCTCTTCACGGGCGATGCCGGCAGCGGCGAGAGCCAGATTCGCCGTTTCATCCTGGAGAATGATCTGCTCGAAGCGCTGATCGCGCTCCCGGAGCAGCTTTTCTACAACACCGGCATTGCCACCTACGTCTGGCTGCTGACCAATCGCAAGGCCCCCGCGAGGCGGGGCAAGGTCCAGCTCGTCGACGCCACGTCATTCTGGACTCCAATCAAGAATCTCGGGGCTAAGCGCCGCGAAATCCCGCTGGAGCGTGCCCATGACGTCCTCAAGATCCTAGCCGAATTCAAGAAAGGCGAATTCAGCAAGATCTTTCCGACCACACATTTCGGCTTTCGCAAGATCACGGTCGAACGGCCGCTGCGGCTCAACTTTCAGGCCACCCCGGAGCGCATTGGGCGGCTCGACGACGAAAAAGGTTTCCAGGCGCTTGCGCAGTCGAAAAGGAAAGGCGCCGCCGGCGCGAAGGAGCAGGCCGAAGGTCGGGCCGAGCAGGCGGCGATCAGGAAATTCCTCGGATCGCTGTCCAGCAAGCTTGTAAAAGACCGAGCCGAGTTCGAGAACGCGCTTGAGTCTGCGGCTAAGAAGGCGAGGCTTGCTCTGTCCGCCCCGGTCAAGAAGGCCATTCTCTCCGCGCTCTCAGACCATGACGAGGCCGCCACGATCTGCCGCGACAAGGACGGCAATCCGGAGCCCGACCCCGAGCTTCGGGACACCGAGAGCGTGCCGCTCGCCGAGAGCGTCGAGGCCTTCTTCGATCGCGAGGTCAGGCCGCACGTCCCTGACGCGTGGATTGATACTGCGAAGCGCGATGAAAAAGATGGCAAGGTCGGGATCGTCGGCTACGAGATCAATTTCAACCGCTATTTCTATCGCTACACTCCGCCTCGCCCGCTGGAGGAGATTGAGGCCGACATCCGGGGCATCGAGGAGGACATCCTGCGGATGCTCGCCGAGGTGACGGGGGCTGGGCTGGCGAAGTAGGTGGCAAACTGTCGGCACTTGCGCGTAAGTGCCGACATCCTCTGTCCGGGCAGACTTGGCGGGGTCACGGGTGAGAAGTAAACGTCGGCACTTGCGTGCAAGTGCCGACATTCATTACCATTCCGGCATGACGGTATCCATTAGCAAGGCCCGCTTAGAGTCCGCTGGCATCGGCGCGTTCTTCCGCCCCCGCGATATCGAGCCGCTCGGAGTGTCGTTCCGGCAACTCCAGAAGCTCGTTTCGGAGGGCACGGTCGAGAAGCTCGGGGACGGCCTTTATCGCCTGTCAGAGATCGAGCCAACGGAGCTTGAGACGATTGCAATGGTGGCCTCCGCAGCGCCAAACGCCATCGTTTGCCTGCTGACCGCACTGCGGGTTCACGAGATTGGAACCCAGTCCCCGCACGAAGTGTGGATCGCGCTTGACCGCAAGGGCCGCAAACCTACGCGCGTGCCGACCAAACTGCGTATCGTGCGGTTTTCCGGCGCCATGCTCACCTATGGCGTAATCAAGCGCTCGATGCTCGGCGTTCCTGTCTCGATCACGTCGCCCGCTCGCACGGTCGTCGACTGCTTTCGCTACCGGAACAAGGTCGGGCTGGATGTTGCGATGGAGGCTCTGCGCGACGCGGTACGCACTAGAAAGACGACAGTGCAGGAAATCTCGCGCGCGGCAGAAGTCTGCCGCATCCGGACCGTCATGGGGCCCTACCTGGAGGCGCTGTCAGCGTGAACTCCTCCGGCCCTGATCGAGCGGAATCAATTCGCCAACGCCTGCGCAATCGCCTACGGGAGCGCGGCGAGGACGTGCAATTCGGGCTGCAGCGGTATGCAGTTGAGAGATTCCTCTACAGGCTCGGCGAGTCGGCGCACCGCGATCACTTCATTCTCAAGGGCGCCGCGCTCTTTTCGATCTGGGGCGGCGCCGCGTACCGCGCGACTCGCGACGTTGACTTCACCGGCTACGGGAGTCCTGACGAAGTGGATGTTCTCGCGGCGTTACGCGAGATCTGCGAAACGCCGAGCGTCCACGATGAGCTCGTATTCGACGCCGCGACACTGACCGCGCAACCGATTCGAGATGACAGCGAATACCAGGGTCTCCGTATCCGGCTGGAGGCGAGACTCGGCGCATCGCGCATACCGGTGCAAATCGACATCGGCTTCGGAAATGCGATCGACCCGCCGCCGCAAACGGTTACCTACCCCACCTTGCTCGACGATCCCGCGCCGCGGATTCAAGCCTACCCTCTTGAAGCGGTCGTCGCAGAGAAGTTCCATGCGATTGTGCTCCTCGGCGAGCGGAACAGCCGATTCAAGGACTTTTACGACCTTCATGTCCTTGCCAAGCAGTTTCCGTTTGACGGTGAGCGGCTCGCGAAATCGATCGCAGCGACCTTTGCGAGGCGACGCACCGACATCACAGCTGTTCAATCCACATCGCTGACGCCCGGGTTCTTCTCCGATGAGGCGCGCGCTACGCAGTGGCGGGCGTATTTGGATCGGGATCACCTTCCTGGCGCGCCCGCTGATTTCACTCCTGTTGGTGAGGCACTTACTAGGTTCCTTGGTCCAGTTTCCACTGCGCTCGCTGCCGGCGAAGAATTCACGGCCAACTGGGAGGCCGGCGGCCCGTGGAGGGTGAGGTGGTGAACGAAACCAGCACAGAGTTGCTACCAAGAGAAGCCCGTCGGTTCAAGCCGTACCCGGCGTACAAGGACTCCGGCGTCGAATGGCTTCGCGAGATCCCGGCGCATTGGTCCGCAGTCCGGCTCAAACGCGTCTTCGCGGTTGTGAATGGATCCACGCCTCAGAGCGGAGTACCGGAGTACTGGGACGGTGACATTCCGTGGGTGACCCCCGATGATCTAGGTGACCTTGATGGATCAGAAATCCAAGGTACGAGGCGACGAATCACAGAGGCCGGATATCGGAGCTGCGGGACGGCTCTGGCTCCGGCTGGATCACTTGTGCTGTCGACGCGTGCGCCCATAGGCCACCTTGCCATTGCCGGCTTTGCGCTATGCACGAACCAAGGCTGTCGAAGCCTCGTGTTCCGGCGGAAACAGGTAGGGAGATTTTTCTATTTCCAACTCGTAGCTGCAAGGCCAGAGCTGGAGTCTTTGGGGCAAGGCAGCACGTTCAACGAGCTGGCCAAGGGCAAGCTGGAAGATATATTCATCACTGAACCGCCTGACGATGAGCAGAGTGCCGTCGCGGCATTCCTCGATCGGGAGACCGCCAGGATCGATGCGCTGGTGGCGAAAAAGGAGCGGCTAATCGAGCTGCTCCAGGAGAAGCGAAGTGCCCTCATAACCCGAGCTGTCACGAAGGGCGTCGATCCGAACGCCGCAATGAAGGACTCCCGCGTAGAGTGGTTGGGGGAGATTCCAGCGCATTGGGGGGTGAAGAAGGTTAAACGGCTGTGCCTCGTCCGGCGAGGAGCTTCACCTCGACCCATTGATGATCCGATCTATTTCGATGAACGGGGCGAGTACGCTTGGGTTCGCATCGCCGATGTAACTGCGAGCGAACGCTACCTGGAACGTACGACAGAGAGACTTTCAGACTTGGGCAAGTCCAAGAGTGTCCCGCTTGAGCCCGGGGAGCTTTTCTTGAGTATCGCCGCAACGATCGGCAAGCCAATCATCACAAAGATCAAGTGCTGCATCCACGATGGGTTCGTCTATTTCGTGGGGCTTCGTGAGAATCGTGAGTTTCTCTACTATCTGTTCTCGTGCGGTGAGCCCTACAAAGGACTTGGAAAGCTGGGGACACAACTGAATCTGAACACCGACACGATTGGTGATATCTACTTGCCGCGACCTTCCAATGCGGAACAACAGGCGATTGTCCAATTCCTGGACCGTGAGACCGGGAAGTTCGACGCCCTTGTCGCACAGGTTCGGAGGGCAATTAATCGTCTCAATCAGTTCCGCATCGCGCTTGTCTCGGCAGCCGTAACTGGAAAGATCGACGTTCGGGAGGAAGTTTCGTGACTGTCGAAGTCTCCGAGCGGAGCTTCGAGGCGGCGATCGAGTGCGGGTTGCTCGCATTCGGGCCTGACGCGTGTCCGGGCGACGCGAACTTGGCAAGGCAGGAGTCGCCGCACTACGGCGAGACGGTCCCGGGCGGCTACAGCAAGCGTGACAGCGAGGACTACGACTACAGGCTCTGTCTCCTCACGCGCGGCGTCGTGGACTTTGTGCTCGCAACGCAGGCGAAGGAGTGGAAGAAGCTCGAGCAGCACCACGGCGCAGCGGTTAAAGAGCAATTTCTGCGACGGCTTGGTTCAGAGATTGAACGGCGCGGGGCGCTGGACGTACTGCGCAACGGAATCAAGGATTCCGGCTGCAAGTTCCGGCTGGCGTACTTTCGGCCTGCGAGCGGACTCAATGAAGAAACGCGGCGCCTGCACGCGGCAAATCTCTTCGCGGTAGTGCGTCAACTCCACTATCACCCTTCGGAACGGGGGAAGAAGGACGGACCGAGCGTCGACCTCGGGATCTTCCTGAATGGCATCCCAATCTTCACCGCCGAACTCAAGAACCCACTCACCGGCCAGGACGTCGAGGACGCGATTCGGCAGTACAAGACCGACCGCGATCCACGCGAGCCGTTGTTTGCCTACGGCCGCTGCCTAGCGCACTTCGCGGTGGATCCGGATCTGGTCTACATCACGACTCACGTTGCCGGACCGAGAACTCGCTTCCTGCCGTTCAACCAGGGAAAGTTCGGCGGCGCGGGCAATCCACCAGTGCCACCGACCCGGAAGGGCTATGCCACAGGTTACCTGTGGGAGGAAACGTGGGCGCGGGACAGCGTGCTCGATCTGGTGCGCCAGTTCATCCACGAGGTGGAGGAGGAGGACGAGAAGGGGCGTAAGACTGGGAAACGCTTCCTCATCTTCCCGCGCTACCAGCAGCTCGACTGCGTGCGCAAGCTCGTGGTGGACGCGCGAGCGCAAGGCGCGGGCCAGCGCTACCTGATCCAGCACTCGGCGGGGAGCGGCAAGAGCTTCACCATCGCTTGGCTCGCACACCAGCTTGCGACACTGCACGATGCGGCCGACCGGCGCGTATTCGATTCAATCGTGGTCATAACCGATCGGCGCGTGCTCGACCGCCAGCTCCAGACCACCATGCGCCAGTTCGAGCAGACGCTCGGCGTGGTGGAGAACATCGACGCCACCTCCCGGCAACTCAAGGAAGCGCTCGAATCGGGCAAGACGATCATTGTCACCACGCTGCAGAAATTTCCCGTGATCGCAAAGGAGATCGGGGAGTTGCCGGGCAAGCAATTCGCCGTTGTCGTGGATGAGGCGCACTCCTCGCAGTCGGGCGAGCGAAGCACGCAGCCAATCAAGGATGTGCTCCAGACGGCCAGCTTGGAGGAGGCGGAGAAAACCGACGAAACCGGTCATGACGATGAGGATCGCGTCAATGAGATTACCGCTGCGCACCGGTGGCCAAGGAACACGAGTCTGTTCGCATTCACCGCGACGCCGAAGCCGAAGACGCTGGAGCTTTTCGGCAGACGCCGCTCGGACGGCAAGTTCGAGCCATTCCACCTGTACACCATGCGCCAGGCGATCGAGGAGGGGTTCATCCTCGATGTGCTCGCCAACTACACCACCTACACGGCCTACTGGCGGCTCCTGAAGAGGGTCGAGGGCGATCCGCGCTACGACAAGAAGAAGGCCGAATACCTGCTCAAGTCGTTCGTCGAGCTGCACCCGCACGCGATCGGCGAAAAGGTGCGGGTCATGGCGGAGCACTTCGCGGCGCAAGTACAGGGCGAGATCGGCGGCAGGGCCAAGGCGATGATCGTCACGCGCTCGCGCCTGCACGCGGTGCGCTACAAGCTGGCGATCGACAAGTACTTCGCGGAACGCGAGCTATCGTTCAAGGCGCTGGTTGCGTTTTCAGGCACGGTAAAGGATGGCGGCCGGTCGTATACCGAGGCCGGAATGAATGGTTTTTCGGAAACCCAGACCGCGAAGGCCTACGAGCGGCCCGAGAACCGGTTCCTGATCGTGGCGAACAAATTCCAGACCGGATTCGACCAACCGCTGCTCCATACCATGTACGTGGACAAGAAACTCGGCGGCGTGAACGCAGTGCAGACGCTTTCACGCCTCAACCGGACGCTCCCGCCCGAAAAGAAGGGCACGATAGTGCTCGATTTCGCGAACGAGGCCGACGAAATCAAGGGGGCCTTCGAGCCGTACTACGAGACGACACTTCTTTCCGAGGCGACCGACCCGAACCTGCTTTACGAGATTCAGACGCGGCTCGCCGCTTTTCCCGTCTACACGCAGGCGGACGTGGACCGGTTCGCAAAGCTCTACTTCGATCCCAAGGGGACGCAGGCTCAGCTCTATTCCATGCTCGCACCGATCGTCGAGCGCTTTCGCGGGATTTCGGAAGAGGAAAAGCACGATTTTCGCGGCCAGCTCACCGACTACGTCCGGCTCTACGCGTTCCTGGCGCAGGTGTTGACGTTCGCCGACGCCGACCTGGAGAAGCTCTACGCCTTCGCGCGTCACCTGCGCCGGCTGCTTCCCGCGGACCGGGCCGAGCTGCCGCGCGAGGTGCAGCAGAACATCGATATGGAGTCATACCGGCTCCAGCAGACGGGCAGCGGGAAGATCGCGTTGGAGCGCAAGCCCGGCGTGCTTGCGCCCGTCGGCACGAAGGGCAGCCACGGCACGGCAGCGGAAGAGTTGGAAACGCTCTCCCGGATCATCGCCGAGTTGAACGAACGCTTCGGGCTCAAGCTCGGGCCGGAGCACCGAGTCACCCTCGGACAGATGATGCAGAAACTCGACTCCGACGCTGGCCTGGACGCGAGCGCGCGAGCGAATTCGCGGGAGAACGTGCGCCTCACCTTCGACCAGAAGGTCGAGCACGTGATTCAGGAGATCGTCGACTCCAACTTCGAGCTCTACAAGCGGATCACCGACGACCGCGCTTTCGGCGAGGTCATCAAGAACCTGCTGTTCGACCAGTACCTGCGCGCGCACCGCCAGGCCGAGGAGCTGATCAAGCTCGGCGAGTCGAAGACGTTGGAGTTCAAGTCCAGCGTGCGTTGGCACTTCAAGGAAAATCGCAAAGACGACGGCATGGTGACGCATTCGGTGCTGAAGACCATCGCGGCGTTCCTCAACACGGAGGGCGGAGACCTTCTGATTGGCGTCAAGGACGACCGCTCGATCGCCGGGATCGAGCATGACCAGTTCGAAAGCGACGACAAGTTCATGCTTCACCTCGCGCAGGTGGTGCGCAATGGGCTCGGCGACCGTGCGAGCACCTGCGTCGACCCCAAGACGCAGATCGTGGACGGAAAGACTGTCTGCGTGGTGAGCTGTCAACGCAGTCCGGAACCGGTTTTCCTCAAGTGGAAGGGCATGGAGGTGAACCGCGAGGGAGATTTCTATGTGCGCAGCGGCCCTGGAAGTGTGCGGCTGGTTCCCGAAAGTGCCAAGGAGTACATCCGAACCCGTTTCGCGGTAGTGCCGACCGCAACCGACGGGGCGGCTCCATGATACGGTCGAGTAAGGCGCTGAACGACAACGTAACGTTGCTT
>Ga0209343_10010801_pt1 | contig 10353 bp, 9 predicted proteins | sample RifCSPlowO2_02_FD_184026 | JGI IMG/M metagenome (GOLD analysis project Ga0209343, IMG submission 184026) | Groundwater microbial communities from Rifle, Colorado - Rifle CSP2_plank lowO2_0.2 (SPAdes) (version 2) | ecosystem: Environmental > Aquatic > Deep subsurface > Groundwater | place: Rifle...
GGTGGAAGTGGGATTGCCAACTGCCCGCCGAAATGGGCCGCCGCCTTGGCGCGAAACCGGTCGGACACTCGCAGACGATCTTTCCATCGATGAAGGAGGCCGGCTTTGAACCCGGAGAGCCGCTTCATCGAAATCGTCTTGGGGAAAATCGTCTGACCCAATTTGAGGAAGGGCAAGCGCGCGGGTATCCAGTACAGCCGTGGTCGGATGAAAACGGCCATGAGCGCGATCTGAGCCAGGTCTTTCAACGTTTCGACGACCGAGCTGTTGGCGAGCCGTCGGTACATCGGCTCGATAGCCGCAGCGATTCGGTCGGAGCTGGTGACGATGATGCCGCCGGAGCCGCACGTGATGTTCTTCCCGCGGCCGAGACTGAAGATTCCCACGTCGCCACGCGTGCCAAGGAGCCTGTCGTCTGATTGTCCGCCCATCGCCTGTGCGGCATCCTCGAGGACGACAATGGCTCGCGGGTGGCAGAGAGCCTTGATGCGATCGATGTCTGACGCGATCCCAAAGAGATGGTGGGCGACCACGCACAGCGTGTTTTCGCTGAGGGAGCGTTCGAGCTGTGCGTAGTCGTAGTCAAAGGTGGGAAGGGTGATATCGCAAAGCACCGGACGCAGGCCGGCCTTCAGGACAGCGGCAGGCACCGAGAAACAGGTGTACGCGGGAATCACGACGTCCGTCTTGCGAGAGAGCGTTTTGAGCGCCAGAAGCGTCAGCGTCAACGCCGCCGTTCCCGACGACACGAGAAACACGTGGTTGACGCCGAAGTACCGCCGGACCTCCTCTTCACGAGCGCTGGCCTCAGAGCCGGGCCGGAGGATTCCCCTGATGCCGTAGCCGAGATCCCGCAGGCAGACGGGCGCGGCCGCCGGTGGAAGCGTTCGACCGATCGTCATCAGTACACGTCGAACGCGTCCACGACCACGCGCTCCACGGTCGCTCCCGGCGGTTCGTTCGCGCGACCGATCACTTCGATCGTCAGCGTGTGGCTCCCAAACGTCAGGCCGCTCAGGCGGAACAGCGCTTCCTGATACTCCTCTTGCAAGGGCGTCCGCGTGTCAACCTGGGCGACCAACACGCCGTCCACCAGCACGCGTGCGACTCCCGTTGCGAACCCCCGCTCGCCAAGCCAGCGAATCGACGTGCCCGTGAACGTGACCGTGGCACGGGCGCCAACGGTCGTGGCCTGGGTCGCGTTCTCCCCAGACCAGAGGGGTGACACTCCTCCCGGCGCCCAACTCCCCGAGTACGCGATCGACGTACCGGTCTCCTGCGTGCGTGTGACGGCAGGCGCGGGTTCGGGCACGCCCACATCGAAGGCATCGACCATGACAAAGACGCCAGTTGAAGCCGGGTTCTTTTCGCCCGGCACGTCGATCCGCAGCGTATGCGTCCCCGGCGCCAGGTCCCGCGTGAAGACCGGCACCCGAACCGCTTCGGTCGCGGAATACAAGTCGATCCGCTGGGCCGGACCACCGTCGAGTACGACATCGGCCATGCCGAGCCAGGGTCCGCGGAATCCGATCCAGGTCACCGACGTTCCGGTGAAGGACAATTCCGCTCGCGCGCCGAGGGTTCCCGACCGCGCCGCCATTCCGGCGCCGGTGTTCAGTGTGTTGCCACTCCACGCCCGATCCGTGTTGTGTGGCACCCAGGATCCCGTATACACGACAGACGGATCTGTTTCTTCCAGTCGCGCTCGAATGTCGAAGGCGTCGACGAAGACGAGGCTGTTGCTTGACGCCGCGTTCTTCAGCCCCGTCGCTTCAACCTCCAGGCGGTGACGTGCGGGCGCCAGCCCACTGGCCATGTAAACCGCAGCCTGAACGTCGGTCGGCGAGTACGTATCGACGGTGGCCTGGAAGGCGCCATCCAGGTAGATCCTCGCGATTCCCGTCTGAGGCCCGCGAAGACCGACCCAGCTCACGGACGTGCCGGTGAACGTGAAGGTCGCCCGCGCTCCAGGCGTCGTCGAGAACGCGGCGGTGCCACCACTCCAGGCTCGGCTGGTATCTCCGGCCGTCCAGTTGGCGCTGAACGTTGTGGACCCACTCGATTCCTCGAGGCGCGTCCCTTGAGTGGTCGGCGGCGACGCGGGCGACACGTCGAACGCATCCACGACGACGGCATAATCCGCCGAGCTCGCGTTCTTCAAGCCGGTCGATTCGACCGCGAGCGTATGGCTGCCGGACGTCAGCCCGCTGGCGCTGAACACTGGCGTTTGTACCTGTTCGGTTGTCGTGTACAGGTCCAGTTCGGCCACGAACGCGCCGTCGACATACACTCGGGCAATGCCCGCCCAAGGCGCGCGGAAGCCAATCCATGTCACCGACGTCCCGGTGAACGTGAACGTGCCTCGCGCTCCGGTCGAGCGGTTGAAGGACGACGTGCCGGCGCTCCATGCTCTGCTTCTGCTGCCGTGGAACCACGTGGGTGACTGGCCGCACGTCGAGCAACCGTCTGTGTAGAGAATCGCCGGATCCGTATTCTCGAATCGCGTGGCCCTGATGACCGGTGGAGGCGACGCATTGGAGACGGTGACCGTCACCGCCGCGGACGTTGCCATGTTGCCAACTCCGTCCCGGGCCACGGCGGTGAGGCTGTGCGATCCGTCCGACGCCGTCGTCGTGTCCCAATTGACCGAGTAGGGCGATGCCGTGTCTTCCGCGCCAAGCTGCGCGCCGTCCACCAGGAAGCGGACGCCGGCGACGACACCGTTATCCGACGCGTTCGCCGTGATCGGAACGGGGCCAGAAACCGTGGACCCGGCTGCGGGGGTGCTGATTGCCACCGTCGGCGGCGTCGTGTCGGCTGCCGCGCCCGTGAGATCGAACGCATCGACGACGACGAAATAGTCGCTCGACGCCGCGTTCTTCGTGTGCGTGACCTCGATCTCCAGCGTGTGCGGCGCCGACGCAGGCCAGTTGGCGGTGAAGAGCACGGCCTGCACGGCTTCGGTCGCGGCGTAGGCGTCGACCGTCCCGGCCAGGGTCCCGTCGAGATAAACGTTCGCAACACCGGTTTGCGGACCGCGGAAGCCGATCCAACGCACGCCGGTGCCGTTGAACGAGAGCGTGGCGCGCTGGCTGGCCGAGGAGCCCAGCGCAGCGGTACCTCCGCTCCACGAGTAGCCCCCCGCGTATCCCTGCATCCAGGGTCCGACGAAGGCCACCGCCGCGCTGGTCTCCTCGATACGGGTTGTTCCTCCCGTCTGGTTGGCAACCGTCACGGTCACGGCTGCCGCATTTGCCGAGTTGCCAGCCGCATCGCGAGCGATGGCGGTCAGGGTGTGCGAGCCGTTCGTGGCCGTCGTCGTGTTCCAGGAGACCGAATACGGGGCGGTCGTGTCCTCGGCGCCGAGGTCTGCACCGTCCAACTGGAACCGAACGCCCGCCACGTCGACGTTGTCCGACGCGTTTGCCGTGATCGACACCGTCCCGCCGACCGTCGCCCCGTTGGCCGGCGACGCAATCGCCACGGCGGGTGGCGTCACGTCGTTGAAGACGGTCACCGTCACCTGGTTTGACGTCCACTGGAACCCGAGCCCATCTCGCGCGGCGGCAGTCAGGGTGTGCGAGCCGTTGCTGGCGGCCACGGTGCTCCACGCGACCGAATACGGCTTTGTCGTATCCTCGGCTCCAAGGTTGACGCCGTCCAGCTTGAACTGCACGCCCGCGACGGTCAGAAGGCCGACGATCGTCACATTGGCACTGACAGGAACGGTGCCGCTCACCGTGGATCCGGAGCTTGGTGACGTCATGGTGACGACAAGACTGCCGAGCTGCGCTTCCGTCGGCGTCGTCATCGCGCACACCCAGCCCAAAATCACGAGGCAAGTGGCCAGGTACGTCGACAGCGGCAGAGAGGCTCGAAGCCTTGTCATGTCGGACTCCAATGAACCGCGTGAACCGCGTTGGTCACGGGCGAGGGCGCGGAGATCAGCCGCCGTACTCCCAGGGCGACGAGGCGATCGTCAGCGGACGCACATCGCCGCGGCACTGCGCGTCGATGACCTCCATGAGGACAATGGCATGGTCGCCTTGTCTGAAGATGTGGCGGACGACGCATTCGAAGTAGGCCCGGGCGCTCTCCAGGATGGGGACGCGCGTCAGACCGGGAACGAACGACTCGCCGTTGATCGTGTTTCCGCTCACTTTGGTCGGCGAGAAAAACCGCTGCGCGAGCGCCTGCTGGCTGCAGTCCAGGATGTGCACGGCAGCGGCGCGGCTCTCGACGAGGCATTTGAAGACGTTGCTGGTGGGACGAATCGCCGCCATGACCAGGGGCGGCTTGAACGACGCCTGCGACACCCACGTCGTGGTCGCCGCCCCGTAGCCCGATCCGTCGGATGATGTGATCACGTAGACGCCGTTCGACAGCAGACGCAGTGTGCGCTTACGCAGTTGGGAATTCATGGCGGGCTACCCGGGGATCGACCGCATCGTCCCGGCTCGATCGGCAACGGGCGGCACGGCCGCGCGTCTCGCCACGAAGTCGGCGATGCAGGTGATGGATCGAAAATTATCGACCTCCAGATCTTCCGCGGAGGTCCTGACGCCGAACTCGCGCTCGAGGCTCATGAGCAGCTGCACGAACGCGAGCGAGTCGAGCACCCCCGTGTCGAACAGGTCGTCATCGACCGAGGGCACGTCGAGATTCAGCGCGTGTGAGAAGAGGCCGGCAATGCGTTCACGCAATCCGTTCGCGTCGGACATCAGGAATCTCCTCGTGTTCTGACGCCAGCAGATCGAACCAGAGCCGGTCGTAGCTGCGGCCGTCGATGTAGTGACACTGACGCTGGCGGCCAATCGGCCGGAACCCAACCCGCCTGGCAACGTGGATGGAGGGGTTGTGCTCGACGATCCACGTGTGAATGGCTTGAAGGCCGAGCTCGCGGAACCCGAGCGTCAGCATTTTTGACGTCGCGCGGCTGGCGTACCCCTGCCCGGCCGAAAGCCGATCGCCGAGCACGACCCAGATGTTGGCCGTCTTGAAATGCGGGTTGATGTTGCTGAGCGCCACGACACCGATGGCATCGTGGTTGCTATCGGACGTAAAGATCCTGAGTACCGCCGTGCCCCGCTGGGTGGTGATCTTCAGCCACTCGGCGCTGACGAGCTGTCGGCCGTCGCCAAAGTCCAGCCACTGGTAGTTTTCTTTCTTCGCCAGCCATCCCGCGACCAACTGAAAGTCTTCGGTGGATTCAAGCGGTTTGAGCTGCATGCGCGTCGAGCCTTTCCTTGAACACGGACTTCAGGCGGCTCCGATCGATCTTTCCGTTGGCGTTCGTGGGCAGACGATCCAACTGGAGCAGGTGGGCAGGCAGCATGTAGCCGGGGATCAGCCGGCCGAGCTCGCGGCGCACCGTCACCGGGCTGACGTGCTTCCCGATGGCCGTTGCGTACGCGCAGCAGATGACGGCGCCCTCGAAGCTGCACGTGTCGAGGGCCACCACCGCGCCGTCCTGCACGTCGGGAACGGCGTACAGGGCTGCCTCGATCTCGCCGAGCTCGATGCGGTAACCCCGGCTCTTGATTTGCGAATCGTTGCGACCGAGGAAATACACGAGCCCGTCGTCGCCGACCCTGGCCAGATCGCCCGTCTTGTAGATTCGTTCCGAGAGGCGCCGCGGGTGTCTGACGAACGCCGCCGCCGTTCGCTCCTGGTCGCGCCAGTATTCACGCGCGAGCCCGACGCCTCCGATATAGAGCTGTCCGGTTTCGCCGCGGTCGGCCGGGCTTCCGTCCTCGTTCAACACGAGCAGTTCTTCTCCTTCGCACGCTGTGCCGATCGGGATGGCCGCCAGTGGGTCGTCCGGGCAGGCGGGAACCGTGTAGTAGCTGCTCGAAATCGTCGTCTCGGTCGGGCCGTAGAGATTGGTGAACCTGACGTGAGGCAGGCGGTTCATCCAGTGCATCAGCGTGGTCGTCGGCAGCACTTCGCCGGCCCACAGCACGCGCCTCAACGCCGGTAAATCTCCGAAGCCGACGACGTCGAACTTCGCCATGTAGTTGAGAGAAGAGGGGACGGAGAACCACTGAGTCAGGGCCGATTCCCGAATGAACGACGCCAGGTGGTTCGGCATCACGTTGAGCTGCGGACCCACGAGATGGATTTCGGCTCCGACGGCGGCGGCGCCAAAGATGTCGAAGAACGACATGTCGAAATGGAGCGGCGGGTGCGCAGACACGCGGTCCGAGGCATCCATGCCGAAGTACTTCGTCGCCCATTCGACGAAGTGGATGACGCTCGCGTGGGTGATGACCACGCCTTTGGGCGTGCCGGTTGATCCGGAGGTGAAGAGGATGTGAGCCGGATCGTCGGATTCGTTCCGGCAGTCCACTGGTTCGGCCGAGTACGCGGCGAGGTCGTCGAGTGTAAAGAACGTGGGGAAGGCTTCGCCCGACGGCGACAACTCGCCCAGCGCGCCAATCCGCAGGGACGGCCGGCTGCCGTCCGCCAGGAGCTCGGCGAGTCGCGGGGCCACTGGACCGCCGGCAATGACCGAGCGGATTTCACACGAATCCAGAATCCCGGCCAGCCGGCTCGCTGGGCTTGCCGGATCCAGGGGCACATAGGTGCAGTCGGCTTTGTAGATACCGAGAAGGGCGGCGATGGCCATCGGAGTCTTGGGTGTGAGCAGGGCAATGCGGTCGCCCCGCCGGCAGCCGCTGTCCTTGAGCAGTCTCGCGAGCTGATTCGAACGGGCTTCGAGATCAGCGTAGGAAAGCCGGTCGCCGCCGGAAACAAGAGCGGTGTTGGTTGGCCTCCGGCTCGCCTGCTCGTTGACCCAGTGCTGCAGCAGTCGTGGCATCACCGCACCGGTTCGGCCGCCGCTTCGAGCGCCGTGAAAGAGTGCCGAAGCTCTTCGCGGCTCGTCGGGGCATCGAGAATGACCGTGCGGTACCCGGCTGAGAAGTATCTGGCGAGCTCGCCGGCCACCTGTTCGTAGCTGCCCACCAGATACGGGCACATCGTTTTGTAGTTCTGGAACGGGGCCAGCCAATAGGGTGTCTGCTCCGCCGTGTCGCCAAGATCGGTCAGCTGCTTGTGCCACGCGGAATCGGAGACCTTCGAGGCGAGCTGGCGCGTGAGTTGTCCCTGGCGGTCGTCGGGGAATCGGGCTCGCGCGGCGTCCCACGCGTCCGCCTCCTTCACTCGCGCAATGATCCCGACGCGAATACCGCGACCTCCGACGTCGTCGGTCGTGTCTTCGTCGCCTGCGGGCTTCGGGTACTTGATGGCGGTGGCGCCGAGCTTTCTTGCCGCTGCCACCCCTGCATCAGAGGAGCCCGACACGAACAGACCCGGTATGAGCTCGTCGGGCATGGCCGGCGTGAGCTTCAGCTTCGTGACCTTGTGAAACTTGCCGTCGTACGTCAGCGGGGCTGGCGTCGAGAGCAGACGCATGATGATCGCCGTGTACTCGACGAGACGCTCGTATCGCTGGTCGTGCGGCGTCGTGTCGTTCAGCGACTCGAGATCGTTCTTGAATCCGCCGGCCACCATGTTGAGGTACACGCGGCGGTCGTAGACCTGCGCCAGCGACGTGATGTGTTTGGCCACCCAGTACGGATGCATGTACACCGGCTGGATCGCCACCAGCGGACACAGGATCTCCGTACGCTGGATGATGATGTTCGAGAGCAGCCAGGGATCGAGCGAGGCGTTGTCCGAGTAGACGAGGATGCCTTTGCAGCCCGCGTCCTCGCTCCAGGAGGCGATTTCGGCCACTCGTTCCGCGTAGAACCGTCCGTCCACTCCGTTGGGGAGCGGACACGTGGAGAAGACTTCGATCGGTCGGTCGTCTCTCATAGCTGGCTCCTCCGTTATTTCTTCACCCGGATTCCGACGACCGTGTTTGACGGCGTTCCGGCGTTGAAGCTGGCAAGCACCGCTCCGCTGGCGAGATCGAATTTGTACACGTTGGAGGAGTAATAGTTCCCCACCCAGAACGCGCCAGTGCCGACCAGGTCGAGCCCAGACCAGAGCGTCCCTTCTCCGGGCACGCGATAGGTCTGGATCAGGCTGCCCGAGGCATCCAGCCGGGCCACGACTTCGCCACTCGAGACGAGCGCACCTCCGTCTGGCAGCACCCGGAGATCCTGTGCCGCGCCTCCGGGCAATGGAGCGGCATTGAAGTTGGGGAGCTGGACACCGGCGCACATGTCGAAGCGCTTCACGTTGGGCCCGTACGACGTGTAAAACATCGTGCATTGGTCGGGGCCGAGATCCATCCAGAACACGCCCTGGTTGTCGGGCGCCACGGTAAACTCCGCAGGCCAGATTTCCGACGGCACGAATTTCAAGATCGTCTGCCTGCAGCCGGACTGGCCGACATATGCGGCTCCGGCCGCGTCGAACACGATCGTGTGTGGATTGCAGTTGTATCCGCGGCCGACGGCGCCCAGCGACTGGCCCAGGACGTTGAACATCTCGACGGTGTTTCCGGTGCTGCACATCGAATCGACGCACCAGTGGGAAACGTACAGGTTGCCGCTCTGGTCGAACGCCATGCCTTCGCTCGTGCCGGGTACGGTCGGCACCAGCACGCCACGCGGTGTGCCGTCGGGAAGCCGCCATTGCACGGGGCCGTTCTCGAGCGACAAGAGAATGTCGCCGGGCTCGAACGAAAGGTGCATCGCGCTGGTCGAGACGAACAGCGACGCCCAGAGGCTGCAAGCGATCGCGAGACGAAAGGTTCCGAGAATCCGCAGCATGTTGTGCTCCTGGTGTGAAGTCCGTGTGGCTGGAGGATCGCCGCCGGCGGAAACAACGAGCTGGCCGGGGCCTAGGTCGCGCTGCGAGCCGGGCAGTCGCCGCCGAGCGATCCGGTGGTGGAAGGATTCGGCTTGTGGAGCTGGATGTTGCCGCCGCCGCCGTTCGCGTCGTTCAACTCGTGGGGCGCCCCGGGCTCTGCCTCCGTCGTGTAAACGATGATTCCCATCTTCGCCAGCCGGATGTCGAACTCGTCGTTGACGCCCGGCTCCCCTGCGTCTTTGGCCCGCACCATGAAATCCACTTCGCCGAGCTGATTCGTCCTGGCGGTCCCGCAGATGAGACGCGTACCGATCGGCTGGCCATTTTTAGGATCCGTCGACGTGTCGCCCAGACCGTCGCCCTCGGCCAGGTACCCCGTGATGACTTGCCAATGCACGTTCAGCCCCGTGCCGTGATCGATGTACTCGAGGTGGCCCCAGGTCGGCTCGCCGTCCTTGCAGCCGCCGCCGACGCCAAAGTTCGCTTTCGCCGGCGCGTGCCGCCCGCTCGCCGTCGTGATGATGAAGCCGCCGCCCGTCATGAAATCGCAGGGCGCCGGCCAGGCGGTTGCGGACGGCCCGGTCAGCTGCAGCGCTACGACCATTGCTCCACAGATGAAGAGTGCGCCAACCCATTTCCTCATAATTCATTCCTCCGATCGCGTGTAACGCGACTGACATGACGATCGACTCAACCTCGAGCTCGCAACGTGAACGTAGGTCAACTCGCGACCCTTCTACTGAAACGCGGCCCCGGCCGATCCGATGACCACATCGGCGGTGTTGCCGACCACGATGTGAAGGGCGTTCACGACGAGGCCCGTGGACGTCTCCTGCCATTCGTTCACGACGACGAAGCCTCCGGCGATCGGGATCCATTCATTCTTCGCTCCTGTGAGGACCATTGGCACCCCGCCGATCGACAAACCGTCGATGGTGGTGGAGCCGGAGGCGTGGTTCGCGGCCGCCACTGCCCGAGACATGACGAAATCGGCACCGACGGTCGTGCCGCCGACGTTCAGGGCGAGACTGGCCATCGAGGCCTCCGACTCGACGTGATCGGCATACGCGATTGCGGTGGCGTGAAGCGCTTCGGCGCTCAGCACCGAGGGCACCGAGCCCGTAGATAGCGACGCCTGGCGGGCGTCGGCATTGCTGCTCAGACTGCCGGTGTCGACCAGCGTCGTGACGCTACTGGTGCCGAGCGGGCTGCCGACGGTGACCTGGACGGCCCGCGCCTGACCGGCGACCGTCTGGGCGCCTGTCGGAGCGGGCGCGGCGAGCGCGAACAGGACGGCGATAAGTCCGATGAAACTCACACGCGTACCTTGCTGCATACTGACCTCCAATTGTTCACGTTGATCGACGCACACATGTCGAGGGCAACTAATCGATCGACGGTCTGTCTGGCTGATCTGCGACTGGCCCGCCCGTCATGTACGCAGTCGATGCCACCACCGAGTCGGGCCGAAACGCGGCGCCCGCGCCGTCTGGTAACCGCGGTAACCGTAGGAGCCGTAGTACGGCGACGATCACCACATAGCCGTCGATCCGGGAGCCGAGCACGCGGCAGTCGGCCAGTGGCACC
>Ga0209343_10010803_pt1 | contig 10353 bp, 6 predicted proteins | sample RifCSPlowO2_02_FD_184026 | JGI IMG/M metagenome (GOLD analysis project Ga0209343, IMG submission 184026) | Groundwater microbial communities from Rifle, Colorado - Rifle CSP2_plank lowO2_0.2 (SPAdes) (version 2) | ecosystem: Environmental > Aquatic > Deep subsurface > Groundwater | place: Rifle...
CGACCTCTACGTTTCTCTGAAGCCGGGCTTGCAAGCGTCCAAGGAGATCGCGAACAGGATCTCGGCAGCGATCGTCTCCGAGATCGGCGCGATCGCCAGACCGCGTGAGGTGGTCATTGTCCCCGATATGCCCAAAACGCGCTCGGGCAAGATCATGCGTCGCGTGCTCGCGGCGATCTCCAACCACCAGGACCCGGGCGACGTTTCTACCCTCGCCAATCCCGAGGTCGTCGACAAGATCAAGGAGTTGGTGAAGTAATGCGGAACGCGGCGCGCACGGTGGCGCACTTCGGCAATCGCAACGTCAGGCAACGCCCGCCATCCTTCATCCCTGATCCTTCTCCCGCTTAGCGGAAGAAGGGAACTCGAAGCTCCCCTCTCCACTTGATGGAGAGGGGTCGGGGGTGAGGTAAGCGGGCTTTGTTTTTGGAGGCGCGTGGCCTTCTGCTAAAATGCGCGTCTCCGGAGAGGTGGATGAGTGGTTTAAGTCGCACGCCTGGAAAGCGTGTGTACGGTGAAAGCCGTACCGCGGGTTCGAATCCCGCCCTCTCCGCCAAAAAATCCGTGGTTCGTGGTTCGTAAGAACCGGGGCCTTGCGCATTTTCCTAATCACCAGTCACGAGCCACGAACCACGAGCCACGGATTTTTAAACAATGGACCTTCAACTCAAGAACCGCACTGCCCTTATCACCGGCGCCAGCCAGGGCATCGGGCGTGCCGTCGCGCTGGGATTAGCGCGTGAGGGCGCACACGTCGCCGTGGCGGCGCGCCGCAAGAACCTGCTCGACGAGCTTGCGGCAGAAATCGAGCGTAGCGGCGGCTTGCCGCCGGTTGTAATCGAGGCCGATCTTTACAATCCGGAGACTCCCGTGCGGCTCGCGGCAGCGGCAAAGCAGCATCTGGGGCGCGTCGACATCCTCGTCAACGCCGCCGGCGGCAGCCGGCCGATCCCATTTGAAGCGCCGATCGAAAAATGGGAGGAAGGCATGACGGTCAATTTCTATCGCCTGCGCGAACTCTCGCATGCCGTGATTCCGGGGATGATCGAGAATGGCTGGGGCCGTATCATCAACATCACCGGCACCTCGGAACCGCGCGGCATCAATGTCGCTAATTCCGCCAAGGCAGCGGTCCATGCCTGGGCCAAGGGCCTGTCGCGCGAAATGGCGCGTCACGGCATCACGGTAAACTCGATTCAGCCCGGGCGCATCATCAGCGAACAGATCCTGCGCATGCATCCGACCGAGGAAAACCGGAAGCGCTTCGCGGAAGAGAACATCCCGGCGGGCCGCTTCGGCGATCCAACAGAACTCGCCAACCTGGTGGTGTTCCTCGCTTCGCCGCTCGCCGGCTACATCACCGGCACCGTGATTCCGGTCGACGGCGGCATGAGCCGCTTCGCGTTTTAGAAAGAACCTGGAAAGACTTTACCGCCAAGATTCCTTTCAATACCCCCTTGAGGGGTACGCCAAGGCCACCAAGGAACCATTTCAGGTTTCTTTCACATCCCTGCAGATCAGGATTCCGAGCCCCCCACTCCCCATCTCACGATCTCCCGACCTTCCGACCTCCCGACTTTCGGATTCTGAGTCTCTCTACTCGGAAAAAAGGCGGAAAAAAGGGGCCAGGCTCGAATGGCACTTACTTAAGCTTTTGGGGGTGACCATGTTTTCGGACATGCGCTCTGGCGAGCGCACGCGGTGTGGTAAGTAGCGGATAGAGTTGGGGTCTGCGCTTGATGGCTCTAGGTTCGATGCGACCGGGACGTTCCCCCACCCGTTGTTGCGCGATGAGGATAAATAGGCCGTAGAGCTTGTCATCGTGCCCGGCGCCATTGCCATGTTGAACCCAGGCAATCCAGATCTGCACGGTGTGCTTGAAGCTGAGTTGGCGCGGCCGGCGGTCGGCCAGCAGCGCCGCTTGCGCCATCATCAGCCGAATGAGATTGTAGGCCAGCAGATAGACCCAGATCTCTTTGATGGCCATGCTCGGAGTTTGGCAGCTCAGCCTGTCCATGCCCAGGGTGGTCTTGATGTTGCGCAGATCCAGCTCGATGTGCCATCGACTGCGATAAAGTGACTTCAGGGCGGACTTGCCGGTTTGCTTCGGGCACAGCAGCGTCGTCACCGAAGTTTTGCCGCCGGTGCGTAGTTCCCGCACTGCCAGAGTGTCAGGCGCCTGTTCGTAGTCAGCGTGACTCATCCAGTCCGGTTTGATGGTGGGTTTCTCCAGCACGATCAGATGGTCGCGGCTACCCAGCCGCTGACCGCAACGGAAGTCGGTACTGCGTTGGCGCGCACCGTATTGTTCAAACACCGCGTCGATGTCCCGCTCGCGCAAGGTGCACAGCAGAAAATACGTGGCGTAATACGCATCCCCCAACAACACGTCCCCGCACTCCAGGGTATCGAGTATCGAACGCAGCAGCGACTGCTCATCGCCGCCCTTGCCGTGATATCGGCCGATCGCCGCATTGAGCACGGCCCCACTACCCAGACACACGAGGCCCACCATCCGGCACAAGGGGAAACCCAGGCCCGGTTTCTGGCTGCGCGGTTGCGGATACTCGGCCTGGTTGGCCGGGGTGTCCGGCATCCCCACCGTCGTGCCGTCCACCAGCCGTACCCGCCGGCCCCGCCAACGCCACGGCTCGGGGGCGCGCGCCGTTACCCATCGCCCCGTGTAGCGCGCCAGTGTGCACACCATCTGCACCGGCAAGCGTTGTCGCGCACGGCAATAGGCCCCCGTATGCGTACTACACAGCGGCAAACCTCCGGCCAAGCGTTTGATCGCTGCCTCGTTCACCGCCTTCTGGCAAGAACGATCGGCACTGAGCGCCTGCGCCAGAAACATCGACAGCGTCTCGGTCGGCGAGAACAGCCGTTCCCGATGCTGGGGCAATAGCGACTCGACTTGGTCGAACAATTCCGCACCCGTCAGCAGGTTGAAGAACACATAGGCATCACTGCTGCGAGCATGGTTGCGAACACGTCCTTGTTGCTGTGCGCACGCGCTGGGATTAGCATGCATTCTGGCTGGCTCCTCGGGTGATGGATGGTTGTTTGGCAACTCCACTTTATCACTCGAATCGAGCCAGCTGTTTTCTACATCACATCAGCCGCTTACCCTTAAGTAAGTGCCATTCGGGCCTGGCCCCTTTGATTCCCTGATTCAGGATCGCCCTTACGCGTACGCGCCAGGGAAATGTTACTCCGAGCCCCATTCTGTGAAGAAGTAGCGGCAAAAACGCCCGCGCGAAGGCGAGCGCCAAAAGAGGCATTCTCAGACTTTATTCGAGCCTGGCCCGTTTGATTGTTTAGATCGACGAATCGACTGGACAGCCTTGTAGATAAGCACTGACGCCCCTCCGATCAACAAGGCGATCAGCACAACTCCGAACCACGAATCGGGAAGATTGACTCCGACCGGGATGACCAGCAACAACGCCAGAACTAGCAGAGCACATGCTAAAACGATCATCACAACGGCGCGCATGGCTACCTCATGCTCCTGGCGGCAATGGAGGACCCGGCGGCGGAGGCGGTCTATTGCAGAATTCGTCGTCCTTGCATGCCTTATAGTCTTGAATTAGGTCCCAATCGCACTTGGCCGCACACCCGCTGAAGGTGTTCGGGAACCACCGCGTCGCTGCACGAACGCCGCAGCGCTTGTAACATTCATCGTGTTTCTTGCACGCCCTATCGACGCAGTTTGTCGGAGCACCTGCGCGATTGCCAGGCCCACACCAGTTGTAGCTTTCATAAGGTGACCCCGGAGGCAGGTCAAACCGAGAGTAGCCACCTTTAGATTGATTTGCTGAACCGCCACCGCCAAATCCCATTAAGCCAAGCGGATCGGTAAAGCTCAGCGGGTTGTTGTTCACATAGGCGTAGAGATTCAAGCCGCCTTCGAACCCAATCGGGTCGCTCTGGATGTACCGGCCGATGGACGGGTCATAGTCGCGGAAGTAGTTGTAATGGAGGTTGGTTTCCTTGTCAAAATACTGCCCCGGCAGCCTGAGATTGCAAGTGAAGTTCCCGAGTCCGCTCGGGTTCTCGTTCGGCGCGTTGCCGCCAAACGGATCCGCCTGATCCCAGCGCCAAACCACCTGTGCGGCCTGGTTCGTGATGACCCGCGGGGTGTTCAGGTGATCGGTGTGGATGAAGTAAAGGCTCGCCGCCGCCGCGCCGACCGTGACGTTGACCGGACTGGAGGTCGTGGTTGCGTTCAGATTGTCGGTAGCTTTCGCTGTCAACGTGTAGGCGCCCTGCGGCACGCCGGTCCAGATGATGCTGTAGGGCGGAACCGTGAGCGTGGCGATCAGGTTGGCGCCGCCGTAGAAGAACTCCACCTTCGCAATCGTGCCGTCGGAGTCGGCGGCTGTGGCGGTGAGCGTGATGTTGGCGGGCGCCGTGAAAGTAGCGTTGTTCGCGGGGCTGGTCATGCTGACTGTCGGCGGCACATTCGGCGCATTCACCGTGATGTTGACCGGCGCGGAGGTCGCCGTCTGGTTGGGCTTGTTCTTCTTCACGGCTGTTGCCACCGCCGTGATGGTGTAGGTGCCCACTGGAACACCGTTCCAGTTGAAGCTGTAGGGCGCGGTGATGTCGGTGCCAATCAAGGTGGCGCCGCTGCGAAAGAACTCCACCTTGCTCACCGTGTAGCCCTGGGTCGTGCGCGCCGTGGCGGTCAAGGTGATGTTTGCCGGGGCAGTATAGGTCGAGCCGTTGGGCGGCGCGGTCAATGTGACGCTCACCCCCGCCCACGCCTGGGACAGCCCCAGCAGCAGCATCCCGCCCATCGCCCACAACAGCCGCCTGACCGTGCCCCGCAGCCCGTTCCACCCCGCCTGTCTCCTGATGTTGGTCATGGCGTGTTCTCCGCGGGCCCGTTATTGAATGACGGCCACGGGGGTGTCCCCGAGATAGATGTATTCCTTCTGGATCTGCCCGCTCGTGTTGCTCTCCGCAATCAGCCGGCCTTGGGCATCGTAGTGATAGACCGTGTCGCCCTGGGTGTTGGTTTTGCGGACCCTCTGGCCCACGCTGTTGACCTGGTAGGTCGTGGCGCCAATGGCGGAAATGGCCTGGGTGAGCCTGCCGCGGGTGTCGTAGCCAAACGTGTTGAGACCGTCGCCCGTGGCGCTGCCGTTCGCGTCATAGCCGTAGCTGCGGTTGGCGCCGCCGGTGATGGTGCTCAAGCGGTTGCTCGTGCCGCTATAGGTGTAGGTGTCGGTGGCCGCGCCCACGGTTTTGGTGAGCCGGTTGCCCACCGCATCGTAGCTGTAGGCAAACGGCGTGCCGGGCAGCACCGCCTGGAGGAGCCGGTCGAGGTTATCGTAAGTGTAGGTGTTGCTGTTCGGGGGATTGCCGTTTTCGTTGATGGAGGCGATGCGGCTCGCCGCATCGTAGCCCACCGCAAAGGATTGGTTGCCCAGCGTGTAGCTCGCGGTGCGTCCGTCTTGATCAAACCCTCTTGTGTAGGTCTGGCCGTTGCCGAAAGCGAAGCTCTGGATCGGACCAAAGGGGCGGTAAGCGACACCGGAGAGCACCGTCTGGGTGGTCGAGCCCTTGGTGGTGGCGATTTGGCTGACGCGCCCCAGGCTGTCGAGCGTGTAGGTCACGGTGCGCCCGCCAGGGTAGATAAGGCCGGTCATACGGCCTACCGTGTCGTAGCTGTAGCCTGTGGTGTAGGCCACGCCGTTGATGATGCGGGTCTCGCCCGTGAGTCTCCCCTTCTGATCGTAGGCATACTGGGTGGTGCTCGCGGGCTCGATGATCGTGGTGAGCCGGCCCTTGCCGTTCACGCCTTGGTCATACTGGTAGGTATGGACCACGCCCCCTTGGTAGGTGATGCTGGTGACGCGATTCAAGGCATCGTAGGTGTAGCTCGTGAGCTGGCCCTTGGCGTCGGTCTGAGTGAGCAGGTTCCCCGCCGCATCATAGGTGTTGAGCGTGGTGCCGGTATCGGGGCTTGCCTGCTGGTTGAGATTGTTCAACCCGTCGTAGCTGTAAGTGGTGACCAGCGTCCGCGGGTCCTGCCCTGCGGCGAGTTGATCGAGGCCGTTATACGAGTAGGTGGTGGTGCCCCCGCCGCTGCCGCTGGGGTCGACCATGGTGGCCAGCCGATTCAGCGCATCGTAGCTGTAAGTGCGTACATCGTTCGCCGTGATGTTATCGAGCGGCCCGTCGATCGAGGTCAAGTTGCCATTGGCGTCATAGGCATAGGTGGTGGTCTGGTTGATCGCGCCTATATCCTTCCACAATCGGTTCAGGGCATCGAAAACGCGCGTCTTGGTGCTCGCCAGATTGTTGCCGGCATCAAAGACTTGTTCCGATACGCGATTGCCGATCGCATCCAGGGTGTATTGAATGCGGTTATTGAGCGTATCCGTTATGCCGGTCAACCGATGCGCAGCGTCGTAGGTGTAATTGATGAAGCTGGTGTCGGGCAGGGTTACCCGCGTGAGCTGGCCCGCGTTGTCGTAGGTATAACTCGTCACCTCGTTGCCCACCGTGCGCGAAGACAACCATCCGCGCGGCGTATAGGCAAGTTGCGTTACCAGACCGTTGGCGTCCACCAAGGCGAGCGGCCTGCCATGAGCATCATACTGCGTGACCTGCGTCACATGTCCTAGCGCATTAGTAATGCTCTGCAAATCCCCGTTTGGGTTGTAAGTGTAGGTGGTTGTATCCGCTACATCGGTGCGCGGGCCGTCGATGCTCTTGAGCAGTCCGGGCAGCGTGCTATCCGCGGTCGAGGTGTAGGTGTAAGTCCAGGTGCGGGAACTGCCTACCGGAGTGGCGCTAAAGCCGGAGGCGCCGGTCGCATCGGTGGTGGCCTGCACGGTCTTGCTCAGGAGGCTGCCGCGGTTGCCGGGATTGGGATCGGCGGGATCGCCATAGACATAGGTCGTGATGCGCAGCGGCTCGGCCACCTGCGTGGGCAGGCGGTAGACGGCGTGCCACGCGGTCGTGATCTTCCTTTCCGCAGTGCTGGCCGCAGGCGTCCAGCTCGAGACCGAGCCCGGACAAGCCACACCGCTCGCCAGCCCTTCGCCCCGCACCGTTTCCAGATTGCGGGTCTGGTCATACGCATGGCAGGCGCGGTTGCCGTTCCAGTCGGTGCGATCGGTGATGTTGCCGTTGGCGTCATATGCTGCGGTGTTTGCCGCCGGGCCGCATCCCGAGCCTCCCGGCTGCGAGGCCCCCGAGCTCTTGATCACGCCCAGTATGTTTTGCAGGGTGTAGGTGCGCTGGGTATTGAGCGGATCGGTCACCACCGAACTCGTGGGGTTGCCGGAACCATCAGTGTTGTAGCTCACCGCATGGGTGTCTACCGGTCCGCCCGCCATGGCGCTGCCGTGCTCGGAGCCTACTGCACGCCCCTGTGCGTCGTAGCGATACGTGGCATAGCGATCGGTGTTCTCGTCGACGATGCCGGTCAACGCATACGGCAGGTTGGCCCCTGAGGTGTTTGCAGGTTCGTTATACACATAGGTGCGTGTGCGCCCGTCCGGATACAGCACGGATGTGTAGTTGCTGCGGGCATCGTAGGTGTAGCGGTAGGCTTGCCCTTCGGGGTCGGTCAACTTAGTCAATTGACCGGCCGCGTTGTAACCGAAGCCGAGCGTGCGCCCCGCCGCATCGGTCACCCGAATGAGTCGACCCGCCGGCAGCACCGTTGTAGTAGGATTGCCATTGGCGTCCAGCACAAAGCCGCCGTTCGCCCCGCCCGTGCCGTCGCTATACGTGAGCGTCTCGGTGTGCCCCGCGCGATTGGTCACCGACACGAGCTTGCCCGCCGCATCATACTGCTCGACGTTGTCGTTCGAATCGGTGTATTTCCAGCCGATTGTGACGCCGCCGCCGTCTTTGAGCTCCACCAGCCGGTCGTTGACATCCCCATCCGGGCTCCAAGTCTGGTTGGTGGAGTTGTAGACGAACAACAGAACCTTGCCATCGCGGCGGCGCACTTTGGTAAGGGTTTGACCCGGCGCAACGCTGCTCTGGTGGTTGTGATCCCATCGCGTCAACGGGATCGTCACGACACTGTTGTAGATGCGCTCAAACCGCAGTCGCGTGCCCGCGTAATCCATGTCAACGTGAACCTTATTGCCAGTTCCAGCCGTGATTGGATTGGGGGTCTGCAGCGTCCCGGGCTGACATGTGCCCGCATTCTTCTGAACCGAGAAAGGTCTGCATGTACCCAGCACCGGGTCTAGAGACTGACCGGCAGGACACGCCGGTCCATTAATACATACTGACCCCGAGAGGACGCCGCCCCAGGGGCACCCGGCCGGCTCATAAAAATGCACGTACCCGATAGCGAACGGCCCCGCACCGTCACTAATCCGAAAGCCCTCACAATCAGCAACAGGCCTGTAGTCATACCATATACCACGACTCGATAACCTAATCGAACCGTAAACGCCGGGCGCGGCAGCCTCGATGTGCGCTATACAATCGAGGAGCGCATCCGCCTCGTTCAAGCCTCCGGCAACAACTTTGTTCCAGTTTGACAACCAAAACGTAATCGCTGGATAGGTATCCGCCCGCGCGTCCCGCGACGCCCCGAGCAACACGAGCAGCAAGAACGCGACGCATACCCGCGCAGCATTCAACGCGACGACTCGACGTAACGCTTGCGCCCGTAGGAAGATAGCATCGGATGGGATCGTTGCGATCACGCGGTGGACAGCTCCCCTTTGCATGGCGACTCCCCCAGCAACTGCATGGTCATTGTTGTTTTATGGACAAGCACTGCCGCTACTTAAGATGCTCAATGCATATTTTTCTCCGACTGCCTGCTTTGTCAAGAAAATTCTCCAAGCAAAACCTCACACTTTGTTAGATTTCTTGTAACCCGCTGAAAGCCCTCTGAGATCGCCGCGTACATTTTAGGCAGCGATAAATGTCGCGGCGTTGCCTATCGTTTTTGCGGGGTTCGAGCGGGAAAAGTCCGCGCACTCGTGTAGACGACTTGCATGTATCGTTGTTCCACTCGGTCAGGCAACGATCGCGGTTCGTAGCCGTTAACGTCCGATCGCCGCGCCTTTTACTCGACCTTGATATTGGCTTCCTTCACCACTCGCTGCCACTTCGCGATCTCGTTCTTGATGTGGCGGCCGAATTCCCCGGGAGAAATCCCGCCGATGTCGGAACCTTCCGCGACCAGTCGCTTCTCGATCTCCGCCGAGTGCAAAGCCTTGACGATCTCGGCATGCAGCCGTTCGATGATCCCCCTGGATGTCCGTGCGGGCGCCAACACGCCTTGCCAGGAGGCCGCTTCGTAATCCGGCACTCCGGCTTCCGCGATCGGCGGCGCGTCGGCCCACGATGCCAGGCGCTTCCTGCTGGTTACCGCCAGCACCTTGAGCCTGCCGGCCTTGGCGTGCGGCAGCATGACCGCCGGTTGGGAGAAGGTCATCTGTACCTGCCCGGCCAGCACTTCGGTCATCGATTGCGCCGCGCCTTTGTACGGCACGTGGACCATATCAAGGCCCGCCATTACCCTGAACATCTCCATCGCGAGATGCGCGCCGCCACCCGTCCCGGACGACGCAAAATTGAGCTGCCCGGGCTTGGCCCTGGCCAGCGCGATGAACTCCTTGAGCGAGCCGGCCGGCACCGCGGGATGCACCACCACGAAATACGGATTCGACGCGGTGAGCGTGATCGGCGCGTAATCCTGCAGCGGATCGTAGGGCAGCTTTTTGATCGTCGCGACGTTGGTCGCGAGCGTGCTAATCGTGCCGAAAAAAATGCTGTAACCGTCCGCCGGCGCTTCCTTGGCGAGCGTGGCCGCGATGATGCCGCTGCCGCCGGGACGGTTGTCGACGATGACCTGCTGGCCCAGGCTCTCGGAAAGCTTCTGCCCGAGTTGGCGTGCCATGATGTCGGTGGCGCCACCGGGCACGAAACCGACAATCGCGCGGATCGGTTTGGTCGGGTATTTCTGGGCCACCGCATCGATGCAACCAGCACCGCAGCCCACGATCAGCGCAACAAGAATGACGCGTGATGGCCGCTTCATTGTCAGAGTTCTACGCGATTGGAAACGCTCTGGATTGTATATCAAGGGATGTGGGACGACCGTGAGACATGGCATCCAGCTGCTCCCTGCAAACCGCCCATGCCGTTACGCGACCGCTTTGTTCTGAATCTGCGCCGGCATTAGAACGGCTGCGACGAACATCATGCACGCCATCGCTCCGAGCACGAAGAACAGATACCGGAAATCGCCGCTGTAGCGATGCATCAACGCGATCAGCGGTACCGCCGCCGCGCTGGCGCCGAAAGAGACGACGTAGCGCACCGCGAGCGCCCGGGCGCGCCAGTGTTCATCGGTGT
>Ga0209343_10010809_pt1 | contig 10350 bp, 8 predicted proteins | sample RifCSPlowO2_02_FD_184026 | JGI IMG/M metagenome (GOLD analysis project Ga0209343, IMG submission 184026) | Groundwater microbial communities from Rifle, Colorado - Rifle CSP2_plank lowO2_0.2 (SPAdes) (version 2) | ecosystem: Environmental > Aquatic > Deep subsurface > Groundwater | place: Rifle...
CTTCCACGCTCTTGCCCTGACATTCCAAGGCTCTCCGCCTCAGCCCCGCTTTGCTTAACAAAACATCTGGGCGGCTGGTGGATACCTGAGTAGTTACGCGGCTTCATTGATTCGCTCAGTGTGGTGAAGCCGCGCACATCGGCAAACAGGATGCACACCCTGCGCATTTCACCCCCCAGTTCCCACGCAATCCGCCCGGCAATAATTTCATCCATGACCTGCGGGCTGACATAACCGCCAAACGATTGCTTCAGCGCGCGCTTCTCCCGCGCATGATTCCAGCCGTCCAGCGCCATTCTTGCCGCAGCGGCAAACAGCGCGGAAAACATCACGCTGGCGACGGGCAGATAACTTCCCCGACCGAGTAACACTATCCCAACCGCAAAAACTCCCGCAAGAAAGCCGGATGTGATTACCAGCTTCAACCCGGTGGTGCGCCCGAACCAGAACAGCGCGCTCAAGGCGCAAATCATCGCCACCAGACCACGCGGGGTCTCACCGATCAATCCCCGTGACAACAGGGAACGCAGGCCCTGCGCATGCACCAACACCCCGGGAACCCGCTTGTTCAACGGCTCCCACGCGGCCAAAGCAACCGGCATTTTGACCCGATCGCCAAACGGGATGGCCATCCCCAGCAACACCGGCCTATTGCCGAAGGTGGCTCGCAGCCTGGCCACATTCCCCTGCTCCAGCCAATCGAGCACTTGCAGAAAAGGAATATAGCCCAGCTCGCTGCCCACGCCGTAATCAATCAACCCATGTTGCCCGGTAGCCACACCCAAACGCTGCGCCATCGTCCCCGATAAAGTCTCCGCCACATCGCGCCCGTTGCACGAAATACTCCCCGCCAGCCGCACCACTCCGTCGCTATCGGTACACACCACCACCGATGCCAGCGCCTTCTCGCCCGCCAAGGCCACGTAGGGAGAGAAAATCTGACGCGGCACGCCCTCCTCGTCAATGCTTTGACCAAGCACCAGCGGCACCTGCGATGCTTTCAACGCCAGCAGCCCTTGCAGCAGCATCTGGTCATAGCCCGGCGACAAAAATTGGAATGACCGATCCGGCAATACCACATCCAGTCCAAGAACCGAAGGCTTTGCCGCTGCCATCGCCTGAAAGAATTTGCCCAGATGCGGGTGCCACAACGCAAAGGGCTCGCGAAATTGATTGAAGGCCGCCTCATCCATGCCAACCACCACCACATCTTTTTCCAGCGGGCGCGGGGCATGCTGGCGCAACAGGCGAAACTCGACATCCAGCAGCGCATGGTCGGCCCGCTCCAGCCAGGAGAACCAGCCGCACAAGGCCGCCAGAACGGTGAGCGCCGCAGGCCATAGCAAGAAGCCGCCCCGCCCGCTCGAAAGACTATTGATTTTTTCTAAAGCAGGCGCCATAGCGTTAGCCTCAACCGGATAAATGAGAATAATGCCATATTCAACGCAACTGCATTGCTTCCCGGGTTGAAACCGGCGTGATCTTTTTTAGCCGGGAAGTAGCCTGGATGAAATATCCGCTCAGTAGCATGTAATATATGTGCCTTTTTCGGTTTGTCGGCACCGTTTAGAATGCTCAATGAATAAGGATGGCAAGTGTGAAACTAGGAAGAAACGATCTGTGCCCATGCGGCAGCGGAAAAAAATACAAGAAGTGTTGTTCCGATAAACCGGAAGCAGATTCGGCATCCCGGCATCCGCAACCCCAATCTGCCGCGCAAAAGTCGCCCGGCCCTCAGGAGATCGGCGCATTGGTGTCGCTCTTCAACCAGCAACGCTACATGGAAGCCGAACTTCTGGCGCGGTCAATGACAGAAAGCTTCCCGCGCTTCGGGTTCGGCTGGAAAGTATTGGGTGCGGCATCCAATCAAATGGGTCGGAGCATGGATGCGCTGGCCTCCCTGCAAAAAGCGGCGGCGCTATTGCCGGTCGATGAAGAGGTGCATTACAACCTGGGCAGCACGCTGCATAATCTGGGTCGGCTGGACGAGGCCGCAACCAGCTATCGCCGTGCGCTGGCGATCAAATCGGATTACGTCGAAGCGCATAACAACCTCGGCAACGCCCTCAAGGATAGGGGGCGTCTGGACGAGGCCGCAGCCAGCTACCGGCGCGCGCTCCAGATCAGGTCGGGCTACGCCGAGGCGCACTGCAACTTGGGCAACACACTCAAGGAACTGGGTCAGCCGGTCGATGCCGAGGCCAGCTACCGCATCGCACTACAGATCAGGCCGGATTTCATCGAGGCACTCAACGGCCTTGCGCTGCTGCTCAACGCGCAAGGCGATGCGGCCACGGCCATGAACATCGTCTACCGCTCCCTGCATCTCAGGGAAACGCCGGAAGCAAAAAACATCTTCGTCGCCTGTGCAAAAAACATTCACTTCACGCAGGACGACGGCGATATCCGCGCATACATGGTTCGCGCCTTGACCGAGCCGTGGGGGCGACCGAGCGAGCTGGCGCAGGCTGCCACCGGCCTCGTCAGACTCAACCCGGATATCGGCGAATGCGTGACGCGGGCAGTCGGCGCATGGCCCCGGCGGCTGGCGACGCAGGAGTTGTTCGGCGCGAGTGATGCTGCCAGCTCCCCTCTCCCCAACCCTCTCCCGCAAGCGGGCGAGGGAGCGAACGAATCGCTGCGCGAGCTTCATGTTACTGGCCTCACCGCGCTCGCCAATGATGCGCTGCTGATCGCCCTGCTCGATGCGGCACCCATCGGCGACATCGAAATGGAACGCTTCCTGACCATGGCACGACATACTCTGCTCGAAGCAGCCGTGGCGGCTTCAGGCGACGAAGCTGACTATGCGCTGTGTTTCCACAGCGCGCTGGCGCGCCAATGCTTCATCAACGAATACGTATTTTTTTGCACCGACGACGAAATCAAGAAGGCCAACGACCTGCGCGATTCATTGGTCGCAGCACTGGAGACAAATACCCGGATACCGGCCCTCGGGTTGGTTGCAGCAGCAGCCTATTTCCCGCTCTGCTCCCTACCTTTTTCCGCGCGGTTTCTGGAGCGGCAATGGCCCGATGCAATCGCAGCCATACTGAAGCAGCAGATACGCGAACCGGCAGAAGAACAGCAACTGCGCGCCTGCATCCCGCGCCTGACCGGCATCGAGGACGAAGTGTCGCTGCGGGTGCAGAACCAGTACGAAGAAAACCCCTACCCGCGCTGGATCAGGCCCGACCCCGCCGTGAAAGCAAAGAATATCGCGGCCTGGCTGCATCAGAAATTCCCGCTGGCTTCTTTCAAGCGTGACCTCAACAATGGCAGCATCGACATACTGGTCGCAGGTTGCGGCACCGGCCAGCATTCCATCGGCACCGCGCAGCGCATACAGGGCGCGCAGGTGCTGGCCATCGACCTGAGCCTAAGCAGCCTGTGTTACGCCAAACGCAAGACGCAGGAACTGGGGCTGACTTCAATCGAATATGCTCAGGCCGACCTGCTGAAGCTCGGCTCGCTCGTGCGCAGCTTCGATGCGATCGAATCGGTCGGCGTGTTGCACCATCTCGCCGACCCGTTTGCCGGGTGGCAGGTATTGCTGTCCCTGCTGCGCCCCGGCGGGTTCATGGAGCTCGGTTTTTACAGCGCAACGGCGCGGCGGAACATCGTGCGGATATGGGGCTTCATCGCCGAGCGGGGCTATGGCTCCACGGCCAGCGAGATACGGCGGTTCCGCCAGGACTTGATTGATTCTGACAACAGCGCGGAATTCGGCGCGGCTCTGAATTCGGCGGATTTTTTCAGTACCAGCACCTGCCGCGACCTGCTGTTCCACGTCCACGAACAACGCATGACGCTGGCCGGCATCGATGAATTTCTCCGAAAGAACAACCTCGCATTCCTCGGCTTCGAGATCGACGCCGATGTCCTGCACGCCTACAAACAGCGCTTCCCCGACGACCACGCCGCCACCAACCTTGCGCAGTGGCAGGTCTTCGAGAACGAAAACCCCGACACGTTCAGCAGCATGTACCACTTCTGGATTCAGAAAGTTGGATAAGCATTTTGGTGTTTTCCATAGTATAGTTCGATGAGTTATTTGAATAACGACCAGAGGATAAAATGCAAAGCCAGTTGATCAGAGTCAGAACAAAGTCGGAAATACCGTTTTATATAGCCATATGCGCCGATGAAGACCAAAAAATCTTTGTCCTGATGAGCATCACCGCGTTTACTCCCGGCACCCATTTTGAAAGCGCAGAAAAAGCATTGAAAGAATGCATCGAAGTTATAAATAAAGTCGTGGCTTACAAAAAAGACGGGGATAAAATCGAAGGGCTTTATACGCCTCCGGGAGGTGCATTCCTCACCAATGATGAAGTTGCAAGCATCCTGCTCTCAAACCATCCTGACCGTAAGAAGGAATGATAGGATCCGGATTGATTTTTACGGCAGTATTGCAACAGACGGTAAATCAAATAAACGATCACGAAACGTCATAGCCCCTATACCAGTTTGTGCGGGTTCTCGATCATCTGCTGATAAATCATGCTTTGCAGGATGACGCTGTCGTTTGGCTGCAACTCCTGGAATTCGATGCCGTGGCGGATAAGACCGTTTTTTTGCGCATCATCAGGGCCGCCGCTGAACACGGCGCGGATCACCCCCTTGACCGACAGGTAGGCTTCTATATTGTGCAAAGGCACACGGAATGACAGGTTGAGGATGTCGCCCTTGTCGCCAAGTTGCTTCTTGGCATCAATGGATGCCCCGTTGGCGCTGATGTCGGAAATGAGTGAGGATATTTGCTCCTGCGCGCCAGCTTTGCTGCTCTGCACTGTCGCGATAATGCTGGCCTTGACCCTGGGAGCCTTGCGTACCATGGTTCCCTGTATCTCATCAGGAAAAGACAGATGCAGGTATCCATAAGGAACCTTGCATATCCGTTCTATGTTGCATGCGAATCCAAAAGCATTCTGCCCTGAAAAAGACCGCATGACGACTTTTTTTCCACCTATAAGCGCCACGTTATTGGTGGTCGGCGCAGTGACCAACAGGCTGGCTCCTTTCAGGAAGCCGATCACTTTGACCAGAAAGCGTTCATTGGGAGGCTGGCGACCCAGCCTGAAGTCATAATCGGATGGGAGTTCGAGATTCAGCCTATCCCCCACCTTCAGCTTCATGTCATCAAAGGTGTAATTTTTAACGGTATAACTCTTATCGGTTTTACCCTCCCCGGATTGACCGGAGATTGCATCATCAACAAAAGAAATACTTTTATCGCCATCTTCCTTGCCTGGCATTTTCCACGACAATTCATAGCAGGCGCCGTCGGCCAGCAATGAGCCACGGTGCTTTTTGTCGCGAATTATTTCCCCGAAGGGTAGCAGCACGTTGTAATCTTTGTCATACAACGGCCAAGGCGGCGATTTGCCAATAACAAGGTCTTCACTATTGGCCAGTATAAGGTTCACAAAAACAATCTCCTCGCTGTGTTTTTATGGTGCAGATTATTCCAAAAACTGTGAATTGACTCAAGATAGAAGCGATCAAGAGAAGGATTCGAATTATGGAATACCCGATAATCCGTGTAATCTCCGCATCAGGATTTTCTACCCGGTTTGAAGCGCATGGTTTCCGTCCAGCATGATTTTCCCCCGCTCGCGGGCGAGGACAGCGCAGACATCCAGCATTGGCTGGCTGCCTTGTCCTCCGTTTACCCGCCCGCAGAGATTGCACTGATCCGTCAGGCGTGCGAATTCGCCGCGCCACTCTACCACAGGCAGATCGAAATTACCGGCACGCCGCTGTTGCGGCACGCGCTCGGCTCGGCGTCCATCCTGGTCGGCATGCGCCTTGATTATGAAACCATCGCGGCCACCGTGCTGCATGCCGTGCCGGATTATCTTGAGGGTTGGATTGAAGTGCTGGCCAGTCGTTTCGGCCGCAGCGTGACGGCGCTGGTCGAAGGCATCTCGCGGGTGGAGCGGATACGCCTGTTCAGCGAAATGCGCGGCGCGCAGGACAAGGACGAAGCCGCGCAACAGATCGAGAGCCTGCGCAAGATGCTGCTGGCGATGGTGGAAGACATCCGCGTCGTGCTCATCAAACTCGCCGAGCGCACCCAGACCCTGCGCAATCTGTCCGGCGCAAATCCTGGCCAGCAGAAACAGATCGCGCAGGAGACGCAAAGCATCTTCGCCCCGCTGGCGAACCGGCTCGGCGTGTGGCAGCTCAAGTGGGAACTGGAAGACCTGTCGCTGCGCTATCTTGAACCGGCACTCTACAAGAAAGTGGCCGGGCTGCTCGACGAGCGCCGCATGGATCGGGAGCGCTACATCGCGGAAGTGATCGCGCAGCTCAAACAGGCGCTGGCCGAGGCCGGCATCGAGGCCGAAGTGACAGGCCGCCCAAAACACATCCACAGCATCATCAACAAGATGAAGCGCAAGCGGGTCGAATTCGGCGAGCTCTACGACGTGCGCGCCGTGCGCATCCTCACTTGCGATATCCAGAATTGCTACGCAGCGCTGTCTGTGGTGCATGAGTTGTGGCCGCCCATCGCCAGCGAGTTCGACGACTACATCGCAAACCCCAAGGGCAACGGCTACCGTTCACTGCACACCGCCGTGACCGGGCTGAAAAACCTTGCCGTAGAAGTGCAGATACGCACGCACGACATGCACCACGATTCGGAACTCGGCGTCGCCGCGCATTGGCGCTACAAGGAAAACAAGAAATCCGATGCAGGGTTCGACGATAAGCTCGCCTGGCTGCGCCAGATACTGGCGTGGAAGGCGGAGCTGGCCGACAGCGGCAACCTGCAGGAGCAATTCAAAAATGAGCTGTTGCAAGACCGCGTGTATGTGTTCACGCCGCTTGGCAAGGTCATGGATTTACCGAGGGGTGCGACCCCGGTGGATTTCGCCTACACCCTGCACACCGACCTCGGCCATCGCACGCGCGGCGCCAAGGTGGACGGCAACATCGTGCCGCTCAAATACAAATTGCAGAACGGGCAGCGCGTGGAAATCCTCACCACTAAACAGGGCGCGCCGAGCCGCGACTGGCTCAGCCCGCAGCTCGGCTACATCAAGAGCGCGCGGGTGCGCGCCAAGGTGCGGCACTGGTTCAAAACGCAGAACCTCGACGACAGCATCGCGCAGGGCAGGCTGCTGTTCGAGCGCGAACTGCAACGCCTCGGCGTGAGCACGGTCAATCAGGAAAAAGTCGCGCAGCGCCTGCGCTTCCACAAACTGGAAGAGCTGCTCGCCGCCCTCGGGCGCAATGAGATCACCCCGCGCCGCATCGCCCTCGCCATCCAGCAGGAAGTTCCCGCGAAACCGGCAGCCATCCCCCAACCAGTTGCCCACAAGCACACCGAACGACGCACCTCATCGACGGGTGTGCTGATCGAAGGCGTGGACAACCTGATGATCAAACTGGCCAAATGCTGCAAGCCGGAAAAACCGGATGCCATCCTCGGCTACGTCACGCGCGACCGCGGCATCACCATCCACCGGCAGGACTGCGCATTCATGCAGCGCGTGCCGGAAGACAAGCGCGACCGGATGCTTAGCGCGGTTTGGGTGGAAGCGTAGGAAGAAATCGTTCAATGACCGAAAAGTGCCAGAAGGAGACATTCAGTAACGCCCTTAGATGACTGGCTCATCGCTTAGTATGAGCATCATCCATACATAAGGGCGTACCTCGGTGGCTTTACTTACTGGCGGTAAGTTGCGTGACACTCCACACAGTACTGCATCGTTTTATTCAATGCGCGTAATGACGCATTAACATCTTTGGTCTTCAAGACATTGCCAAGATCGTCGCCACTCTTGTGAAAAGCCAATCCTAATGTCGTAAAATTTTCATTGCCCATCATTCTGCACATTTTCAGCATTTCTGGGGTTGAACCGAGTTTGCTATGCGCAATTTTTGAAGCATCCTCAAATTTATTTTCCGACATCAGGCTGATGACCGAATTAACTGCCTCCAAATGCTCCCGCATGTTTGATAGCTGATGCTGCTTCATTTCTTCTGGTAGTCCCAAGGACGTTCGTGTATCCATCATGCTCATAGCGTGTTGATGATGGTTTTGATGTTGCATTTGTTCGTTGGCAGCGAATGACACATTCAAGCCAGCTAGACCAATGAATGCTGAAATAGCTATCAAAATTCTTTTCATACTTTGATTCCTCATGTGATGAGATCGGCTGTAGTCGGCCTCGTTTGTTTAGATAAATTTTTCTGTTCCATAAATTTACAGCTTTTTGTCCAACCTACATGCTGTAGATTAGGCTAGGCAATTTAAACTGGCATTGCGAAATAAAGTATGATTGAAATCATACTCACAAGTCGATCTGTCGTTACAATAGAATTAGTGTTTGTCCCTGGCGTTGCAATATGCCTTCCCGCTCCATTTTAGCCAAAGTGCGATAAAGCGCTTCGTGACTTGCCCCCAACTCTGTTGCCCAGCGGATAATGGGCTGATCCAGTTCTACGCGCCCCTCTTTACCACGATCCACCATGTAGTGGATGACACGCATGCGCAGGCTTTTCAAGCCCAGGCGTTCTTGAGCCGCTCGTTGTCGGCGGAGGTTACGTGACAGCGTGGCAACCCATTCCATGGCGAAACCGGGGTCATTGGCCAAGCAGTGACGCAGTGCTTCGGCGGGCAATCGCAGGCAACACCCAGAACGGGTGCAGATCGCGTCGCAATGATATTGTGTGCCAAATAGGCTGGCTTCGGCGAAGAAATCGCCTTCACGGGCGCGGTGCAGGACAATCTCGGTGCCCTCTGGTGAAAAGCGCGTCAGGCAAACCTCCCCCTCCAGTACGCGATACACGGCATCGACTTCGTCACCAAGGTGGAAGATGCGCTGCCCCTTGTTTATATCTACGCGGCTTGCCGCCAGTCGAAGCGTTTCAGGGAATTGTTCTATCCAATCTTCTGCCACAATAGTTCCATATTATTTGGAATAACTAGGGACAGACCACGGATATTTCTGCCCTCTCTTTAACTTTCAGCCAAGTAAGTAAGTTGCCGTTGGTGTTTTAGCGCCAGTAGCACTACCTCGGTTTCGGAGTGGGCGTACAAAACGATGTGGCGGTTGACGATGTATTCGCGCAAATTCGGCAAGCCCGCTTGCGCGGCAAGTTGTTGAACGGATTGCGTCCGTAACCGCGCTTGAGCTGAACGTGCGGTGAAGAAACGTGCAGGATGCCCACTGGCTGGCGACCAACCCAACACGGCGACCATTTCGCGCAGCTCTGCTTTTAGCTTGCGGAAGCGTTCGGATGCAGAATCTGCATCTTGTTCTACGAAAAATTGGTGAGCGCCTTTCAGGTTGTTGATGAAATTCGGTACAGCTTCGACCCGAGCGCGAATCGGCAGCGTCATTGATCTGACAGTGCCCGCGTCAATTCGTTTGATGCCACTCGATTTCCGGCAAGGAGTTGCCGCAAGCCCGTTTCCGCTTCGTCTAATAAAACCAAGCTTGCATGTTCTTCTTCAAGCGCGTGGTAGTAGTCAAGTTTGCGAGCATCGACGATGGCAACAAAGCTCGATCCATTCTTGGTGAGCACTTTTTCAGCCCCCGCACCGACCACTTCATCGGCAAGTTCCGTCAGCCGCGCACGTGCTTCGTTGATCGGCACTACATCACTTGTTCGCAAGGTCATGGCAATTCCTTTAATGAAAATGCTGGCGCTTATTGTAGCTCACGAGCGCAATCGTTATTGCAAATAATTCAGAAAGTTAAAGGGGCCGTGGTCGAATTAAATTTCTAGCTTTGGAGCAATCACAGTATCTGCAATGTGTCGATAGCCGTCATCTTGAAATTAAATGAACCTCTAATTAGTTTTTGCCTGCGTCACAAAAGCAGCAGACAAGTACATCCCCCCAGCTGCGCCGTATCAGGCAGACTCCCCGCAGATCACCCTGTTCCGGCCCTCATCTTTGGCCTGATAAAGGGCCTTGTCTGCGGCAGCAACCATCCGGTCGGCTAGCTGGCGATGCTCGACAGCGGGGTCTTCGACGGGCAGCATGGATATCCCGATCGAGATGGTGACATTGATCGATTGCCCGGAATTTGCATGCAGGCTTTCTTCTGCAATGCAGGCGCGAATCCGTTCTGCGATCTGGCTGGCATGGCGCATATCGGTTTGCGGCAGGAGTGCGACAAATTCTTCGCCGCCATACCGGGCAATCGTATCGCCCACCCTCATGTGTGACTGAATAAAGCTGGCAACGCTCATCAGCACTTCATCGCCCGTCTGATGGCCATAGGTATCGTTGATGTTTTTGAATTTGTCGATATCGAGAAACATGCAGGCCATCGGCTGGTTGTGCCGGCGAGCCTGGCTGACTTCGATCAGGCAACGGTGGTCGAA
>Ga0209343_10010810_pt1 | contig 10350 bp, 14 predicted proteins | sample RifCSPlowO2_02_FD_184026 | JGI IMG/M metagenome (GOLD analysis project Ga0209343, IMG submission 184026) | Groundwater microbial communities from Rifle, Colorado - Rifle CSP2_plank lowO2_0.2 (SPAdes) (version 2) | ecosystem: Environmental > Aquatic > Deep subsurface > Groundwater | place...
ATCTGGTGGAAACCGCCAAGGCCCTGGGTGCGGCCTGGGACGTGCTGCAATTGCAAGCTTCCCGTAGTAAACCGATTTTGCACATGAACCGCATGGCGGCGGAAAACCCGGTCTGGATTGTGTGTGCGCAGGCGGGAGGTGCGGCATGACGGAAGGCACTATGGCGAAGGGCACCCTCTACGGTGTGTCCCTGGGCCCGGGGGACCCCGGCCTGATCACGCGCCGCGCCTGGGCCTTGCTGGAGCGCAGGGACACGGTGTGGACCTACCCGGTGCGCAGCCTGCGCAAGGAAAGTTACGCGCTCGACATTGCGGTGCGTGCCGGCCTGGCCTTGCCCACGCAGCACCAGGCGCTGCTGTTCCCCATGACGCACGACGTCGAAAAGCTGGCCCGCCATTGGCTCAAGGCGGCTGAAACGGTGCGTGACTTGCTGGCCACCGGGCAGGACGTGTTGTTTCTGGTGGAGGGCGACGCCTCCACCTACGCCAGCTTTTGTTACCTGGCGCGGGTGCTGCGCGAGTTGGAGCCCACGGCCCAGGTGGACATCGTGCCCGGCGTCAACTCTTTCAACGCGGCCTGTGCGCAATTGCAAATCCCGCTCTCGGAGCAGGACGACACCATCGCCATCGTGCCTGCCGCCTACGGCATTGCAGCGGTGGAGAAGATGCTGGACGACTTCGACACCCTGGTGCTGATGAAGGTCAAACCCTTGCTGGACGACCTGATCGACCTGCTGGCACGCCGGGGTCTGCTGGAGCACAGCCGCTTTATCGAAAAAGCCGGTTCACCCGTGGAGCGCATCGTGCACCAGGTGGCCGAACTCAAAGGCACCAAAGTCAACTACCTGTCGCTGCTGCTGGTGAAAAACCCGAACCGCGAACGCGGCGAGATGGTCCGCGGCTGCCGTAAAAAAACCACCACCGAACTCGAAGAGGAAACACAAGAATGAGCAACACCACCCCGTCAGACACCGCACCGGAGCATGCATCCGCCGTGCGCGTGGTGCTGATTGCCATCACCAAACACGGCGCGCAACAGGCCGCCGAGCTGGCACGCCAGTTGCCCACCGCCAGCATATGTGTGGCCGACAAGTTCGCACCGCTGATGGCCGGTGTGGCCAACCCAGTGCGCGCTTATGGCGGTGCGTTTCGTGAAGAAATTGCGCAGTTGTTCGCGGACTTTGACCAGCTGGTGTTTTTCGTCTCGCTGGGGGCAGTGGTGCGGCTGATTGCGCCGCACATGAAAAACAAGGACGAAGACCCCGGCGTGCTGGTGGTGGACGACGCCGGGCAGTTTGTCATTCCCGTGTTGTCGGGCCATGTGGGGGGCGCCAATGCTTGTGCCGAGCTGATCGCTGCACTGCTGGGCGGCACGGCGGTGTTGACCACCGCGTCGGACGTGGGCAAGACCATTGCGGTCGATATTCTGGGGCGTGAGTTGGGCTGGAAGGTGGAGTGCCCCAAGATCAACATCACCCGGGTCTCGGCCGCCGTGGTCAACGAGGAGCCGGTGGCCGTGGTGCAGGAGGCCGGTAGCCCGCACTGGTGGACCCGGCCTACGCCGCTGCCCGCCAGCATCCACAAGTTCACCCGTTTGGAAGACGTGGACCTGGCCCATTTCAAGGCGGTGCTCTGGATCACCCATGCCGAGGTGGCGCCTGAGCGCTGGCAAGAATTGCATGAACGCCTGGTGGTGTACCGCCCGCCGCAGGGGCAGGGCGCATGAGCGCAGCGCCGGGCCGTCCCCAAGCAAGCTCGCACCGCAGTGCGCAGCACGAAGGTTCTCCAGTGAGCCACGCGCTGATGCAAGTGGCAGTCGGCCTGGGTTGCGACCGGGGCACGCCACTGGCTACGCTGCAGCAAGCCTTGCGCGAGGCGCTGGCGCAGGTGGGCGTCGGGCTGGCGCAGGTGGCTGCCGCGGCGAGCATCACCCTCAAGGCCGACGAGCCAGGGCTGCTGGCCTTGGCGCACGAGTTGGGCTGGCGCATGGCGTTTTACCCGCCCGAGGTCTTGGCCGCCGTAGCGGTGCCCAACCCGTCAGAAACCGTGCGCAAATATACTGGCACCCCCTCGGTCAGTGAAGCCGCGGCGCTGATGGCCGGTGCCGCACTGGCGGGGCTTGCGCAGGCCTTGCCCATGCAGGCACTGCTGGTCGAAAAATACAAATGCCGTGGCGCAGATGGGCGCAATGCCACGGTTTCCATAGCCCGCTGTGATAGTTTTTCCTTGTGATTTTTGTTAGTTTTTTAACCCTGAAATGGAGCAAACCATGAACGCATCTTCTGCAATTTCCCCCGCGCTGCCCGTAAGCACGAGCGCCACCCGCAGTGTTTTGCTGCAACTTGCTGCCACGGCGGCATTGGGCCTGGTGGTTCTGTACGGCGTGGCCTTTGCGGAGAGCTCGCTGGCCCACAACGCTGCGCACGATGTGCGCCACGTCACCGTGAAGCCCTGCCACTGAACCGGGAGCCCCCCATGATTTTTCAACGTTTGATCTGGTCCGCCCTGGCGGCGGCCGTGCTGGTGGGCAGCGTGCAAACCGGCGTGCAGCGCTGGCAGGCCGCGCCGCTGATTTTGTCGGCCGAGGTGTACGAGGACCAGAAGGCCGAAACGCCCGCACCGTCCGAGGCACTGGCGGCCCATACACATGCCGAGGCGCTTGCGCCAGAGCACGAACATGGTGCCGATACGGAGTGGGCGCCGGAAAATGGTCTTGAACGCACGGCCTGGACCTGGGTTGCCAATATGTTGCACGCTTTCAGCATGGCGCTGCTGGTGTTTGCGGTGATGGGGGTCTACTTGTACAAGCGTGGGGCGGCCCTGGCCTCCTTGCCGCTGGCAGCTTGGGTGGCTGCGGCCGGTTGGCTCAGTTTTCATTTCTGGCCTTCCTTGGGCCTGCACGCCGAGGTGCCCGGCATGGATGCTGCGCCTTTGCATGCGCGCCAAGTCTGGTGGGTGTTGGCCGTGGGCAGTGCCTCGCTGGCGTGCGCCGTGCTGGGCTTTGCCCGTGCGCCCTGGCGTTGGGCGCTTGCAGCGGTGTTGCTGGCCGTACCCTTTGTCGTGGGTGCACCGCACCTGCAGGGCGATGCACTGGCCGGTTTTGGCCCCGAGGCGCATGCGGCGCTGGAGCAGTTGGGCAAGCAGTTCATCTGGGCGACCCATTGGGTGGCTCTGTCGTTCTGGGTTTGCATGGGTGTGGCGTGTGGCCTGGCGTTTCAGCGCTGGCTGCGCCCCGCGCTGCTGGCTGCTTTTGAACAGGGCAAGCCCATGGCCAACACGCCCGCAGGTGTGAACCCATGAGCGCTCCCCAAGGCAAGATCATGCTGGTGGGCATTGGCCCCGGCCATGTGGACCATATGACACAGCGCGCCCGCGCCGCCATTGCCGAGGCGGATGTGGTGGTCGGCTATGTCACCTACGTCAAGCTGGTGGCCGACTTGCTGGAAGGCAAGGAAGTCATCCGCAAAGGCATGACCGAAGAGCTGGACCGCGCCGTGCATGCGCTGGAGCGGGCCCGCGAAGGTAAAAAGGTCGCGCTCATCTCCTCCGGTGACGCCGGGGTGTATGGCATGGCCGGTCCCACCTACGAGGTGCTGTTCCAGGCGGGCTGGACGCCCGAATCGGGGGTGGAGGTGGAGGTGGTCCCTGGTGCGTCGGCCATCAACGCCTGCGCCTCCTTGGTGGGCGCGCCGCTGACCCACGATTTTTGCTCCATTTCCCTGTCGGACCTGCTGACGCCCTGGCCCGCCATTGCGCGGCGCCTGGACGCGGTGGCGGCGGCCGACTTTGTGGTGGCCTTGTACAACCCCAAGAGCGGTCGGCGCACCCAGCAAATCGTGCAGGCGCAAAAGCTGTTTTTGCGCCACCGCCGGGCGGACACGCCGGTGGTGGTGGTCAAGTCGGCGTACCGGCGCCGCCAAAACATCGAGTTCACCACGCTGGACAAGATGAGCGAGTGCGACATCGGCATGCTCAGCACGGTGCTGATTGGCAACAGCCACACCTTTGTGCGCGATGGCCTGATGATCACGCCGCGCGGCTACGACAACAAATACGCGTTGCACGGCGACGGCAGCACCCGTGAGGGTGAAAAACGCGGCAGGTCTTTGTCCACCGGCCTGGCCGGTTGGACCGAAAACCTGCGCCTGGACCATGCCGAGGGGGAAAGCATTGCCGAGCTGGCGCTGCGCCACCAATTGCCTGCGGACTACATCGAGATGGTGCTGAGCGCGCCGGTGGATGAAGAGGACGATGTGGCGTTGGAGTCCGAGGAATGAACTTGGTGGAAAAACCCAAGATTGGCGCCTACAAACGCCACCTGCTGGTGTGCACCGGCCCGCGCTGCACGCAAGACGGTGCGTCGCAAGATTTGTTTGACAGCCTGGGTGACAAATTCAAGGCGGCGGGGCTGCACGACGGGGAGATGCGTGTCAAACGCAGCCGCGTCAGTTGTTTTGCCGCCTGCAAGGGCGGCCCGGTGATGTGTGTACAGCCCGATGGCACCTGGTACTACAACGTCACCCCCGCCAATATGGACCGCATCATCGACCAGCACCTGGTGGGTGGTGCGCCGGTGGCGGATTTGGTGTTCCACCAGGGACCGGGAGACTGCGATGCGTGACGCGACTACTTCAACGGGCCAGGGCTTTGTGTCCATCGTGGGTGCCGGCCCCGGCCCGGCGGATTTGATGACCCTGCGGGCGCTGGACCGCTTGCAGCGCGCCGAGGTGGTGGTGCACGACCGCCTGATCGCGCCCGAGGTGCTGGACCTGATCCCGCCCGCCGCCCAGCGTGTGTACGTGGGCAAGGCCGTGGGCAACCACGCCGTGCCCCAGGAGGGCATTCATGCTCTCTTGGTGGAGCATGCCCAAATGGGCAAACGCGTGGTGCGGCTCAAGGGCGGGGACCCCTTTGTGTTCGGGCGTGGCGGCGAAGAAGTGCAGGCCTTGCAGGCGGCGGGCATTGCGTTTGAAGTGGTGCCCGGCGTGACGGCGGCCAGCGGTTGCTCGGCCTCGGCGGGCATCCCCTTGACCCACCGCGACATGGCGGGCAGTTGTGTGTTTTTGCCGGGCCACCTGGCCGACGACAACGCCACGCACGACTGGACCGCCTTGGCACGCCCCGGCCAGACGCGGGTGTTTTACATGGGGGTGCAGCGCCTGCCCCACATTGCCCAGCAGCTCATCCGCCACGGCCTGGCACCGGATACGCCGGCGGCCATCGTGCGCGACGGCACCCGCCCTACGCAAACCGTGATCGCCTGCAGCCTGACCCGGCTGGTGGAGTTGGCACCGGCCTATGGCCCCCAACCGGGCTTGCTCATCATTGGTGAGACGGTGCAGCTCAGTCCTGAATTTCAGGCAGATTGAAACCCATGGACATAGAAACTCCGCCCGCCGCCAAACCCTATGAGAAGCCCGAGGGCGAACGCCGGGGCCTGGTCATCGTCAACACCGGTGACGGCAAAGGCAAGAGCACGGCAGCCTTTGGTCTGGCCTTGCGCGCGCACGGGCGCGGCAAGGCGGTCAAGATTTTCCAGTTCATGAAGGTGCCCAGTGCCCGTTTTGGTGAGCACCGCATGTTCGAGCAGCTTGGCATTCCCATCGAGGGGCTGGGCGACGGTTTCAGCTGGAAAAGCCAGGACCTGGAGCATTCGGCCCAATTGGCGCGTGAGGGCTGGCAAAAGGCCAAAGCTGCCATTGTGGGCGGCGACTACTTCATGGTCATCCTCGATGAAATCACCTACCCCTTGATCTACGGCTGGATGCCACTGGACGATGTGCTGGACACCTTGCGCAACCGACCCAGCCAGGTGCATGTGGTGCTGACGGGGCGGCGCTGCCCGCCAGAGATCATCGCGTTGGCCGACACCGTGACAGAAATGACCCTTATCAAACACGCCTTCAAAGCTGGTATCCCAGCGCAACGTGGCATCGAAGACTGATTCCCAGGACGACACAACCATGAACACCTCTAGCACCCTTGCCCCTGCAACCGAGCAGACCCTGCACTTCCATGCCCCCCACAAGTCCCCCGCCGCGCGCTCCACCGTGGCGCAGCGGGTCTGGACCGTGGCCGAAATCCAGGCCCTGCTGGAACTGCCGTTTTCCGAGCTGATGTATCAGGCCCAAACCGTGCACCGCGCCCAATTCGACCCGCAATTGGTGGAGTTGGCCACGCTCCTGTCGGTGAAAACCGGTGGCTGTCCGGAAGACTGCGGCTACTGCCCCCAATCCGTGCATTTCGACACCGGCGTTGAGGCCGGCAAACTCATGGGTGTGGACGCGGTGCGCAGTGCCGCCCTGGAGGCCAAAGCCGCTGGCGCCACCCGTTTTTGCATGGGTGCCGCCTGGCGCGCGCCCAAGGACCGCGACGTGGAGGCGGTGGCCGAGTTGGTCAAGGCGGTGAAGGGCACCGGGCTGGAAGCCTGTTGCACCTTGGGTATGCTGGCCGAGGGCCATGCCGAGATCTTGCGTGACGCCGGGCTGGACTATTACAATCACAACCTGGACAGCGCCCCCGACTTCTACGGCGACGTCATCACCACCCGCGACTTCCAGGACCGTTTGGACACCCTGGTGCGGGTGCGCAACGCGGGCGTCAGCGTGTGCTGCGGCGGCATCGTAGGCATGGGCGAGTCGCGTCTGCAGCGCGCCGGTCTGATTGCCGAACTGGCCAATTTGGCGCCGTACCCCGAGTCGGTGCCGATCAACCATTTGGTCAAAGTGGAAGGCACCCCCTTGGCCAACCAGCCCGACTTGGACCCGCTGGAGTTTGTGCGCACCATTGCGGTGGCGCGTATCACCATGCCCAAGGCGCGGGTGCGCCTGTCGGCTGGACGCCAGAGCATGAGCGATGCGGTGCAGGCCCTGTGTTTTGTGGCCGGTGCCAATTCCATCTTCTACGGCGAGAAACTGCTCACCACGCCCAACCCCCAGGGCAATACCGATTTGGAGCTGCTGGCGCGCCTGGGTCTGAAGACCGGCCACCCCGTTCCCCGCGACTAGCCCCACGCAGCCTTGGATTTTTTCTCTCTGTTTCTTTTGCCGGGGAGCGTGCATGCCTTGCCCGCCTGGGGCCTGGGCGTGGCTGTGCTGGTGGCGCTGGGGGTGGACCGCCGCTGGGGGGAGCCCCCGGTGCGCTTGCACCCCGTGGTGTGGATGGGCCATTACCTGGGCTGGGCAGGAAAGCGCGTGCAGCAAAGGGCGCGGCAAGACCCCGGTGGCGCCCCGGATTACAAGGCATTTTGGCTTGGAGCCCTTGCCTGGTGTGCGGGGGCAGCTCTTGTTTTGATAGCGGCAGTGGTTTTGCAGCAAGTGCTGATTCAGGCTTTGGCTGTGGCCGGGCCGGCCGGTTGGGAGCACATGGGTACCACCTTGCTGGCGGCGGTACTGCTGGGCGTGTTGCTCAAACCATTGCTGGCCTGGACGCTGCTGAAAAACGAAGTGCTGGCGGTGGAAAAAGCCCTGGCGCCGGAGCAGGGCGGTTCTCTGGCGGCCGGGCGCGAGCGCCTGCGCTGGCTGGTCAGCCGCGATGTCAGCCAGCTCACCGAAGCCCAGGTGCGCGAAAGTGCCATCGAGACGCTGGCTGAAAACCTCAACGACTCGGTGGTGGCCCCATTGTTCTGGTTTGCGCTGCTGGGCCTGCCGGGTGCGGCGCTGTTCCGCTTGGCCAATACCGCCGACGCCATGTGGGGCTACCGGGGGCTGTACCAGGGCCGCAACTGGGAGTGGGCCGGCAAGTGGGCGGCCCGCGCCGACGATATCTTGGGCTGGCTGCCCGCGCGCCTCACGGCACTGCTGTTGGTGTTGGCGGCAGGCGGGGTGTCACTGGTTCAACTGAAAACCGAGGCGCAGCGCACCGCCTCCCCCAACAGCGGCTGGCCCATGGCCGCCATGGCCTTGGGCTTGGGCGTGTGCCTGCACAAGCCCGGTGTGTATGCGCTCAACGCCCCGGGCCGTGCGCCTGGGCCGCAAGATACGCAGCGGGCCATTGCCTTTGCATCAAATGGGCTTCTAGCCCTTGTAGGTATTGCGCAAGCAGCTATTATTGTGATAGCAACAGGAGTGCTGGTATGAGGGGTGTGAACCTCCCGGCCAAGAAGCCCGTGGCGCCACCCGTACGCATGCACGGGGGCTCCGATGCCGCTGGCGTGCCGCGTTTTGATTTTTCTACCAACAGCAATGCCTGTGGCCCTTGCCCAGCGGTGGTCGCGGCATTGCAGCAAGCCGATGCGACCCGTTACCCGGACCCCCACTACACGCAGTTGCGCATTGCTTTGGCGGCTTTCCATGGGGTGGAAGCCCCGCGTGTCGTGGTGGCGGCAAGCGCCAGCGAGTTCATCTTCCGCACCACGGCCTGGGTGGCGCAGCAAGGGGCGCGGCGGGGCGTGCGCAAAGTGTGCGTGCCCCCCCACGCTTATGGGGACTACGCCCAGGCGGCGCAGGCGTGGCGCCTGAGGCTGACCTGCCGGCCCGCAGCGGCGCAACTGGTCTGGGCATGTGAACCCTCCAGCCCGCTGGGCGGCGCACATGCCGCTTGGCCCGGGTGGATGGCCGGCGCGGACTGGCATTCGGACGCGGGAGTGCCCGCGCTCCCAAGTGCGCCGCTGGTGCTGGACTGCGCTTATGCGCCGCTGCGCCTGAGTGGCGCGCCTTCGCTGACGACAAGCCAGCGCGCACAGGTCTGGCAGATGTACTCCCCCAACAAAGCCCTGGGCCTGACCGGGGTGCGCGCCGCCTATGCCATCGCCCCGCTGGGCGCCGAGGAGGCCGCCGTTGAGTTGGAGCGGCTGGCGCCCTCGTGGCCGCTGGGTGCGCACGGTGTGGCGCTGCTGCACGCCTGGGCGCAGCCCGAGGTGCAGGGCTGGCTGACCGAGAGCTTGCACACCCTGCGCCGCTGGAAAGCCATGCAGATCGAGATGCTCCAAGCCTTGGGCTGGACCTGCCTGCCCAGCGACACCAACTTTTTCTGCGCCCAGCCGGCCCATGGTGCGGGCCTGGCAGCTGACCTGGACCGTCTGCGCGCAGCGGGCATCAAGCTGCGCGACACCACCTCCTTCGGCCTGCCTGGCCATGTGCGCCTGAGCGTGCAGCCGCCGGTGGCGCAGGATGCCTTGCGGGCGGCACTGGCATCGACACTTTATGTGGCGAATTGACGTACAATTTTCGCAAATAGGAGCTTTACCATGCCATCCTCTCGCGCCCATACGGAATCTGCCCGCATCAACCTGCGCACCAGCCACGAAGTCAAGGAAATGATCGAACGCGCGGCGGCGATCACGGGTTCGACGGTGTCTAGTTTTATTTCCCAAAGCATGTACGAGACTTCAAGCCGCATCGTGGCGGATACAGACACACTCATGCTGTCTGCCGATGCGTTTGAGGCCTTTGTCGCTAGGTGCGAAAACCCGCAAGAACCCAACGAGGCACTGAGAAAACTCATGGCATTGCGCTGAATGCCCATACAAATTGAGCGCTTGGCTGTCCATCACCAGCGTGCTGATTTTGATTGTGGCGAGCCTGCCCTGAACGAGTTTTTACACCGTCAGGCGAGCCAGTTGGCGCGCAAAGGATTTGGAAAAACCTATGTGGCCTTGGCGGACGATGGCGTTGCGGTGGTGGGCTTTGTTACCGTTAGTGCGGGTCAGGTTCAAACCCGGCAACTACCGCCGCACTCCAAGCTACCGCGTTACCCGGCGCCGGTGCTGCGTATCGGCCGCTTGGCCGTGGATCGGCGTGAACAGGGGCGTGGCACGGGTCAGCAATTGATGTCCTTCGCCTTGCAATTGGCTTTGGAATTTGCCAATGCGGTTGGTATCTACGCCGTGGTGGTGGATGCAAAGCATGAAAAAGCCAAGGCGTTTTATGAAACGCTTGGCTTTACAGCAACACTGGATAACCCTTTGTGTCTGTATTTGCCGGTATCGACCTTGCAAAAGTTGCCTGCGACCTAATGCGGTTCTTGATATGAGTTCCATGTGCGCTAAGCCCTTGGGTTGTTTTTTGCGCGGCCTGCACAGGTGCCCTGGAGTGCACCATTAATTTGGACTACGCCACCCTGGAAGCTCTGCGCCGCCAGCACCCCGCCTGGCGCTTGCTGGCGGCGGAGCACGCGCCGCTGATTGGCAGCTTTTTGCACCGCGCCTTCATAGCTCCCAATGTGCGGGTGATGGCGCAGTCTGATCTGGTCGAGGCGCTGGAAGACACCTTGTTTGGTGTGCGCGAGCAGGCGGCGGCGCGTGGCGGTGGGCCGCTGTTTCCCAAGAGCGCGCAAGAGTACCTGAACGACTGGGCCGCCAATGAGAAGGGCTGGCTGCGCAAGTTTTACCCGGCGGGCTCGGACGAGCCGC
>Ga0209343_10010817_pt1 | contig 10345 bp, 11 predicted proteins | sample RifCSPlowO2_02_FD_184026 | JGI IMG/M metagenome (GOLD analysis project Ga0209343, IMG submission 184026) | Groundwater microbial communities from Rifle, Colorado - Rifle CSP2_plank lowO2_0.2 (SPAdes) (version 2) | ecosystem: Environmental > Aquatic > Deep subsurface > Groundwater | place...
CCCGTGGCCGCCGCGGCCCCCTCCGCGCAGCCCCGGAACCGCCGCAGCAGCTCCGCGCAGTAGTCTTTGGAGAGCGCCCGCAGGTAGAAGTCGGCGCGGGTGTACTCGGGGATGATGTTCGGCTGCTCGCCGCCCTTGACGATGATCCCGTGCACGCGCGCGTCGGGGCGGAGCTGCTGGCGCATCTGGTCGAGACCGACGAAGAGCTGGATCACCGCGTTGAGCGCGTTGACGCCGCGCCAGGGCCAGGACGAGGCGTGGGTGGCCTTGCCGTGGAACTCGGCCGTCACCTTGACGATGCCGAGGCTCGGCCGCCACACCTGCGTGCCGCAGCGACCGTGGATCATCATCGCGGCGTCGACGTCCTTGAAGACGCCGGCCTCCATGAGCTTGACCTTGCCCGCGCCGCCCTCCTCGGCCGGCGTGCCGATCACGACGACGCGCCCGGGGAAGGGGAGGGTGCCGAGCCCGGCGGCGAGCGCCGCCCCGGCGCCGGTGCCCGCGGTCGCGATCGCGTTGTGGCCGCACGCATGCCCGATGCCGGGGAGCGCGTCGTACTCGGCCATGATCGCGATCGTCGGGCCGGGACTCGCGCCCTCGATCGTCGCGCGGAACGCGGTCGGCAGACCGCCGACACCGCGCTCGACCCTGGCGCCGTGCCGCGCGAGGAACTCGGTGAGCCAGGCGTGCGCCTTCTCCTCCTTGAACGCGAGCTCGGGCGTGTCGTGGATCCGGTGCGAGAGCGCCTCGAGCTCGTCCGCCAGGCGGTCGACCGCGCCGGCGACCTTCGGCTTGAGCGCGTCCACGGACGCGGTCATTTCGCGCTCCGGAACTCCTCCTGCGCCCGCGCGACGAGCGAGGGGTCGGCCAGGAGGTCGCAGACGGTCATCGCCATCGTCTTGGCGGAGATCAGCATGCCCTCACGGGCCAGCGGGCTCACCGCGGCCGCCTCGAAGGCGCGCGAGTGGATCGGCGTGCCGTCGGGCGCGATCTTGACCATCGGCTGGATGGCGGGGATCACCTGGCTCACGTTGCCGATGTCGGAGGACCCGAGGCGGTCCGTGATCTCCGGCGACTCGGTCACGCCGAATCGCGCGAGGTTCTCGCGGAACGCGCCGAGGAGTGTCGCGTTCTTCTTCATCGGCTCGTACGAGGTCTCGCGGTGCTCGACGACCTTGAGCTCGCACCCGGTCGACCGGGCGGCGCCCTCGGCGCACGCGATCACCCGCTTGTGGAGGTCCCACATGTAGTCGATGTTGCGCGCGCGCACGTAGAACGTGGCCGCGGCGAACTCGGGGATGATGTTGGGCGCCGCGCCGCCGTGCGTGATGATGCCGTGGACGCGCGCCTCGGGCCGCACCTGCTGGCGGAGCATCGCGACGTTGTTGTAGGTCTGCACGGCGGCGTCGAGCGCGTTCACGCCCGCCCACGGATCCGCGGAGGCGTGCGCGGCCTTGCCCGTGAACTCGAAAGCCACGCGCACGATGCCGAGCAGGTCGGAGTGTCCCACCCACCGGTCGAAGCCGTGGACCATCATGGCCGCGGCCACGTCCTTGAAGACGCCGCCCGCGATGAGCCGGCACTTGCCGCCGCCGCCCTCCTCGGCCGGCGTGCCGATGACCTGGATGCGCCCGGCCGGCAGCGTGGCCCTGAGCGCCGCGAGCCCGGCGCCCGCGCCGACGCCCGCCGTGGCGATCACGTTGTGGCCGCAGGCGTGGCCGATCTGCGGGAGCGCGTCGTACTCGCAGAGAATCGCGATGGTCGGGCCCCGGCCGGTCTCGATGGTGCCGCGGAACGCCGTCTCGACGCCGGCGAGGCCGCGTTCGACCTTGAAGCCCTTCGCCTCGAGGAAGTCGGCGAGCCAGCCGGCGGCCTTCACCTCCTGGTAGCCGAGCTCCGGGTTGTCGTGGATCCGGCGGGACAGCGTCTCGAGCTCGTCGCCGAGGCGGTCCACCGCCTGGTCGATCTGGTCCTTGAGCGCGCTCATACGGGTCTCCTGGGCGAGTGGAATCGGGCGCGGTCAACTATACCACCGCGCGCGCGTGGCAGGATCGCCCCGTCGCTCGGTTCCGGCATCAGCCTCCCAGCATCGATTTCTTCAGGCTCGCCTGGATCGGCTTGTCGCCGAGCCAGATCTTGAGCAGCGCGCGGTTGAAGGCCGCGCCGGGAATCGTTCCGAGCGGCTTGCCCTCGTGCGAGGCCACCGTCCCCTCGCCCGGGAGGTAGTCGAGGGTGATGACGTTGCCCTCCTTCGCGTCGCCGAACGATCTCATGATGGTCATGAACTGATCGACCTGCGTCTTCACCGCTGCGAGGTCCGCCTCGCTGTTGTTGGCCTTCAGGCCGTCGGTGAACGCGGCGACGAAATCGTTGGCGGACACCCCGCGCAGCATGTTGAGCTGCACTCGCTTGGCGCCCTCGCCGCCGATGGCCGTGGCCGCGTCGGACGTCTTCTTCGGCAGGTAGAGACTACCGACGTACACCTTGAAGATCACACGGGTGCGGATTCCGGCCCCGTTCAGCACCAACTCGCTGCCGCCGACGCTCGCGGTGTCGGCGATCTTCACCCCGCCGACCTCGGCCGCGCTCGCCGTCCCGATGAATCCGACCAAGCCGATGAGGAGCACGAGCTTGCGCATGTTCACGCCTCCCTCGATGAATCGCCTCGAAGATCTCTGCGGCGCCTATTCCGGTGCCCCACGCGACCCTACTTCCGCGCATGCCCGTCGGCAAGCCGGGTCGGGAGGACCCTGGCGATGGTGCAGCGATACGCGCCCCTCTCGCCAGGGCACCAAGCTGTAGAACTGGGCCGTACCTGGTCCGCTCGTGTCGGCGTGGCGGGTGGTGTATCGTAAGTGCCCGCGCGCCCGTAGCTCAGTCGGACAGAGCGTCGGACTTCGAATCCGAAGGTCGCAGGTTCGATCCCTGCCGGGCGCACCAACAACGTCGTACTTCCGCGTAGTTTCCAGGAGAGTCCGATGACCGTTACGAACAGGCAGTCCGGAACGAACGTGCACGAGGTTGCTGACGGGATCTATCGCATCAACACGCCCGTTGTGATCCCAGGTGCCGGCGGGTTCTCGTTCAACCAATACCTCATCATGGACGATGAACCATTGCTCTTCCACACCGGCCCGCGCAAGATGTTTCCACTCGTGCGCGAAGCGGTGGCGAGCGTTCTGCCGGTCGAGAGGCTTCGCTACCTCGCGTTCTCCCATGTGGAAGCCGACGAGTGCGGCTCGCTCAACGACTGGCTCGTCGTCGCTCCGCAGTCTGTGCCACTGTGCGGCACCGTGGCGGCCATGGTGTCGATCGGTGACCTGGCTGACCGGGCGCCCCGCGCGCTTGCCGATGGTGAACTGCTTCCTCTGGGCACGCACTCCGTGCGTTGGCTCGACACGCCGCATCTGCCGCACGCGTGGGAATGCGGCTTTCTTACAGAGGAACGCACCGCGACGTTGCTCTGTGGCGATCTGTTCACGCAAGGAGGCGCTGATCCTCCACCCATCACGGAGTCGGACATTCTTGCGCCAAGCGAGGCGTTCCGCCGCCAGATGGACTACTTCTCCCACACGAAGAACGCACGGGTGATGCTCGAGAGGCTCGCCTCGACGAACCCAAGAACGCTCGGGTGCATGCACGGCAGCGCATGGCGTGGCGATGGGGCACGACTGCTCCGTGCGCTTGCTGACGCGCTCTCCGCGTGATTCGGTCGGTGGGGGAACCGGTGGCGAGGGCGCCGCCGGTCACGCCGGCGGCTTGGGAACCATCGGGCCGTAGATCTCGATGACCGCCCCGCCCGGATCTTCTGAGGCGACGACGAACACGCCCTGGTACGCGCCGCGTGGGAAGAAGACGAAGCCGCTCACGGGTAAGCCGGGCTTCAACGGTTTCGCGCCCAGGTAGAGGTCGCCGAGCTGCGCGATGATCTCCCGCTCGGTTTTCGACTTCGATTCGTAGAAGCCGGCGATCGCGCCGGCGGCGACGCCGATGCCCGCGCCGATCGCCGCCCCCTTGCCGGCACCTGCCGCGCCGCCCCCCGCAGCGCCGAGAATGGCGCCGGGAATCGCGCCCAGCACCCCCGCGAGGAGCGCGCCGCCGCCGGCGCCCTTCAGCCCCGACACGAGTGCGGTGGCTCCGCCCGCTTGCCGCGCAGCCTCGGTCACCGAGAGCGGGGCGATCCGGTTGCCGCCTGCGTCGATGGCCAGGACGCGGTCCGCCCTGATCGCGTAGGTCTTTCCGGAGCCGTTCGACAACCCGACGCCGATCGCGACCATGTCGCCGAACCGGTCGGCCACCGTCGCGGCCGCGCGCAACTCCGACGGCACCGTCTGCGGCACCACGACGCGAGGCGCCGTCACGGGTTTGTCCGCGCACGCGCCGGCGCCGAACCCCACCAACAGGACGATCGCGATCATCCGCTCGTGGCGCACCACGGTCCTCCGTTTCGTCCGGGCTCCCGCCGCTTACTCGCAGCCCGGCATCTTGAAGCTGCCAATGCGGGTGCTCCATCCCGTGCGGGACGTCGCCGCGTAGTACTCGCCCGTGTACCAGAACGTGCAGTCGTCGACCGGGTCGACGCTCATCGCGCTGTAGTCGCCCCAGCGGTTGCTGCGCGTCTGCGAGCCGCCGCCGGCCACGAGCAGCGCCTCGCTCTGCAGCGTGCCCGGCAGGTCCGTCGCCAGGCGCGTCGCGTACGCGAGCGATGGGTAGACCGGGGACAGGAAGCCGCGCCACGAGATGCTGTAGCCGAGCGCGATGTTCCCCAGCCCGTCCATGGCGATGCTGCCCATCCAGCTGTGCCGCCGGTCGGGCGCCTGCGTGCCCTCCTGGTGGATGGCCCACGCGGCGCCGCTCCGGCGCAGCTCGTACCAGCGGATGCCGGCCCGGTTGCGGCCGACGTCGACCGTGAAGTTGGCCACGAGGGTCTCGTGGTCGCCGAAGTTGCGGTACGCGAGCGGCCACATCGGCCACTCCGAGACGGCGTCCACGCGCCGGAGCGTCCCGGGCTGGGGGACGCAGTCGAAGTTGAAGAAGCCGCACACGGTGTAGGTGAACGGGGTGACGTCGAGGGCGCTCACCATCGTGAAGCTGGAGCTCCCCGGACTGGCCCAGTCGACGCGAAACTCGAAGATCTCCAGCCGGTCCGTCCCGCCGTGGAAGCTATCGTCCTTGAACGTGTAGAAGAGCCCCGGCGCGCCCGCCGGCGGCGGTGTCGGGCCGGCCACGGTGGCCGGCAGCAGGAAGTTCGCCTCGCCGGTGAAGCGGACGAACGCGGCGGGCAGGCCGGCGAGCATCCGCTGCCGGTCGAGGGCGTACGCGCTGTAGCTCGGCTCGTTGCTCCCCACGTAATAGGCGTCCGGCCACACGCCGAGCTTGAAGTAGTCCGGGAATTCGGGGAACACGAACTCGTACGTCCAGTAGGCGCCGAGCGCGCTCGACGTCTGGGACACGGCCACGCAGATGCCGTTGCCGATCCGGAACTGCGCCAGCACCCAGCGGCTCGCCAGGATGTCGAACACGACGACCGGGTCACCCGCGTTGCTGTTGGCGCAGGTCCCGCTCGTCCACAGGTCGTTCAGCTGCACCGGCCCGTGGAGGAGCGTGCCGCCCTTGTCGTACACGGCCATGAACGTCGCGTTGACGAGCTGGACGAACTCCGTCGTCCCCACGGCGCCGATGGGATCCGGCGGCGTGACGGACGCCAGGTTGTCCATGCCGTCGAAGCTCAGGCTCGGCTCGGGAGTCCGCCCGGGATTCGCGGCGCTCACGCCGAGCAATGGATCGTCCGGGCCGACGACGTCGGCGGTCCGCGCCGCGTCCTGGACGGACGCGAGCGGGTTGCGGCGCGGGTTGATCTCACGCTCGGGCCGGGGCTCGGGTCGTCTGACGGGCAAGTCCCTGACGGCCGCGCTGAGTCGTGGCGCGACGGCGTTGCCCACCAGCGGCCCCTGGACGACAGGCTGGGCCGCGAGCGCGACCGCAGCGGGGCCCAGCAGGAGCCCCACGGACAGCACGAACACGACGGATCTCCCCGGGATGTTCATGGCAGCCAGGCCCTCCCTCCGACAGAACCTACCACGGATCGTGCGCGCGTCTCCGTGGCTCGAGACGGCCACGGCGGTGGTAAGAAAGCAAGCACCTGACCCGGCCGATCCCGACACGGAGCGGTGAAAAAATCCGGATAATCCAGCCTTTGCGCATCACGGGCGCTTGGTACCGGCATTGCACAATCGCGGGACATGATCTGGACGGAAGAACGGACCGAGAAACCCCAGCATCTTCCCCCGTGGCGGATCGGCGTGTGTCTCGACTGCCAGCACTCGTTCGACTACATCGAGCTGGAGCGGTGCCCCCTGTGCGAGTGCAAGCGCGTGGCGTCGCTCGAGACCATTCTCGACAACTGGGCCCGCTTCCGTAAGGGACAGCCCGGTGCCTGACCGGCGGATCCTGATCCTCGACGACGAGCCCGACGCGCTCTCGACGTTCCAGGGGTACTTCGCCGGCTTCCAGCACGGGATCGGCTACGTGGTGGAAACGGCGACGAAGGGCGCCGAGGCGGCCGCCGCGCTCCGACGAGGCCGTCCGGATCTGATCGTGCTCGACGTCCACATGAAAGGGCTCGACGGCCTCGCCCTGCTCAAGCAGATCCGCGCCATCGACAAGAGGATTCCGGTGATCGTCGTCGCGGGCCGCGAGAACGGCCACCACGTCAGCGAGGCGCTGGCGACCGGGGTGTTCGCCTACGCGCCGAAGCCCTGCGATTTCGTCCAGCTCGAGCACCTCGTCGGGCTGGCCTTCGCCTCCCGCGCCTCCTCCTAGCCCGGCGGCACGGTCCCCGTGCTTCGTCATATACTGCAGGTGTGGTGAACACCGCCGGTGTCGCGAAGCGCGTCCTCATCGCGGACGACGAGCCCGCCGTCATCGAGATGCTGAAGGAGTTCTTCCGCCAGTTCAGGCACGGGCACGAGTACGTGCTCGCGACGGCCCTGAACGGCGCCGACGCGTGCCTCGAGGTCTCCCGTGCGCGCCCCGATCTCGTGCTGCTCGACATGAACATGCCGGGGATGGACGGGCTCGAGGTCCTGAAGCACATCCGGGTCGTCGACAAGACGATCCCGGTCATCATGGTCACGGGAAACCGCAACACACAGGCCGCGGCCGACGCCCACACGGCGGGCATCTTCGCGTACATCCCGAAGCCGTTCGACCTGAAGCATCTCGACATGCTCGTCGGGCTCGCGACCCAGTCGGTCCGGCCGTCGAAGCCGGGCGGGAATCCGCCGCAGAGCCCGACGCCGAAGTCGCCGTTCGGCAGCCCGCCGCGCAGCCGCTGAGTCGTGCGTCAGGATCGATACGTCGTCATCGGCGCCGGGGGGCAGCTCGGCTTCGATCTCGTCCGCACGTTCGAGCTGCCGGGCGAGGTCGTCGGCCTCACGCGACGCGACCTCGACGTCCTGGACGCGGCGCGGATCGAGGAGGTTCTCGGGCGCCTCCGCCCGACCCACGTGCTGAACACCGCGGCGTACAACCGCGTGGATCAGGCCGAGGACGAGCCGCCGGCGGCGTTCGCGCTGAACGCCGACGCCGTCGGCGCCCTGGCGGCGGCGTGCGAGCGCCTCGGCGCCACGCTCGTCCACTTCTCCACCGACTACGTGTTCGACGGCTGGCAGACGAGGCCCTATCGCGAGAGCGACCCGCCGAATCCGATCAACGTCTACGGCGCGTCCAAGCTTCGCGGCGAGGAGCTGGCCCGCGAGCGGTGCAGCCGATGCGTGGTGTTCCGCGTGTCCGGCCTGTTCGGCGTCGCGAAGAGCTCGGGCAAGGGCGGGACCAACTTCGTCGAGACCGTGCTGCGCCTCGCGCGCGAGGGCCGGACGCTCCGCGTCGTCGCCGACCAGATGCTCGGGCCGAGCTACACGCTCGACCTCGCGCGCAAGATCTGGCGGGTGCTGCCGGCGCGCGCCCACGCCCTCTACCACCTGACGAACGCGGGACAGACGAGCTGGCACGACTTCGCGCGGCGCGCGCTCGAGCTCGCGGGCTGCCGTGCGGACCTCCGCGCCGTGACGTCCGCCGAGTACGGAGCCCGCGCGCGCCGGCCGGCCTACTCGGTGCTCGCTCACGACCACCTCCGGGCGCTCGGCGAGGACGACCTGCGCCCGTGGGACGCGGCCCTGGCCGCCTACGTCGCGGAGCGCGCGCCGGCGCCGTAACCTCGTGTGGTAGCATTCGGGCCGTGAGGCTTCCGTCGCAGGGCGAGCCGCACCTGACCTACTGCACCAACATCCACGCGGGCGAGACCTGGGACGAGGTCCGCCAGAACGTCGCGACCCACGTGCTCGCCGTCAAAGAACGCGCCGCCCCCGGGCGGAGGTTCGGTGTGGGGCTGCGCCTCTCGGCGCAGGCGGCCGCGCGCCTCGCCGATCCGGCGGAGCTCGCGGCGTTCCGCGGATTCCTCGACGCCCACGACCTCTACGTGTTCACGATCAACGGGTTTCCGTACGGGCGCTTCCACGGCGCGCCGGTCAAGGAGCAGGTGTACCTCCCGGACTGGCTGGACGAGGAGCGGCTGACGTACACCGATCGCCTGGCGGGCCTCCTCGCCGAGCTGCTTCCCGACGAGCCGGGGATGGTCGGAACCGTCAGCACGGCGCCCGGAGCCTTCAAGGCCCGGGTCGCGGGCGAGCCGGACGCGGCGCGCATGGCCGACGCGATGATCCGCCACGCGGCGTTCCTCGTTCGCCTCCGGGAGCGAAGCGGCAGGACGATCGCGCTCGCGATCGAGCCGGAGCCGTGCTGCTACATGGAGACGGTCGCGGAGACCGTGACCTTCTTCGAGCGACACCTCTTCTCGAAGGCCGCGGTGCAGCGCCTCGCGACACTCGCGGATCTCGCGCCGTCCGTCGCCGAGGACTCGCTCCGGCGTCACCTGGGCGTCTGCTTCGACGCGTGCCACATGGCCGTGGAGTTCGAGGAGCCGCGGCCCGCGCTCGACGCGTTCCGTGCCGCGGGCATCGCCATCGGGAAATTCCAGATCAGCGCCGGCCTGAAGGTGGCGCTGGGAGCCTCGAGCGACGAGGCGCTCGAGGCCCTGCGCCCCTTCGCCGAGGGCGTGTACCTGCACCAGGTGGTGGAACGGGGTCGCGGCCCGCTCGTCCGGTACGAGGACCTGCCGCAGGCGCTCGAGGCGGCGCGTCGCTCGGCCGGCGAAGAGCGCGAGTGGCGGATCCACTTCCACGTCCCGCTCTTCCGCGAGAGGCTCGGGCCGTTCTCCAACACCCAGGACTTCCTGCGGGACCTGCTCGCGATCCTGCGCGTCGACTGCCCGTCCCCGCACCTCGAAGTGGAAACCTACACGTGGGACGTCCTCCCCGAGGAGTACCGCCGCGACGGGATCGTGACGGCGATCGCGCGCGAGCTGGCGTGGGTCGAGCAGCGCCTGGCGCCGTGAGGCTCGCGCTCTACCTGCGGCTCGGACGCGTCTCCAACCTGCCGACCGTCTGGAGCAACGTGCTGGCCGGCGTCGTCCTGGCCGACGGCGCGCCGCGCGCCGGCACCCTCGTCCCGCTCCTCGCGGCGCTCTCGCTCTTCTACGTCGGCGGGATGTTCCTCAACGACGCGTTCGACCGCGACGTCGACGCGCGGGAACGACCCGAGCGGCCGATTCCTTCGGGCCGGATCGGCGCGGCCGAGGTGTTCGGTCTGGGCTTCGCGATGTTCGCGGTGGCGCTCGGCATCCTCGGCGTCCACGCGGCGTCCTCGACGGGGGTCGTGTGGCCGACCGCGCTCACGGGGCTCGGGCTGGCGGGCGTGATCACGTACTACGACGCCCATCACAAGCGGAACCCGCTGAGCCCGCTCGTCATGGGGCTCTGCCGCGTGCTCGTCTACGTGCTCGCCGCCGTCGCCGCGACGGGTCGGCTCCCCGGTGCCGTGCTCGCGGGCTCGCTGGTCCTCCTCTCCTATCTGATCGGGCTCACCTACGTCGCGAAGCAGGAGACTCTCGCCGAGTACCGGAATCTCTGGCCGCTCGCCTTTCTCTTCGCCCCCTTCGTGTACGGGCTGCCCGCGCTGGCCGGGGGGCTCACCGGGCCGGCGCTCTTCGCCGCGCTCCTCGCCTGGGTGTGCTATTCGATCTCGTTCCTCGTCCGCCGCGGACGCGTCGACATCCCGCGCGCCGTCGTCGGCTTCCTCGCCGGCATCTCGCTGCTCGACGCGCTGCTGATCGCGCGGCACGGCGCCGCCCCTGCGGCCTGGCTCGCCACGACCGGCTTCGCGCTGACGCTGCTCCTCCAGCGCTACGTCCGCGGCACCTGATTACGTGGGGGGCCCCGACATGGCC
>Ga0209343_10010820_pt1 | contig 10341 bp, 10 predicted proteins | sample RifCSPlowO2_02_FD_184026 | JGI IMG/M metagenome (GOLD analysis project Ga0209343, IMG submission 184026) | Groundwater microbial communities from Rifle, Colorado - Rifle CSP2_plank lowO2_0.2 (SPAdes) (version 2) | ecosystem: Environmental > Aquatic > Deep subsurface > Groundwater | place...
AAGGCGGCAAGCTGCGCATGGTGTTGCTGTAAATGCTGTTCAAGCGCTGCGGCACAGCACAGCGCGTAATTCTCGGCGCTCTCGCCGGCAGCGGCCTTGCGGCTATCCGGGCTCGGCACGGTGGCCTGCTGCCGGATCAATGCGCCATACGCATCGCGGAACAGCGCGACATCCGTCACCGACAGCGCGCCCAATGTCTCGCCGTGGTAACTGTTTTCCAGACTGATGAATTGCGTCTTGCCCGGCTTGCCGATATTGCGCCAGTAATGCGCGCTCATTTTCAGCGCGATTTCCGTCGCCGAGGCGCCGTCCGAGCCATAAAAGCAATGCCCCAGCCCGGTTGGAGCCAGGCCGCGCAACCGCTCGGAAAGTTGCACTACCGGCTCATGGGTGAAACCCGCCAGCATCACATGCTCCAGCGTCTCAAGCTGGTCGCGCAAAGCGGCGTTGATGCGCGGGTTGCAATGCCCGAACAGGTTCACCCACCAGGAGCTGACTGCATCCAGGTAACGTTTCCCGTCATAGTCGTACAGCCACACACCCTTGCCGCGCGCAATCGGCACCAGCGGAAAATTCTCATAATGCTTCATCTGCGAGCATGGATGCCAGACAGCAGACAGGCTGCGCGCAAGAAAACCGGCATTAGTTGGAGTATGATTTTGCATACGCGAAATCATAGCGGGTTTTGCGGCATGTCAGCAGGGTAATGTTTGGATGGCCTGCCATTAGAGCCTGTTTCAGCAGACTATTGGCCCAAATAAACTTCAGACGCGGAGGAAAATATGCACATTTTCATCACCGGCGGTACTGGCCTGATTGGCCGGCGGCTTTGCAAGGCGTTGCTGGCGGAAGGACATGAGCTGACTGTATTCAGCCGCAACCCGGCTTCTGTTCCGCTCAAATGCGGCGCGGGAGTCCATGCGCTGGGGTCGCTTGCCGAATGGCATCCGGCGCTCGGTTTCGATGCGGTCATCAACCTGGCGGGCGAACCGATCATCGATAAACGCTGGTCGGCGCAGCGCAAGCGGGTTTTGTGGGATAGCCGCGTCACGCTCACCGAGGAACTGGTGCGGCGCATCGCCGCTGCCGAACACAAGCCGTCGGTGCTGCTGAGCGGTTCGGCGGTGGGCTATTACGGCAATCGCGGCGACCTCATGCTGGACGAAGCGGTCGGCACAGGCGTCGGCTTCGCCGCCGAGTTATGCAAAGCATGGGAGGACGCGGCGCGGGTTGCGGAAAGCGTTGGCGTGCGGGTATGCCTGTTGCGCACCGCCCCGGTGCTGAGCAATGACGGCGGCATGCTGGGGCGGATGCTGCCGCCATTCAGACTGGGACTGGGCGCAAGGCTGGGCAACGGGAAACAATGGATGAGCTGGGTGCATATCGAGGACTATGCCGCGATGGTGCTCAGGCTGCTGCGCGACGAGCAGGCCCACGGGCCGTACAACATGGCCGCGCCGAATCCGGTCACCAACGCGGAATTTACCGCGGCGCTGGCGGCGGCGCTGCATCGTCCGGCCTTCTTCGTTGCTCCCGCCGCATTATTGAAGCTGGCCATGGGTGAATCCGCCAGCCTGCTGCTGGAAGGACAGAGAGCATTGCCCAAAAAGATGGAGGCAATGCACCAGCACTTTGCCTTTCCAACTCTTGCAGAAGCTTTGCGCGACGTGATCTGACACAAACTGTCTGATTTCAGCACTTGGTTTGCTCAATCACCTTCAGGCTATGTGAAATAACACTGCTCGAAAGCGGGAGTTCGTCACATGCAGTTAACGACACTTAGGAGTCCATGGCTGACGGATATATACTGTTCAGCCTAAGCTGATCGCAATGAGTCTGGCGGACGAATTAAGCTTTCTGCCGGAATTCCCAGACCATTATGTAGCTTCCAAATCATAGCCAACGTCAACGAACGTTTTCGATTCAGAACCTCGTATACACGATTCAGACGACCAATCATCGGGACTAAATCTTTTGCAGTTAAATCAGATTGTTCCATGCGAAATTTGATTGCTTCAACCGGGTCTGGCAAATCGATCGGAAAATGCTTATTCTCATAGGCTTCAACTAGAGTCAGTAAAACCTCAAAACGATCACCGGCAGGCGTTCCTGGTGCCGGTTCGTCTTCGAAATAACCGGAGACTTCACGCATCACGGCTTTATAGTCTGCTTCATTATGAATAGGGCGAATTTCCATGATTGTTACTCCAATTCTATTGTTTCGGCATTGATTGCATCGTACTGTGCATGTGTGCCAATAAATTTGATATAGACAGCTCCAAAACTATATGCAACAGAAACTATAAGGCGGTAATCATTACCCTTGATGTTAAAAACCACGCGCCGGTTTTTTAGAATGCTGGCACTGCGGTACTTCTCCTTGATATCAGAGGGTTGCAGCCATTCTGCCTGTTTTACCTCATCGACCCAAGCCTTTAAATGCTGCTCTGCATTCGGAAAGAGAATCCAGAACTCACGAAGGATTTTGACGGAGACAATTTTCATTGTGCGAATTATAGTCCCATGGTGGGATACGTCAAATATATATTCATTAACGGTCTGAATTATATTGGCTCAATTTGAATTGAGCTGCGGGCGGCTTAGTCCACATTGTTGCCGGTCACGAACAGCCGCTTTCCTGCTGGATATTCTGTACCTCGACCATCGGTTGATGGCACATCCCTGCAATTCACCTGCATCCGCTTTGGAACGGCTCAACTACCCGTTGATCGCTCCGCATCTTCCTGCCCTACATCCCCGCGCAGACCCAAAAAACAATCGGCACCTTTGAAAAGGTGCCGACCTGTATACCGTACCGGATCGCAAGCACAGATTCAATCCGCATGCAGAACACCGCCGCAAGCTAGCAGGTGGAGACCATAAGCTGGCTGGCAAAACTAAAACCTTTGCGAACGATAATCGGTATAGGGTTCCTTACCCGGTTAAAGCAATACCCGCCAGCCGGCCAGCACGTAGCGTTCCAACACGAACAGCACGGCAAAGAGCAACAGCAGCAGCGCGGTGAAGCGCAGCGTTTGCCAGGCAAATTTCAGGTAGCGGCGATTGCGCGTAAAGATGTACATTCCGCCGCTCAGAACCAGCAGCAACGTGACCAGTACCAGGAACAGGCGCAGGATCAGCACATACCCGCCGTTTTCACGCCGGTTCAGGCGGTTTGCAGTTGCAGCCGCAGGAACGCCGGCGCATCTTCCACGCTGTCGAACGTGACGAACTCCCATGCTAGCTCGTCGGCAAGCAGCGCGCGCAGCAGCGCGTTGTTCAGCGCATGGCCGGATTTGTAGCCGGAGAACGCGCCGATCAGCGGATGCCCGAGCAGGTAGAGATCGCCGATTGCGTCGAGCACCTTGTGCTTGACGAACTCGTCCTCGAAGCGCAAGCCGTCGGCGTTCAGCACGCGATAGTCATCCATCACGATGGCGTTGTCCAGGCTGCCGCCCAAGGCCAGGCCCTGCGCGCGCATGTTTTCGACATCCTGCATGAAACCGAAGGTGCGCGCGCGGCTGATGTCGCGCACGTAGGATTCTTCGCCGAGATCGACCACCACATGCTGCTTGGCATCGGCAAACACCGGATGGGCGAAGTTGATGGTGAAGGTCAGACGGTAGCCGTGGTAGGGTTCAAAGCGCACCCATTTGTCGCCCTGTTTCACCTCGACCAGTTTTTTGATGCGGATGAATTTCTTGGCGGCGGATTGCTCGGCGATGCCCGCCGATTGCAGCAGGAAGATGAAGGTGCCGGCGCTGCCGTCCATGATCGGCACTTCCGCGCTGTCCAGATCGACGTAAGCATTGTCCACACCCAGGCCGGCCAGCGCCGACATCAGGTGCTCGATGGTGGCGACGCGTACGCCATTCTGCTCCATGCAGGTGGACAGGCGCGTGTCATGCACCAGCTCGGCGCGCGCACGGAGCTCCTCGACCGGTTTGGTATCCACGCGGCGGAACACGATGCCGGTGTTGGCAGGGGCAGGGCGCAGGCCGAGCGTGACTTTTTCGCCGCTGTGCAAGCCGACGCCCGTCACGCTGACGGAGCTTTTCAAGGTGCGTTGCTTAACCATGGGTGTCTTGAGCGCAAGAATCATGGGGCAATTTTATCACAGGACTCAAGTAGGGCTGAGGCGCGAGGGCTGAGGACTGAGTAAAAAAACAGCTCCGTTGGTTTTACTCGGTCCTCAGTCCTGAATCCTCAGTCCTGAATTCAGTCCGCCTGCTTGCGCAGGAACGACGGGATGTCCAGCGTATCCATGCCGGATTTTTCCATCGCGTCGATGGTTTCCCTGCGGCCACGGCGCATCACGGCAGGCGTGTCCAGTTCGGTGTAATTGACGCCGCTGTTGGCAATCGGCTCATCATGCGTGCCGGTGCGCTGGTAGGTTTCTTCGCTCCGATAAACCATTTCCGGCTTTTGCTTGACGATGCGTGGCGCGCCCAACCCGGTCGCCACGACGGTCACGCGCAACTCCTCACCCATATTTTCATCGAACACCGAGCCGACGATCACCGTTGCTTCTTCTGCGGCAAATTGGACGCATTCCATCACCTCTTCCAGCTCCTTCAGTTTCAACTGGCTGGACGAGGTGATGTTCACCAGCACGCCGCGCGCGCCGGACATGTCCACGTCTTCCAGCAACGGGCTGGCGATCGCGCGCTCGGCGGCAACTCTTGCGCGGTCCGGGCCGGAGGCAATTGCCGAACCCATCATGGCCATGCCGTTTTCCGACATCACGGTGCGCACATCGGCAAAGTCCACGTTGATCAAACCCGGCACGTTGATCACTTCGGCAATGCCCGCCACCGCACCCTGCAGCACGCCATTGGCGGCCTTGAAGGCTTCCGGCAGGGTAACGTCGTTGCCCAGCACCTCCATCAATTTGGAATTCGGCACGATGATCAGCGAATCGACATGCAGGTGCAAAGCCTCGATGCCGGCCTTGGCGAAACGCATCCGGTTTCCTTCGTAGGCGAACGGCTTGGTGACCACGGCCACGGTCAGAATATCCAGCTCGCGGGCGATTTGCGCGACAATCGGCGCGGCGCCGGTGCCGGTGCCGCCGCCCATGCCGGCGGTGATGAATATCATGTTTGCGCCGCTGACCATCTCCTTGATGCGCTCGCGATCTTCCTCGGCGGCCGCCTGCCCGATCGACGGCTTGGCGCCGGCGCCCAGGCCCTTGGTGATGTTTGCGCCGATCTGCAGCTGGGTGCGCGCCTTGCTGCGTTTGAGCGCCTGCGCATCGGTATTGATGACGATGAACTCGACCCCTTGCACGCCCTGTTCGATCATATGATCCACCGCATTGCCGCCGCAGCCGCCTACCCCGATCACCTTGATAACCGCATCCTGCGTTTGTGCTTCCATGATTTCAAACATCGTCGTCTCCTTAAAAAATTACTTCAAACTTGCCCCTGAGCCATGAATCAACTAACCCTGAACTGCCAACCTAAAACCACTAAAAATTTCCCTGAAACCCTAAAAATTCCCCTGAAACCAGGACTTCATCTTCCCCAACACATCGCCAAACGAACCGGATTGCCTGCGCGTCTCCTCATCGCGCTGGAAGTGCTCCATGCCATACAGCAACAGCCCCACGCCGGTCGCCATGCGCGGCGTTTTCACCACATCGGACAATCCGCCGACATATTTGGGAATGCCCAGGCGCACCGGCATGTGGAAAATTTCTTCACCCAGTTCGACCATGCCCTGCATCGCGCTGCTGCCGCCGGTAATCACGATGCCCGACGACAGCAAATCCTCGAAGCCGCTGCGGCGCAGTTCCTGCTGCACCAGCGAATACAATTCCTCGACGCGCGGCTCGATCACCTCGGCCAGCGTTTGCCGCGACAGCATGCGCGGACCGCGCTCGCCCACGCCCGGTACTTCGATGGTGCCGTCATCGGCCAGCTGGCGCAGCGCGCAGCCATGCTTGATCTTGATGTCCTCGGCATCATGGGTCGGGGTGCGCAATGCCATCGCGATGTCGTTGGTGATCTGGTCGCCGGCGATCGGGATCACCGCGGTATGGCGGATCGCGCCGCCGGTGAACACCGCGATATCGGTGGTGCCGCCGCCGATATCGACGAGGCACACGCCCAGTTCCTTTTCATCCTCTTCGAGCACCGCCTTGCTCGACGCCAGCGGCTGCAGAATCAGCTCGTTGACCTCCAGCCCGCAGCGATGAATGCACTTCATGATGTTCTGCACTGCCGCCACCGCGCCGCTGACGATATGCACCTCGACATCGAGGCGCATGCCGCTCATGCCGAGCGGTTTCTTGATGCCGTCCTGGCCGTCGATGCTGAACTCCTGCTCGAGGATATGCAGGATCTGCTGGTCGCCCGGCAGGCTGATCGAGCTGGCGGTTTCGACCACCCTGTCGATGTCGGCGGGCGCGACTTCCTTCTCCTTGATTTTCACCATACCGCGCGAATTGATGCCGCGGATATGGCTGCCGGCGATGCCGGTATGCACCTCGTGGATCTTGCAATCGGCCATCAGCTCGGCCTCCTCCAGCGCGCGCTGGATTGCGCCCACCGTGGCTTCGATGTTGACCACCATGCCCTTCTTCATGCCGTCGGATTCGTGCATGCCCATGCCGATCACCTCCAGCATGCCGTCCGGCTTGACCTCGCCGACGATGGCCACGATCTTGGAGGTGCCGATATCCAGCCCGACCACCAGGTTTTTGGTTTCCTTGTTTCTGCTCATTTTTTATACCTCACTGCCTATCCCTCAACTTTTGACCATGCCGCCCACCGCAAACCCGTTGCGGTAGCGCATATCCACATAGCGCACCGAACTTGCCTGCGCCGCCAGGCTGTACGGGTATACCGCCACGAACCGCTCCAAACGCTGCTGCATCTGTTCTCGCCCCAGTTCCAACACCAAGTCGTTGCTCAGGCGCAACTGCCAGGCATGGCGCGGTGTCAGGGCGAGCCGCGCAATCCGCAAATTCAGCGCGGCGAGCTGCCGGCTGAATTCGCCGTAGCGCTGCGCGACTTCGAGCGAAGCGCCCGCTTCCCCGATGAAATCCGGCAACGGATCATCGCTCCATGCACTGAACACCTCGCCGTGGGTATTCACCAGCGCCGCGCCGTTCCAGCGCGCCAGCGCCTGATGTTCCTCCAGTTGCACCGCCAGCCGGTCGGGAAATTCGCGGCGGATAGTGACGCTGCGCACCCACGACAGTTTTTCCAGGGACTGTCTCAAATGCTCGATATCCACGGTGAAAAAATTGCCGTTCACTTCGCTGCGCGCCACCGCCAGCACTTCCTCCGCCACCACCCGCTGCGGCGCCGCACTCAGTTGCACGCTGCGCAGCGGGAACAATCCCGGCAGATGCACGATGTAATAAACCGCGCCGTACAGCACCGCCAGCACGCTGAAGCCGATCAGCGCGCTGGCGATATTCCTCAGCAGGGCGGCGTTATCCCACATGCGTCATCTCCAGCACCTTCAGCACCAGTTGTTCGAAGCTGATGCCGGCCTGGCGCGCCGCCATCGGCACCAGGCTGTGGTCGGTCATCCCCGGCGAGGTGTTCACTTCGAGCAGATAGGGCTTGCCCGCCTCGTCCATCAGGAAATCCACCCGCCCCCAGCCTTGCCCGCCGATCAGCGCGAAGGCCTGCTTGGCCAGGCGCTGCATCTCCGCCTCCTTTTCCGCATCCAGGCCGCAGGGGCACAGGTAGCGGGTGTCGTCGCGGAAATATTTCGCCTCGTAATCGTAGAACTCGCTGGCCGGCTCGATCTTGATCACCGGCAACGTTTGTTCGCCGAGTATTGCAACGGTGTATTCGCCGCCGCCGATGAAGCTTTCCGCGATCACCAGCTTGTCGTGCTTCGCGGCTGCCTGATAAGCGCCGCGCAATTCGCCGGCTGCTTTCACCTTGCTGATGCCGACGCTGGAGCCTTCGTTGGCCGGTTTGACGAACAGCGGCAAACCCAGTTGCCGCACCACTGCATCCCAGTCGCTTTGTTCATCCAGCAATGTGTATGCGGGGATCGGCAGATTTGCCGCCTGCCACACCAGCTTGGTGCGCCACTTGTCCATGCCCAGCGCGGAGGCCAGCACGCCGCTGCCGGTATAGGGAATGCCCAGCAATTCCAGCGCGCCCTGCACCGTGCCGTCTTCGCCGAAGCGACCGTGCAGCGCGATGAACGCGCGGTCATAGCCTTCGTCGCGCAACGCCTGCAGATCCAGCAGCGCGGGGTCGAACGCATGCGCATCCACGCCGTTGCGCCGCAGCGCCGCCAGCACCGCCGCGCCGCTCTTCAGCGACACCTCGCGCTCGGCGGATTTGCCGCCAAACAGCACCGCTATTTTTCCGAAATTCTTCATTTGATCCATTCAATAATCAGGAAGTGGGGAGTAGGAAGTGGTAAGTGGGAAAACCCACCCCTACTTCCCATTTCCTACTTCCCGTTTTTCTCCAATAATTCTTACTTCCGGGTGCAGGTCGATACCGGTCTGTTGCCGCACCACCGCTCGCACTTCGTCGATCAGATTCTCGATGTCCGCCGCCGTCGCCTCGCCGGTGTTCACGATGAAGTTGGCGTGTTTTTCAGACACCTGCGCACCGCCGATGCGCCTGCCTTTCAGGCCGCATTGCTGGATCAGCCGCGCCGCATGATCGCCCGGCGGGTTGCGGAACACCGAGCCGGCATTCGGCAGGTTCAGCGGCTGGCTGGCGATGCGCTTGGCGAGCAGCGCCCTGATCTCCTGCCGTGCGATTGCGCCGTCACCCGCCTCGAACTTCAGCCATGCGGCGACGAAAAATTCTTGGGGAAGAGAGAAGGGGGGAGAGGGAAGGGTAAAACCTTCGGGTACTGCGCCCCCCTTCTCCCTTCCCCCTTCTCCCTTCTCTTTCAAAGCCACATGCCGGTAGCCGATCTCGTAATCTTCAGCCGTGCGCATGCGTACTTCGCCGCTCCGATCCACCGTCTGCACGCGCAGCACTTTTTCCCATATCTCGCTGCCGTAGCAGCCGGCGTTCATCGCCAGCATGCCGCCGACCGTACCGGGTATCCCGGCGCAGAATTCAGCACCGCGCAAGTTATGCAGGGCGGCGAAGCGCGCGAGCTTCGCGCCCGGTACGCCGGCCTCGGCGTAAACACTGCCGTCGGCCTCGAGGCGCAGTTCGCCCAGCGCGCCGTGCAGCAGCAATACCGTGCCGTGCAAGCCGCCGTCGCGCACCAGCAAATTGCTGCCCAGGCCGACCACATGCAGCGGCTCTTCCGGCGGCAACTGACGCAGGAATGCGAGCAGGTCGTCGAGGTCGGCGGGCTGGTACATGCGCTCGGCCGCGCCGCCCGCGCGCCAGCTCGTATGACGGCTCATGGGCACGCCGCCGCTCATCTCTCCGCGCAGGTCTTCCGTCTTGAATTGTTTCGGTTCGCTCATGTTCATGGCTTATTGTTCATTTGCATCAGTGCTCCGGGCACGCCGCCGATCGAGCCCGCGCCCATCGTGATCACCACGTCACCGTCGCGCGCCATCTGCATGATGGCCTGCGGCATATCCTGAATGTTCTCGACAAAGATCGCCTCATCCTGCCCGGCGACACGCAACGCATGCATCAGCGCGCGCCCGTCCGCCGCGACGATCGGCGGCTCTCCCGCCGCATACACTTCCGCCAACAGCAACGCGTCCACACCGCGCAACACTTTCACGAAATCCTCGAACAGGTCGCGGGTGCGCGTGTAGCGGTGCGGCTGAAAGGCCAGCACCAGCCGCCTGCCGGGGAATGCGCCGCGCACCGCCGCCAGCGTGGCGGCCATTTCCACCGGATGGTGGCCGTAGTCGTCGATTAACGTAAATGCGGCGCCGCTGGGCAAGCTGATTTCGCCATAGCGCTGAAACCGCCGCCCCACGCCCTGAAACTCGGCCAAAGCCGCAATGATCGCGTCATCCGCGACGCACACCTCCAAAGCGATCGCGATCGCGGCGAGCGCGTTCAGCACGTTGTGTACCCCGGCCAGGTTCAGCGTGATGTCCAGGTCTTTCGGCGTGCCGTTCTGGCGGCATTCGGCGGTGAAGCGCATCTGCCCGCCCTGATGGCGCACATTCACCGCGCGGATCATTGCGCCCTCACTGAGGCCGTAAGTGCACACCGGCTTGCTGATGCGCGGCAGGATTTCGCGCACGTTGGCATCGTCGATGCACAACATCGCCATGCCGTAGAACGGCAGGTGCTCGACGAAGTCCACGAACGCCTGCTTGAGCCTGCCGAAATCGTGGCCGTAGGTCTCCATGTGGTCGGCGTCGATATTGGTGATCACCGCGAGGATCGGCTGCAAATACAGGAACGACGCATCCGATTCATC
>Ga0209343_10010821_pt1 | contig 10341 bp, 14 predicted proteins | sample RifCSPlowO2_02_FD_184026 | JGI IMG/M metagenome (GOLD analysis project Ga0209343, IMG submission 184026) | Groundwater microbial communities from Rifle, Colorado - Rifle CSP2_plank lowO2_0.2 (SPAdes) (version 2) | ecosystem: Environmental > Aquatic > Deep subsurface > Groundwater | place...
GATCTCCGTAGAACCGGCGCAGCAGCAGTTCCTCCGGCGACAGGCGCCGCTCGACCTGCTTGGCGGTGTATATATTGACCACCGCCGGCATGGCTTTCTTCGCCGCACCGCTGTAGCTCCCGCTCGCGGTCGCGCCCGAAACGGGCACGACCTGCGGGGCCTCTTTTACCGTGACAACTTCGCCGCGCGGCGGCGGAGGCTCCGGCTGAAACAGCGAAACTAGATACAACGCCGCGAAAACAATGGTCGCTGCCTGAGCGAACCACAGCCATAGCCTGCGCATGAAGGTCCCCTTGGTTTCCTATTGCAACGAGGCCTTGGGTCTCCTGCCAATCCTGGGCAAGAAGGCCGGGGTTTCGGCGATGTAGCGACGGTACTGTTCGCCGAACTCCGCGATGGCATCCTGTTCTTCACGACGCGCGAGCCGGACGTACATGTAAACCAGGATCGGGAACATGATCAGCGTAACCAGCGTCGGCCACTGCAGCAGGAATCCGGACATGATCGATATGAATCCGATGTACTGCGGATGGCGCACGTAGGCGTACGGCCCGCTCCGTGCGATCTCGTGACGCCGCTGCGCCTCATAAAGGATGCCCCATGACTTCGCCAGCAGGACAAAGCCCGTGAAGATCAGGATGTACGAGGCAATGTGGAACGGTCCCGCATGGGGGTCGATCTCCCAGCCGAAAATCGTCCCCACCAGCGTCTCCAGAAGATGCCCGGCGTCATGGGAGAAGAAATCGACCTCGGGAAACCGGTTGGAAAGCCATCCCGAGAGCAGATAGATCGTGAGCGGAAAGCCGTACATTTCGGTGAACAGCGCCACGAGGAATGCCGAGAACGCGCCGAAGGAGCGCCAGTCACGCCCGCTTCGGGGACCCGCGAAGCTGAACGCGAAAATGATGAACACCAGAGAATTGATGATGACCAGCGACCACAGGCCGTATGGTTGCTCGATTCCGATGGCCATGTCTCTCTCCTTTATCGGTCTTCAGTTGTGGACCTGAACAACCCGCCCATTCGGGGGATGAAAGCGGGAGTCCTGGCCACGTAACGCCGGTACTGATCGCCGAATTCGGCCAGCGCCTCCCGCTCCTCGCGGCGCGCGAGCAGCACGTACATCGTGACCAGGATCGGGAACATGATGAGCGTGATGAGCGTCGGCCACTGCAACAGGAATCCCAGCATGATCAGGATAAAACCGACGTACTGGGGGTGCCGCATGCGGGCATAGAGGCCGTCCTGGGCCAGGCGGTGTTCGCGCTGCGCCTGATAGAGCGCGCTCCAGGCCGATGCAAGCAGGATGAATCCGCCACCGATGAAGATTGCGCTGAGAAGATGGAACGGCCCGAAGTGCGGATTGGACCGCCAGCCGAACATGACTTCCAGCAGGTGCCCGGAATCGTGCGCGAGAAAATCCACGCCGGGAAATTTGCTCGTGAGCCAGCCGGAGAGCAGGTAGATCGTGAGCGGAAAACCGTACATCTCCGTGAACAGCGCCACCAGGAACGCGGAGAAGGCGCCAAAGGAGCGCCAGTCGCGGGGGCTCTGCGGCTTCGCGAAGCTGAAGGCGAAGATGATGAAGACCAGCGAATTGATCACAACCAGCGACCAAAAGCCGTAGGCCGATTCGGGTTCACTCACGTTTGTCTCCCTGTTTGCGACGCTGATGATCGCCATCTCCGCCGTGTCCGTGCCCGCCGTGCATGAACAGATGCATCACGGGGCAAGCGAGCAGCAACAACCATATCCCATAGGCCGACAGCCACCCGGAGAGGTGTGCCTTGTGCTCGGCGATAAGAAAAAAGGCGGCAATGGCGATAAATCCGATGAATACCCATTTAGCCCTGGATATCGTCTTCTTACCGCTATCCGGCTCGTGCCGGTGTTCATGGTTCATGAGTCACTCCTTCTGGCGTGGTTCTGCGGGGACGATGCCGTGCCGGTATTCAAGCGGCACCTTGACGGTTTTCACCGCGCCTCGACGCCGGATTTCCAGTTCGAACCGGTACGAGGCGGGACCCGGCATGTTGAAGTAGTTGCCGTAGCTCTCCGCGCCGGCAAACTGCATCGGTTCGAGCCGTTTTCGAGGTCCGGCCACGCGCTTGCCCGGCGCGCGCGTATCGAATACGGTTGCCGTGACTTCGGCATCGTGGATACGCTCTCTGCTGGCACCGTCGAACAGGGTGACGATCAGATGGTATTGCTCGCCCCACGCCGGCACACCGTCGTGCATCTTGCGTTCGCTGTGGCCGTCGGGATGCCCCAAGATGATCGCGGCGGGAATCACGCCATGAAAAATCTCGATGCCGTCCGCGCGCAGCGGCTGAACGGTCTGTGCGGCGAGCGCCGTGCTTGCGAACAGCAGCCAGGCGGCGGACTTCGCGGCCGCCAGCCTTCGAATGCTGATCCTCTGATGCGGCTCGTTGTTCATGCTGTTGCCGACTTTTTCCAGGTGAAGTGCTCGTATAAACCCGTCCAGTAAAGCCCAAACGTGAAGCCGAACAGCAGTTCCTCGAGCGGCAGCCCGTAGACCAGCACGCCGGAGAGCGCCTTCAGATTCCATACTTGCCCGATGTATCCCGGAGCGGACCATTCGAGCCCGAGCAGGAGCACGGTGTAAAGGCCGAGGAACAGCAGTCCCCCGACCAATGTGTTCAGCTTGAGATCCGGCCGGCACAGCACGTTGGCCAGCGCGCCCGCGACCATGGCGGCGATCCCGGCGTAGATCGGGTTCCATGGCAGGAAATAGAGAATCGGGAACAGCGCGAACGGGAGTGCGATAGCGAGCTTGTGGAAGCGGTGGCGCGGTTCGTTGCGCTCGTGCGGGGGCAACGACGCGAGCTTGCGGCGCATCACGAGGTTGTAGAGCACCGCGCCGATGCCACCGATTGCGAAGCTGAAGATGATGCTTTCGATGTCGAAGCCGGTGCGCTGCGCCAGGTCGAACAGGCTCGGCGGGTTCCAGTACTCCGGGACGAATAACGGCTCGGTGAGCCCGAACGGCGCCATGACCAGGCTGGTCTTCCACATCACGGCGCGATGATCCGGGAGGGCGATCCACAATACTGCCCACGGGCAGAGGAACGCCACGGACCAGATCAGCCACGCGTAATGGTAGTCGCGCATCACAGTCTCGCCCGCCGCAGCCGCAGCGCATTGGTGACCACGGAGACCGAGCTCATCGCCATTGCAGCGCCGGCGAAGATGGGCGAAAGCAGCAGGCCGAAGAAGGGATACAACACGCCCGCCGCGATCGGCACCCCGAGTGCGTTGTAGATGAAGGCAAAGAACAGGTTCTGCTTGACGTTGCGCATGGTCGCGTGCGAGAGCCGGATCGCTTTCACGATGCCGCGGAGGTCGCCCTTGACGAGGGTCACGCTGCCGCTCTCGATTGCGACGTCGGTGCCGGTGCCCATCGCAATCCCGACATTGGCCTGCGCGAGCGCGGGCGCGTCGTTGATGCCGTCACCCGCCATCGCGACCACGCGACCACGGCCTTGCAGCGACTTGATGGTGTCTACCTTCTGCTCGGGCAGCACTTCGGCGATGACGTCCCCGATGCCGAGCAGTTTGCCGACTGCTTCCGCCGTCTTGCGCGAGTCACCCGACAGCATGACCACGCGCACGCCCTCGGCTTGCAGCGCCTTGATCGCTTCCGGCGTGGTTTCCTTGATCGGATCGGCGACGGCGATCACCGCGGCGGTGCGGCCGTCGAACGCCGCGTACATCGCGGTCTTGCCCTGAGCCCTCAGCGCGTCCGCCTTGTCGGCTAGCGTTTGCGGCACAGCGCCAAACGTTTCCATGAAGCGGCGGTTGCCCACCGCGACCTTGCGGCTGGCGACCTCGCCTTTCACGCCCTGGCCCGTCACCGATTCGAATTGCGCAACCGGTTGCAAGCTCAGCCCCCTGTCTTCGGCGCCGGTCACGATGGCCTGCGCGAGGGGGTGCTCGCTCGCTCGCTCGAGGCTGGCAATGAGCGTCAGGGCGTCGTTCTCCGCGATGCCCTCCACCACAAGATCCACGAGCTGCGGTTTGCCCAATGTGAGCGTGCCAGTCTTGTCCATGACGAGGGTGTCCACATCGCGCAGCTTTTCGACGGCCTCTGCGTTGCGGAAAAGAATGCCGTTCAGCGCGCCCTGGCCCATGGCGACCGTGATCGAGATCGGGGTCGCCAGCCCGACCGCACACGGGCAGGCGATGATGAGCACCGCAACCGCGTTGACCAGCGCGTAAGCAAGCCTCGGTTCTGGACCGAAGAACCACCAAACGAGCGCTGTGATGACGGCGATGACGATCACCGTTTGCACGAAGTAGGCGGCGACGAGGTCGGCAAGGCGTTGAATGGGTGCGCGGGTACGTTGTGCCTGAGCGACCATGTGCACGATCTGCGACAGCAGGGTATCGGCGCCTACCCGCTCGGCGCGGAAGACGAACGAACCTTTCCCGTTGATCGTCGCGCCGGTCACCCTGTCGCCCGGCTTCTTGGGCACGGGGACCGGCTCACCGGTGACCATGGATTCATCCACGTTGGACGAGCCCTCGACGCAAGTCCCGTCTACGGGCACCTTTTCTCCAGGACGAACGCGCAGCTTGTCGCCGACCTGCACCTCCGCGAGCGACACTTCTACCTCGCGGCCGTCCGCCTCGATGCGCAGCGCGTTATTGGGCGCCAGCGCGAGCAGCTGACGAATCGCCTGGCTCGTCTGTCCCAAGGCGCGCAACTGCAAGACTTCCCCCAAAAGAACCAGCGTCACGATCACGGCGGCTGCTTCGAAGTAGGCCCCCACCCGGCCTCCGTGCTCCTGGAATTCCTCGGGAAATAGACCAGGCGCCAGCACCGCCGTGAGACTGAAAACATAAGCCAGCCCGACGCCCAGCCCGATCAGTGTGTACATGTTCGGGCTGCGGTTCTTGACTGAAAGCGCGAACTTGTGGAAAAACGGCCATCCGCTCCAGAGCACAACAGGTGTTCCGAGCAGCAATTCGAGCCATACACGCACGCCTGGAGGAATCCCGAACGGCTCGGCGATGCCAAAATAAGGCGGCATGGCGATCGCGAGGAGCGGTATGGAGAGCACGGTGCCTACCCAGAAGCGGCGCGTCATGTCCCGTAGCTCGGAGTCGTCCTCCTGCGCACCCGCTACCGGCACCAGCGCCATGCCGCACTTCGGGCAGTTGCCGGGCTTGGCACTCCGGACCTCCGGATGCATCGGGCAGGTGTACTCGGCCGCTGCCGGCATGGCGGGCACCATCGGCACCAGCGCCATGCCGCATTTGGGGCAGGAACCCGGCCCGTCCTGCACGATTTCGGGGTGCATCGGGCAGGTGTACTGACCGCCCTTCGGGGCGGCGTGGGCCGCGGCCGGCGCGGGCTTTGCCAGATACTTCGCCGGATCCGCTGTGAACGAAGAGAGGCAGTGCTTGCTGCAAAAGTAGTACTTGACGCCTTCGTGCTCGAGCACGCCCGCAGCGGACTTCGGGTCCACCTGCATGCCGCAGACCGGGTCCGTCGGCTGCGCGGCTGCACCCTGTTCGTGGCCGTGGCCCGCGCCACCGCAGCAGGCATGGGCACCCTTGCTATCGGCGTGCTTCATGGGCTCCTTCCGTCCGTCAGCCTCAGCGCCGTGGCCGCAGCAGGCGTGCCCGTGGTGGTCGTGATCATGTCGTCCGTCATTCATGTTTTGCTCCGTGGTATTGAGTTGGTTACGCGGCAAGTGTAAAGTCCGTACTTTGGTACGGAGTCAATGGGGGGGTAATTGATATGGATCAAGCGGACTTTACTATCGGTGATGTCGCCAACGCGGCAGGAGTCGGGGTGGAAACCGTGCGCTATTACGAGCGGCGCGGGCTGGTGCCCCAGCCGGGCCGGGGATTGGGGTCCATACGCCGCTACGGGAGCGACCATGTCAGCCGGATCCGCTTCATCAAGCGCGCGCAGGCGCTCGGGTTCAGCCTGGAGGAGGTCGAAACGCTGCTTGCGCTTGAAGACGGCACCGACCGCCGCAGCATCCGCCGCATCGCCGCGGCGCGGCTCGAGGAGACGAAGCGCCGGATCGCCGACCTGCGGCGAATCGAGCACGTGCTCGCGCACCTGCTTCACGAATGCGAAGCTCACGGCAAGTCTCCGGCATGCCCGATCATCGCCGCGATTGAGGAACGCGAACCGTCGTAGATTGTCCGGTCCGCCCGTTCCATTCCCGTGTGGGACCGTTCGCGCCGCGCGGAAGGGTCATGCATATTCGCCTCCGCAGCGGCACCAGACGCACTCGCAATCCACGTGATTGCAGCTCACGTCCTGGCGCTGGCTGCTGAACCGCGCGTGCGCCCAGGGCTGCAACAGGCGCCAGATCCACGAGGGCCGGTATATCCGGTGGAAAAACTGGCGCGCATCGCCGGCTGCCTGGCGCCTCAGCAGCCAGCGATAACCGGAGTTTCCGATCAGGCAGTAAAGGGCGCGGTTGACGATGGACGTCTGCACCCACGGCTCCAGCTCGCGCCGCCACAGCACGTCGTAATCGGTGCCATCGATCAGGCTGCGCGCGCCGAGCACGCCTGAGCGGATCGCGAACCGGATCCCGAAGCCCCAGAGCGCGTCCTGGAATCCGGCCTGCTCGCCGGCCATGGGATGCGTCCCGGATCGCGCCGTTGCCGGGACACGGAAGTTTCCCACCCCGCCGTGCGGCTGCGGATTTCTCATCTCGAGCCCGACGAGCCGGCGAAATGCCGCGACCGTGCGTTCCACGTAGCGGCGCTCCTGCTTGAACCCGGAAAACATGCAACTTTTCACGGTTCCTATCCCGCGCATCACCAGCAGGTAGCTGTAGCCGTGCGGCGCCAGCTCGTTGTCGCAGATGAGCCAGAAGCCGTCCGGCATGTCCGTTTCGAAGTGGTAACCGACCCCAATGGCATCGGCGGCTCGAGGCCCTGCCGCGAGAACGCCCCGACCCGGCAGCGACCCGCGCCGGTCGTCGAAGCGCACCTCGACTCCCAACTCACGCGCTTGCGCCAGCAGTGCCGTGTCCAGGGTGCCCGGCCCGGCTCCGCGCTCGATCATGTAGAAAATCGGCAGGCGACTGTTGACCGGATAGGCCCGGCCCCGATCATCGAATGCGGTACCCTGGCTACAGGAAATCTTTTCGAAGGCTGTTGTGATACCCATTCCTTCCAGCTCCGCGAGCACATCCCCGTGCGTGGTCCAGTTATCAATCCCCTGCAGATCGCGATGGAAGCGATGCCCTACCTCTTTCTGCGCCTCGTGCACGATCACCCGGCGTCCTGCTCGCGCGAGAGTAATCGCGGCGGCGAGTCCCGCTGGCCCCGCGCCGACCACGTCAAGGGTTTCCACGTTCGTGCTCCTATCGTTGTTCGTGCGAGATCGGCGGGGGCGCGGGGCAGAATCCGTGGGCCGGCACGCCGAGCGCCGCATTGAATTTGCTGGACATGTTCTGGTAGGCGATCAGTGCCGCCAGCTCGACGATCGCCTGCTCGTCGAAATGCGCGCGCAGCCGCGCCACCAGTGCCGAATCCACGTGAAGGTCACTGCGCGTGGCGGCTTCCGCATAATGCAGCGCGGCTTTGTCGCGCTCGCTGAACAGCGCGGAATCCTCGAACAGCGGCAGGGCGCGCAGCCTGTCCTCCGCGATCCCGCGCCCGAGCCCGAGGAACGAATTCAGGTCCACGCAGAAATCGCAGCCGTTGATCTGCGAGACCCGCACCTGAACGAGCGATCGCAGCGCCGGCTCGATGCGCGAGGACTTGCGGTCGAGCGCCCGGTACATCGCGCTCATGGCGAGGAATGCCGCCGGCATCCGCGCCCACAGGCGGACCGGCTCGAGCTCGTGGCCGTAGCGCCGGCGCTGCCGCCGGAACATCAGCTTGAGATACCAGGGGTAAGGAAAATCTGCCGGTGTCTCGACGTAACTCATGATTGCACTCCAGAGAATCCGGCCTGGTTCGGGCCAGCGCCGCACTTGAGCTCCACCATCTCGCTCAGAGCAATCTCCTCCGCGACGAAGGCATCCACCGCCTTCGGATCGAATTGCCTGCCGGACTGGCGCACGATCTCGGCACGCGCCGCGTCGAACGGGAGGCCTTTCCGGTAGGGCCGGTCCGAGGTGATCGCGTCGAGCGTGTCGATCACGGCGAAGAGCCGCGCCCACAACGGGATCGCGGCGCCAGCGAGGCCGCGAGGATAGCCGGTGCCGTCGAAACGCTCTTCGTGGCTGAGCACGAGTTCCGCTGCCTTCGTCATGGAGGGCGCGCCTGCCAGGATCCGGTGCCCGATTTCCGGATGGGTGCGCATGACCCGCCATTCCGCGGCGGTCAACGCGTCTTCCTTCAGCAGGATCGAGTCCGGAATGCCGATCTTGCCGATGTCGTGCAGCAACGCGCCCAGGTAGACCTGCTGCAGTTCCTGCGGGTCGGCGGTGAATTGCCTGGCCAGCACGAGCGTATGGCAGGCAACGCGCTTCGAATGCAACCCGGTCTCGCGCTCCCGGGCATCGAGCGCGGCGACGAGCGCCTCACCCAGGGCGCATTGCCCGTCGTCTGCGCCCGCCGGCAGGCTCCGGTGCCGGTGCGCCGCGAGGTAGCAACCTTCGCAGCAGTAGCCGTCCCGTTCCCGGGCACGCGGCAGCCCGGAAATAGGGGCCCCGCAATGACTGCACGCGGGATTCCCGGCAGCGACGGCAAGGACAGCGTCCATGGGAGTTTGCCCGGCTACCTTGTGGCGTGAAAGAAGTTGTAGAGCGGGACGAACACCAGGCCGAAATAAATGCCGTACAGGAAGCTCTCGATGAGTCCGAGGAAGAAGCTTCCCCATGTCAACCAGGTGAATCCGGGCAACAGCTTGAGCCAGACCTCGTACATGCGCTGATCGAACGCGAGGTCGTATCCCACGCAGAAAACATAAGTGACGGCGAGGAAGCATCCCATTGCCAGGCCGACGTCGCGCCAGTTGAGCCTACCCATGGTGGTGTCCTCCGTGCTGATGATCGTCGCGCGCAGAACCCGCCGCGTACTTTGCGGGCTCCTTTTCGAATTTGTCGCGGCAGGAAGGGGAGCAGAAGTAATAGGTCTTGCCGGCGTGGACGCTCGCGCCCGCCGCTTTTCCCGGCTCGACGGCCATGCCGCACACCGGATCCTTTTCGCCGCTGCTTCCGCCATGGCTGCCGTGACCGCCATGCCCGCCCATCATGTGCGCCCCGCACCCGAAGCGCATCATCAGGTAGAACAGGGCGCCCCAGAAGAGCAGGGTGCCCAGGCTTTTCAGGCTTTCCGTTTCCATGAACGCCTCCTTTGGCTCAGGATTCGATGTCGCGCTTCTTCTGCTCGAACTCTTCGCGCCCGATCTCACCGCGTGCGTAGCGTTCCTTGAGAATGTCGAGCGCGGACTTCACGGGCGGCTCGCCCGGCCCCGAGGAACCGCCGGCCACCCATTTCACCAGGACCACGATTCCGAGGATGACCAGCACCCAGAACAGCACGACGCTGATCATCCCAAACCCCATGCCCCATCCCCAGCCATAGTCACTCCACATCAGCGTTCTCCTTTTAATTGAGTTGCCAGCGGAACGAGCGCGGCTTGGACTCTCCGGCCCGCGTGATGCTCAGCTCAATTGCGGACGGCGTCGGGCTGACGGGGTTGAATTTGAGCGTGCCTTCCCGGTGATGGCCGCCGGGCCCGGCGCCTTCCCATTTCACAGGGATATGCCGGCCGCCCTTGCCGTCGAGCAACGTCGTGGTTTTGACCAGATCGTCGTTGAGTTCCCCCGAGTGCGTATCGAGCACCACTTTGAAGTCCCAGCTCATGACGCCGGCCGCGAGGCTTTGCGGCGTGACCGTCACCGTCACTCCACCGGAACCGCTCTTCTGCGCGGCCAGCTCCGCGGCACCGGCCCCGGCCGCGATCAGGGATATGAGGATTACGGAAAAAAATACGATCAGGCGTGCGCGCATTGTGCGTGCTCCTTGGTGGCTTTCCAGAGTTTGTCGCCGATATAGGCGATACCGGCGGCGTTGAATGCGAGCCCCACCCAGAAAAACTCGACCTGGTACTGGGTGGCGAAAGTCACCAGGCCGGTCGCGCCGAGCACTGGGGCGACGTTAACCAGGTAGTGGGCACAGCAGGAAACCATTGCTGCGGTAGAGGCGGTGCCGGATGTGGCCATCACGGCGCGCGCGTCCTTCGACTGGTGCAGCAACAGCCGCAACCGCGTGTAGAGAGCGACCTGCAACCCGAATCCGGCGGCCAGCGGCAGGACGTAAAACCAGAACTCGGAGAACTGGTCGACGGTGAACTTCCACCCGGAGACGAGAGAGAGCACGCCGAAATAC
>Ga0209343_10010822_pt1 | contig 10338 bp, 8 predicted proteins | sample RifCSPlowO2_02_FD_184026 | JGI IMG/M metagenome (GOLD analysis project Ga0209343, IMG submission 184026) | Groundwater microbial communities from Rifle, Colorado - Rifle CSP2_plank lowO2_0.2 (SPAdes) (version 2) | ecosystem: Environmental > Aquatic > Deep subsurface > Groundwater | place: Rifle...
CCTCCGCCTCCGGAACCACCAACGTCAACGCCGCGATCGACTATGGCGCAACGACCAGTTACGTCCAGCCCGTGCTCAATGCCGATGGAACTCCTGTCATGTGGTTCAAGGTCAACACTTACGGGGCCTATGATTACACCACCACCCCCGCGACCCCGTACTTTCAGACTTTTGTCCTGGATGTCCGGGTCACGCTGACCGTCAAGCAGTCGCAGAAAGATGCGGAAACCGGGACCTTCCGCTCGCAGCGAATGCAGACGCATATCGTCCCGAAGAACATCAACAATGCCCTGGCTATTGCGCAGAACGGCGGCTCGCTCTATCTGCCGCCGACGCCGCGCGATCCCACCACGGGCAGTACGCTGCCACTGCCATGATGATTGAATTGAAACGACGCGAATGCACCATGACGAATCGGGGGCGCTGCCCGGGGGATAAGTCCGCGAAGGACTCGGGAGTGGCCTTGATCCTGGTCCTCCTCGCCATGCTGATTCTGACCACCCTCACTGCCGCCATGGTGTTTACGGCGCGCTCGGAAACGCTCGCCAGCTACAACTACCGCATCGGCATTCAGGCCGAATATGTGGCGCTGGGCGGCGTGCAACGAGCCCTGAATTTCTTTAACAGCAACAAATACCAGCCCGTCCCGCCGGCGTCCTCCTCGACGTACTACAACGTTTCCACTTACGCAAACAAGCCCGTGGATATGTACTTCTCGAACAATTCGCCGGTGGTCTGCACCTCGAATTGCAGTTCTTCGGGAAATGTCTGGCTGAATACGAGTATCGGCTCGAGTATTTATCCTCCCAACACCGCGACCGGCGGAATCAACGTTATCAACAACTGGGTTGCGGCGATGAACAACAAGGCGATCGCCGACGGCGTGGGAGGCACCGGGAACTACTCGGTTACGGCCAGTCTGCTGGAATATCACTCAGTCAATAACGCCTTCTTTGGCGTCCCCGCCACGGGATGCTCGGACGCCTCCGCGAGCCTGGGCATCTGTCGCCAGCCGTACGAGGTTTGGCAGGTCACCTCCACGGGAACCTGGAACAGCAATCTGGGGGCGGGAGCGGCGCTCCCCACGGTCCAGGTCGTGGCCACCATTTCGCCGATGTTCCTGCCCTACTTCGGAAATGCCCTGTATGGCCTTTGCAATGTCACCCTCAGCGGCGGTGTCTGTACCGACAGCTACAATTCGGCGATAGGAACGTACGGCTTGGCGGCGACTAGCTGTGCGACATCGACCACGGGCACCAGCAATGCCCAGGCGACAGGCGCCGGAGTTGGCTCCAACGGCGGGGTGACCATCAATGGCAGCGCCAACACGGTGGGCGGCAATGTAACCTACGCCAATCAGAATTCCGATCCGAGTTGCAACACGGGATTTCAAGGGACGTCGACGGGAGTGGCCGGGTCGGTCCTGCCTGGACCGGCGACGCCCACGCCCCCCACTGTGAACATGGGCGTATGGGGGTATCCGACAACGACGCCAGCCGTTCAACCGGCGAGCGGCGGTGGGGGCGGAGACAAAGTGGCCAACGTCTACACCCGGCAGTCTACTCCACCACCACTTCCTCCCGGCGTGGCTGCCGGCGACTGCCCCGTGGGTTTTACGGCGTACCTCGAAAAGTATCGGCACACGTTTTCCGCGGGAACTCACTCCTACTCCAACTATTCCTGCGTCGGCATCTCCGGGTCGGGGACCGCTGTTGACCCGTATCGGTTGGGAGACGTGACCGCGAATGCTCCCAATCCCGGAACCATCAACCTCATCGGCCCTTCCGGTTCGATGGCCAACCCCATCTACGTCGCGGCCAATAACATTACGATCGGTACGAACGGCGCTATGAATACATCGAATGCTCCTCCGGTCACGCCGAGCTCCGGAGGGGCCTCTGACTACAGTCCGAATCCGCCGGCACCGACCAACGCCACGGCAACTCCCTTCGTCATTCATGTGAGCAACGCCGTGGACCTGACCGGAACGGCAAGTTTGAATTACAACCCTGCCACTCCCGGAGTACCTTCTCCCAGTTACCTGGTGATGAACATCATGGGGGCCGGCACCGCATTGAATCTTGCAGGCCAGGCACAGCTAAGCGGCACCATTAACGTTCCGAACGGCACCGCCGACCTGGGCGGCAGCGGATCCAGTGGGACACTCTTTGGCTCCATCCTCGCCAAGAATATCAATGACCACGGCGGCTACCCCGTCCACTACGACATCAGCGCCAAGACCCTGAGCGGGCAGTTGTTCAGCGCCCAGGTCGTCAGTGTCACGCGGCCGAAATTTTAGAGCCCTGATAATGAGAATGTTGCGGGGGACGCCCGATTCCTGCGGGTAAGCATTACTATCCTGCTGGCGTGCGTCTTGCGTCCTTGGTAGATTATTAGAAGCTGTTGCAAAGCCCGGTTTGAGGTGCTGTCAGGGCACGGTTTCAACCGTGCCGAACAAGGGCCGCTCCGGGAACGGCTTCAGCCGCTGAGGGCCTCCCATGCGCCTCAGGGGCTAAAGCCCGCTCCCGTCGCCATCTCAATCGGCACGACTAAAGTCGTGCTCTGACGAGGCTTCGAGAAGGTTTTGCAGCAACTTCTAGTAATGGTGCGCGCTTAACCTGAAGCTGCGCCATCTGGGGAAGGGGACAAAATCATGCGCCGTGATATGAAGACTTTCCTTCGAGAGAATTTCCTGGGCATTAGCCTGACCATGATCGGCATACTCTGCCTGGCGGTTGCCGCAATGCTTCACTGGGCAGGGCCGGGTTATTTCCCGGGGTTCGCCCTGGCGGACGGTCCGGGGCTTTCCGGGCCGGAATTCGACGATCTGGAGAAGCAGAACCGGGCTTTCGAAAAGATTGCGCAGACCGTGACGCCGGCCATCGCCAATATCCGGACGACCCAGGTCATTCGCGTTCAGCAATCGCCCTTCTTTGCCGACCCGTTCTTTCGCCAGTTCTTTGGCGACATGTTTGGGCAGTATGGCGTTCCTCGCGAGCAGCGTGAGCACTCACTGGGGAGCGGCGTCATCCTTTCCCGCGACGGCTACATCATCACCAATCATCACGTCATCGCGAAGGCGACCGAAATCGAAGTCATGATGTCGGACAAGCGCATCTTCAAAGCCAAAGTGATTGGCGCCGATCCGCGCTCGGATGTGGCCGTCATCAAGATCGAGGGCAAGGACCTCCCCATCGTGCCATGGGGTGACTCGGACAGCCTCAAGCCGGGTGCCATCGTCATGGCCTTCGGAAATCCCTTCGGACTCAGCTTCACCGTCACCCGCGGCAGCGTCAACGCCGTCGGCCGTTCCGGCCTGGGGATCGAAGACTACGAAGACTTCATCCAGACCGACGCCGCCATCAATCCTGGCAATTCGGGCGGAGCGCTGGTGAATGTGCACGGCCAGGTCGTCGGCATCAACACTGCCATTCTCAGCCCCTCGCAAGGCCAAGGAGGCCAGGGCGGATGGGCTGGCGTGGGGTTTGCCATCCCTTCCAACACCGCCCGGCACATCATGGAAAGCCTGATCAAAACGGGCAAGGTCCAGCGCGGCTACATCGGAATCAATGCCGGGGATCTCAACCCGGCTCTGGCGCGACAATTCAAGGTCCCCGACGTGGGCGGAGTCCTGGTGAATCAAGTTGAGCCCAACGGCCCGGCGGATAAAGCCGGACTGAAGCAGGGCGATGTCATTCGGACTTTCAACGGTCAGAAGCTGGATGGGACGGCGCGCTTCCGCGCCCTGATCGCCGCCGCGAGTCCGGGGTCCTCGGTGACGCTGGAAATCCTTCGCGACGGCAAGCCGGAAAACATCAAAGTCACTCTCGACGTGCAACCCGCCACCGTGGCCGGGGTTGACGGCGGGTCAGCGCTGATGGAAGGTACGCTGCGTGGGATCATGGTCCAGAACCTCACGCCGTCGATTCGTGAGCAGCTCGGATTACCACCCAGCACGACGGGGGTGGTCATCTCCGATCTCGATCCGAACGCTCCCGCGGGACAGGCTGGTCTCCAGCCGGGCGACGTAGTTCAGAGCATCAATCGCCGGCCCGTGGGAACGGTTGAGGATTTTACCGAAATGGCCGCGCAAGCCAAAGGCGAGGTCCTCTTGCGCGTCAACCGGCAGGGTAGGTCGGCGTTCGTGGTTATCAATCCCGATGGTGAATAGCGGGCAGGACTGATAAGAAACCTTTGCCCGGAGCGGGAAATCGAATGGCGCTTGGGCCCTGGCTCCGCAGGCGGCTGATCAATCTGGGCATCGGCGTGGCCCTGGGGCTTGCGCTCGGCTCGCTGTTTATCCGCCTCTTCGAAAACCGGATGATCTTCCACCCACCCCGTTATCCGAGGGGCTTCGTCCCGCCGGAAACCTACGGTCTAAAAGCTGAAGAAGTCTGGACCAATGCTTCTGACGGAGTGCGGCTTAACGCTTGGTTCTTCCCCCGCCAGGAATCTTCCAAGGTCCTACTTATTTTCCACGGCAACGCGGAAAACATCGGCACGGGCCTGGGGCGGACGAAAGTCCTTTCCACGCTGGGCCTGAATATCCTAGCCGTGGACTATCGCGGCTACGGCAAGAGTGAAGGCTCACCGGACGAAGCCGGCGTCTATCGCGACGCGGATGCGGCATACCGCTACCTTACCGTCGAGCGCGGATTTCGCGCCAAGGACATCATCATCCACGGTGTTTCGCTGGGCGGCGCGGTGGCGATTGACCTCGCCTCGCGCGTCGAGTGTGGCGGGCTGATTGCCGAAAGCACTTTCACTTCAGCGCGTGACATGGCGCGGCGCGCGTTTTGGATTCCGCTGTTTGCGTATGTTCCCAAAAGCCAGTTCAAATCCATTTCCAAGATCGCCCGCGTGAGTTCCCCCGTCCTGGTCATCCATGGGCGGCGCGACGAGCTGATTCCGTTCTCGATGGGTGAAGCGCTCTACGCCGCCGCGCTCGGCCCGAAAACCCTTGCGCCGCTCGATTCCGCAGGCCACAACGACGTGCTGCTGGTGAATCGGGACGCGTATCTGGCACATTTGCGGGGGTTTCTTGAGAAACTGTAGGGGCAAGAAAGGATAAAGTGTCAAGGGTGAATGGTAAAGAAGGACAGCAGAGGGGGCGAATGGGGCAAGATGCACAGGGCGAGGAAAGGTCAGGCCAGAATCGGGGTGGAGACAAGCCGCAAGATATCGGGTCGCGATCGCTCGCTTACGCTGTACGCGCCGTCAAGCTTTACAGGGCGCTCGTGAAGCAGCGAGACGGCGCGGCTCGCATCATCGGGAAACAATACATGCGGGCAGCGACGTCCATCGGCGCCAACGTCGAAGAAGCGCAGTCGGCCGAAAGTCGGGCCGACTTTATTCAAAAGTATGGCATCGCACAGAAGGAGGCGAAGGAAAGCCGATACTGGTTGCGCCTGATGTGTGATGCCGAGGTTCTTCGCCGAGAGCGGCTGGAACCCATCATGCGTGAAACCGAAGAAATCTACGCCGTCATCACCGCCATCATCATCGCGGCCAAGAGGAAACTGAGGCCGAAAGGAGTTGATTCCCTGGTCCAGGACCACGCTGAGGGGCGGTAATAGTTAACTTGGAACTCATTACCCTTTACACTTTACCCTTCACACTTTGCCCTTTCTCGCTTATCCTGAAGCAACTTTCTGAGGAGACCTTGATCATGGCTACCGCTTCTGTACAACCAAAGGCATCGAGTCCCTTCGGGCTCGACCGCTATATCGTCCGCCGCAAGGTTTTGACGCTCTTCGCGCCGCAGTTCCATATCTATGACGAGACGGAAAGGATGGTCGGGTACGTCAAGCAGAAGGCCTTCAAGCTGAAGGAAGACATCCGGCTTTACAGCGATGAGTCGATGTCGACGGAACTGCTCCTCATCCAGGCGCGGCAGATTCTCGATATCAGCGCGGCCTACGACGTGATCGATTCGAAGTCCGGCCAGAAGGTGGGCGCGCTCCGGCGCAAGGGGCTGAAATCGATCCTCAAGGACGAGTGGATCATCATGGACGCGGGCGACGCCGAAATCGGGCTGATCCAGGAAGACTCGGCGCTGCTCGCCACACTGCGGCGCTTCCTGACCAACCTGATTCCCCAGAAATTCCTCTTCCAGGTGCGCGGCCGCCCGGTCGGCATGCTCAAGCAGGCCTTCAACCCCTTCGTCTTCAAAGCCCAGGTTGATTTCTCCGAAGACCCGGGGAAAGTTCTCGATCGTCGGCTCGCCCTCGCCGCTGTGGTTCTCCTTCTCGCCATCGAAGGCCGGCAGGGGTGAGCAGATTCCGGTAGCTCACGCGTGGCGCATCTATGAAGGGGAGGAGAGAACTGATGAAGACCCGAAACCTGCTTCCAGTATTCTTTGCAATTCTGGCTGCGGCGTCCCTCGCCCAACAAATCTCGCAGCAAACAACCGCAGTCTGCCCGCTGGCGGAAGGTGGTGAGCCCGACGATCGCGCTTCGGCGCGCGTGCTGTATTGGGATCCGAAACTGGATCAATCGGCGGGGCAACTGGCGATCGATTATGGCCGTCCCGCCTGGCAAAAAAAGTACGAGGACTCGGCCACGTTCGACGGCATGACCAAAGGTAAGGTATGGCGGATGGGCAGCAATTTCTGGACTTCGCTCGACACGTCACTGCCGCTCAAAATCTCGGGCAAGTCCGTCACCCCCGGCTACTATTTCCTTGGACTTGCACGCTCGGCCGACGGCACGAAATGGAGCCTGGCATTTATCGACCCGGCCAAAGTGCGCGCCGCGCGCGGCGACGCCTTCGAGATGGAGAGAGCCAAGGTGGAATTTGAAGCGCCGGTGACCGTGGAGACCGCGACTTCCATTGTCGATAAGTTGACCATCACGTTTACCTACAAGAAAGAAACGCCCACGAAAGTTTCGCTGAATATCGCGTGGGGCAACTTCCTCGCCCAAGCGCCGGTTGACGTTGACGTCACGCTGGCAAAGTAAGAATGAGCCAGCGAGTCTGAAAATGCCGGGCTCTGAACTCCCCACTTCGGAAGGGAATGTCCGGCCGGATTATCCAAAAGCATCTTTCAGTCTGTTCGATCGACGTAACCAGGAATCGTAGAGTATATTGGGTGGACAAGACCCGAGTTTTGCGCCCTCTGCCGGAGGAGGCTTGCCATGAAGGGCCATCCTGCTTTCCTGGTATTGGTTCTGCTCAGCGTGGTCATGGGCTCGGGCCAACGGGCCTTTGCCCAGCAACCCTTAGACAAGATCGAAATCCTTGGCCTGATTCTCAGTGGCACCCCGAGTCAATTTGTGGTCTATCAGGTATCGCGGAATGGAATCACATCGAAGGCGGATCCTACATACGCCACGACATTGCGAACGGTCGGCGTCTCAGAGACCTTCATCGAGGCACTGCGCAAAGCAAAAGTAAGAAAGCGGAAGGGGCTTGAGCCCAATTTCGCAGTGGTTGAGAAGAGCGTCCTCGACCACTTGGCGCGAGCTTCGCAGTTTTCCAAGCACGAGCAGTGGAGCAGGGTTGAGGAGGAGTGCCGTGAAGCACTGGGCCAGCTTCCGGAGCGGCCGGTCCTGCATGAATTACTGGGCGTGACGCTGTGGCAGAAATCCGAACGAGAGCCAGCTCTCGCGGAATTCCGTGCGTCAGCACAACTGGACCCGGCGCGAGCCCGCCCCCACCTTCTGCTGGGCAGGACACTTTCGGAATTGGGCAATCTGGATGCTGCAGCCGCCGAGTATCGCCAGGCCGTGCACCTTCAGCCAAACAGCGCCTTGCTGCACAACTCGCTGGGTCTCGTCCTGTTTGAGAAGGGCGCAGTGGATGAGGCCATTAAAGAATACCGCACGGCCATCCGCCTCTGGCCTGACTACTTCGAGGGACACTTCAACATGGGGAGGGCATACTTCCAAAAAGGTGATTGGGCGGCTGCCAGCTCGAAGTTTCGCGCTGCAATACTGATATACCCTGACTTCACCGAGGCCCACAACAACCTGGGGGCATCCCTTCTGAAGCTTGGGGAAATGGAGGCCGCCATCACGGCATTTCGGTCGGCGCTGCGCCTTGAACCCGGGAACGCGACGATGCACTTCAACCTGGCCCTTGCTTTGCTTCTAAAGGGCGATAAGCAAGCTGCATTGACGGAATTTCGCGCCGCATCCGATCTCGACCCCGCCAACGCGGCTTTCCGTCAGAAGTTGACCGAATTGAGTGGACAGATGACAAAGTGATTTCGTGTAGCGCAGAGTGTTGCGTGCAAAGACTCTGCGACCCTTCGCCTGAGGACGAGCCGCAGAGTCCGATAATACCCAACTCTGCGCCACAACCTTCCTCATAGCCGCGAGGCCGTAAGGCTGATCCCCGATTTCCCCCAAACCTGCTGGAACTGCTCGTGCACTTTTGCGGCGGCTTCGACTTTTCCCTGAGATTCCAGGCTCTTCGCCAAGCCGAAGAGAGCCCAGCCGTTGTTGCGATGGCGGGTCAAATCCTCGCGGTAGACCCTCTCGGCTTCCGCGGCGCGGTCCGACTCAAGGAGCACGGTACCGAGCGAGTGGCGCACCGGCAGCGGCCAGTCGGGAGGCTCGCTATAGATGAGCTTATCCTCCAGCGTGACGCCGCGCTTCAGGTGCGCCACGGCGCGCCGCGTATCGCCGCGCCTGGCCGCGAGTTCTCCCGCCAACATCTCCGTGGCGATCTGTGAAAGTTGAAGGAGAGTATTTTGGTCGTTGACCGTCATCTGGGCGAGTTCCTTGTTCTCGAGCGAAGCGCTCAGGTCAGCGAGCTCGATTTCCGCCTTCTCCAGTTCACCCTTGGCTTTCAAAGCCAGGCCGCGCCCGAAGTGCTGCATGGCTTTCACGAAAGGTGAATCTGTCTCCACCGCCGCTTCCTTCATCACCTCGTCCCATCGCCCAAACCGCACCAGCGCCAAAATCGGGTAAGCGCGCAGCAAGTGAACAAATCCCAGGCCCTGCATACCGCACCCCACGTGCGAGGACTTCTCGCCGACCTTTCGCGCCGCCGCGATGGCTTCCTCGGCCTGTCCCATCATGGAGAGCGCGGCGGAGAGAAAGTGGATGTTATGCGGGTAATAGCCCACCGGATAGAACCCCTGCGCGCGGCACTGCGAAATGTAATCCTCGTCGGCGCGGATGGCGCGGCGATTGGCTTCGGCGGCATCTTCATAGCGCCCCACGCGAATGTAGATGTGGCACGGCATGTGGACCAGATGCCCCGCCGCGGGCACGAGGCCCCCCAGTCGGTCGGCGCTGGGCACGGCGCGGTCGGGATCGGGCGAGGCTTCAACGGCGTGAATGTGGAGGTGATTCGCGCCGGGATGCTCGGGGTATTTCGCGATCACAGACTCAAGAGCAGCAACCAACTGCTTCGTACCCGGCTGCGGCCGCCCGTCCCTGGTCCAATACGACCACGGCATCGTGTCCATCACCGCTTCGGCGTAGAGAGTGGCGACGTCCGGGTCCTCCGGGAAACGCTGATAGACCTTTGTCATCGCCTGGGCGTAAGCGACGTTAAGAGGTTGGCGCCTGGCGGGCTTAGCCTTGGAATATCGCGGCACGAGTGCGTCGATCAGCTCCTGCTCGGTCTCGTTACTTCCCTGTTTCAGCTCCAGAGCTTTCTGAAGGGCCGCATAGGCCTGCTTTTCGCGCTCCTCATCCGGAAAGGAATCGTTGATGTTCGGCCCGAGCGAAATCGCCTCGCCCCAGAAGGCCATCGCGCACTGCGGGTCGAGCCGCGCCGCCTCTTTGAACGACCGGACGGCTTCCTCGTGGTTGAAGCCGTAATAGAGCGTCAGCCCTTGATTGAAGAAGTGCTGAGCCTCGGGTGACGTGGTCGAAATCTTCCGCTCAAACTTCCCCAAGTTTTTGAGCCAGGGAGCGTTGCGGCCTTCCCTCGTGGTGGATTTGAGCTCTGTCGGTTTGGTTTCTTTCGAAGCCTCGGGCGTGCTGCGATTGCACGCCGGCGCGGTGAGCATCAGCGCCAATGTGCAGAAGATCGCGGCAACGGAAAGAAAAACAGTCTGTCGTCGGTCCATCTCAAGCCCCCTGGAATGATTCTGGGTCGCCCCTCGCGCGGAGGACAGGCGCTTTTGAATGTTGGCGTTTGCCCCTGACTATTGTAGACGTTCGGGACTTTGATGAAAAGTGGGAGGAACTAGGGCCGCACGAACGCGAGGCGTCGCCGGCATTGCGCAAGCGGGCTAATTTACGGGGGAGTTCCCCCGGCTCTGCCGGGGAGGCAGGAGGTGTTGGACAGTTCCGGGAATGTAGAATTCCTGGCAATTCGCACCGGAAATTTCGAGCAGGGTCCCTCACCCGGCTCGCTCGGCTCGCCACCCTCTCCCC
>Ga0209343_10010823_pt1 | contig 10338 bp, 6 predicted proteins | sample RifCSPlowO2_02_FD_184026 | JGI IMG/M metagenome (GOLD analysis project Ga0209343, IMG submission 184026) | Groundwater microbial communities from Rifle, Colorado - Rifle CSP2_plank lowO2_0.2 (SPAdes) (version 2) | ecosystem: Environmental > Aquatic > Deep subsurface > Groundwater | place: Rifle...
GGAGCGCATCAGCCACAACGTGCTCGAGCAGATCGCCCAGCTCGGCACACTGGCCGCCGCCGCCACCGGCGCCATAGATCCCGGCGTCATGCAGGGCATTCAGAGCGCCTACGGCGTCGGAGTCTCGCTTCCGTTCAACCGCAAGCAGGAATCGGAAGCGGATTTCGTCGGCTTGCAGTTGATGGCCAAGGCCGGCTATGACCCGCGGGAAGCCGTGCCGTTCTGGGAACGCATGAGCGGATGCCCGCGCAGAATGATCGGCACGCTCTGCTTCCGGTCAGCCAGTTCGATCCCGGAGTTTCTGTCGACGCATCCGTCGGACATCACGCGCATCAATCAAATCGAGGCGTGGCTGCCCAACGCCTTGCAGTACTACCACCCGGGGCAGGCCCCGGGCACGCCGGCGGCTCCCGGCACGCCCGAACCGCCCTACCAGCCGCCCATCGGCCCGTCCCTTCCTCGGAAGGTCGGATAGTCCATGCCGAAACGGACCGACATCAAGAGCATTCTTCTAATTGGATCCGGCCCGATCGTGATCGGGCAGGCCTGCGAATTCGACTATTCGGGCACGCAAGCCTGCAAAGCCCTCCGGGAAGAGGGCTACCGGGTCATTCTCATCAACAGCAATCCGGCCACCATCATGACCGACCCGGAACTGGCGGACCGGACCTATATCGAGCCCATCACCGTGGACGTCATCGAGCAGATCATCGAGCGTGAGCGGCCCGATGCGCTGCTGCCGACGATGGGCGGACAGACGGCGCTCAACGCGGCGATCGGCCTGGCCAAGCGCGGCACGCTCGCAAAATACAATGTGCAATTGATCGGCGCGTCCGTCGCAGCCATTCATAAAGCGGAGGACCGCGAGACGTTCAAGCAGGCCATGCAGCGCATCGGTCTCAGGGTGCCGGACAGCGGCGTCGCGAAAAGCCGCGAAGACGCCATGCGGGTGGCGGAACGGGTCGGGTTCCCGGCCATCGTCCGCCCGTCGTTCACCATGGGCGGCACCGGCGGGAACATCGCCTACAACCGCGAAGAGTTCGAACGTCATGTGGACTGGGGCCTGGCGATGAGCCCGGTCGGCGAGATTCTTGTCGAACAGTCCGTCATCGGCTGGAAGGAATTCGAGCTGGAGGTCATGCGGGACCTCAAGGACAACGTCGTGATCGTCTGCCCGATCGAGAACTTCGATGCGATGGGCATCCATACCGGCGACAGCATCACCGTGGCGCCCGCCATGACGCTGACCGACAAGGAATACCAGGTCATGAGGGACGCCGCGGTCCGGATCATCCGCGAGATCGGGGTGGACACCGGCGGCTCCAACATCCAGTTCGGCCTGCATCCCAAAACAGGGGAAATGGTGGTCATCGAGATGAACCCGCGAGTCTCGCGCAGCTCGGCGCTGGCCTCGAAAGCCACCGGCTTCCCCATCGCAAAGATCGCCGCCAAGCTGGCCGTCGGCTACACGCTCGACGAGATCACCAACGACATCACCCGCGTAACGAAAGCGTCGTTTGAGCCCACGATCGATTACGTGGTCTTCAAGATCCCGCGCTTCGCCTTCGAAAAATTTCCCGGCGCCGACCCGACCCTGACCACGCAGATGAAATCCGTCGGCGAAGCCATGGCCATCGGAAGGACTTTCAAGGAGGCCCTGCACAAGGCGCTCCGTTCCCTGGAGACGGACCGGTACGGACTGGTGTCGCTGCGCGGGCTCGATCACGGCATTCCGGAAGGCACCAATCGCGAGGAGTTGATTGCGCAGGTCCGAACCGCGCTGCAGACACCGCATCCGGACCGGCTCTGGCACCTGGCCGACGCCATGCGCCTGGGCCTCTCCATCGAAGAGCTGAACGCGAGCACGCACGTCGATCCGTGGTTTCTGGACCAGGTGCGCGAGCTCGTCGAGTTCGAGACGCGGCTGCAAGCGGCCAGTCACAAGTCGAAAGTCACAAGTCGAAAGTCTTCGGACATTGGACTTTCAGACTTTCAGACTTTGGACTCAGACTTACTGTGGGAGGCCAAACGGCTCGGCTTCGCCGACCGCCGCATCGCGCAATTGACCGGACAGACTCCCGAAGCCGTTCGACAGCAGCGGATTGCCGGCGCGCCGGACGGCACCACCGGCGGCGTCACCTACAAGCGCGTGGACACCTGCGCCGCCGAATTCGAAGCCCAGACGCCCTATCTCTATTCGACCTACGAGCGGACCTGCGAGGCGCGTCCGACGGAACGGAAGAAAGTCGTCATCCTGGGCGGCGGGCCGAACCGCATCGGGCAGGGGATCGAGTTCGACTACTGCTGCGTCCATGCCGCCTTCGCGCTTCGTGAGGAAGGCGTCGAAACCATCATGGTCAACTGCAATCCGGAAACCGTCAGCACCGACTACGATACGTCCGACCGGCTCTACTTCGAGCCGTTGACGGAAGAAGACGTCCGCAACATCGTGGACCGCGAGAAGCCGATCGGCGTCGTGGTGCAATTCGGCGGGCAGACCCCCCTGAAGCTCGCCATCCCGCTGGAGCGGGCCGGCATCACAATCCTCGGCACCAGCCCGGAGGCCATCGACCGCGCGGAGGACCGCGAACGGTTCCGCGAGCTGCTGAATAAATTGAACCTCCGGCAGCCGGCCAGCGGCACCGCCCGATCGGCCGCCGAGGCCGTCCGCATTGCCACCGCGATCGGCTATCCCGTCATGGTCCGGCCGTCCTACGTGCTGGGGGGACGCGCGATGCGGATCGTGTACGACGAGGCCGGCCTCATGCACTACATGGCCACCGCCGTCAACGCGTCGCCCGAGCACCCGGTGCTCGTCGACAAATATCTCGAGGACGCCATCGAAATCGACGTGGATGCCATTTCCGACGGAAAGCAGGTCGTGGTGGCCGGCATCATGGAGCATATCGAGGAGGCCGGCGTGCATTCGGGCGACTCGGCCTGTTCGCTGCCGCCGCACAGTTTGAGTGCGACAGTACAAAAAGAACTCGCGAACCAGACCAGGCAACTGGCACGCGGCCTGAACGTTATCGGATTGATGAATATCCAGTTCGCCATCAAAGGTGACGATATTTATGTACTGGAAGTCAACCCGCGCGCCTCACGGACGGTGCCGTTTGTTTCCAAGGCAACCGGCATACCGCTGGCGAAAATAGGCGCCAGATGCATGGTCGGGCAAAGCCTGGCCAGCCAGGGTGTGACAACTATCAGGGAACCCGGTTATTATTCCGTCAAGGAGGCGGTATTTCCGTTTATCAAGTTTCCCGGTGTCGATCCGTTACTGGGGCCGGAAATGAAGTCAACAGGAGAAGTCATGGGCGTGGGCGATACTTTTGGCGAGGCTTATGCGAAGGCACAACTGGGAGCGGGTGAATTGGTGCCGAAGTCCGGTCTGGCTTTCATCAGCGTTCGGGACACCGATAAACCAGGCGCCCAGACAGTGGCCCGCGATCTGGTAAGGCTGGGATTCCGATTATGCGCTACGCATGGCACGGCTAAGGCTCTGCAGGAAGCCGGTCTGGAATGTCAGCGCGTGAATAAAGTCAGAGAAGGGCAACCCCATATTGTCGATATGCTGAAAAATGATGAAGTCAATCTGATTGTGAATACAACGGAAGGCAAGCAGTCCACGGCCGATTCCTATTCCATACGGCGTACCGCCGTGCTGCATAAGGTCTTCTACATGACCACCATGGCCGGCGCCAAGGCGATTATCTACGCTATGTCGGGTTTGCAGTCCGGTAGCGTGCATCGCCTGCAGGAATTGCACCAGGGGATAACCGGATGAGTAAAATACCGATCACGGCACGCGGCGCCGACCGCATACGCGAGCAATTGAATAAATTAAAAACGGTTGACCGTCCCAAGGTTATTCATGCCATTGCGGAAGCCAGGGCTCATGGCGATCTGAGCGAAAATGCCGAGTACCATGCCGCCCGCGAGCAACAAAGTTTCATTGAAGGGCGTATCGCCACCCTGGAATCCGCTCTGGCCGACGCCAGGATCATCGATATCCCGGGCATCCGGGCTGATGGCAAGATCGTTTTCGGCGCTACGATTGAGTTGTTGAATCTGGACAATGACAAAACGGTAACTTATCAGATAGTCGGCGAGGTGGAGGCGGATATCAATCTGGGCCTGATCTCGATTTCCTCGCCTATTGCCCGGGCACTGATCGGCAAGGAAGAGGGCGATATCGCTGAAGTCAAGGCTCCGGGTGGACTGATAGAATATGAAATACGTGCGGTGAAGTACATTTAAAACAGTAGAAAGTAAAAAGTTGAAAGTAAAAAGTAACAAAGATAGTTATGGCTAAGAGCAGCCGACGCTGGGTGCAGGAGCATGCGCGCGATCCTTATGTCAGGCAGGCACGACAATCCCAATATCGATCCCGTGCTGTTTACAAGCTGATGGAGATCGACAAACAAGACCATTTGTTCCACCGGGGGCAGACGGTGATCGATCTAGGCGCTGCGCCCGGGAGTTGGTCGCAGTTCGCCAGTGAACGCGTCAGTGCTCAAGGGAAAGTTATCGCAGTCGATATTTTACCTATGGAACCTGTGTCTGACGTATTGTTCATCCGGGGTGATTTCACGGAACAACAAACAGCAGACGAATGTCTCAGGTGTTTGTCCGGTGCCAAGGTTGACCTTGTAATATCCGATATGGCACCCAATATATCGGGTATCAGACACACTGATCAGGCACGCACTATGTATCTTGCCGAGTTGGTCTTTGAATTTGCATGTACCGTGCTGAAGCCGGAGGGCAATTTATTGGTCAAGGTGTTCCAGGGTGCGGACATCGAACCATACCGGCGACGACTTGTCGAAGTTTTTCAAAGAGTTAAACATCGAAAACCGAAGGCGTCGCGCGACAGTTCCCGGGAATTTTATATGCTGGCCCAGGGCTATCATGTATAGTGTGGATAGCGTTAATTGTTCAGCGAAAATTTTGTAAGGGTACTTAATTTGAGGTAACAGAGTGAACGATATGGCAAAGAACCTGGTGCTATGGGTCATCATCGCCCTGGTATTAATGATGGTGTTCAGGAATTTCGGGGCATCGTCCATGGTCAGTGACATCCCCTATTCGCAATTCCTGGGCAGCGTCAAATCCGGCCAGGTCCAGAAAGTCATTTTCGAAGGGAATATCATCAAAGGGCAATTGCTTGATGGTTCGCGTGTCACAACCTTTAATCCGGAGACCAGCAATGATGCCTTGATCGGCACGCTGCTGGCCAATAAGGTTGAAATCCGAGGCGCCGAACCGAGCAGTAACTCATTCTGGGCACATGCCCTTATCTCCTGGTTTCCGATCCTGCTATTGCTCGGTATCTGGATTTATTTCATGCGCCAGATGCAGGGCGGCGGCAGCGGCCGCGGCGCTTTATCATTCGGCAAGAGCCGGGCCAGGCTGCTGGGTGAAGATCAGGTCCGCATTACCTTTGCCGACGTGGCCGGTGTCGAAGAGGCCAAGGAAGAGGTCTCCGAGTTAGTCGAGTTCCTGCGCGATCCAGGCAAGTTTCAGAAACTGGGTGGCAAGATTCCGACCGGGATTCTGATGGTCGGATCGCCCGGTACCGGCAAGACCTTACTGGCCAAGGCGATTGCCGGTGAGGCCAAGGTGCCGTTTTTCACCATCTCTGGTTCCGATTTCGTCGAAATGTTCGTCGGTGTCGGTGCTTCACGGGTCCGGGACATGTTTGAACAGGCCAAGAAACATGCCCCGTGTATTATCTTTATTGACGAAATCGATGCCGTGGGACGACATAGGGGCGCCGGACTCGGCGGCGGTCATGATGAGCGTGAACAGACCTTGAACCAGTTGCTGGTCGAGATGGACGGTTTCGAAGGTAATGAAGGCGTCATCGTCATCGCCGCGACCAACCGCCCGGATGTGCTGGACCCGGCTCTGTTGCGGCCGGGCCGGTTCGATCGTCAAGTGGTCGTGCCGTTGCCTGATGTACGCGGCCGGGAACAAATTCTGAAAGTCCATATGCGCAAGGTGGCGATAGCCGATAATGTTAAGCCGAATATCATCGCCAGGGGCACGCCGGGCTTTTCCGGGGCCGATCTGGCCAACCTGGTTAATGAAGCGGCGTTGTTCGCCGCGCGATCCAATAAGAAACTGGTGGAAATGGATGACTTCGAACGGGCCAAGGACAAGGTCATGATGGGTGCGGAAAGACGCTCGATGGTGATGAGTGATCAGGAAAAGAAACTGACCGCCTACCATGAATCTGGCCATGCCATCGTCGGTCGTTCCGTGCCAGGGCATGATCCCGTCTACAAAGTAACCATTATCCCCAGGGGCCGGGCGCTGGGAGTAACCATGTTCCTGCCCGAGGCAGACCGGCTCAGCTACAGTAAACAATTCCTGGAAAGCCAGCTTTGCAGCCTGTTCGGCGGGCGCATTGCCGAAGAGCTTGTGTTCGGCAAGGAGGCGGTTACCACCGGCGCCAGCAATGATATTCAGAGAGCAACTGATATCGCTCGTAAAATGGTGACGAAATGGGGTATGTCGGAAAGGCTCGGACCATTGACTTATAGCGAGGAGGAAGGCGAGATCTTCCTCGGCCATTCCGTGACCAAGCATAAGGATATATCGGATGAAACTGCCAATATCATCGATGAGGAGATCCGCAAAATCATCGATAGTAACTATGCGAAGGCTGAGCAAATCCTCACGGACAGCAGGAACAAACTGGATATGATGGCTGAGGCTCTGCTCAAGTATGAAACCGTTGATTCCGATCAGATCGATGCCATTATGGCTGGCAAGAACCCGCCGCCACCGGCAGGTTGGGATGAAGATGATCGAAGCGGCGTATCCGGCCATAAAGGTAATACTGAGCCGCAACCCGAACACCACGGTACGGACCAGAAACCGCCGGTCAGCGGGCCGAAACCGGCGTAACGACAGTTAAAAGTGTAAAGTTAAAAGTAAAAAGAATTGTAGGGTGGGTTGAGCACAGCGAAACCCACCAACCTAAACCTGAGGGCGTATAGATTACCGCGAGAAGAAAGTATTTCGGCACGGATGGAATCAGGGGTAGTGTCGATGCCGGAGAGATTACCCCGGACTTTATCATGAAACTCGGCTGGGCATACGGTCGCGTTCTGGCGAAGACCGGAACCGGACCGGTACTAATCGGCAAGGATACCCGTATCTCAGGTTACATGTTTGAATCCGCGCTGGAGGCAGGCTTGTCAGCCGCAGGCGTGGATGTCCGCCTGCTGGGCCCCATGCCCACACCCGCCATCGCCTTTCTGACCAGAAATACACGCGCCCGGGGCGGGATCGTCATCAGCGCATCCCATAATCCCTATTATGACAACGGCATAAAATTCTTTACGGACGATGGTACAAAGCTGGCCGATGCCGTCGAACTGGCGATCGAACAGGAACTGGAGAAACCGCTTAGCACCGTCAATTCCAGCCAACTCGGCAAAGCCACGCGGATGAATGATGCCCCGCGACGTTATATTGAATTCTGCAAGAGCCGGATAACTTCCGATATTGATTTCAAGGGCCTGAGCATCGTTATCGATTGTGCCCATGGCGCCGCCTATCACATAGCACCCAGGGTCTTTGAAGAACTGGGTGCCAATATTCTTTGCCTGGGTGTTAAACCTGATGGTCTGAATATCAATGATAATTGCGGTGCGACCAAACCCGATTTGCTGAGTGAACATGTCCTGGCAAACCAGTTTGATCTCGGTATTGCCCTGGATGGTGATGGGGACCGTTTGATCATGGTGGACGCGCGCGGTGACGTAGTCGATGGCGATGAAATTCTCTATATCATCGCCAGGGACAGACAGGCAACGTTAAATGGCGGTGTCGTCGGGACATTGATGAGCAATCTCGGTCTGGAACAGGGGATCCGAGCATTGGCTCTGGATTTTTTCCGTGCCAGGGTCGGGGACAGATATGTCCTGGAAATGCTGGTGAACAAGGGCCTTAAACTCGGCGGTGAATCTTCCGGTCATATTATCAATCTGAATCTGACCTCGACGGGTGACGGTATCATCTCGGCCTTGCAGGTGCTGGAGATCATGGTAACGACTGGCAAGCCCTTGCACGTGTTGAAGCAGGGAATGAAAAAATATCCGCAAATTCTGATGAATATTCGGATGCAAGCCAGTGTTAATCCGGCTGATTTTCCGGGAATATCACGCGCCGTTCAGGTGGCTGAACAAAAACTCGGTGATAATGGCAGGGTACTGCTCAGACCATCCGGAACGGAGCCGCTGTTACGTGTGATGGTGGAAGGTTCAGATGCCGGGCAAGTCGATACAGTGATGCGGAGCCTGGTGCAGCAGGTGCAGCAGGCGCTACGCGGGCGGGTAGCCAGTTAATACTTGCAACAGGCGGCTATATCTCTACAATAGCCGCTCGCATTTTACTGATTTAAATCAAGTAATCCGGTTGGAACTGTCCCTAGTATGCGGTCGCCGGCTGAAGGAATAGCGTGTTATTTTATGCAGATTTTAATCGCTGTTTGCTCCGGTGAATACTGTTAAGCCGTCCAAGCAGATTTCAAGAATTCTTCATATCAGACCAGGAAAAAAAAATGGTAAAGAATATCCTTGTTGCCGACAAAATCGCCGCAACCGGTATTGAATATTTAAAAGAACAACCTGACTTTAATGTCGAGCAGATCACCGGACTGGATGAGGCTGGCCTTTGCAAAGTAATCTCGAAATACCACGCGGTACTGGTGCGAAGCGCTGTTGAAATCACGGCGCCGGTCATCGAGGCAGCGGAGAATCTGGAGGTCATCGGCAGGGCCGGGATAGGAGTGGACAACATCGATGTAGCAAAGGCCACGGAAAAAGGCATCGCTGTGTTAAACACCCCGAATGCGAATGCCATCACCACCGCGGAGCTTACCATCGCCCATATTCTATCTTTGAGCCGCAATCTGCCCCAGGCGGATCGTTCGGTTAAGGAGGGCCAGTGGGAACGGACCAAATTCATGGGCGCGGAGCTGGCCAATAAAAAACTGGGTATTTACGGTTATGGTAATATCGGCCGTATCGTCGCCGCCCGGGCCAAGGGCTTGGGCATGCAGGTGGCGGCTTACGATCCCTATGTCAACACGGAAGTCTTTACGGAAAATGGCGTCACCAACATGGAACTGGATGACCTGATCAAAAAATCCGATTACCTGACGTTTCACTGCCCCCTGAACGATCAGACCCGCGGTGTCTTGAACGCCGAACGCATTAAATCCATGAAGAAAGGCGCCAGGATTATCAATTGTGCCCGTGGTGGATTAATCGACGAACAGGCACTCTATGAAGCGCTCAAGTCCGGTCATCTCGGCGGCGCCGCGCTGGATGTGTATGAGCATGAACCGCCGACCGGTTCACCCTTGCTGACGCTGGATAACGTGGTGCTGACCCCGCATCTCGGCGCCTCCACCAAGGAGGCGCAGACGACGGCCGGCCTGGAAATCGCGCGGCAGATCGCCGTTTATCTGCAAACGGGCGAACCTATCAATGCCATCAACCTGCCACCGGTTTCCGCGGACGAGCTGGTAAAATTGCAACCCTATCTGACGCTGGCCCATCGCCTGGGACAGGTTCTGGGTCCCATGATCCAGGGACCGGTCCGGAATCTCGAGATCTCGCTAAGCGGTGATGCCGCGGCCAGGGACCTGCGCTCAGTCAGTACCGAAGGACTGGTGGGATTCCTGAGTGCGTATATGTCCTTACCCGTCAATCGCGTAAACGCGATCCACATCGCCCGACAGAAGGGTATCAGCGTGTCTGAGTCAACCTGCGGCGAACATCCTGACTATCACGCGACAGTTAAACTGACCGCCCAGCAAAGCGGCATCACGACTACGGTGGAAGGCGCGCTGTTTGACCGCCGCCACCCCCGCCTGGTGAAAATCAACGATTACGATATCGAGGCCGCATTGAGCGGACATCTGTTGATCACCCGGCACCGGGATCAGCCGGGCGTCGTCGCGGCCATCAGCAAACTTCTGGCTGATGATCAAATCAATATATCGCGGATGCAGCTCGGCGGTGTCAATGGTGATAATCGCGCTGTTGCCGTCATTGAAATTTCGCGGCCCTTGAATAAAGAGCAATTGAAAAAGATCGAAGCGATCGAACCCATTATCAAGCTGATGCAGGTCAGTTTATAAGCCACCGGTAACTCCAGCGATGCGGATCAAGGCATTCAGGGGCATGCGTCCCCGGCCGGAACTGGTGAGCGCAATTGCATCCCGGCCCTATGACGTGTTGGACAGCAATGAAGCCAGGCTGGAGGCCAGGGATAATCCTTTATCCTTCCTGAACGTGGTTAAACCCGAGATTA
>Ga0209343_10010829_pt1 | contig 10335 bp, 11 predicted proteins | sample RifCSPlowO2_02_FD_184026 | JGI IMG/M metagenome (GOLD analysis project Ga0209343, IMG submission 184026) | Groundwater microbial communities from Rifle, Colorado - Rifle CSP2_plank lowO2_0.2 (SPAdes) (version 2) | ecosystem: Environmental > Aquatic > Deep subsurface > Groundwater | place...
CCGTGCCGCAGCATCCAACACCACCGGCGATCGATTATCTACCCGCGGACCGCGCAACGACTTTGCCGCCATTTTCTTCTCCGTAATTACTCAGTAGTTGGCAATTTAGACTACAGAAACGCCTCCGAAACCCGCATGGAATAAGGACATCCTGTTCTCTAAGTTACCGACTTCTGAGTAAACAAAACAAACGACCGTTTTCTTCATATACCGAGCAGCGGGAACCGTGTTAATACTCCCTGAAACATGATTCGCCGCTTGGCTCGTCCTCTACGCGTTTCCACGATACTATCAGTTTGTCCTATTACGTCGGCGCGACGTTATTCGTTAGGGAGTCCGTTTATGAAAGTATTCGTCCTTTATTGGCATCCAGAGCCCCAAAGTTTTAACCGTGCTATGTTTCGCACGGCTTGTGAGGCGCTTGCAGGCGCGGGGCATGAGGTGAAAACTTCCGACCTTCATGAAATGCGCTTCGATCCGGTTTCCAGCCGGAAGAGCTTCGTGACAGTCAAAGATCCAAACTTCTTTAAACAGCAGATCGAAGAAATGCACGCTACCGAAATGAAAGGCTTTTCGGCAGAAATAGAGTCTGAGATGCAAAAGATTGAGTGGTGCGATTTGATGATCTGGCAATTTCCGCTATGGTGGTTCGGGTTGCCGGCAGTTCTCAAAGGGTGGGTTGATCGTGTTTTTACGAAGGGGCGGGTCTACGGTGGCAATCAGGTTTACGAGACCGGCGTTTTTCGCGGAAAGCGAGCGCTACTATCACTGACAACAGGCGGCCCGGAGAAGGGCTATCGTAAAGGAGCATTCAACGGGGATATCGCAGGAGTATTGCGCCCGATTCACCGGGGTATATTGCAGTTCGTTGGCTTCGGGGTAATGGCGCCACAGATCGTGTATGGGGCTGATCGCGTCACGGACGAGCAGCGAAAACAGCACTTGGCGACCTATGCCATGCGCCTACAGAGCATCGCTCACGAATCGCCCATTGATGTCGGAATCTACTGAAGGGCACCGCGCGCGCCGCCGAATTCGACTATCTTCCGCCTGCATGGCTACCCTCTATCTGGTCCGTCACGGCCAGGCCTCCTTCGCCGCTGAGAACTACGACCGGCTGAGCGAGCTCGGCCGGCGGCAGTCGGTCTGGCTCGGCGAATATTTTGCCGAGCGCGGCATCGTATTCTCACGCGCGGTCTGCGGCACGCTGGAGCGCCAGCGCCAGACGGCGCGCGCGATCCTCGAAACGATGGGTTCGGCGCTGACGGCCGCGGAGCATCCCGACTGGAACGAGTATTCGGGCGAAGCGCTGTACCACGCCTACCTCGGCGACGAATGGTCGCAGGCTCGCGCCAAAGGCGACGTGCGCTCGGTCTACCGCACCATCAAGGCGGCGCTGGCGGCCTGGTCGGAAGACAAGCTGCAAGGGCCGCTGCCCGAAACCTGGCGCGACTTCGGCGAACGCATCGCCGCGGCCATGCAAAGCGCCTGCGCCGATCTGCCCGATGATGCCAATGTGCTTGCCGCGACTTCAGGCGGGGCCATCGGACGCGGGATCGCCGACCTGCTGCAGGCGCCCGCGCGGACCGCGATAGAGTTCAGCCTGCAGTTTCGCAACTCCGGATTCTGCGAGATCTTCTTCAACCCGCGCTCGATGCGCCTGGTGAGCTTCAATTGCGTGCCGCACCTGGAGCGCGGTGACCGGCGCGAGGCGATTACCTACTCCTAGCGCTCACGCCGACATATGCCGTCTTATTCCATTTCCACTTCAAAAGAGCGTTAATAGTCCTATGTGAAACTCTCTAAAATCCAGTCTATCGTCGTCTGGTCTTGGATTATTGTTGCCTTATTGAATGAGAAATGGAATTAAGTGCTATGTCGCGTTCGACCAGCAGACCTGCGCGCTACGCGCGCCAACCGTGTTTTTGGTACGGATAGAAGCAATCCGTACCAAAAACACGGCTATGAGCAAAAACAACAACGGTTTGGGGTTGCTTATATCCAAGATTGAAACTCTGCAACAACGGCAGCGACCATCTACGTCGCCACGACTAATTAATGCAGCCTCGGCTTTTTGAGAAAATCGCCGCGATCGGCCGAGCGCACACTGAGGCGCAGGACGTCTCCCTGGCGCGCCAGCATCAAGGGAACCTCGACGCCCGGCCCGCCCAGGCGCCAGACCTTGCGCAAAAAGTCGGCGAGGCTGAGCGTGCGCTCGCCCGCGACCCCCAGCACCAGATCGCCCGCCTGCACCCCGGCACGCTCGGCCGGGCTGCCCGGGGCCAGGCCGCCCACGATTAGGCGCCCCTCAGCCTGCTGCGTGTACATGCCCAGCCACGGATGCGGCGCGCTCGCCGCGCGCCCATGCGCGAGCAAGTCCACGAGGATGGGTTCGAGCAGATCGATGGGCACGAACATGTTGCCCTGCTCCGACTCCTCGCCCACGGCCTCCTGCAACAGCAGCGAGCCGATGCCCACGAGCTGCCCGCCTTCGTCCAGCAGCGCCGCGCCGCCCCACTGCGGATGTGCCGGTACGGTAAACAAAGCGTCCTCGATCAGGTATTCCCAATATCCGGCGAACTCGCGCTTGGCGATTACCTTGGCCTTGAGCGCATGCGCGCGCCCGCCGTGGCCGATGACGAACACCTCGTCACCGGCGGCCACCGCAGCGGCGGAACCGCGTTCGAGCAGCGGCGCGCGCAGATTGCCCAGCGGTTGCACCAGTCCGAAGCCGGTGGCCTGGTCGTAAGCGAGTGCATGGCCGGCAACGACCACGCCGGCATTGGTCGTGAGCCAGATGTTCTCGGCCTCGGTGATCAGGTAGCCGATGGTGAGCACGAGTCCGTCCTCGCGGATCACCACTCCGTAGCCGACGCGTTCCGTGCCGAGTATGCCGCCGGTAAACGCATCCTCGGGTATTTCGGCGCGCAGCAGCACGACCGCGTCCAGCGCCTGCGCGAGATCGAAGCCGACCTCCTCCTCGCGCGGCTGCAGGGATTCGTCAAAAGCCCAGGGTTTCGTATCCGACATAAGAAAGCAATTTTGCCACGTTGCCGGCTTTCCGGCCGGAGTCGCTGCAGACGCCTGGCTGGCGCCGGTTTCGGCGGCTCAGCCGCGCAGCAATCCGTGTTCCGGTCGCTTCGTCCGGCGGAGGAAGGCATCGGGCGCGAGCAGGGCGAAGCGGCCCGACTCCGCTAGCCGGCGCGCGAGCTTCAGCCGGGCCTTGTCGCGCGTCACCAGATGGCTCGCGCGCGCATGCCGGGCCAGTTCCCCCATCTACGCCGGCGAGAGAATGTGGATCACGCGGCTCGCAATCATCTCCTTCGTCTTTGCCCCATACGCCGCCATGTGCGGTGCGGCCGCATGCGCCTTCAACGCGTCCATACTTGCCCATTTTTCGAGCACCAGAAATGTATCCGCGCCGTACTTCGTTTGAAACTTGGGACCGTCCTCGAAATCGACGGCGGCGCCGTACTCGATGCAGCCCGGTTCGGCTGTGACCGCGGGCACATTGGCCCGGAACGCCTGCAAAATGGAATCGCGCATGCCGGGCTTGGCGGTGATGACGGCGACGATGTGGATCATGGTTCTTTACTCCTTAAAGTGAATTGCCTGATGGACGAGTACGCATGGTAACTGAAGGGTTGGCTCCCCACTCAGCCCGCTAGTCCGGATGTTTGAGTAAGAACACCTCCGCGGAAGGAACGCGCGGTATCACGATCTTCAGAAAGTGGGTGGCGTTGCGGTGCAGCCAGCGATCCGCCTGGTCCCGCGAGTGCACGACGAACTCGCCTTTGCCGCCGGAGGCGGCGGCGAAGTATTTCACCTTGTCCCCAGGCGCGGTCGCGCTGACGCTCAGGCGCAGTTCCTTCGGCTGGCCGGCGGGAATCCGCTCGTAGAACAGGTCGAACATGCGTTGCCGGTCGATGTAAATCGTGCGGACGGAGGCATCCTCGCCGTTCTTGTGCGCGTCCTTGATCACCTTGTCGTGAAACATCCCGGTGAGATCGGTGTTCTGCTCATAATTGGGCGCGAGAAATTCGATCATGTAGTCGGTGACGGGCTTGTCGTACTCGTCGACCACGCGCACGTTGATCTGCAGGTGCATGTGGCGGTCCTCATCGTTGGGGTCCGAATCCTGGACGGCGTCCGAATTTTCCCTCCATTTCTGCTGTAGGTTCTGGTATCGCGCATAGTTGGGGCATCCCAGCGCGTCCCAAAGGCATTTGCGGAACTGCGCCTGCTGCTCGTCGCTCTCGCCGTCGCCGCGGATGGTGGGATCGGCGATGCTCGCGTGGTCCCGGCGCGCCATCACCGCCAGGGGAAACTCCATGGCTTCGTCGTACCTGCGCTTCCACGGGACGAGCGCGCCCTGCACCAAGGCGACGCTGCCCCGCTCCATCATGCGCATGACGGTCGGTACGTCGTCCTGGGTGAAATCCAGCGTGGCGCCATAGGCGTTCAGGTTGGCGGCGGCGACGCGCACGGTGCCGTCGGAGCCGTTCTCGTTCACCATCTGCCGCAATCCGTGCTGGTAGGGCATCGAGCCGACGATAACGAAGGGCCAGACGAGATCCACGCCGTAGATAGTCGCAGTGTCGCCTTCGCCCGGCGCGAACAGATCGCGCGACGCGAGGTCCCACTGAAACGGCGAGCCCAGCGCAAGGCCGTCCAGCATCAACTTGCCGGTGTGGAAACCGTGATCCCAGCCTTTGACCACGCGGCCGAGGATGGTCTGGCCCACATCGGCCAGTTTGGAGCCGAAATTGGCGGGCGCGATCATCACCAAGCGCTGCACCGGCATTTGCGCGGGCTTCGTGCCCGCGTAGTAGGCCGAGAGCCAGGTGCGCGCCACCAGGCCGCCCGTCGAATGCACGATCAGGTCGAACGGCAGCCTGAGCTCGTTGTCTTTCGTCTTTGCGTCGACCGCCGCCTGCATCGCCTTGGCCGCATCCTCGATGGACACGCCGTCGTCCATCGATAGGTAGTCGGCGAGAAACAGGTCGAGAACCTGGAAGCCCTGAGCCTTGAGAAAATCCGCGAGCGGCTGGAACGAGCCCGAGTCGTCGGACCAGCCGTGAACAATGACCACTTGATTCCGTGTGCGATCTTGCATGAGGGTACCCCCTGTTCGCAGGCCTTATGCTAATCCAGAACAAAAAATGGCGCGGAACCCGCGGCAGGTCGCAAGACCTGCTCCCGACAATCTGGATGGAGGAGAGGTGGGTATTCTTTTGTGATCGCGTATACAATATGCCGATGATTAACGTTTCCGCCCTAAAATCCCTCCCCGTCCGCTCGGCCCTGGCCGATGATATCCGCGACTGGCTGCGGGATTCCATCGTCAACCTGGACATCAGGCCGGGGGAACAACTTAACGAATTGCAACTGGCCGAGAAGCTGGGGGTCAGCCGTTCTCCGCTGCGGGAGGCCTTCCGGCTGCTGGAAGCCGAAGGCTTCATAGTCCGGCAGTCGGGCAAGGGGGTCTATGTGCGGGAAGTGACCGCCAACGATATGCTGGAACTGATTCCGGTGCGGGCCGCCCTGGAGGGGTTGGCGGCGGATCTGGCGGCCACCCGGCTCACCGACAAGGAGCTGCGGGTGCTGGGCAAGATCACCGAAAAAATGACCCGGGCCGCCGAGCAGCGGGACGTCAAAAGCTACCAGCGGCTCAACTACGAATTCCACAAAGTCATCGTGCGGGGAGCCCACAACCACCGCCTGGAAGAGATCATCAACCATCTTGGGCAGCAGGCCATGTGGTTCATCTTCGCCACCTTGCTGTTCAAGAAATCCATGGACTACGCCATGGATAGCCACCGCGGGATCTACCTGGCGCTGGAAGCGCGGGACGGCAAACTGGCGGCCCGGCGCATCAGCGAGCACATCATCGAAGGCGGCAAAAAGATTATCGGCCTGTTCCCGTTGTCGGGCAAGACAAGCTAATAGCTCCTTGCTTTTTGATTTGTTCTGTATACAATATTCAATCTAGCGTGCACAGCCCGCTTTCGGCTAACCGCGGTCCCGCCATTACAAACAAAGAAACTCCTAATTAAAGATGATGTTATCTGGACTAACGGTAGTGGAAGCGGGCGAATTCGTCGCCGCTCCCTATTGCGGCAGGCTGCTTGCGGATTTGGGAGCGCGGGTCATCAAGCTGGAGCCCCCCGGCGGGGATCTCGCCCGGCGCTACGGGCCGTTTCCCGGCGGGGTGCCAGATCCGGAAAAAAGCGGCCTGTTCGCCTTCCTCAACACAGGCAAGGAGTCGGTGGTAGCCGACTTTGCCGACCCTGCGGGGCGCGAGCAGGCCCGGGCGTTGGCGGCGCGGGCCGACGTCTGGATCACCGGCCGCCCCTGCCGCCAACTCGCGGAGCAGGGGCTGGACTGGGATATCCTCGGCCACGCCCACCCCCGGCTGGTGTACTGCGCCCTGAGCACCTTCGGCTGGAGCGGACCTTACCGGGACCGGGAAGGAGGCGGGCTCCATGCCTCGGCACTGGCCGGGGTAACCTGGGCTATCGGCAATCCGGGAGGGCCGCCGCTGCAACTACCCCTGGCCCAGGCCGATTTCCAGGGGGGGGTGAACGCCGCCTGCGCCATCCTCGTGGCCTTGTACGCCAGACGCCGCAGCGGCGCAGGCCAGTTCATCGATGTGGCTTTGGCCGAAGTGCTGGCGAATTATGCCGGGATCGGCTCTACCTTATATCTCTACTATGGCCTGCAATGGCGCCGCGATGGACAACGGGCCTCGGGATCCATGGGCCCCTATCCGCTGGGCATCTTTCCCTGCAAGGATGGCTTGGTGGTGCTGATTGCCCGCACCCTCCGGGACTGGGATCGATTTCTCAAAGCCATGGGCTCCCCCCCTTGGGCGGACAACCCCCGCTACCGCGATCAGGTGGCCATGGGCCGGGATTATCCCGACGAGGTGGATGCGTTGGTCAAGGATCTGCTGAAGGATCACAGCCAGGAGGATCTGTTCCGCATTGCACGGGAACGGGGCTTTCCCCTGGCGCCGCTGCGCACTATTCGGGATTCCCTGGAAGACCCTCAATTCGCCCACCGGGGCTTTTTCGAAACCGTCGAATTGCCGGGCATCGGGCCGGTGAAGCTGCCTCGACTGCCGTTTCAGTTTTCCTCGGTAAAGCCCAGACCCCTCGCCGCGCCCCCGCGGTTGGGCCAACACACCGAAGCGGCGCTTCGGGAACTGCGCGTAGGTTAAGGCCCATGTTGCCTTTGCAAGGATTGCGGGTGCTGGATTTGGGATGGGTCTGGGCAGGTCCCATGGCCGTCTGTTATCTCGCCGACCTGGGAGCGGAAGTCATCAAGCTGGAGCACACCGAGCGGCTGGACAATTCGCGGCTGCGGGGTGCTCCCATCATCAACGGCAAAAAATTCTCCATCCCCGGCAAATCCATCGAGTTGGGGCCTTTTTACCACAACTCCAACCGTCACAAGCTCTCCGCCCGGCTCAATCTTAAGCATCCCAAGGGCGCCGAGCTATTCCGGGCCCTGACGGCGAAAAGCGACGTGGTGCTGGAGAATTTCACCCCCGGCACCATGGAAGATCTGGGACTGGATTACCCCGCCCTTGCCCGCGTCAAACCGGACCTGGTGATGATCTCCCTGTCCACCGCCGGTCAGACTGGGCCCATTGCCGACCTTCGGGGTTATGCCCCGGTGATTTCCGCCTACTCGGGTATGGAAGCTTTAGTGGGGTACGAAGGGGAGCCTCCCACCGGGATGCTGAACTTCGGCCTCAACGACTCCAGTTCCGGCGTGCATGCCTTGTTCGCCATGATGGCGGCCCTTCTCTACCGCGAGGAAACCGGCCAGGGCCAGTACATCGATATGTCCCAAATGGAAGTGGGCGCGGCACCTCTGGCCGAGGCGATGCTGGAATACCAGTTCAACGGCACGCTCATGCAGAGCATCGGCAACCGCCATCGGCTGTACTGCCCCCATGGCGTCTTTCCCTGCGCTGGGGAGGATCGCTGGATCGCGGTAAGCGTGGAACACGACGATCACTGGCAGGCCTTGCGGACCGCCCTGGGCGACCCGGAATGGATGCGGGACGACTCTTGCCGCACCGCCGCTGGCCGACTCGCTGCCCGATCCAGGCTGGAGGCGGAACTGGCCCGTTGGACCGCCACCCGGTCGCGGGAAGCGGCGGTTAAGCAACTCGTCGCCGCCAGCGTGCCGGCGACCCCGGTGTTGTCCATGGAAGAGCAATTCGCCGATTCCCATTTCGCCGCCCGACAGATGCGGCAGCAAACCGTTCATCCCCTGTTGGGGGAGGAAATGCTGTACCGCCTGCCCTGGCAAATGTCCGCCACTTCCACCTCTATTCGGGGCTCCGCCCCGCAGCTCGGCGAGCACGACGATTACGTTTACGGAGATATTCTCGGCCTGGACATTGAGACCATCCGCAACTTGCAGCAGCAACAAATCATCTACTAATCACCCACAGAAAAGGAACCATGCCGTGCCCAGCGATAAGAGATTTCCACTCATTACCGATCAAGCCCTCGCCGAATTGCGCCAGCGCATCGGCAAGAAACTGGAAAAGCAGATCATCTGGATCAGCGAGTGCAACGAGGAAGCCATCCGCCACTATGCCCACGGCATCGGCGATGACAACCCACTGTGGTGCGACCCCGAATACGCGAAGACGACCCGCCATGGCTCTCTGCTGGCCCCGCCGTCCATTCTCCACGCCATGACCCCCATGAATGCCTACCAGGGGCTGCCGGGAATCCATGCCATGTACGCCGGCGGCGATTGGATTTGGCATTTACCCATGCGCGTCGGCGACAAGATCCGCACCGAGACCGCTCTCAAGGATCTCATTGAACACAAAACCCGATTTTCCGGCCGCTCGATCCAGCAGGTGGTGCATTTTGACCTCTACAACCAGCGGAACGAAATGGTGGCGGAATGCGACCAATGGGCCTTCCGCACCGAGCGGGACACGGCCCGGGAAAAAGGGGTCAAGTACAAGAACCTGAAAGGCCAGAAAGTCTATAGCGACGAGGAAATCCAGCGGATCGCCGAAGCATATGCCAACGAATACGTGCGAGGCCGGGATACGCTCTACTGGGAAGACGTAAAGGTCGGCGACGCTCTGCCCCCCATCCTCAAGGGCCCCATGACCATCACCGGCTTCATCGCTTTTGTCCAGGGCTGGGGGGGCATCTTCGTCCGCGCTCACAAGCTGGCTTTCAAGCTGTTCCGTAGCGCCCCCGGCTCGGCCATCCCCAATTCCCGCAACATCCCCGACGTTCCGGAGCGGGTCCACTGGGAAAACGAGTTCGCCACCCGAGTGGGAGCGCCGGCGCCTTACGACTATGGGCCCGAGCGCATTTCCTGGATGACCCACATCATGACCAACTGGATCGGCGACGACGGCTGGCTCTATCGGCTCAACGCCCGCATCCGCCGCCACAACCCGGAAGGAGATTTGCTCACCATCAGCGGCAAAGTCGTTGCCAAGGGAGAGGAAGCCGGCAAAGTCACGGTCACCTGTGAGCTGCGAGCGGAAAACCAAGACGGCGAGCTGTCCTGCGAAGGCACAGCAGTAGCCATCCTGCCCCGCAAGAAATCCGCCTAGTTCTCAATATTTTCGGAGCTATTATGCAGCAGCAGCAAAAATCCATCGAACACTTTCTCACCATCAAGGACGACGCTGTTGAAGACCTGCGCCGCAGCATCGGCGTGAAGAAGGAGGAATAGAGGTTCCCTATCGATGTTCCTTAACCAAGGAGGAGGCACCAATGAAAAGCTTAGCCATCATCGTTTCATCCATGCTGTTGGGGGTCGCGGCGATCCTGCCGGTGAACGCGCAGACCTATCCCACCAAACCGGTTCGCATGGTGGTGCCCTATCCGGCCGGCCAGGGCACCGACATCATGGCCCGAGCCATCGCCGAGCGCCTATCGCAACGTCTCGGGCACCCGGTGGTGATAGACAACCGGCCGGGGGCTGGCGGCAACATCGGCACCGATGCGGTGGCGAAAGCGGCCCCCGACGGCTATACGCTGCTGATGGGAACCAACGCCACCCATGCCATGAACGCCAGTTTGTACGGCAGCATCCCCTTCGACCATATCAAGGATTTTTCCCCCGTCATCCTGGTGGGCACCCTGCCGCTGATCCTGGTGGCCCATCCTTCGATTTCCGCCAACTCGGTCAAGGAGGTCATAGAGCTTGCCAAAGCCAAGCCCGGCACCCTCAATTTCGGTATCGGCAGCACCAGCTCGCGGGTATCGGCCGAATTGTTCAAGCGCATGACGAACATCGACATCGTGCCGATACTCTACAAGGGTGCCACGGCGA
>Ga0209343_10010830_pt1 | contig 10335 bp, 9 predicted proteins | sample RifCSPlowO2_02_FD_184026 | JGI IMG/M metagenome (GOLD analysis project Ga0209343, IMG submission 184026) | Groundwater microbial communities from Rifle, Colorado - Rifle CSP2_plank lowO2_0.2 (SPAdes) (version 2) | ecosystem: Environmental > Aquatic > Deep subsurface > Groundwater | place: Rifle...
AAGCCGAGAGCTCGCAAGGCCTCGGCCGGCTACACCGACTTCGAACATAACGGCCCAGGCACTCTGGCCGGGAAATTCATGCGTTCGGCGTGGCAGCCGATACAACGCTCGCAGGACCTGCCCGCCGGACGCGCAAAGCCGCTACGCATCATGAGCGAAAATTTCACGCTGTTTCGCGGTGAGAGCGGCGTGGCACAGGTGCTTGCGCAGCGCTGCCCGCACCGCGGCACGCAACTCTCGGCCGGTTGGGTCGAAGGCGATACGCTGCGCTGCCTGTACCACGGCTGGCGCTACGACGCGACAGGCCAGTGCGTCGAGCAGCCTTCCGAGGACGCGGCCTTCGCCGCCAAGGTAAGGATCGCCAGTTATCCGACGCGCGAGCACCTGGGATTGATCTTCGCCTACTTCGGCGAAGGCGAACCGCCGGCGTTTCCGCATATCCCTGCTTTTGTGGGAGAAGGCCGGGTGGAAGCCTCGGTGGAGTACTTTCCCTGCAATTTCTTCCAATGCTGGGAAAATAGTTTCGACGAGTATCACGTTCACTTCACCCACCGCACCGGCGGCATGCATCCGCGCTATCCGCAGATGCCGCACATGACCTACACCGAGACCGAATACGGCATTCTGCGGCGCTCCGAGACCGCGGACGGCAAGGTGAGACTGTCGCCTTTCCTGATGCCCAATGTGCTGCGCACCATCGTGCCTTCGCCCAATGCCATGCAGGGCCACGGCCCCTCGGTGCGCGACAGCTACCTCATGAAGGTGCCGGTCGACGACCACAACCACGTGTTTTTCATTTCACAACACGTGCGCATCCGCCCCGGCGAGGAGGCGGTCTATGAAGAAAAGCACCTGCGCTACCTGGAATTGCGCGCCAAGGCGCGTCCGCCGCATGAACTGGGGCTGGAAATTCTCGCCGGGTGCCTGACCCTGACAGACGTGGTGGAGCATCCCTATCTCGCGGTGATCGAGGACGTGGTGGCACAGGGCGGGCAGGGCACCATCGCCGACCGCAGCCAGGAACGCCTGGGGCGCTCGGATACCGGCATCATCGCCATGCGCAAGATCTGGTCGCGCGAGATGCGCGCCATCGCCGAAGGGAAACCGACCAAGCAATGGCAGCCGCTTTTGAAGATGCCCGAATGATCAATCTAAATAAGGAGTAAACCATGAAATTTTCAACCCACACCCACGTACGCCCTTTGAACACGGCAACGGCTGCCGCGTTGGCAACAGTCGCCTTATTGGCGGCTACGCAGCCCCAGGCGCAAAGCTTTCCCAGCAAACCGTTGCGCCTTATCGTCGCCTTTGTTCCGGGTGGCCCCACCGACATCGTGGCGCGTGTAGTGGCTGGAAAAATGTCCGAGGGACTTGGGCAACAAGTGCTGGTCGAGAACCGCGGCGGCGCGGGCGGCACGGTTGGCGCGGATGTCGCGGCGAAGTCGCCCGGTGACGGCTATACGCTATTACTGGGGACGATCTCCATCTTGGGCGTCGCGCCCAGCGTCTATCCGAATCTGCCCTACGACCCGCGCAAGTCCTTTGCACCGGTCAGTCTGCTCACCAATGCCTATTTCGTGATCGGCGCCAACAACACCGCGGTGCCGGGCACGCTGCAGGAATTCATCGCCCAGGCGAAGGCCTCGCCGGGAAAATTCAATTTCGCCTCGAACGGCGCGGGCAATATCACCCATATCGCCGGTGAACTTTTCAACAACATGGCGGGCACGAAGATCGTGCATATCCCCTACAAGGGTTCGGCGCCGGCGGCGGTCGATGTCGCGGCAGGCCGCGCTCACATCCAGTTCGATGTACTGACGGCCTTTCAGCAGCACATCGCTGCGGGAAACCTCAAGGCGCTGGCGGTCGCCGCGCCGAAGCGTGATCCCAAACTGCCCAATGTACCCACCACCGCCGAGGCCGGACTGCCCGCGTTCGTGCTGAGCGCCTGGTTCGGCCTGGTGGCAACCGCCGGATCGCCCGAACCGGTGATCCGCCGCCTCAATGCCGAGGTTAATAAGGGCCTGGCCGCGAATGATGTGCGCGAGACCATCGCCAAGCTCGGGCTGGAGTCGGCAGGCGGCACGCCCGAGCAGTTCGCCGCGCTGATCGCCTACGAAAACGAGCGCGGGCCGGCGATTGTCAAGGCCGCCGGCATCAAGCTCGATTAGCCTGCGCCCGATCCCAGGGGCATATCGGCGCGTCAGCCGGCGTCGCGCGTGGCCTGCAACCCGCGCAATTTGGGCGCGACCAGTTCCATGAAAAGGCGCAGCGAACGGTGGCGTTTTGCGCGCGTGGCCCAGTCCTTGCCAGTCACCAACAACAGCGTGCCGAAGCCGCCCGAGGCTTCGTAGAATTCCCGCAGGCGTTGGGCCACGGAGTCCGGGTCGCCGATGTAGTACATGCCGGCATTGAGAAGGTCGTCGAAGCCGATTTCGCCGGTGGTGGGCGGCAGGATGTCCTTGATGATGCGCATCAGGCCGCGCGCCTTCTGGTACTCCATTTCATAGTTGATATCGGCGCGCAGGTCATCGGCGGCGTCCTTGACCGAATCGCTCAGATAAATCAGGCGCGCGACGGTGAGGTTTTTCAAAGGGTCCTTGCGCCCGGCGGCCTTGGCGGCACGGGCATAGGTGTCGGCCTTCTTTTTTACTCCGGATGCGGGTTCCAGGTAAGCCGATAGCGAGATGTAGCCGCGCTCGCCCGCCATCTGGATGGTGGCTTCGGTGGTGCTGGCGATGGCTATCGGCATGTGCGGCTTGCTGTAGGGCGTTGGCGTGGCGACGATGTCTTTCGCCGGCCAGTACTTGCCGTCCCAGTTGAACTGCTCATTGCTCGACCAGCATTTGAGGATGAATTCCAGCGATTCCATCATGCGCGGATGCCTGTCTTCGAAGGATAGTCCGCGTTCGTTGGAAAACATCGCATTGGGGAAACCCGAGCCGAAGCCGAACATGTAACGGCCATGCAGCAGGTGGTCGGTGATCGCCGCCTGCAGCGCGATATCCAGCGGGTGCGCCAGGTGCAGCAGCTTCACCGCCGCGCCCATGCGAATGTTCTTGGTGACGCCCGCTGCCTTGCACATCAGCAATTCCGGGATTGGCAGCGTGTCCACCTTGTTGATGTACACCGGTTCGCCATGGTGCTCGCTGATCCACACGTCGCGGAACCCCAGCTGGTCGGCCAGGACAATTTCCGCGAGGTCTTCATCGTAGGTCTGCGCGGCGCTGGAATGCGGACGAAAACCGTTCTGAAACAGTCCAAACTCCATTGACTTTCCTTTCGTTGCCGGGTGAGTTGCAGGCGGGGGATTGCGCCAAAGCGCGACAATGTACCTGTTGCGATAATGGCTCGCAACGGCAGATGCACTTTATTTCGAGGCCGCCCGTCTCCCGGATATGCGCCGCGCCGTACTGCTCGCGCGCCGCCCGATCGACACATAAGACGGAAATGCTGCGCCTTCACCCGGCGCCACTCCCACCGTGGCACCGGCTCAGGATCTCGCGGCAGTCGGGCACGCGCAGCCCACATCAGGTTTGATCTAGGTCAAAGCTCAGTCCACCACCGGAATATGATGATCGACTCCTTCCGGGGGATACAACAGTCATGCGCTTCGTCCCTGCTCTACTGCCGTCGCCGGCGCTATGCCTGCCGGCCACTGCCCGCGCCAAAGGCAGACACGGCGGGTCAACTCGTGCCTGCCACCCCCATGTCACTCATAGCAGGGCGTCCTCGATTGTTCCGCGGACCGCCCATGGTAGGATCAAGCGCAGGCCTGGATGGGGCTCGCTCGGGGATTGTGCGCAAAGTTCAATTCATGCGGATACACTACCATGACTGCCTGTGCCGAGGATCGGACGCATGGATTGTCTTAACCGTCTTCTTATTATCCATTCATGTCTATTTGAAAAGGAGGTAATGATGATGCACCGAAGAACCCTTGCCATCGCGACTGCGGCCCTCTGCTCGGCGTTTCTGTATTCAAGCCCAGGCGTTGAAAATGCCTACGCAGCGGAAAAAGTAATCAACCTGAAGATAGCCAACTTCTTTCCTCCGCCTTCCAAGCAGTCGAAAATCACCCAGGAATTCGGCGAAGAACTGGAGCGACGTTCCGGAGGAAGAATCAAAGTTCAGTACTTCGCCGGGGGCTCGTTGCTCACGGGGCCCAATATGTTCAAGGGCATAGAGTCGGGGGTCGCCGATATCGGCTATACGCACGTGTATTACACACCGGGCCGTATGCCCGCAAGCGAGGGGATCGGACTGCCTTTGGGCATGCCCACTGGCTGGGTCGGTGCCCACGTGGCATTCGACTTTTACCAGAAATTCAAACCCAAGGAGTTCGGCGGCGTCAAGATACTCGCCATACATGCAAATGGCCCCAGCATGGTGATCTCCAAGAAGCCGGTGGCGAAGCTGGAAGACATGAAGGGTGTGACCGTCAGAGCCCCCGGAATTGCGGGCGACATCGTCAAAGCGCTCGGCGGGACTCCCACCCCTACTCCAATGATTGAGGTCTACGATTCCATTTCCAAAGGCGTCAACGACGCCGTCTGGGGCCCTTATGAAACCCTGAAGACTTTCCGGTTTGCAGAGGTCGCGAAGAACGTCACGGTCAGCTGGCAGATCGGCGCTTCGTTTCCCTTCTTCATGGCCATGAACAGGAAAAGCTTTGACAGGTTGCCTGCCGATCTTAAATCCGTCGTGGAGGTGATGAGCGGGGAGTTTCAGGAACGATTTGCCCTGATGTGGAATGAAATAGACCTGGACGGAAAGGCATTCGCCAAGGACAAGGGGGTAAAGTACCTCGAACTCTCCCAGCAGGAGGGGGCAAGATGGCAAAAGGCGGTAGAACCGGTCATCAACAATTACATCAAGGAGTTGGCGGGCAAAGGTTACAAGGAGGCGGAGGTCAAGAGCTGGATAGACTATATGAGGGAGCGAATCAAGTACTGGACCGAGAAGCAGATCGAGTACAAGATCGCTTCCCCCACCGGGCCTGAAGCCCTGCGGCCCGAGGCTCTCGCCAAGTGAGTTCAACCGGCAAGACCCCTGTCTAGCACTTCGACTAGGCAGGGGCCTACTTGTTCCCAATAGACGACGGACCTTTTTCGGCGAATGGTCCGTAGCGGAACAACTGTGCCATCGGCGCGGCATAAGAACTCCGGAGGGTCGCCCATGTTGGAGAAAGTAGACAGATTCAACGAAGCCTTCAGCGGCTGGATGGGATCGATAGGCTTCGCCGCCATTGTCTTCATGGTCATCCTGACCTGCGTCGACGTCCTGGGCGCCAAGCTGTTTCTTCTTCCGGTACCCGGTTCCCTGGACATGATCATGCTGGCGCAACTCATCGCAATACCTTGTGCCGCGGCAATGACGCTCCTCCGGGACAGACACGTTTCGGTCGAATTGTTCGTGGTGCGCTTGCCCAGGCGTGTGCAGGCGGTGATCGATAGCGTGGTCCAGTTGCTGTGCCTGGCCCTTTTCGTGATCGTCGTGTGGCGCTTGTTCGAACATGGGTATCACCTTCAGACCGGCGGGGAGCAGAGCCCGACGGCTCACATCCCCCTGGCTCCTTTTGCCTACGCCGCCGCCCTGGCCACAGTGCCCGTGTGTCTGGTTCTGGCACAAAAACTCCTCCGCGCGATCTTGAGAGTGCGAACAGATGAGTCCTGAAGCCGCCGGCATCGTCGGCATCCTTGTCCTGCTGTTCCTGTTTCTTATCAAGGTGCCCATTGCTTTTGCCATGGCCATTGTCGGATTCACCGGTTTTGCCTACCTGTCCGACATCGACCCGGCTCTCTCCATCCTCTCGCAGGACTTCTTCGATACGTTCACTTCCTATCCCCTTTCGGTCATTCCCATGTTCATCCTCATGGGATCCTTCGCCTACGCATCCGGCATCAGCGAGAGGCTGTTTTCGGCCACCTACACATGGGTGGGCGATCTGCGCGGCGGTCTCACGATCGCCACGGTGCTCGCCTGCGCCGGATTTGCCGCCATCTGCGGCTCCACCGCGGCAACCGCCGCCACCATGGGGAAGATAGCCCTCCCCGAGATGAAAAAATACAAATACGACGACACCCTCGCCACGGGCACCGTGGCCGCTGCCGGCACCCTGGGCATACTGATTCCACCCAGCACCGTTTTCATCGTCTACGGAATCCTGGTCGAGGAATCCATCGGCAAACTCTTTGTGGCGGGAATCGTTCCCGGAATCATCCTGAGCCTGTTGTTTGTAGCCACCGTTGCGATCCTCTGTGCCCGCAACCCCGCCCTCGGTCCTCCGGGACCCGCCACCACATGGACCGCAAAGCTGAAGGCGACCAAGGGAATCATCGAAGCGGCGATTCTCTTTCTTCTGGCAATAGGCGGGCTGATGCTGGGGTGGTTCAGCCCCACCCAGGCCGGCGCCATCGGGGCCGGGGGTGCGTTGTTGATCGGGCTGGTCCGGCGAAAGCTGACCTGGAGAGACTTTCTGGAAACAGGAAAGGACGGTCTGCTCACCAGCTGCATGGTCCTGTTCATTATCGCCGGCGCCGTCGTCTTCGGCCATTTTCTCGCGGTATCGACCATCCCGTTCAAGCTGGCCGACTGGGTGGGAAACCTCGCCATCCACAGAATGGCCGTCATGGGCATCATCATCTTCATCTATTTCCTGGGCGGGTTCTTCATGGATTCCCTGGCCCTCGTCGTTGTGACCATCCCGATTTTCTATCCCATAGTCCAGAAGCTCGGCTTCGACCCGATCTGGTTCGGGGTCATCATCGTGCTGACCGGCGAGATGGGGGTGATCACGCCCCCGGTCGGGGTCAACGTATTCGTGATCAAGGGCATCGCTCCAGAGGTACCCCTCAATACCATTTTCGGGGGAATCTTTCCCTTTCTCTACGCAATCATTTTAATGACCATCGTGGTCGTGTTGTTCCCGGAGATCGCCACTTTCCTGCCCAGCCTCGTCAAGTATTGAAGGATTCGAGGCCAAGGTCTTTTTGCTCGCTTTGTCAGGCAAGCAATTCCCACGCCGCATCATTCGACGGCGGCATGCGGCAGGACGCACCAACAGAGCACCGGGGAGGCCTCGGGCGTCACCGAGGACAAATCGCCAGGGATTCGCCGGTTGCGTCTGGGCCGATGCATCAATCGTGCCAGCACTCCATCACGCCACTACCGCCAGTCTTGTCGCGATTCGCGAAAGTTACGCTAGCTTCCCAACCGTTCGCCAATCTGTGGGATCTGGCCCTATCTACTTCATTCAGACCATGGAAGTATGCGAAAGCGCCTATGGACCTGAAATCGCGCTTGCTATCGATTTCTTGTGCGCGGAAGATCTGCTCGGCCGAAATTGCGATAGCCGCCACTACTTGACCGGCAGCACTGGGTAATACTTTGGACCCGAACCAACGAGTGTGTCGCAATACATCACGAGGTGAAAGTAATGAAAGAGATCGTGATTTAGATCACAGGCTCGCTCAGAGGCATCTGATAAAGATACTGAGGGCTAATGATATTGAAGCATGCATTGATTTCCACCTCGCGCCGCTCGGGCTCAGCGCGCCGCAACTGAGGGAAGAGCCCGGCGGTATTTGGTACGCAAAGCGGGCAGAGAGGAAATTGTCGGCCCACCCTCAACGCTTCCCTCCGAAACAGGTCAAAAAGAAGACACCTTTCACGCATTCTTGAGGTTTACACTTTCGAGGGACAATATATGGCAAGTTTTCGGAGTGTTTACTGCAAGTTTTCAGAGTGCAATGTGAGGCCTGCCAACATTGCTGAACTGGTGCTGGCCTTGTGGCTTGTGGTTGGCCCGGCAGCCTGGGGGCAGACCTGGCCGGTGCGGCCGATCAGCGTCGTGGTGCCGTTTACGCCCGGTACCGGCATCGACCTGGTGGCGCGCGGCGTGGGCGCGCGGCTGTCGGAACGTCTGGGCGTACCGGTGGTGATCGACAATCGCGCCGGCGCGAGCGGCAACATCGGCAGTGAATTCGTCGCCAGGGCTGCGCCCGACGGGCATATCCTGATCGTGACCGCGGGAACCTTTGTCAACAACACCGCGGTCAACAGCAATCTGCGTTACGACCCGATTCGGGATTTCGCGCCGATCGCATTGCTTGCCACGGGAGCGCAGATGTTCATTGTCGGACCGGCCTCGAGCGCGACGTCGGTGAAAGAGGTGGTGGCAATGGCAATAGCACGGCCCGGAAAAATGTTCTATGCCTCGCCCGGAAACGGCACCATTCACCATCTCGCAATGGAGTTGTTCAAGTTCGAAACCGGCGCCGACATCGTACATGTGCCCTACAAGGGTTTTGGCGGCGCGATCAATGATGTGGTCGGCGGACGGGTGGAAGCGATGATTCTGCCAATGGCGGCCGCAGCGCCGTATGTACAAAGCAGACAGGTCCGGGTGCTGGCGGTGCTCTCCAAGGAACGTGCGGCGCTGTTTCCGAATGTCCCCACGCTGGGCGAGGAAGGCTATCCCGGGGTGCAGGCCGACAACTGGTACGCGATGCTTGCGCCGGCCAGAACGCCGGCGGAGGTGGTGACGCGGCTGAATACCGAAACCAACGCGGTACTCCGCGATCCTGCAATGAGTGAGGCGCTGCTCAAGCAGAGCCTGGTTGCGGCCGGCGGCCCGGCGGAGCTGCTTGCGTCGCTGATGAAATCGGAAATGGAGCGCTGGCGGCGCGTGGCGATACACGCGAAGATCAGGGCGGACTGATATCGTAGCGCAGCGGCACCGTTCAAGGCACTCAACCTGGACTGCGTTGATACACGGAGGGGCTGCCATAGACCAGTTGTCCCGCATCGACTGGAGCGACTGGCGACCGGTATCCTACCTACGGGGAGAATCATCGCCGACGAAAGGAATGCCATGGTCCGGATTCTCGCACAAGTCGACGCTGTTCCTTGTGGGGCAGCCTTCGCACCCCCCGAAGACCCTCGCCGAGTTCATCGAGTACGCCAGGGCCAATCCCCTAAGGGCATACTACGGCTCAGCCGGAACAGGAACCGGCCCTCACATCCCCGCGAAGATCTTCCGGCGCGAGACGCGCATACCGGCAATCCATATTCCCTATCAGGTTCCGGCCCTGCGCTCAACGATCTCCTGGGCGGCGTACTCGAATTCATGTTCTATCCCAAACTCGGACTTCCCCCGGTGAAAACGGGAAGGCTGCGGCTTCTGACAGTCGCGGGCGCGCGACGCCAGAGCGACTGAAGCTGCTCTGTAAACATATACAGGGTTCCATCAAGTATCCTGGAAAAGTGAGCCCTTTTTCGAATCCATACAGGGTGGCAGCATGAAAATAGATATTTTCAATCACATCTATCCGAAGGCCTATTTTGACAAGATGATTGAGGTATTGCCAAACGGGAAGGAAGTGCACAAGCGGGTACGTGCGATACCCAGCATCGTCGACCTAGACGAGCGGTTCCGCATAATGGACAAATTCGCCGACTATGTGCAGATCATATGTCTCGGCGGACCAGCCCAGGAAGTCTATGGCGCGCCCCCGGTGTCCACGGACATGGCAAGACTGGCTAACGACGGGCTGGCGAAACTGGTCCAGCGTTACCCCGACCGTTTTCCCGGCTTTATCGCTTCTTTGCCCATGAACGACCCCGAGGGGTTGCTGAAGGAGGCGCAGCGAGCGGTGAAGGACCTGGGCGCAGTCGGCGTCAAGATATTCACCAACGTACTGGGGCGCCCTCTCGATAGAGCGGAGACTATGCCGCTCTTCGATCTGATGGCCGAACTTGACATGCCGATCTGGCTCCACCCTGCCAGGGGAGCTAACTTCCCGGATTACAAGGGCGAGCCAAAGAGCCACTATGAGATCTGGTGGACGTTCGGATGGCCTTACGAAACGAGCGTCGCCATGGCTCATCTAGTCTTTGCAGGGCTTTTTGACCGGCACCCGAACCTCAAGATCATCACCCACCACATGGGCGGCATGATCCCCTATTTTGCAGGCCGCGTGGGACCAGGCTGGGACCAGCTGGGGAGCCGCACCTCAGACGAGGATTACTCGCTGCTCCTGGGAAAATTGAAAAAGAGACCGATTGATTACTTCCGCATGTTCTACGCGGACACGGCAGTCTTCGGTTCAAAAGCTGCAACGATATGCGGCCTGGACTTCTTCGGAACAGACAAGATACTTTTCGCCTCAGACGCCCCCTTCGATCCAGAGAAGGGCTCCGCTTTCATCCGCTGGACTATCGACATCCTGGACAACCTCGACATTACACCGCCTGATCGGAAAGCCATTTACGAGGATAACGCGAGAAAGCTCTTGAAACTGAAGTAGGTATAACGCCTTATACGACCGGCAG
>Ga0209343_10010832_pt1 | contig 10334 bp, 6 predicted proteins | sample RifCSPlowO2_02_FD_184026 | JGI IMG/M metagenome (GOLD analysis project Ga0209343, IMG submission 184026) | Groundwater microbial communities from Rifle, Colorado - Rifle CSP2_plank lowO2_0.2 (SPAdes) (version 2) | ecosystem: Environmental > Aquatic > Deep subsurface > Groundwater | place: Rifle...
GGGCGATGCGGCGCTGCAGCCGGCTCCCCCGCCGCGGGCCGCGGCGGGGTTCGTCCAGCAGTTGCGCGCCAGTCCGCTGACGGCCGGCATGCTCGGGCTGACCCTGCTGGTGGCCGTGCTGACCGCGCTGGGCGACAACTTTGCGGCGATCCGCTGGTTGAGCTTCGTCGATTTCCGCATTCAGGGCGATTACATCTATTTCGGTTACCTGACCGAAATGCTCGAAAAGGGGCAGTGGTGGCGCCTGATCACGCCGATGCTGATTCATTTCGGTCTGCTGCACCTGACGATGAATGCGCTCTGGTACTGGGTGCTGGGGCAACGCATCGAGGCGCGCCAGGGGCCGTGGACGCTGCTCGGTCTGACGCTGCTGTTCAGCCTGGCCTCCAATCTGGCCCAGTACAGCTTTTCCGGGCCGGCCTTGTTTGGCGGCTTGTCCGGCGTGCTCTACGGCCTGCTGGGGCACTGCTGGCTGTTCCAGCGCCTGGCCCCCACTGCCGAGTATCAGCTGCCGCGTGGCGTGCTGGTGATGATGCTGGCCTGGCTGCTGATCTGCATGACCGGCATCTTCGAGCTGCTGCAGTTCGGTGCGATTGCCAATGCCGCCCATGTCGGCGGATTGCTTGCCGGCTGCACTACCGGTCTGCTGGGTGGGGCCCTGGCGCGCCAGCGTGCCGACAGATGATTGCACGGGCTTGCGCCAAGCGCTCGCGGGCGCCTGGCGTAGCCGGTAAACTGCGGCTTTGTATTCGGAGGTATCCATGTCGTCCTTTCTCCAAGCCATTGAAAATATCACCCCGGAAATTCACCAGAGCCTGAAGTTGGCCCTGGAAATCGGCAAGTGGCCCGATGGCCGCAAGCTGACCCAGGAGCAGAAGGAGCTGACCCTGCAGGCGCTGATCGCCTGGGAATCGCGCAACCTCCCCGAGGATCAACGCATCGGCTACATGGGCGAGCAGGCCTGTGGCTCCAAGTCCGAGCCGGCACCCAACCTGTTGTTCATGTCCCTGGATCCCGTGTCCGCGGATCCCCTGCACTGATGGCCGAATTGGCACGCGGTGCCCTGAGCAAGATGGCGGCGCGCCTGGATGCGCCCGTGCAGTACGCCTTTCGCCTGGACGAGCAGGAAGTCGCGGTCAATCCATTGATCGGCAAGACCCTGCGCCTCGAATACCTGGGCGCCATTCATTGCAGCCACTGCGGGCGCAGGACCAAGACCAGTTTCAGCCAGGGCTACTGCTACCCCTGCATGCAGAAGCTGGCGCAGTGCGATATCTGCATCATGAGCCCGGAGCGCTGCCACTACGACGCCGGCACCTGCCGCGAACCGAGTTGGGGCGAGCAGTTCTGCATGACCGACCATGTGGTCTACCTGGCCAACTCCTCGGGCGTGAAGGTCGGCATCACCCGTGCCACGCAGATTCCGACGCGCTGGATGGACCAGGGCGCGACTCAGGCGTTACCGATCCTGCGGGTGGCGACCCGTCAGCAGTCGGGCCTGGTCGAAGACCTGCTGCGCAGTCAGGTTGCGGACAAGACCAACTGGCGCGCCTTGCTCAAGGGCGACGCGGCGCCGGTCGACCTGCCGGCGATTCGTGACCAGCTGTTCACCAGCTGTGGCGCCGGGCTCACCGAGTTGCAGCAGCGCTTCGGCATTCAGGCGATTCAGCCGCTGAGCGATCAGCAGCCGGTGGACATCCGTTACCCGATCGAGGCCTACCCGGCCAAGATCAGCAGCTTCAACCTGGACAAGAACCCGATTGCCGAAGGGACCCTGCTCGGCATCAAGGGCCAGTACCTGATGTTCGACACCGGCGTGATCAATATCCGCAAGTACACCAGCTATCAGATAGCGGCCAGCTGCCCGGCATAAGCCGCGCGCTTGAAGCCGTGACGACCGCAACCACCTAGCAGCTTGAAGCGTCTCGCTTGCAGCTGCCGCGAAGAGGCTCCCCATGCGCACCGAACAACCGAAGATGATCTACCTCAAGGACTATCAGGCGCCGGACTACCTGATCGACGAGACGCACCTGACCTTCGAGTTGTTCGAGGATCACACCCTGGTGCATGCGCAACTGGTGATGCGGCGCAATCCGGCGGCCGGCGCCGGCTTGCCGGTGCTGGTGCTGGACGGTCAGGAGCTGGAGCTGCTCAGCCTGGCCCTCGATGGTGAGGCGCTGGCGGCCGACGATTACCAGCTCGACGCCAGTCACCTGAGCCTGCAGCCGAAGAGTGCCAGCTTCGTCATCGACAGCAGCGTGCGCATCCACCCGGAGCGCAATACCGCCCTGGAAGGCCTGTACAAGTCCGGCAGCATGTTCTGCACCCAGTGCGAGGCCGAGGGTTTCCGCAAGATCACCTATTACCTCGATCGCCCGGACGTGATGAGCAAGTTCACCACCACCCTGAGCGCCGAGCAGCACAGCTACCCGGTGCTGCTGTCCAACGGCAACCCGATTGCCAGCGGCCCGGAAGAGGGCGGCCGGCACTGGGCGACCTGGCAGGATCCGTTCATGAAGCCGGCCTACCTGTTCGCCCTGGTCGCCGGCGACCTCTGGTGCGTGGAAGATACCTTTACCACCATGAGTGCGCGGGAAGTGGCGCTGCGCATCTATGTCGAGCCGGAGAATATCGACAAGGTGCAGCACGCCATGGACAGCCTGAAGAAGGCGATGAAGTGGGACGAAGATGTCTACGGTCGCGAGTACGACCTGGACATCTTCATGATCGTCGCGGTCAACGACTTCAACATGGGCGCCATGGAGAACAAGGGCCTCAACATCTTCAACTCCAGCTGCGTGCTGGCCAAGGCCGAGACCGCCACCGATGCCGCCCACCAGCGGGTCGAGGCGGTGGTGGCGCACGAGTACTTCCACAACTGGTCGGGCAACCGGGTGACTTGCCGCGACTGGTTCCAGCTGTCGCTCAAGGAAGGCTTCACCGTATTCCGCGATGCCGAGTTCAGCGCCGACATGAACTCGCGCACGGTCAAGCGCATCGAGGACGTGGCCTACCTGCGCACTCACCAGTTCGCCGAGGATGCCGGCCCCATGGCCCATCCGGTGCGTCCCGAGGCCTTCATGGAGATTTCCAACTTCTACACCCTGACCGTCTACGAGAAGGGTTCGGAAGTGGTGCGCATGATCCGCACACTGGTCGGCGACGCGGGCTTTCGCCAGGGCAGCGATCTGTACTTCGCGCGCCACGATGGCCAGGCGGTGACCTGCGACGATTTCATCAAGGCCATGGAAGACGCCAATGGCGTCGACCTGAGCCAGTTCAAACGCTGGTACAGCCAGGGCGGTACGCCGCGCCTGGCCGTCAGCGAGGCCTACGATGCCGCCGCCAAGACCTACAGCCTGAGCTTCCGCCAGAGCTGTCCGGCCACCCCGGGACAGCGCGACAAGCAGCCCTTCGTGATTCCCGTGGAGCTGGGTCTGCTCGGCGCGCAGGGCCAAGCCTTGCCGCTGCGACTGGCCGGTGAAGCCAGCGCAGGGGCGACGTCGCGGGTGATCTCGATCACCGAAGCCGAGCAGCTGGTGACCTTTGTCGATGTCGCCGAACAGCCGCTGCCCTCGTTGCTGCGCGGCTTCTCCGCACCGGTCAAGCTGAGCTTCCCGTACAGCCGCGACCAGTTGATGTTCCTCATGCAGCATGACGCCGACGGCTTCAACCGTTGGGAAGCCGGTCAGCAGTTGTCCGTGCAGGTGTTGCAGGAGTTGATCGGCCAGCATCAGCGAGGCGAGACCTTGCAGCTGGATCCGCGCCTGGTCGGCGCACTGCGCAGCGTGCTGGAGAATGCGTCGCTGGATCAGGCCATGGTCGCCGAGCTGCTCTCGTTGCCGGGTGAGGCCTACCTCAGCGAAATCAGCGAAGTGGCCGATGTCGATGCCATCCATGCCGCCCGCGAGTTCGCCCGCGCGCAGTTGGCCGAGGAGCTGTTCGATCTGCTCTGGCAGCGTTACCAGGCCAATCGCGAGCTCTCGCGTGGCACCGCCTATGTCGCCGAGGCCGAACACTTCGCCCGGCGCAGCCTGCAGAACATCGCGCTGTCCTACCTGATGCTCAGCGGCAAGCCCGAGGTGCTGGCGGCTTGCCTGGAGCAGTTCGAGGTGTGCGACAACATGACCGAGCGCCTGGCGGCCCTGGCGGTGCTGGTCAATTCGCCGTTCGAAGCGGAAAAGGCCAAGACCCTGGCCAGCTTTGCCGAGTTCTTCAAGGACAACCCCTTGGTCATGGACCAGTGGTTCAGCGTCCAGGCGGCGTGCAGCCTGCCGGGCGCCTTGGCGCGCGTGCAGCACCTGATGACGCACCCGGCCTTTACCCTGAAAAACCCGAACAAGGTGCGCGCCCTGATCGGCGCGTTCAGCGGGCAGAATCCGGTCAATTTCCATCAGGCCGACGGCAGCGGCTACCGCTTCCTGGCCGATCAGGTGATTACCCTGAATGCCCTCAACCCGCAGATCGCCTCGCGCTTGCTCGGGCCGTTAACCCGTTGGGGCAAATACGACGACGCGCGTCAGGCCTTGATGAAGGCCGAGCTGCAACGGATTCTCGTGTCTGGCGAGCTGTCCAGCGACGTGTTCGAGGTGGTCAGCAAAAGCCTCGCGTAATAGCTATGGTGCCTCCCTGAAACAGGGTGCCGGTCGCTGATCGGCACCATGCGTTTGCCCGATGGCAATCGGCAGGGCAGTAGTGGTATTTGCAACTCTCCTTCATGACCCGTGGGGTCACCGCGGCAGCAGAGTGAAGATGGCGTGCATGCGCGCCGTCCTGCGGCCTGGAGCAAACCGTGATCCGTAGGGCGTCACTCGCCGCAGGCAGTGCCCAAGCGTCGAGCAGCATCGACTTCAGTCAGCCAGTTGCGCATGGCGGTTACTTCAAGCCGGCGGCCCTGCGTCGCCGCGGCACACTCGGATGTTCGTGTAGTGTTGGCGAAAGGCCGCTACAGTGAGGGCGGTCCTTACGCATCACTGCGCCGTATAAACGCTCAATCACGCGGGCCGGCCTTAACAAAACATAACGTCACGCCGATTGTCAGGCCTTTCGAAAGCTCGCTAGCATAGGGGGTCTGCTAAAAAGCAGGACCACCGATAACAACAAGGGGGAAGGTATATGAGTGAGCCCGTCATGCGGCGCACCCGGGCCGGTCTGTTCAACGTACCGGCGTTGCGTTTCTACTCGCCGCTGGCTAAAGCGCTCTCGCTCTGCAGTGTGCTGTCCATTGTGATTTTCGCTGCCGCGCCATTGCAGGCACAAGCTGCCACCGATTCCGCCGTCCGTTACTCGATCGAATCGCCCAAAGCAGTGGAGAAACTGCTGTTGGACGTCACGCGCGCTGGTCAGCGCCTGGTGGCTGTGGGTGATCGTGGTCATATCCTCTACTCCGACGACAACGGCGCCAGCTGGAACCAGGCCAAGGTGCCGACCCGGCAGATGCTCACCGCGGTGTTCTTTGTCGATGACCAGCACGGTTGGGCGGTGGGTCACGACGCACAGATTCTCGCCAGCAACGATGGCGGCGTTACCTGGGTCAAACAGTTCGAGGACCTGGAGCGCGAAGCGCCGCTGCTTGACGTCTGGTTCAAGGATCGCAACAGCGGTTATGCCGTGGGCGCATACGGCGCTCTGCTGGAAACCACCGATGGTGGGGCGAACTGGGCGGATGTCAGCGACCGTCTTGATAACGAAGACGGTTATCACCTGAACGCCATCGTCGCGGTCAAGGATGCCGGGTTGTTTGTCGTCGGCGAACTGGGCGGCATGTTTCGTTCGCCCGACTGGGGGCAAACCTGGGAAACCCTCGAGGGGCCCTATGAGGGCTCACTGTTTGGCGCTCTTGGCACCGGCGAAACCGGCAGCCTGCTGGTCTATGGCCTGCGTGGCCATCTGTTCCGCTCCGCCGATTTCGGTAATAGCTGGCAGCGGATCGAGCTGAATACCCCGCATAACGGTCCGCTGGAGTTTGGCCTGGCCGATGGCAATCGACTTGCCGACGGCTCGATCGTGGTGGTTGGGCATGGCGGCACCGTGCTGAAAAGCAGCGATGACGGGCACACCTTCAGTCTGCTCAATCGCGTCGACCGGCTCTCGCTAGCGGGCGTCACTGCACTGGATAACGGCAACCTGATTCTGGTGGGGCAGGGCGGCGTCCACGTCGCTTCGCCGACTGGCGCCGATCTGGGCCAACAATAATAAGCCGGGAGAGTTTGCATGAGTAAGCATCAACAACAACCTGCGTCTGTCCTCGAGCGGTTGATCTTCAATAATCGCCCGGCCGTCATTGTGCTGTGCCTGCTGATCAGTGTTTTTCTGTTCTATCAAGCTGCCCAGGTGCGCCCGCAAACCAGCTTCGAGAAGATGATCCCGCTGGGTCATCCTTATATCCAGAAGATGCTCGAGCATCGCAACGACCTGGCGAACCTGGGCAACACCGTGCGCATCTCGGTGGAAGCGGTCGATGGCGACATCTTCACCAAGGAGTACATGGAGACGCTGCGCCAGATCAACGACGAAGTGTTCTACATTCCCGGTGTCGATCGTTCCGGCTTGAAATCGCTGTGGAGTCCGAGCGTACGCTGGACCGAGGTGACCGAAGAGGGCTTCGCCGGCGGCGAAGTGATTCCGCAGACCTACGACGGCTCGAGCGACAGCCTGGAGGATTTGCGCAGCAATATTCTCAAGTCCGGGCAGATCGGCCGGCTGGTGGCGAACAACTTCAAGTCGAGCATCGTCGACGTGCCGCTGCTGGAGTCCTATCCGGACCCTGAGGACCAGAGCAAGTTGATCCCGCTGGATTACCAGAAATTCTCCCACGAGCTGGAAGAGAAGATTCGCGAGAAGTACCAGGCGCAGAACCCTAACGTGAAGGTGCATATCATCGGCTTCGCCAAGAAAGTTGGCGATCTGATCGATGGTCTGGTCGGTGTGGCCTTGTTCTTTGCCGTGGCCATTGGCATCACCTTCGCCCTGCTGTTGTGGTTCACCCATTGCTTCAAGAGCACCATGGCGGTGGTCGTCACCACCCTGATCGCGGTGATCTGGCAGTTGGGCTTGCTGCATACCCTGGGCTTCGGTCTGGATCCTTATTCGATGCTGGTGCCGTTTCTGGTATTCGCCATCGGTATTTCCCATGGGGTGCAAAAGATCAACGGCATCGCCATGGCCTCGGGGGAGGCGACGAGCCCGTTGGCTGCCGCGCGCATGGCGTTCCGCCAACTGTTCATTCCCGGCTTGGTCGCCTTGCTGTCGGATGCGGTCGGCTTCATCACCTTGCTGCTGATCGATATCGGCGTGATCCGTGAGCTGGCCATCGGCGCGTCCATGGGTGTGGCGGTGATCATCCTGACCAACCTGATCCTGCTGCCGGTGATGATTTCCTATATCGGCATCAGCAAGAAGGCGGTCAGGATCAGCCGTGAAGAGGCGTCCAAGGGTCATCCGGTCTGGCGTCTGATTTCCAACTTCGCCCACCCGATGGTGGCGCCGGTGTCCGTGTTGATTGCCGTGGTGGCTCTGGCCGGTGGCGTCTGGTATGGCCAGAACCTGAAGATCGGCGACCTCGATCAGGGCGCGCCCGAGCTGCATCCGGACTCGCGCTACAACCTGGATAACGACTTCGTCATCCGCAACTACTCGACCAGCTCCGACGTGCTGGTGGTGATGGTCAAGACCGGATCGGAAGGTTGTTCGACCTACCAGACCCTGTCGGCCATGGACCAGCTGATGTGGACCATGGAAAACACCGAGGGCGTGCAGTCGGCCATCTCCATGGTCACGGTGTCGCGTCAGGTGATCAAGGGCATGAACGAGGGCAACCTGAAATGGGAAACCCTGTCGCGTAACCAGGACGTGCTGAACAACTCGATTGCGCGGGCCGACGGTCTGTACAACGCCGATTGCTCGGTAGCGCCGGTGCTGGTGTTCCTCAACGACCATAAGGCCGAAACCCTGGAGCGTGCGGTCGCGGTGGTCGAAGACTTCGCCAAGGAAACCAACAAGGAAGGCCTGGAGTTCATCCTGGCGGCCGGTAATGCCGGTATCGAAGCGGCCACCAACGAGGTGATCGCCGCGTCGGAGACCACCATGCTGGTGGCGGTCTATGCCGCCGTGAGCATCATGTGCCTGCTGACCTTCCGCTCGATTGCCGCCACCCTGTGCGTGATGCTACCGCTGGTGTTGACCTCTATCCTGGGCAACGCGCTGATGGCCTACATGGGCATCGGGGTCAAGGTGGCGACCCTGCCGGTGATCGCACTGGGCGTCGGCATCGGTGTCGACTACGGCATCTACATCTACAGCCGCATGGAAACCTACCTGCGCCTGGGGCTGTCGTTGCAGGATGCCTACTACGAGACCCTCAAATCGACTGGTAAGGCCGTGCTGTTCACCGGTGTCTGCCTGGCGATCGGTGTGGCGACCTGGATCTTCTCGGCGATCAAGTTCCAGGCCGACATGGGCCTGATGCTGACCTTCATGTTCCTCTGGAACATGATCGGCGCGATCTGGCTGCTGCCGGCACTGGCACGCTTCCTGATCAACCCGGAGAAGCTGCGTAACAAGGCCTGACAGACAGGCGCAGCACTAAAAAAACCGCGGCCCTTGGGTCGCGGTTTTTTTTTCAGGTGATGTACCCGTTAACCGTTGATAGCTCTGTTTTTGGGCAGGCCCAACACTTGACGGGTCCAGGGCTTTTTAGGTTCTTCGCGTTGTAAGCGGCAGATTCACCCCACTGCCAGGGATCGAGGCAAGGCTCACTGGCGAAATCCCCAGGCGGTGCAGGTTAGCGCTCAGAGGTTGTGAAAATATCGAGCGCCGTGGCGAGACCGTCTCCAGGCGTTCGCAACGTCAGTAGCGGGCGTCTGGAGACGGTCGCAGTAGGCGGTCGGGGATGGTTGTCAGTCGACAAACAGATCAGGGATCAGCGTGCCGCCAGCGGGATCGAAACGGTACTGCTCGAACTCGCTTTGGCCCTGTTCGCGCAGGATGTCCTCGTCGATCAACAGGCGTCCGCTGATGCTGCGCCCGCTACTGGTCAGGATGGCGTGGGCGGCATCGGCCATGATCGCCGGGGTGCGTGCACGTTTGAACGCCTCGCGACTGCCCAGCTCGAACTCGATGGCGGCGGTGGCGATCATGGTCTTGGGCCACAGTGAATTGACGCTGATGGCGTATTTCCTGAATTCCTCGCTCATGCCCAGGGTCAGCATGCTCATGCCGTATTTGGTCACGGTGTAGGGGCCGTGCTGGGCGAACCACTTGCTGTGCATATTCAGCGGCGGCGACAGGTTGAGGATATGCCCGCTGGCGCTCTGCTTAAGGAAGGGCAGTGCGGCCTGGCTGCAGACCATCACCGCGCGGGTGTTGATCTGGAACATCAGGTCGAAGCGCTTGGGTTCGAGTTGTTCCACCCCCACCAGCTTGATCGCACCGGCGTTGTTGACCAGCCCATCGATGCCGCCGAAGTGCTCGGCGGCCCGGGCCATGGCGGCCTTTACCGCCACCTCGTCGCGCACATCCAGCTGCAGGGCCAGGGCCTTGCCGCCGGCGGCTTCGACCTCGGCGGCCACCGAATGGATGGTGCCCGGCAGCTTGGCGTGGGGCTCGGCACTTTTCGCCGCGATGACGATATTGGCGCCGTCGCGCGCCGCGCGCAGGGCGATTTCGCGACCGATGCCACGGCTGGCGCCGGTGATGAACAGGGTTTTGCCTTGCAGTGACATGGTGAGGCTCCTCGTGCATTGCGTAGGGGGTGCGGGGCCGCCTAGGCCGTGCGCACCGTGGGCGATCAGTGGTGCGCATGGCGCACCCTACGGGATCATGGCGCGGCGGCTTCGATTTCTACCAATAGCTGACGGTTCTTCACCTGATCGCCGCGGCTTACGCCAACCCGCCGGACCACGCCGTCGATGCTGGCCTTGAGCGGCTGTTCCATCTTCATCGCCTCCAGCACCAGCAGCAGTTGGCCCTTGCTGACCTGGCTGCCTTGCTCGACCAGTACTTCGACTATGGCGCCATCCATCGGCGCCTTGATGTTGCCGGAGCCGGTACCTGCGGCGCTGCTGACCGGCAGGTGGGTAATGTCAGTGAATTCAAGATTGCCGTTGTGGCCGTACAGCCAGAGCTTGTCACCTTCCAAATGATAGGCCAGGCGCTGGCGAATGCCGTCCAGCTCGAGAGTGGCCCAGCGGCCGTCGCAGGACAGCAGCCTGAGGCTGATCGACTGCTCGCCGACCTTGGCCAGCAGGCTGGGTTGCGCACCGTCGGCCAGCACCTCCAATTCGATCTCGAACTGCTGCTCGCCCCACTTGAGCACGAAGCGCCAGGGCGCGCTA
>Ga0209343_10010838_pt1 | contig 10331 bp, 9 predicted proteins | sample RifCSPlowO2_02_FD_184026 | JGI IMG/M metagenome (GOLD analysis project Ga0209343, IMG submission 184026) | Groundwater microbial communities from Rifle, Colorado - Rifle CSP2_plank lowO2_0.2 (SPAdes) (version 2) | ecosystem: Environmental > Aquatic > Deep subsurface > Groundwater | place: Rifle...
TCTCTTCTTTTTTAAGTCCATAACAACACCACCATATAGATAGGTCATTGGAATTTTCAATATATGCAGCATATCACGGGACTCCGAGGAATTTAGTATGGAATTCACAGCCATTCCAAAGCCAATATCGTTCAGACAGTTAAGCAGCTCATATCTGTATTTAAGCGATGCAAAGTATTTTTTATTATCTATGACTATAACATTTTTCGTATATAACCTTGCAGCATCTTCCACATTGTTATTTACAAGGCAATATACCTTATCTCCAAAATGTCTTATATAAAAACTCAATATCCCACTGAACAACAAAAAATCCCCTATGGAATTATCCTTAATTATTAAAACCTTTTCAGAATTGGGCTTCTTGGGAATAAGAGCTGGAAATACAAATCTTCCTGAAACCTTCTTCAATTCATGGATTATCTTTCCCATAACCTCTTTTCCACTTCTTTAAAGACAGTATCCACACTAATCTTATCCATACAGTCGTAATATTTGCATTTTTCAAATACACATTTTTTACAGAAGGGAACATCAGGCATAATTGCAATATCATTTTTTCCAATGGGCCCCCATCTCTTTGGCTGACATACATATATAGGGCAGTAAATTGAGACCACAGGAGTGCCTACTGCTGTGGCAATATGGATTGGCCCTGTACTTGGTCCTATAAGAACATTGAATCTCTCTATAACACCTGAGAGTTCTTTTAGTCCTGTATAGCTTATATATTTAAAAGCCTTTCCTTTTACCCCCCCCTGCCCCCCCTTAAAAAGGGGGGGATGGAGGGGGGGTATTTTCACACTATTAATTATCCTATCCACCAGCTCTTCTTCTCCTGGCCCCCCTGTTACAAAAATAACAGCGCCTGTCTTATCAATAATTTTATCTGCAAGCTCTGCGTATCTTTCAGGCTTCCAATTCCTTGCAGAGCCGCCACTTCCGGGATGGATACCCACAATAGGAGTTATGAGTTGTAAGTTATGAGTTAGGAGTTCAGAAAAAAAAACATTAACCTTCTTTGTAATTTTATCTGGAACATATATTTCAGATTGTCTTACAGGTTTTGCACCGAGTATTTCTGCCAGCTCAAGATTGTAATCAGTCTCATGTTTATCAACCTTTGACCTGTGCTGTTTTATCCTGTCAGTAAGGAAAATCTGGGCAAGCTTTGTTCCAGGTCCTATCCTTCTTGGTATCTTAGATAGATAGGTTAATAGACCAACTTTGAAATCAAGAAATAGTATAAGTGCTGTATCAAAATTTCTCTTTTCTATTTCTTTTGCAAGCTTAAGCAGCCCACTTATTGTTTTATGCTCCCCTTCAGGGTCATAGATTATAACCTCATCCACATTCGGATTATCAGTAACAATATCTTTTGTATATTCTCTGACAAGGACTGAAATGGAAATTGATGGGAAGCTATTTTTAAGGGATATGAATACAGGTGTTGACAGGACTACATCGCCTATACGATCAGTGCGTGTTACAAGGATTTTTTTCATAATTAATGAAGAAGTTTCAATATCATTTTTTAAGATAGTTTATGCTGAAATCTTATGAAAAGATATGCCTGAAAAGGGTGGGGCAAGTTCATCTTCAAGGCTGACTTCTGATTCTTTAGCTGATTTGAAAGTTTATCCATTATAGATGTTGTATTTATCAAAACAAACCGTTTAAAATCTTATCTATACTCCTCGGCTCTCTACATTCCAACAATTTCCACCTTCCAAAACCACCATGATAATTTACTGCCTTAACCCATCTCTCAGCAGCAGTTCTTTTCTGCCTGTCCTGTTCGGATTCGTATCCTTTCACTTCCAAAATTATAGTAACATCTTTATACCTCACAAGAAAATCGGGATAGTATGGATGCCTTACTCCTAAAAAATCGTATGGAATTACAAAATCCAAATGGTCATTTTTTACATAAGAAACCACATTTGTATCTTCCTCAAGATAAAAGGCAACAGTATGCTCCCAAGAGCGATTATCAGTAACCACATGGCTTACATGGCTTTTAAGAGTAGGATGTGCCTTTCTAACTGTACGAAAAAGAACCTCATAGGTTGACCCTTTTGGTCTAAACCTTTCAATTATCGGCAGTAAAGGGGCTTCTCCCTCGTCTGTATCCGGCTCTATGATGGTGAGCAATCGTTCAACTATCAACTGGATATATTTTTCAAGCGCTATTTCATTAGGCTTTGCGTCTATAAAAGTTACTTTTTCGTTTATAAATTTCTTTACAATTGCCAATACCTGAGGAAATAAAATCTCCCTTGCCTGCCATTTGAATTTATCCTTATCCTTCAAGGCATTGGTAATCCTCTTGGCAATTTCAAATACAATCTCCTGAAGTCTTTTAGTCTCATGAAACGGATTCCTGTTTTGATAAACTTCCCGCCCCGGGCCCAATCGTGTTGGTGAACCAATCTTATAGCCCACCGTGCCTTTTTACAACCACCTTCGTTGGCTCTTTGCCCGGATCAACAGTTAATTCTTTTAAACCGCTAATATCTGCCCTTATCCTGCTTTTTACATCAAAGACATAACCCTCAACACGGGGAAATTCTATCTTCAGATGTTCTCTCTCCTTCAATGCCTGAACAAGGGTTGAAGGTGGAGGAGGTGGTGGTGGGCCTCCCCCTTTTTTCTTAACAGGAATTACCTCAAAAGGTATACCGTATACATCTACATATTCCTCTGGTAACATCCCATTTTCATTTAAGGTATAGTTCATTCTTCTTAATCCCCTCCCAACCACCTGTTCGCAGAGAAGTTGAGAAGTGAACGCCCTCAAGCCGAAAATCTGAGTAACATTGTTTGCATCCCATCCCTCGGTAAGCATACCCACAGAGACAACGCATCTGACATCCTTACCCGGCGGATCGCCCTGTCCTTCCCATTCTGTCTTGCCTACAGTAGCCACCTTAACTCTCAAACTCTGAGCAACTTCCTCTTTTGTCTGTGAACCGTCTTCGCTTTCAGCCTCATTCAGAAGCCTTGTATCAATCCTCATGGCAGGCTGAGATTTTTCACTGTTTTCTAAAAACTCCGGGAACAGCTTCCCTTTTGTGTAGACTTTTTTCTTCTTGCCCTTTTCAACTTCAACTATTTTTTCACCGCTTATATACTCGTAAACAATTTCGGAAATGTCCGTATTATCACACACGCAAATCATCACAGGCGGCACAGACTGTTTATCGTCTTTAAATTCCTTGAAGGTCTTTTTCCACTCGCTTGCCAATGTTGTCAATGCCCCTTCAGCCTCTCTAAAGACCGATTCAGGCTTGGGCTTTCTTTTTTGGGTTGCCCGCTCCGATGCAGAAAGGGACTCATTGATTGTTTTCCATAACTGGAAGTATTTTGGTATAGGCTGCCCTGAATTATCATCCACAGGCACACGGGGTATCTTTACAATCCCGCATTCTATGGCATCCACAAGGCCAAAATCAGACACCAACCACGGTAAAGGCGAGCCTTCAGGATAACCGCTTCCCTGTATATAAAAAGGCGTTGCAGATAAATCTATACAAAAATTAATCTTCCTTGCAAACTTTATCTTATCAAGCCCGCCAATCCAGACTGTTGCCTCTTCCTTTTCTTCCTTCAGTTTTTTAAGTTCTTCGCCTGTAATTTGAGATTTCAATTCTGAAATTTCAAATTCCTTTGGACGATAGGCATGATGTGCCTCATCATTAAAAACAAGGATGTTCTCTTTACCTGATAGTTCTTTCAATACCCTGTTGCAAAAAGCCTTTTCGCTCTCTGCACCTCTCTGAATGACACTCCTCTTTTTGCTGTCATCTACAGGCAGGAAAGAATGCCAGTTTGTTACAAAAAATTTTCCCTTTGTAAGCATATCCATCATAGAGGCAGGGACAATATCAAACTTTGCATAATAGTTGTTCGGATTGGATGGATAAAGGACAGAAAGCCTTTCCTTGATTGTGAGATTAGGGCATACGAAAAGCACAGCATCAGAGAACCTCTTATCCTGCTTGTATTGTACCTTGTTTATAACAGACCATGCCGCAAGCATAGCCATTACAAGAGTTTTTCCGCTTCCTGTAGCCATCTTACAGCCATATCTTGTAAGAGCCTTATATCTCTTTACAATGTCTGATTCATTCGGCACATCTTGTGGAATTGTTATCCCCTTTGGATTTTTGGATAAAATCTCTACAAGATATATGATTGTCTCTACTGCCTCTATCTGGCAGAAAAATAACTTCTTCTCTCTGTCAGGGAGATTCCAGTGTTCAAGCAATCTTTGGGTAACACCTGTAACACCCTTGTATCCTGCCTCACGCCATTCTTTGACCTTCTGGCGAATTTTATTTACTACTTCAAGCTCCTTAAACTGTTCCTCAGCAAACAAGCCAATCTGGGCATCAGGTCTTTTACCAGTGCGGAAATAATATCCAGCAGGACGTCTGCCCGACATCCTCTTAGGCTGCCCTTCGGAATAAATCCAGTATTCTTTGGGCTCTTCAAAAGGATTATTTAAAATTGGATTATCAACGGCTAATGACATAGTTTATAGGTTTTCTATAGGCAATAACATAGAATGCGACTGTCTCTTACCAGATAGTTGAGACAATTCCTAACTCTCGCAGAGTTTCATCTTTTGTAATCAAAGATGCATTGTGCCATAGAGCCGTCGCAACTATTAGTCTGTCATGCATCTCCATATCTGCTTCAATTTTGTCGGCAGCTCTCAATATCTCTGCATTTAATGGGACAATTTCAAAGTTTTCGCTTTCTTCAATTCTATTAAGCGTATCTTCAAAAGAGAGTGTAATCCTGCCTTTTCTTGCTATGAACATTATTTCAGCCAGCACAACAGCAGGAACAAATACGATTCCTTTTTCTTCAGACGACTGAAAAGCTTGCAGGGCTTTGTTGCTCAATCGGCTGTCATCTGTAAAGTACCAGACAAGCGAATGGGTATCGGTTACATAGTCCATTAGATACCCCTGCTTTTTTCGTATGGGAAAAGTGATTTCTTGGCTTCAGCAAATAGGGACTCATCAATCCGGCTGCCTTTCCAGATTCCTCTTAATGAAGTTCTTTTTCCTGTCTTTTTTGCACCTGTAGTAATTTCCCCTGTCAACAAATGAATTATCTTGTAAATATTCCCCAACTTGTCATCAGGGATTTTTTCGATCTCCTGCAATATCCTTTCCTTATAGCTCGTTTGCATATCAACCTCCTTTTAGATATATTATCTCATAATTCATCATTGAATGCCCTGTCAATTTTCCGCCGTCGGCATTCGCAAAAGCGCAGATTACCTTGAGATATTCATCCCGCCAGTTGGACTTGAACTCCACATTTTGCGATTCAAGTGATTTTAAAGCCATAGTTCTCAATCATATTTCAAATTTCAAATCTCAAATTTGAGATTATTTCTTATAACTCTTGAGCATCGTCAGAAATTCTTCCTTCTCTTTTTTGTTCTTCGCAAGTTTCCTTTCTTTTTCATTCAAATATCTATGTCCCTTTATCTCACTATTTTGTAGTGAATCAGCCCACGCCCTCAATTGCCTTGATATGCCTTCAGCCTCTGATTTCAAATTTGAAATTTCAGATTTCAAATCTTCAAAGGCTTTCAGCCTTTCAAGAAAATAGAGCATGGAGCGAACTTCGCCAGCCGAACCTCTTGCAATATAAAGGAATGTCAAAAGTTCTTGCGTAGTCCCGCGCTCAAAGCCCTCTGCAATATTGTTTGAGACCGATAGCGACGCCCTTTCTATTTGGTCACGCAAGCTGTATTTTCTTTTGAAGGGCGGCTTTTCTGTTAAGGCATATATTTTTTCAGCAAGCACAATCGCTGCCTTCCACACAGGCAAATCCTCAAATCGCTCGTATGTCATGGTCTTGCCTCTTTTAATTTTAAATTTGAAATTTCAAATCTCAAATCTCTTTGTCTCAATATCCAAGCCATAAGTTAAGGATATATTTCCCGCCTCATCCCGCCAGTTGGATTTGAACTCCACATTTTGCGATTCAAGTGATTTTAAAGCCATAGTTCCTTTCACTCCAGTTCATAACCCTTTCTCCTGTCTTCGTCATCTCTCTCCCTTGTCCTGCAATCTTTGCCTCAGTATCTGTGGCGTGAGTTTAAGATCGGGTTGTCGGCTATAATGACCATATTTAATTCAACGGTTATCATTAATTTTAGTCAAAAAAAGTTAACAGTCTCCAAATTGCAAAATCTAAAAAAGTATATCCGGCACTACGTAAAAAACTTGTTTCAATGGGAATCGGATTTGAAATAGAATGGGAATTAGAAAAATAAAATTCCTGATACTTAGTAGATGCTTCATTGTATATTAAAGCCAAATCGCTGTATTTAGAACCTGACCATTTTAATATGGTTTCTATATTTGTTGCGATATCATTTTTGTTTTCTTGTCGCAGATCTTCAATGACAAATGGCAAGAACATTTTCCCGAAAGCCACCGTATCTTTTTTAGAAAAAGATGTATCGTCTTTCCTTAGACCAGAAATAAGATGAAAGGCTTCTTTCAGGTCATTTGCTGCTCTATTTTGTAAGCATTTTTTTGTTTCTTTTATTCGTACCTCATTAGATACCAATTCTTCATGAATATCACATGAATATGTCGAACCTCTTATCTGGAAAAAGGTATCCAAACATCTGGTAAATATTTTTCTTCCCATAACAACATGGTCACGATGTCCTTTGGAGCCTTTTGTATGTTGGAAAAAGAATGGTTTTAATTCGGCATCTCCATGAACAATAGCGCATCGCAGCTTCCAGAACTGATTTATCCAATCAATTAATTCATTTGTTTCACCCAAAAATTGTATTAACCCGCTCTGAACCTGCGCTTTGATTCCTTCTCGATCGGTCTTGAATAATGCTTCAAAAGCCGATTCCAAATGTATAATTGCGTCTGCTTGATCAACTTCCTTTGTTGTAGCAAAAGAACGGTTAAACCATTCCATTGCTCTTAAAAGTCTTTTTTCTTCTTTGTTGCTGAAACTTCTATGGGAATAAAATTTTTGCAAATATCTATCGTTCTCTATGTCCTCTAAAACTAATGGAGACATCTCATAATGGAAAGAGAAGGGATTCCCAACTGAATCTTTATGTGTATGAAATCCTATCGTATTCTCTCCGTTTAATAATCCGTCGTAATAATGAAATTCAGAACTGTCATCTAAATGCAGATGATTTACTTCAAAAATAAAATAATCAAAATGACTAAAAAGTGCATTATTGCGAGGTTCGGAAAGATTACTGTATCTAAGTATCGTGATTAGATTGTTCAATCTATCTCGTAAGGAAAACCAATCTTTTTTATTGCTTAAATAAGCAATATAGTAACTCCATGCATTGACTTGCTTGTTGTAAGCGTATCTGAAGAATTCAGCTATTCGCAACAATTGCTTTTTTACTATTGGCTCTTCTTGGTCAATAATATTTTGAAAAGAAGGTTTTAAAGTAATTCCGTCAGTATTGTATTCTTTTGAAAGAAAAAGGTAAGGAAAAATTACAAGCGTTAAATTAGCATTTTCCTGGATTTTTTGAGATTTTCCCATTACTCCACCTCCCTCACCACCATCACCTCATTCCCCCTGTGGTCAATGACCTTGACAGCGATGCGTTTTTCTTTGCCGGGTTTAAAAGGCAGGGAGCGGGTGCTGGTTAAGAGTTCAAACTTGTCCTCATCTATTGATGCCTTCAATGCCCTCTTTAATTTATCCCATGCGCTGGAATCTGGAAAGAATGCCTGTGATATGCAGAAGGTGCGTTTGTCATAATCCGTATCTATGAACCATGCGGCAATTCTGCCTCCATTGTCTGAATAGACTTCGCCTGTCAACGGGTCATAAATGTCAACACCTTTGAGGATGACTTCGTATTCAGCAATCCCCCCTTGTCCCCCCTTTGATAAAGGGGGGTGGGGGGGATTTTTCTTATCTCAATATCCGGCTCACCAAAAACAGTAAACAACTGGCTTGCGGCTGTGGTCTTTAATAAATCACCCATTAAAACATCTGGTCTGATATGGGAATAAAAGACCTTGATTTTGGGATGTTTGACATCCTGTGCAGCAGCGTCAAAGGCAAACCCGCAAAAGATTATTCCATCGTATCCGCTGAGATATGCATCATGTATTCCATCCTGAACTTGTCTTACAGTAACAGGACCATGTGGAGGTCCAAAGGAAACTGCTACTTTCTTTAAGCCGTTCTTTTCTACTGGCACTCCTTCAGCATGGATAAAACCGCCATTTACAGGGATCAGGTTTTCAAACTTCATTCTTTTGTTTCCGGGGAAGGTTACACCATCTTTACGGAGGAGTTCTATTAAGGTGTGGATGTGGTTTTCTGCTTCCACTCTTATTGTGTCATTCCGAGCGGAGCGAGGAATCTCATCTTTAGATTGCTTCGTCGCTTCACTCCTCGCAATGACAGCCGCCTCCATCTCATAATTCGCATCCTCAAAATCCAGTGTTGAATGCTGTGGTATGCCTTCTACAGTTAAAGGCCCTGCAACCCTGACCCTTTTCCTGTCTATCTCCGGTTTGTCAAAGAGTATTTCCTTTTGGGGAGGCTCATTCTGTGCAATTGATTTTAAGGTAATATGAGGGACTTCCTCATAAATGAATCCGCCCTTTATGCCCATCTCCTCATCGGTAAGTTTGTAATAAGGGAAAACCGCTGTCATCAATCTTTGTCTGGCAAGTGTAAGGGCAACCCTTGATGTATCGCATGTTATCCACCGCCTTCCCCACTGCTCGGCAACATAGGCAGTTGTGCCGCTTCCGCATGTCGGGTCAAGAACCAAATCACCCGGGTCTGTGGTCATGAGGATGCAGCGCTGGATGACAAAAGTAGAAGTTTCTACAACATATTCTCTTTTCATTGGGCCTGAAGTATCAGCCCAAAAATTTGTCACTTTTTGGTATGGAAAATCACTATCAAATCTAAGATATCTAATTGACTTTTCTGAAATCAAAAGTCTTCCTTTATTAAAAAGATTCTTTACTCCCTCTACTGTTGTTTTCCAATGTTGATCGCTTGGTGGCTTATATGCTATTCCATTCAAGACTACTGTTGAATCAGTTTTTGTTGCGCCCTGAGAAGTAAGTGATTGAGATGTTGCCAATTTAGCATTTTGAGGAATTAAAGTAGGGTTTTCGGTTTCTTCTTTACTTAATCTTTTTATTTTACCATCAGGAAGATAAAGTAAATTGTAATGCATTATATCTTCGAGGTCTTTGTTTTTAAACAGTTGTCTATATTTTATTTGTTCTAAATCTTTTGCATACCATAATATGTAATCGCCAGCACGTGATAAAGTATTTGATGGAATACCGCTTGTTGTAGTGAATGATATTAAGCTAATAAAATTCTCCTTTCCAAATACCTCATCCATCAACTCCCTTACATGATGAACATTCTCATCCGAAATCTGCATAAAAATACTTCCCGAATCTGTAAGCAGGTCGCGGCTTAATAGCAATCTGTCTCTGAGATAAGCAAGATATGAATGAATGCCAAGCTCCCAAGTGTCGCGGTATGCCTTGATTTGCTCAGGCTCACGCACCATGAATTCATCGGAATCTTTTACATCCCTCTGTTTCACAGAAGGCTGAAAGTTTGAGGAGAACTTAACACCATAAGGAGGGTCAACAAAGATGGTCTGAACCTTTCCAGTCATCATCTCCCGCTCAAGCATAGAGTTCATGATTAAAAGTGAATCGCCAAGTATCAGCCTGTTTGTCCAGTCCATCTCATGCTGATAAAACTCAACAAGTTCTTTTAATGGCATCTCCGGCTTTGCGAAAAGGTCTATTTGCGGTTCTTCTCTTTTAATTGAACGGATAATTGCCTCTGGTGCTATATTTTCATGGATGTGAAGCGAAACTGTGGGGACTTCAAAGGATGTATGTTCTTTTTTTCCCGCCCAGACTAATTGCGGGTCAAGATGCGGGTCATATTCATATTTCTTGGGCTTTGGCTTTGCAGTATCATAAGAGGCAAGACCGACAGGCACGGCATTTTTTCGGGTGTCCTTCTCATGCCGGTAGACTTCAACATCATTATTGACAGATTTTTTAGGTCTTCTCCCCTTTGCCATTAATCTATCTTCATCACTATGAAAGAGGTAAAATAAAAGAACGAAATATATAGTTTATCCGTAACAGTTTACCACAGATATTCACGGAAAAACACGGAACTTAAAATATTCTTTTTTTCTGTGATTTTCCGTGCCCTTCCGTGGTGAACTATTACATTCTTTCTATGTCCATTATATTTCAAAACCCTCCCCACATATACTGCCACTGGGT
>Ga0209343_10010840_pt1 | contig 10330 bp, 11 predicted proteins | sample RifCSPlowO2_02_FD_184026 | JGI IMG/M metagenome (GOLD analysis project Ga0209343, IMG submission 184026) | Groundwater microbial communities from Rifle, Colorado - Rifle CSP2_plank lowO2_0.2 (SPAdes) (version 2) | ecosystem: Environmental > Aquatic > Deep subsurface > Groundwater | place...
TGCCGGACGAAGCCTGTTCCATGGCCGCCCCAATGGGATGCTGCGCGAAGGTTTTCAGTTTACCGCGCGACGGCTGCAGGATTTCAACCGCAGCCGTCGAAAGACCCTTTGTTTACCGGGGAAAGGGCGCGAGCGGCACGACCGATGGCTCGGAAGACGGAGTGTGCGCCACATTCAGCACCATCGACACAGTGACGAAGTAGCCGGTGAGACCGACGAGGTCGATGAGACCGCGCTCGCCGAAAACCTCGACCGCGTGCCGGAACGTCGCTTCGCATACGCCGCGCCTGTCCCAGAGCTCGTGACAGAACTCGTAGGCAAGGGCTTCGTCCGACCGCATGCCGCCCGGCCGCCTGCCTTCGGCGAGCGCAGTCGCCACCGCCGGGTCGAGGCCGGCCTTGAGCGCGAGCGGATAGTGGACCGCCCATTCGAACTGCTGCGTCCAGTGCCGGGCGACGACCAGCATCACGAACTCGGCGAGCCTCGCGTCGAGCGCGCTCCGGTAGCGCAGGTATTCGCCGACCTTTTGCAGCCGGCTCATCAGCTCGGGGCTGCGCAGGAGCGCGATGAACGGCCCGTGCACGCCGCCGCGCGGACCCGCGGCGAGTTCCGCAGCCGCCTTGTTCTGCTCTTCGCTCATTTCAGCCGCGCTGAGCGGCGGCATTCTGTCGTTCATGGTTCCGTTTCTCTTGAAGCAGCGCGCAAGCGCTGACAATCAGCAAAAAAGCCGCGGCACACAGCACGCCGCCGAGGCTGCCGCCGGCGCGAAGCCAGGCGCTCGCCAGCGCCGGCCCGGCAATCTGTCCAGCGGCAAAAGCCGCAGTCATCGCCGCCATCAGGCGAGCGGCCGCCGTGCCGGCGCGCGCGCGCGCCTCCTGCATGCCGGCCATGGTGATCACCATGAAGGTGCCGCCTACGCATAGCGCCGAGGCGAGGACGCCGGTCATTCCGGGCAACAAAAGCGGCGCCGCAACGCCGAACGCCATGACGACGTGCGCCGCCATCCAGACGCCGCGGTTGCCGGCGCGCGCGAGGAGCGGTGTTGCTGCGAGCGTCGAAGCCGCTGCCGCGGCGCCGAAGAGCGGCCAGGCCCAGCCGAAGAGCGCCGGATCGGCCACGATCTCGCGCGCCATCGCCGGCAGGAAAGTCGCCGGGACGATGTAGCCGAAGCCGAACGCGCCATAGCAAAGAACGAGGACGCTCCAGTCGCGATCCCAGCGCGGGGCCGGCGCTGATTGCCGCGCTGATTGGTCCGTGCCGAATACCCGCCATAGCACGCCTGAAGCGAGCAGTGCGGCAACGCCGAGCGCGATCCAGGCATCGGCCGCCGCCGTGTCTTCCTTCATCAAGACGATACAAATCAGCCCGACGAGGGCGATTCCGACCCCGACCCCGGCGTAGACCATGCTCGCAAGGAGCGGCCGCTGAAGCCCCGCCAGCGTCCAGGAAGAGACGTGGATGAGTACCCAGGCACTCGCGACGCCGGCCACCGCGCGCAGCAGCAGCCACGAGACGAAGCGATGCTCGAATCCCATGGCGAGCGTCGCAAGGCCGGTCACCGCCAGGGCGACGCGAATTGCAGGACCCGAGCGCACCGGCTGCGCCGCCGCCCACAGGGCGCCCCCCAGGTAGCCGGCGTAGTTGGCCGAAGCGAGCCAGCCGCCCTGCTCCAGGGACAGGCCATCTGCCTGCATCATCGGCAGCAGCGGCGTGAACGCGAAGCGCCCGATGCCCATCGCCACCGCGAGCGCGGCGAGCCCGCTCCAGGAGATCGCCAGCGGCGAAGCCATGGCGCGAGTCTAGTTTGACAAGGTGTTCCTGAAAAATGAATAATTATGAAGAACATATTCTCAATTCGAGATGACATGGACCTGACCGCGCTGCACATCTTCAAGACCGTCGCCGAGGCGGGCGGCATTACGAAGGCGGCGGCGCGCCTGCACCGCGTGCAGTCGAACGTCACCACGCGGGTGAAGCAGCTCGAGGAGGATCTCGGCAGGCCGCTCTTTCATCGCCGCAAGCGCCGGCTGGTCCTTTCCGCCGAAGGCAAGCTGCTTCTCGCCTACGCCGATCGGCTGCTGCGGCTGTCCTCGGAAGCCGAAGCTGCGCTGCGCGGCGGCGCGCCGCGCGGCGTGCTGCGCATCGGCTCGCTCGAGAGCACCGCGGCGACGCGCCTGCCGCGGGTGCTGTCGCGCTACCACCTCGCCTGCCCCGAAGTGCGAATCGAGCTCGTCACCGGCACCACCGGGGCGCTGGTGGAACGCGTTCTCCACGGCGATATCGAAGCGGCTTTCGTCGCCGAGCCTTTCACTGCCGAAGGCCTCGAATCGCTGCACGTCTTCACCGAGGAGCTGGTGCTGATCACGCCACGGGGATATGCAAGAAAACTCGGCCATACGCCGGTGCTCGCTTTCACCACGGGGTGCTCCTATCGCCGCCGCCTCGAGGCCTGGCTGGGCCGCTCGGGCATCGCGCCCGAGCGCGTGATGGAGTACGGCTCCTACCACGCCATCGTCGCCTGCGCGGCGGCCGGCTCAGGCATCGCGATCGTGCCCCGCTCGGTGTTGCGTTCGATTCGAACCGAACTGCAGGTAGAGCTGCGACCGCTTCCCCGGGATGTGGCCATTGCGAAAACGCAGCTCGTGTGGCGCGAAGGGCACCAATCGAACGCGCTCGAGGCGCTTGTGAGGCAATTGCCGGGTAGCACAGGTTCTGCGGATGGTTCACCCGGACGACGAAACGCCGGCGCTCGGCCTCAGGGTCGCGCAGTCGTCCCTGATCTGCGCCGACCGGTCCGGCGCGCACCCCTGTAACTTCTTACAGGTACCCGCTTTTTCAGATGTAGTACCGTGCCAGGACCACGTACCCTGCGGCGCCCACGACTCGCGCAGATCAGTCCGATCGTGCCCCAGTGACTACAGATCAACTACCCGATACGCATCGGATCGGACGGATCAGGCGTTCGCCCTCGGAGATTGTCTACATCCTCGGGTTCCTGGGTGCCCGGAATGAACCCATCAGGGCGCATTTGCACGACGGGGAACTGCTGTTCATGTCCCGATTGCATGTCGTCGATCCGATTGGCTCCTACATCATCATTCAACCCAGCTCGAACGAGGCCGCCAACGTCGCCCTGCTTTCCCGACCGCGGTGCACTTTCTTTGCTTCGCCTCCCGGCTGCCATGTGGAATTCGTCGCCGCCGACCCCAGGGAAATCATGCATGGCGGGATGCGGGCGATCCGGTTCAGATTTCCGGAAGTTCTTGTCGACCTCCAACGGCGTGAATACGACCGTGCAAGCGTTTCGCCGCAAATTCCGCTGCAGTGCCTTGCCGACGCGGGCGGGGTGCTCTCGTTCGGGGGCGGACTGGTCGACATCAGCGTTGGCGGGATCGGCTTTCTGGTTTACGACCCCGGTATCACGCTCGAGCCGGGAACGGTGCTCAAAGGCTGTCGGATGGGCCCTGACGGCATGCCTCCCTTGATCCTGGACCTCGAGGTGCGTTATTCGGAGCTTGTTTCCCTTGCGGACGGCACCCGCGCGAAACGCTCGGGGTGCCGGATCATCGACCCGCCGGAGACGCTGAAGCAATTCATCGAAGTAAGCGCAGAATGAACGCGACAACACGATGCGAGAGAGGCGTCGTGTCACAGAAGGAGGGAAAGCGATATGACCCTTTGTCCCGTTGCATTGGCGGTTGGATGCAGGAAATGTCCGGCGTTCTCGGTCTGTCCCTTGAAAGGAGTCATCGGTGATTTCAAGGAGCCGGAGCAAGGACCGACGAAACAGCAGGCGAATGAGACAAAACGTGACGAGAAGTGATGTCGCCCCGGGGTGCGCATGGTTGGCTACTCCTTCAGCTTCAGAAGCTTCGCCGCATTCTCCTTCATGATGAGCGGCCGCACTTCGGGCTTGATGCCGATCTTGTCGAAATCGGCGAGCCAACGCTCCGGAGCGATCACCGGATAATCGGTGCCGAACAGCACCTTGTCCTTGAGCAGCGTGTTGGCGTACTGCACGAGCAGCGGCGAGAAGTACTTGGGCGACCAGCCGGAAAGGTCGATGTAGACCTGCGGCTTGTGGGTCGCCACCGACAGCGCCTCGTCCTGCCAGGGAAAGGACGGATGCGCGAGGATGATCGGCATGTCGGGAAAGTCCGCGGCGACGTCATCGAGCACCATCGGGTTGGAATACTTGAGGCGGATGCCGCCGCCCCCGCGCGATCCCGCGCCTACGCCGGTCTGGCCGGTATGGAACAGCGCCGGCAGATTTGCCTCGGCGATTGCCTCGTAGAGCGGATAGGCCATTCGGTCGTTGGGGTAGAACTCCTGCACCGAAGGATGGAACTTGAACCCCTTCACGCCGAAGTCGCGAATCAGGCGCCGGGCTTCTCGCACACCCTCCGCTCCCCGGTGCGGATTGATGCTTGCAAACGGAATCGCGACATCGCTGTTCTGGTTCGCGAGCTGCGCGACCTCCTCGTTCGTGACGTTGCGGCTGGCCCCCTTCTCGCCGTCCACCGTGAATACCACGAAGGCCATCTTCAGCTTGCGGTACATCTGCGCCATCTCGGGCACGGTCTGATGCTGCGGCTGGTAGCGGAAATAGCGCCCCATCGCTTCCTGCGACTCGCTGGGGGCTGCTTCCGGCCGCAACGCGGACTTCCAGGCGTGGGTATGGACGTCAATGGCGACGAGCTGATCGAGATTCACGATGTTCCCCTACGAGTAAGACGGCACAATGACCCGCGCCGAAGGCGGGTTGCGATACAACTCCTCGACCAGCGCGGCGCGCGCCGTCAGGACCGCGCGCTGGTTGATCGAGCCCTTGTCGGTGATCTCTCCCGCGTCGATTGACAACGGCTCGGTGAGCAGCATGGCGCGCGCAATTCGCTGGGAACTCGACGCGGTCTCGCGGCCGAGCGAGTCGAGCAGATCCTGCGCGATCCGCCTGAGATGTTCCGGTTCGCCCATTCCGGGCCGTGGAATGATGAGCGCGCCCAGCTCGCGCCGGTCGTGGCCTGCGATCACCACGTCCTGCACGTACGGCGCGCCGGAGGCGATGATCTGCGCGCGCAGCGGGCCGACGCTCACCCAGGTGCCGGTATCGAGCTTGAAGTCCTCCGCGATGCGGCCGTCGAACACCAGTCCCTTCTGCGGGTCGGCAGGGTCGAGAAACTTCACCGCGTCGCCGCTGCGATAGAAGCCGTCCTCGTCGAAGGCATCGTGCGTCAACTCCGGCTGGCGCCAGAAGCCCGGCGTCACGTTCGGACCCCGGTAACGCGCCTCGAGCTTGTCGTCCACCGGCGCGACGCGCAACTCGGTGCCCGGCGCGGGGTGGCCGATGCCGCCCGAGCGCCCGGCCTGCCAGTTGGCGCAGATCGCGAACGGCGCGGTTTCGGTCATGCCGAGTCCCGTGATCATGACGATGCGCTCGCCGACCGTGTCCTCCGCGACGCGGTGCAGCGCGTCCCAGATCGGCTGCGCGAGGCCCGCTGCCGCGTAGAAGAGCATTTTCACGCGGCTGAAGAACCGCTCCGCAAGCACCCGGTCGGTCGCAAGCGCGCGCGCGATCTCCTCGAAACCTCGCGGTACGTTGAAGTAGACGGTGGGCGCGAGCTCGCGCAGATTGCGGATCGTTTCGCCGATCAGTTGCGGAACCGGCTTGCCTTCGTCGATGTAGAGCGTGCCGCCGTTGTAGAGCGCGAGGCCGTAGTTGTGATTGCCTCCGAAGGTGTGGTTCCACGGCAGCCAGTCGACCAGCACCGGCGGCTCTTCGGCAAGGAACGGCATGCAGTCGACGATCATCTGCAGGTTGCTCGTCAGCATGCGCTGGGTGTGAATCACCGCCTTGGACATTCCCGTCGACCCCGAAGTGAGGAGGAACTTGGTCACGGTATCGGGCCGGATCGACGCGTGCGCAGCGTCCACGCGATCCGTGTCGCGGGTCGCGGCAAGCTCCGAGAACAGCGTTGCCCGGCGCCCGGGCGGCGCCTGCGTGACCGCCAGTTCCGTACCCGGCGGCACGGCGCTCTCGATTGCGCGCGCAAACCGGGTCCCGTGCGACGCAAACACCAGGCCCGGCGTCATGAGATCCACGCAGAAGCGCAGCTTTGCGAAGTCCTGCGAGATCAGCGAATACGCGGGCGACACCGAGACGAACGGCACGCCGACGTGCAGCGCGGCGAGCGCGAGCATCGCGTGCTCCAGATCGTTTTCCGACAGGATCATCAGCGGCCGGTCGGCGGAGAGTCCCCGCTCGAGCAGCGCCTGGCCCAGCCGGCGCGCGTATTCGAGCGCCTGCGCGTACGTGATGCGCCGCCACTCGCCGCCGCCTTCGCGTTTCGCCATGAACGTGCGCCCGGGCGCTTCGCCTGCCCACTTGACCAGCCGCTCGGTGAGCCGCGCGGGATAGGCGCCGAGCGGCTGCGTCGGGCGCAGAAGAAATCTCCCCTGTGCGTCGCGCTCGACGCTGACGCCGGCGCGTCCCAGCGAAACCTGTCGGTACACCGGCATCTTCATCCGGCCAGCTTGTTCAGAAGGCGCAGCAGCTCGCCGCGCTCGCTCGAGTTGAGCACGGCCGCACGCTTGAAATCGCGCTGCAGGACCTGCCGTTTCATGCGCGCGACGAATCGGTCGCCGCGCCGCGTCAGGTGCAGTCCCCAGGCCCTGCCGTCGTTCGGTCTGCGCCTGCGCTCGACCAGTCCGCGCTCCTCGAACCAGTCGGTGAGCGTCATCGCCCCGGAACGCGCGATGCCGAGCACGTTGCCGAGCGTGGTCTGGCTGATGCCAGGATTGGCGCCGACGACTACCAGGGCAGTGAAGCGCGGCGGCGTGATCTCCATGCCTCGCGTCGCATCGTGGAAGGCAAGGAACATCGCCACCTGCGCGCGCCGCAGCGTGTACCCGATGAGGTCGTCGAGGACGTCGTAATCCAGTCCCTCGAGCCGCGGGATCGGGGCGAGGGTGCGCGGTCGGTAAGGCGAAGGCAGCTTCGGCATTGTTGACCGATGTGGTTGACCGCCAGATTGTAATGGTCTATAACAATTCCTCGCAACGCCGGCATATCGTACTGCACCGCAGCACCCAAGGAGGAGACATGAACCGCAGACAATTCAACAAGACCGTGGCCGCGGCAGGGGTCGCGACGGCGCTCGCCCCGTTCGGCATCGTCCGGGCGCAAGGCGCGAAGCTCAAGGTGGGCGTACTGCTGCCGCGCTCGGGATTTCAGGGCTTCATCGGCCAGTCCTGCCAGAAGGGCGCCGATCTCGCCCCGGGCGTGATCAAGGAGATGCTCGGAGTGGACATCGAACTCATGAACGCCGACACCGAGACCAACGTCGACACGGCGCGCACGCGCGCCGAGCGCCTCATCCAGGAAGGCGCGCACGTGCTGGTGGGGCCGTTCGACTCCGGAGCCGCCGCCGCGATCGCGCAGGTCGCCGAGCAGCGCGGCGTGCCGTTCGTGATCAACATCGCGGCTGCCCCGCAAATCACCGAGCAGGGCTACAAGTTCGTGTTCCGCAACTTCCAGACCGCTCCGGATATCGTGCGCAACGGCCTGGCACTGATCGGCGACCTGTTCCGGGCGACCAGCACGGTGGCGCGAACGGCGGTGTTCATGCACGTGAATGACACCTTCGGCCAAGCGATGGCCAAGGGCATCGGCGCGTTCATGGGCCGGCTCACGGAGCTGCCATTCAAGATCGTGGACACGATCTCCTACGACCCGGCGGCGAAGGACCTCACCGTAGAGGTCTCGAAGGCGAAGGCGTCGAATCCGGATTTCCTGCTGCTCGTATGCCGCCTCAACGACGCCATCATCCTGCGGCGCGAAATGGTGAAGCAGCGCTGGCAGCCGATGGGCATTGTCAGCCCAGGCTCCCCCGGCATGTACGAGGAGCAGTACTTCAAGGCGCTCGGCAAGCTCTCTGAGTATTCGATCTCGAATGTTCCCTGGTACAACCCGCGCGCCGAGCTGACCAAGGTCGTCGAGAAGGCGTTCCTGAAGCAGAACCCGAAAGACAAGCTGGTGTACCACGGGCTCAACGCCGGCTTCACGTTCGAGTCGATCCTGATCGCCGCCGACGCCTTCAAGCGTGCGAAGAGCACCGATCCAAAGGCGCTCGCCGACGCGATCCGGCAGACCAATATCACCAGCAAGATGATGCTCGGCGCTCCGATCAAGTTCAACGCCAAAGGCCAGGTCGAGGGCATCGGTTCGGCGTGCTTGCAGAATCTGAATCTGGTCCCGACCGTGGTGCTCCCCGCCTCCGCCGCCACGGCAAAGCCGGTGTTCCCGATGCCGGGCTACAAGAAGGCCTGAGCAGGGCCACCCCGAGGCACGAGGGCCGGCGCCGCCGGCCCTTTTTGTTATGCCAGCGATCGAACTCGTCGCCAACGTCGTTATCTCGGGGCTGCTCACCGGGCTGGTCTACGGCCTGATGGCGCTCGGCCTGTCGGTGATTTTCGGCGTGGTGCGCGTGGTCAACTTTGCGCACGGCGAGATGATGACGATCGCAATGTACGCCGCAGTAATGCTGTACGCCGCGTTCGGGCTCGATCCGTTTATCGCCGTCGTTCCGGTTGCGGCGGCGTTCTTCGCTTTCGGCTACCTGCTCCAGACCGGCTTGATCAATCCCTTCATCACCCGTCCCGAGCACTCGCAGTTCATATTGCTTGTCGCGGTGGCGATCGTCCTCGTAAACGGCCTGTTGCTCGCGTTCGGCCCGGATGCGCGCAACGTCCAGGTCGACTACCAGCTCGAGTCGTACGCGATCGGGCCGATTCTGTTCGACAAGGCGCGCGTCTTCGCCGCGGGGATGGCGGTGACCGCGAGCGCGGCGCTGTTCGCGTTCTTCCGCTTCACTCGCACGGGCAAGGCAATCCGCGCCTGCGCCGACAATTACCTCGGCGCGAAGGTCGTGGGGCTGAACGTCAAACGCTACTATGCCCTCACCTTCGGTCTGGGGTCGGCCTGCCTTGCGGTGGCCGGCTGCATGATGATCCTGCTGGTGGACGTGACGCCGAGCCTGGGGCCCGCCTACACGCTGCTTGCGTTCGTCATCGTGATCGTCGGCGGCCTGGGGTCGATGCCTGGAGCATTGCTCGGCGGCGTGCTGATCGGCGTGTCGGAGGCGCTCGCCGGGCTTTTCATCGCACCCTCGGCGAAGAGCATGTTCAGCTTCGGCCTGTTGATCCTCGTGCTCCTGTTCCGCCCGCAGGGGCTCCTGGGGAGAAAGAGTTGAACCGGCGGGCCGCGGTTTTGCTCGCACTGCTGGCGATGGCGCTGCTGCTTCTGCCTCAGTTCGCCGATGCGTACGTGCTCTCGGTGGCGACGCTCATTCTCTACCTCGCCTACACCGGGCAGGCCTGGAACGTCATGATGGGCTTCGCCGGGCAGCTTTCCCTCGGCCATTCGCTCTACGTCGGCGTCGGCGCCTACGCATCGGCTGCGCTGTTCTTTCACTACGGCATCGGCCCCTGGGCGGGAATCTGGCTCTCGATCCTGTTGTGCGTGCTGCTGGGGATCGCGATCGGCTTTCTCGCATTCCGCTTCGGCATCTCGGGCGTGTATTTCGCGTTGCTCACGATCGCCTTCGCCGAATTCACCCGCATCGGCTTCGACCACTTGCAGTGGACCGGCGGCCCGGGCGGGCTGTTCCTCAAGGTGGCGCAACGCGACCAGATCGATCTCGCCAACTTCCGCGGCCCGCCGGCGATGTACTACTACGCCATGCTCGCGCTCGCCGCGGGCGCCTTCGCGCTTTGCGCCTGGCTGCTCGAATCGCGCGCCGGCTACTACTGGCAGGCGATCCGCGAGAACGAGGAAGCGGCGCAGGCGCTCGGCATCAACACCTTCCGCTGGAAAATGCTCGCGGTGGCAGTCAGTTCGGCGATGACCGCGCTCTCGGGCGTGTTCTTCGCCTTCTACTACAACAATCTCTTTCCGGAGCAGATCTTCCACATCAGCCGGTCGATCGAGATCATCCTCGGTCCGATCATCGGCGGCATCGGCACGCTGTTCGGCCCGATCCTCGGCGCCGCGGTGCTCACGGTGCTCGCCGACGGCATCACCGAGCTGCTTGCCGCGGCCGGAGTCGAAATTCCCGGCGTCAAGCAGATCTTTTACGGCCTGGTGCTGCTCGCCGTGGTGATGTTCCTGCCGCACGGCATCTGGCCGCCGCTGGCGCGGAAGCTGGGGCTAGCGAAATGAACGTTCTGCTCGAAGTCTCGACGATCGCAAAGTCGTTCCGGGGCCTGAAGGCCGTGGCGGAAGCTTCGTTCGCCGTGGCGCAGGGCGACATCGTCGGCCTGATCGGACCCAACG
>Ga0209343_10010843_pt1 | contig 10329 bp, 7 predicted proteins | sample RifCSPlowO2_02_FD_184026 | JGI IMG/M metagenome (GOLD analysis project Ga0209343, IMG submission 184026) | Groundwater microbial communities from Rifle, Colorado - Rifle CSP2_plank lowO2_0.2 (SPAdes) (version 2) | ecosystem: Environmental > Aquatic > Deep subsurface > Groundwater | place: Rifle...
GCCGCGCGTCCCTGGAAGCCAAGGTTGTTCGTCACTGGGGCAGGCGGTGCTGGCCGCTCAATCTGGGCAGTGTTGACCACCGGAGCGGCCGGAACGTCGGTGGCGGCGGTCTTGCCGCCGAAGATCATCGTCGGCAGAACGGCGCCCAGCGCGGCGCCAACGACAATGGCCGCGATGGCGACGCCGAGTATCCACCACGGGATCCGGAATTCCTTTTTCCTTGGTAGTCCGATGGTGACCATTGGCCACCTCCTTCCTAGTATGTACTTTTGCTTTTGCCCAGATTAAAATGGGCAGATTGCGCTATTTTAATTATACCTATATTCCCCCGAAAATGTCAAGGATTTGAAAGGGAGAACGCGGATTTGATTTGAAAACAAAAGTCAAGGTGTGATCGCGTACCACTGGCCGAAGATGGAGATGTCAAAGCCGAGAATGCCGAGAAGAAAGTTAAGGAAGAGCCACGAGAACAGCAAGATGAGTACTCCCTTGAATATCGCAGACCAGATGCGCCGCACTTTTGCCATAACTTCGGGTCCTCCGAACTGGAAGAAGAAAATGGCTCCGGTGGCAACCACGAGCACGGCAATGACGAGCGGGATGAGCCGCCAAAGGGTAAAATCAATGACATTCCGCAAGAGCAAAAGCGTGTGCCGCAGTTGGCAACCCTCGGTTTCGTTCCAAGGAGTGGCAGGATTGTCAATAATCACCCCGCAGGGAATTAAGCCGTAGCGCTCGGGCGCGCCGTACCTGACCTCCACGTTTGCTTCCCTTGGAAGCTCGCCGTCTTCAGCACCGAACGTGATAATATAGACGCCGGCTTGAGAAAAGCGCAGTTCGGTATTTCTTTCTTCCGGATTGCTGAAGGTTGCGATGCCAGGTCCCAATCCGCTCCACCGCACCTCAAGATTTCCCGGAGGGGCGGGGCGCCCGTCATCGTTTGCGATTCCCTGAAGCATAATGGGGAGAAATCCGAACTTAACTTCCACCACAGCGGGCCCGGCTATGTTTACCTGAGGTGGGTCGTTGAGCACTCTTACATCAACCCTGTCTGAACCGGTGGCAGAGCCGTCGTTTGCCGTAAGTTCAAAGCGGTAATATCCGCTTCCGGTAATGGTTACAGTTGTGGTTTCTAAATCCGGCGCAGCTATTGTCACCTTTGTGGCATCTCCCGCAACAAGGCGCCACTCTACGGTGTAGGGTCCTGGAATTCCGTCGTCTGTCACGATGCCCGAAAGCGTGGCATTCACGGAACATCCGGTCGGGGGGCAGGTAAGAGGAACGCTCTGGTCCGCCCCAGCGTCCACCTGCGGCGCCTGATTAAACGTAGCCGTTACGGTTTGGTTAGAAGTGAGAGTAATCTGGCATTGGCGGGGATCAGCGAGCGGAGTGCAGTTTACAGACCAGCTTTGAAACGAATCAGCTCCTGCGGGCGCTGCCGTCAGGGTTATGGTGGTACCGTCGTTATAGAAGGCAGAACAAGCGCCTCCGCAGTTGATGCCAGCCGGAGCGCTCGTTACCGTGCCGGCCCCGCCGCCTGCCCTTGAAACGATGAGTGTGTACTGTATGGGATTACACTGAAGGGGAACGGATGTGCACCCTCTTCCTCCGCAGTCAGTAGTGATAGCTCCTGTGCAAGAATCCCTCAGGTGTCCTCCCGCGCAAACCGTTGTTGGCACGCACGGCGCCGGAGAGCAGCATACTCCTGCCGGGAGGCACGCATAGCCGGCGTCGACGCTTCCGCCCGTAGCAGCACAAACAGCCGCATTCGCAACGCAGGAATTGGGGGCTGCGCACAGAGGAGTAACGGTAATAGTAGTGGTGTCAAAAGCTTGATTACCGATGGCATTTAGACAGGTAATTCCATACGTGGATGTTGTACCAGGGCTTACGGCCTGAGCGCCAGAAGTGGGTTTTACTCCACCCCAATCTCCCCATGCCCAACAAGATACAGCGTTTGTGGTGTTCCACGAGAGCGTCGAACTTTGTCCTGCTATGATTGACGAAGGGGCTGCAGAGATAGAAACAGTTGGCAGGGGTGGCGGAGGTATAAAGCATTGGGGCAGCAGCCAAGCATCGAGTACGCAACCAAAAAGACATTCAACACAAACAGACCACCCTATGGAACTCCCGCCCATGTTTTCGCATACTCCCGCGACATCGGAGCCCTTGCAGGCGCCAGTGAATCCAGACGGGGGGAAGGGGCAGTTATTAACTGGATATGCCTGGCCGAAACAAGACCAATCGGCTTTTGCAGTGTCCGGGAGGATCGTCGCAAAAAGAAACAATAAACCCAAAAAGAATATAAAGGAAAGTCCCAGGGAGAAGGCCTTGTGATAATATCTATACTTTCTCATGGAGTGTCCACTTCATATTTCACTGGAAACGCAATTTTGGCTGAGGGATCCGTGAGAACAACAATTCGCCGAACGTTGATAGGAGATTCTTCTCTTTGGGCTTGTGGCTTGGAGAAAGGAATTGAGGGCGAGAGCTCAATTTTAATTTCCCATACCGTTGTGTTCCATTTGTTGAGCAGTACGCCGTATTTCTGTTTTGCTTCTTCGTGAGAAAGGGGTTTGATTTCAAGAACGGTGCCAGAAAAGGTCGTTGTCGCGACCGCAATGCTTTTTTCGCAGCTCTCGCGAGCTTCTCCGAAGGCAGCGCAGTTAGTGAGCGGTTCTCCTGTACCGGAAGGAGTTTGCCGGCCAAACATTGCAATCCAAAACCAGATGCTGGCAACAAGCGCGATAATCAAAACGGCGGTGACGATGCCAAGGGTGGGGAGCCGCATTTCTTTATTATAAGGTATTTGCAAGGTTTATCCAATCCTGCAAGGATAGGGTTTCGGCGCGGCGAGTGGAGTGGATATTGTTTTTGTAAAGCCATTGTTCTGTTTTTTGCCGCGAAAAACCAAACCCCACAGACAAGTTATTCATAAGCTGCTTTCTCGGCTGTTTAAACCCGGCTTTCACGATTGTGAAGAATTTGGGGAAATGTATGGGATAAGGGTGTGCAAGAGGTGTGATTTGCAGTATGGCGGCGTCAACTTTTGGCTGAGGCCAGAACGACGTTTTCTTTATATATGCGATAATTTTCGGCACTGCGTATATTTGCACGGATACGGCAAGGATGTTCATATCCGGAGGTTTTGCGCAGATTCGTTGGGCAACCTCTTTCTGCACAATAAGCGTCAAAGATTCTGGCCTGCCTGCGCAGGCAGGTTTGTGTTCCCCCTCCAAAAATTTCCGTATGACAGGAGCTGTAATATAGTAGGGCAAGTTTGCCACTACTTTGTAGTTTTCCGCCCGAGGCGGACCTCCGCCCAAGGCGGATGCGCCTCTGGAGCAATCCTTGGGCTGGGTATCGAGTTTTAAGACATCTGTGCATACAATTTCTATGTTTTGGAGCCCCGCGAGGGTTTCTTTGAGTATTTCAACCATTTTTCGGTCTTTTTCCACGGCGATTACTTTTTTGGCGCGGGGAGCAAGTTCTTGAGTGAGGGTGCCAATGCCCGGGCCGATTTCCAACACAGTGTCGTTGGGGTCTATGTTGGCTGTGTCAGCCAGCTTTTTCACGACATTGCCGTCAATTAAAAAATTCTGCCCAAGGCCGCGGCTGGGTTTGATGCTTTGTTTGGCAAGGATTTCTTTGACAACACGGGGAGAAGCCAAGCGCATACTCACAATGTACCAGTTTTGCCTTGTGGATAAAAGTATTGACCCAAAAAGGGGGTAGAGGTATCATAGACAAATTAGGCCTATGAGGAAAAACGAGGAATCGTCGAGTAATCGTAGAGCGCGAATCCCCCTTTTCTACGTAGCTCTGGGAGCTATTTTTTTGTTGGCTGGAGTCGCCTTAGGCTTAAACGCAATAACCAGCCCTTCCAGCTCGCAGGTGGATATGCTGCTTTTGGGGCAGGTCTCCTCTACAGGAGGATTGTCTCAAGGAGGAGGCGGACTGTTTTCTTACCAGGCCAGGTCGGGCGCGGTCTCGGCGTTTGAACCCCCCGAGCTTATCTTGCTTGGCAAAACAAGCGTGAAGGCGATTACTCCGCCTCAGACCATCAGCGCGAAGGTTCTCGGATCTCTTATCGGAGATTTCGCCGACCTGAAGAACAGGCGGGAAATCATTCAGTATGTGGTGGAAGAAGGAGATACGATTGACTCTTTGGCGGAACGCTTTGGCGTTTCAGCAAACACAATTCTCTGGGCGAACGATTTGGCCGCATCCTCCCAGCTTCCTGTGGGAAAGCAGATCGTCATTTTGCCCGTTTCAGGGGCTCTGCACCTGGTGCGGCCGGGCGATACTCCAAGCGAGATCGCTCTTTGGTATAAAGCGGACATAGAAGAGATTTTGTACTTTAACGATATTACAGACGCAGATCAGATTTTCGTGGGAGACCTGTTGATTATCCCCGACGGAACCAAACCCGCCCAGCTTCCCGCCGGCCGGCTCGTAACATTGCCCGGCACTGCATTTATCAAGCCGGTGCCGAACTCTTACCGCATTACGCAGGGCTTGCATCCGTTTAACGCGATTGACCTTGGGAACGGGACCTGCGGAGGCCCGGTATATGCGGCGGCAGGGGGAATTGTGCAACGGGTGGGATATGACAGTGCCGCCGGAAACTACGTGCGCATCCTCCATCCAAACAGCGTGGTTACATTTTACGGCCATCTTTCGGGTCAAGCTGTAACTCCCGGAGAATCGGTGGGAGTGGGGCAGACCGTTGGATACGTTGGGTATTCAGGATACACCATTCCCGCAGGCCCCGCTGGCTGCCATCTCCATTTTGAGGTTCGGGGGGCGAAGAATCCCTTCGCCGGCTAAGTTTATTTATTGCAATTTCCGCAGAGGCGGGCTTCCGGAGAGGCCTGAAGGCGCTCTGGAGCAATGGGATTTCCGCATTGTTCGCAGAGTCCGTATGTGTCCTTTGCGATTTTCTCTAACGCGGCGTTTACGTCTTTTAACTGCGTTTCCAAATTGAATTCCAGATGAAGTTTTGTGGAATATTCTTCCACTTCGTCTGCGGCCTCTTCAAGGTTGCTTCCGGGCACGCGGGGATATTTGGTGTCCCAGTCGTCTTTAAGGTTTGGATCCTTTGTTGCAAAGGAACTGAGCTGCGCTTCAAGCCGACTCTTTTTCTCTTGGAGTTTATTTTGTAGTTCTTGGAGAAGTTTTGGCTCCATGCATTTAGAAATTAAATTATTTTTGTGAAAGGTGTTCAGGCGACGCCGGAAACTCCCCGACAAAGAAAAACTCCTTTTTGAGCTGCAAAATTCTTGCCGCCGACTCCTCCACGTTTTTTCTCAAAGAAGAATCCTGAGAGGCAAGTTGAGTCAAGGCCTCATGCGCTTTCGTTGCGTACTCTTCGCTTGAGAACATAAGCATATTCGCTCCGGCCATCAGGGGAGACGCGGCGAGCGTCTGTAAGTCGTAATTGTTGAGGAGCGAGGGTTGCGTTAAGTCGTCAGTGAGAATAATCCCCTGGAAGTTGAGATCGGTTCTGACGAGCGATATTCCTTTGGGAGAAAAGGAGAAAGGGCGGGTAGGATCCAAGCTCGCATAGATGACGTTGGAGAGCAGGAGGAATTCCGGCTCAGCAGACAGAGTGAAGACAAACGGGGAAATATCGGGAAAGTCCTGCACGGCAGCAAGCGTGCGCTCAGGATTGAATGCAATGCCTCCGTATCCCGGGAAATGTTTTGCCGTGGAGAGGATGCCGTATTCTTTTTGGCCTTGGAGAAAGGCCTTTGCAAGCTGGGCTGTCTGGAGTGATCCTGCTTGGAACGTACGCCCAAAAAGAAAATCTTGGGGTTCCGTGCTGTCTAATACGGGCGAAAGGTTCAGGTTCACTCCGAGAGACCTCAATTCTTCCGCGCGCAGACGGCCTACTTGGTAGGCGTGTTCCGCGTCTTGAATCGTTGCCTGGGCAGTTTTTTCTTTGCCAAAGTCAATGCGGGAAATGGCCCCGCCCTCCTGGTCAACCGCGATGAACAAAGGAAGAGAGGAATACTCAAGGGAGAGGTGTTGGAGGTCTGCGGTCAGCTGACGCAATTGCTCTGGATCCTGAATGTTTCTTGACAAAAGGAGAACGCCCCCTGGCTGGAGACGTTTTATGGTATCTTTGAGTTCTTGAGTGAGGGTTGCGTCTGGGAATCCTATCATTAAGACCTGCCCCAACGCTTGCTGAAGGGAGAGAGGAGGAGGGGGCTTGAAGGTGTTTGCATCGCTGCTCTCCAGAGCAGAAAGGAGAGCCTCGATGGCATCCGCTGTCGCCTCAAACGAAGAAGCAAAGATAACGTAATTGTCTACAAGAGCGTACACGATGCCGTAGTCGGAGAGGGAGAAGGTCTGAAAACGGATCTCTACTCCGTGGCGATCTCTTGAGCGCCATGCGGTCGTGTACGCCGATCCTTTTTGATCCCAAAACGACATCACAGGCGTCAAATCTTGTTCCACCTGGCTTTCCCACTGCTCAAGCGCCGCACGGGCTTCTTGGGGCGAGGGGGTTTTCATAATCATGCCAAAGCGGTTCCCTCGCTCGTAGGAATAAAGGAAAAAGAAGGTATCTTGAGAAAAGTGAGGGGCGAGGTTTTCTGGCGGCGTGACGCCAAATAGATTGAAGAACGCAGAGGCGCTTTCAATAAATTCGTTGCTTTCCTTTTGGCGGAAAAGAATTTTGGTGAATGCGGGTCGTTGTTCTGCCTGCAGGAATTGCTCAAGAAGAGTAGCGAGATCTCCGCTTTCGTCAAACTGGAGAGTCGCTGTGTGCGCGGGGCGCAGTGCGTCTTCTATCGTTATCGCAGAGGGCGGTCCGCCGGCCGGCGGAGGAGATTCGGGTTCCTCTGGCGGCGGAGGGGGGAGGGGCTCAGGCGGTGCAGGGGGGGTTGGAATTTCCCTTTGGGAAAAGAATTGGGAGATGAAAGGAATTTCGGATAACTGGAAGGGAGCCGCCTGGTCGCGGAAAAAGAAAACCCATGCGGCAAACAGCACGAGGTTTAGGGCGATAAACCCAAAGAAGATGAGGATGAGCAGGCGCACAAAGAATTTTTTCCCGGGAGAGGGAGGGGTGGGGAGATTGCGCACTCTTTGCTCTTCGCCCGGAGGCAGAATAGAATTGCGGATGTGCTCGAGCTCCTGTTTTCTTTGCGTTTCCTCCTGTCGTTTTGTGGCAATCGCCGAAGCGCGGATTTTTTCTATCGCCTCGTGTTCTCTTTGCGCTTCTTGCTGCGTCTTGAGCGAGACAATGCGCTCTCGCTCTTTTTTTGCCTCCCCTTCCCTGACTTGCGCCATATCTTTTTGCATGCCGCGCACTTCTCCGCGATTGAGAAACGTGCGTTTTTGCTCGGGTCCAAACGGCTGCGCCTCCTTGCGAATTTGCGGAGGCGGTCCGCCAGCTGGCGGAGGAGGGACGGGTTGAGGAATATTCTGACTTGGCGGCTCAGGTCGCTGCAAAGATGATTCGTCCGCTTTCGTCGTGGGTTCAGAGGGAATATTCGGAGGAGGAGGTTGTTTGCGAGGCTCGTCCATTTCCCTATTTTCTCATTTCTCAAAAATATTTACCAGCCCGTCAATGCCGTTCATCTGTGGAAAACTCAAGCGGAGTACAGCCCAGTGCAGAACTTGTTCGCGTACGGGGTCTCTTACCCTTGCTGGTGTTCGCGTGTTTCCTTCATCGATAAGTTGACTCGTCCGAGCTCGTCAATTTCAATAACTTTTACCGAAACGGTTTGCCCGAGTTTCACCACGTCTTGCACCTTGTTCACGCGATGGGGGGCAAGCTGGGAAATGTGCACGAGACCTTCCTGGCCTCCCGGTATCTCCACAAATGCGCCAAACTCCAGAATGCGCTTCACTTTTCCCACAAAGATGTCCCCCACCTGCACTTCGTGCGTGAGGTTTTGCACGAACTCCACCGCTTTGGCGAGTTGTTCTTTGTCTTGGCTGGTTATGAATACCTGCCCAGTTTCTTCAATATCAATTTCCACGCCGTATTCCTCTGAAATGCGATTGATGGTTTTGCCTCCGGAGCCAATAAGCAGGCCGATTTTTTCTGGGTTGATATTAAAGGTGGCGATTTTGGGCGCCCAGGGAGAAAGTTCGGCGCGGGGCTCCGGCAACACTTTTGCGATCACTTCGTCAATAATGCGCCAGCGCGCCTTCCTTGCCGCCGCCAGCGTTTCTTTAAACATTTGCTTGGTAATCCCCGTTACCTTTACATCAAGCTGAATGGCGCAGATTCCCTGCTTGGTGCCTGCAACCTTAAAGTCCATATCGCCGTGCTTGTCTTCTGGCCCTTGAATGTCGGTTAAGAGTTTGTATGCGTCCCCTTCGCCCTTCATAAGCCCCATGGAAATGCCGGCAACCGGCCGCTTAATGGGAACGCCCGCATCCAGCAGCGCCAAGGTAGATGAGCATACTGCGGCCATGGATGTGGAGCCGTTTGAAGAAACCACTTCGGTTACGATGCGTATGGTGTAAGGAAATTCTTCCGGGGCCGGGATGACGGGGAAGAGCGATTTTTCCGCCAGTATTCCGTGTCCGATTTCCCTGCGTCCGGGGCCGCGCATGGGTTTTACCTCTCCGGGCGCGTACGGAGGAAAGTTATAGTGATGCATAAAGCGCTTTTTCCCGATAAACTCCATGCCCTCCAAAAGTCGTTGGTCGCCGGGTGCCCCCAGCGTCAAAATGGAAAGGGTGCGGGTTTGGCCGCGCTCAAACAGGCCAGATCCATGCGTTCTGGGGAGAAAGCCGGCATTGGCTGCGAGGGGTCGAATCTCGTCGGGCTTCCGGTCGTCTACGCGCTGATCTCGCTCCAAAATCCCTTTGTGCACAATGCGGTCAATTTCTTCTTCAAAGAAAAGTTCCGCATATTTTTGAATTTGTGCGCCTGCCTGCGCAGGCAGGTCGCTGTATTTTTCTGTCACGAGGGCGGTGTATTCTTTTTTCACCTCGTCCAAAGACGCCATCCGCTTCTGTTTCTCTCCCTGAAACAGGGCTTGTTCAAGTTTGGGATCCAGCCACGCCCGGAATTCTTTTTCAAAATCCTCAAACGAAGAATCTCTCTCTTTATGAAGTATCTTTTGCACGCCGCCGCGGGCGATAATTTGTTTCTGGAATTCCAAGAGCTGAATAAGAAAGGGCTCGGCAAAAGCAAGGGCCTGTTCATACGTTTCTTCCGGAATTTCGTCGCCTTCGGCTTCTATCATGTTGAACACCAGCTCGCCGTCTTGCTCGCCTCGCGGCGAAGCGAGCTGCTGGCCCGCCAGCACGAAATCCAGATCGCTTTCTGCGCGCTCTTGGTACGCGGGGTTGAGCACAAAATTCCCCTGCACTCTTCCTATCCTGACCGCCGCGATTGGCCCCTTCCACGGAATGTTGGACAGCGAAAGCGCTAAGGACGCGCCGAGCAATCCGGAAAGGTCGGGGTCGTTTTGCGCGTCCCACGAGAGGCACGTGCAGATAACCTGCACTTCGCGGAGGAAATTTTTGGGGAAGAGGGGTCTGATGGCGCGGTCTATGAGCCGCGCGGTGATAATGGCTTCGTCCGAAGGCCTTCCCTCCCTGCGCATAAATCGCGATCCCAAAATTTTTCCCGCGGCGTAAAACCGCTCCTCATAATCCACGGTAAGCGGAAAAAACCCCTGATTGGGGAGTTCGTTTCCCATGACCGCGGTAACAAGCGTAACCGTCTCCCCCGATTTTACGAGGACGTTTCCGTTTGCTTGTTCGGCCCAGTTGGGAAGCTCTATATGGAAGCTTTTTTCGCCAAGCTGGCAGGTAAAATTCGTCATCTCGAAATCTTGAGAGGCCATCTGGATTTTTTGAGAAGGTATTTCCCGCCTTCCTCATCAAGGTCAATAAACTCGTCTGCCACTTCCCGCAAACGCGAGGAGGTGGATTTTCCGAACGCCATTATCTCCACTCGCTTCCCCTGATTTTTCAGGTAGTCCACGAGCGGCACATAATCCCCGTCTCCCGACACGAGTACGATTGCGTCAACGGAGCCAGAGGTCTTTATGGCGTCCACCGCAATGCCTACGTCCCAATCTGCCTTTTTTAATCCGCCGTAATATTCCTGCAGGTCTTTTACCCGCGTTTCAATTCCGAGATTGGCGAGCGCGTCAAAAAACGGCCTTTCTTCGCCCGTTTTCGTGCGCACCACGTAAGCGAACGCGCGAATAAGTTTTCGGTTGGCAACCGCTGTTTTCACGATCTCCCGAAAATTCACGCGGGAACCGTGAAGATTCTTTGCGGAATAATACAGATTTTGAACGTCAATGAGTACGGTAACCCTTTGATCTTTGTGCTTCGGACTCATACAGA
>Ga0209343_10010845_pt1 | contig 10326 bp, 9 predicted proteins | sample RifCSPlowO2_02_FD_184026 | JGI IMG/M metagenome (GOLD analysis project Ga0209343, IMG submission 184026) | Groundwater microbial communities from Rifle, Colorado - Rifle CSP2_plank lowO2_0.2 (SPAdes) (version 2) | ecosystem: Environmental > Aquatic > Deep subsurface > Groundwater | place: Rifle...
TAAGCTTAAAAAAGGTGGAGAGCCTATTTATTATGTGCCGGCTATTTCAGTAAAGCACTTGGTAGCCGATTACAAACTTAATTTTTGGTGGTTGTTAAAAAGTGATTATTTTCGCGGTTTCAGTTATTCGTTGTTGAATGCAAATAAATTGGATTTATTCAGAGGTTTGTATTATCTTATAATAAGTTCATTTATGTTTCCTCTATGCTTATTTAGCAGCAAAAAAGATCCTTTTAAAAGAAAACTGTACTATGGTTTATCTAAGATTTTTTTTTCATTAGGACGAATTACAGGTTCGTTTGGTCATAAAATCACAATACACTAATGTTATGAGTATTATTGATAAAATTTTATCGAGAAATGAATTTACGACCGATCCGCCGATTCTCATAGATATTGGAGCCTCTGAATCCTTACCCAAAGAATGGGCCATCATAGCTAAATATTCTATATGTATTGCTTTTGACGCGGACAAAAGGGAGATGGGTTATATTGTCAACGAAAAATCCAGATTCAGAAAATTATACACATTTAACTGTATAGTTTCCGACAAAAGAAGACGAAAGACCAATTTTTATTTAACAAGCTCACCATACTGCTCAAGTTTACTAGAGCCCGATAGTAAAAGTTTAAGAAATTGGGACTTTTATAATTTATTTCATGTCAAAAAGAAGATTAAGTTAAATTCAATAACTTTACCAACAGTATTAAAAGAATTAAAAATTAAAAATATTGATTGGTTTAAAACCGATTCACAGGGTACGGACTTAAGATTATTTAAAAGTCTTGGTGACTTTATTATCAATAAAGTCTTGGTTGCCGATTTTGAACCTGGAATAACAGATGTTTATAAAAGCGAAGATAAATTATATAACCTGCTTGCATACATGGATAATTCCCCCTTTTTTGTTTGCGGAATGAAAACTGGAGGCTCCATAAGAATAAATGAAGCGATCATCTCAAGTAGATTTAATGACCTTGAAAGGAAAATTCTAAATTTAGTTTCGAAAAAGTCTCCTTGTTGGGTTGGTATTTCTTATTTAAACACATTTGAGAACATAAAAATATTTGGCAAAAGGGATTTTCTTTTGGAATGGGTTTTTTCTTTGATAAAAAACCAATTGTGTTTTGCCCTAGAACTTGCAATCAGAGGGAAAGAAAAGTTTAATGACCCAATTTTCCCTGAATTAGAGCAATATTCCTTAAAAAAAATAAAAAATAGAATTAATTTTTTTCCTCTATATTTTTTTAAACAAATATGCCCCTTGCACCGATAGCTATTTTTGCTTATAACCGCCCCTGGCACTTAAGGCAAACAATAGAAAGCTTAAAAAAAAATAAGCTGGCAAAAGCAAGCGAGTTATTTATTTTTTCTGACGGCCCAAAAAATGAAAAGGATCGACTAAAAGTAGATAAAGTAAGGGAGTATATCAAAAGAATAATCGGGTTTAAAAAAATTACCGTTATAGCAACGGAGAAAAATCGTGGATTGGCAAAATCTATTATTAAAGGAGTTACAAAAATTGTTAATAGGTACGGGAGAATAATAGTATTAGAAGATGATTTAATTCTTTCTCCAAATTTTCTTACATACATGAAAAATGCGCTTGAGTTATATAAAAATGAAGGAAAAGTAATGCATATTAGCGGTTATATGTATCCAATACAATCTTATGGTTTACCGGACACATTTTTCTTTAATCAGGCATCTTGCTGGGGTTGGGGCACTTGGAAAAGAGCATGGAAATATCTAGATCAAGACTCGAGAAATCTTCTCAGCAAAATATACGAAACAAAAAAGGAGAATATCTTTAATTATTACGGATATTATAATTATATTGATCAATTAAAAAAAAATATTGATGGAAAGTTAGATACTTGGGCCGTTAAATGGTATGCAACTATTTTCCTTAGTAACGGATTCTGCCTTCACCCAAAAGTATCTTTAGTTAACAATATTGGATTGGATGGAAGTGGGATTAACAGTCCTATTTCAAATAGTTATACTATACCTAACTTAGCAACAAAAATTGTTGTAAAAAAAATAAATATCAAAGAATTACCAGCAGTTAAAAACAGAATGATCAGTTTCTATAAGAAAAATTTTAGTCTTCTAAGCAAAATTAATCAAAAAATACAAGGTCTAAGTAGATTCTTCAAGTAAAATAATTATCATGTTTGGAACCTATATTATAAAAAAATTAAATATATATTACTTCTATGAATTATTACGATTAAATTTATTCCCCCGTTATACATTAACGTCAACAAAGTTAATGGGCAAAAAACTGTTTATACCGGATTCTGCGTCGTTTTTGTCAATGTATAAAGAAATTATCGAAAAAGAAATTTACAAATTTTACACAACTTCTAAAAATCCTTATATCATAGATTGCGGAGCAAATATCGGCTTAAGTATTATTTATTTTAAAAAAATTTTCCCTAACGCACGAATTGTTGCATTTGAGCCCGACAAAAAAATATTCAATCTTTTAAAAAAAAATATTCAATCTTTTAATCTCAAGAATATTAAACTAATTCAAAAAGGAGTTTGGAGTAAAAAATCCACTATGAATTTTTATTCAGAAGGGGCAGATGCAGGAAGAATAGTTACCAATACACATATAAATAATACAAATAAAATTTATACAATTAAACTTAATGATTTTCTAAACAAAATAGTTGATTTTTTAAAGATTGACATTGAAGGGGCTGAGGTTGATGTATTGGAAAACAGTAAGGATAAATTATCTAATGTTAAAAACTTATTCGTAGAATATCATTCTTTTACCAATCAAAAACAAAGACTCGATAAGATTATTAAAATCCTTCTTAATCAAAATTTTAGATTATATATCAGCGCGCCTGGATTTGCATCAAGGCAGCCGTTCATATCAAGAAACATATATAAAGGCATGGATATGCAATTAAGCATCTATGCTTATAGAGCATAATTAGATATATAAAATTTATGCCCATGGGAAAAAATAGAAAATTAAACATCTTGCAAATTTCAACTTATGATAATAAAGGAGGCGCTGCAAAAGTCGCCTGGATGCTCAAACAAGAATTAGAAAAACATGGTCATACGACATCCATGTTTGTTAAACATAAACTTTCTACTGCGTCTAATGTTTATCAAATTCCGAATAACTTTCTCCAACGTCTTCTCTCGGTTGCATTCGCATCTGACCTGGATTTTTTCCAAAGTAACCACATATTACAAACAGAGCAATACCGTAAGGCCGATATTATTCATTGTCACAATTTACATGGTTACTATTTTAATCTCACTACATTACAAAAAATGGCTCAGGAAAAAACGGTAATCTGGACCTTGCATGATGAGTGGGCAATTACACCACATTGTGCCTATTCGCTTAACGGTTCTTTGAAGAGTGGCTTTTACCAATGTTCCAGTAGAAAGCTATATCCGGAGATTCTGTGGCCTAATGAGAAATATCTACAATGGAGAAAGAAAAAGGTCTACAAAAGTGCACGTCTAGAGATCGTTGTACCGTGTCATTGGTTGGAGCAGAAAGTAAAAGCAAGTATATTGAAAAATCAACGTATTTCTTTAATCTACTATGGTGTTGATGCCGCAATTTTTAAAAAATACCCCAAAAAAGAGGCAAGACAAAAATTATCGTTACCGGTAGATAAAAAAATTATTACCTTTCTAGTTCAGGGTGGGAAAAACAATCCATGGAAAGGCTGGGAGTATGCACAAGAGATAATGTCCAATTATTACAGAAATAAAGATATTCTTCTGTTATGTATTGGGGGAAATCTAAGCGATCAAGGGTTAAGTAACGAGAATATAAAATATATACCTTTTATTTTCGATAAATCCCTACTTGCTCAGTACTATTCATCGTCGGATGTTTTTCTACTAACATCTTTAGCAGATAATTTTCCGAATACTGTGTTGGAAGCAATGGCTTGTGGAACACCTGTAGTATCTTTTGACGTAGGCGGAGTAAAAGAAGCAGTAGTTCACAATAAAAACGGATATATTGCTAAATACAAGGATTGTAATGACCTGACTAGCGGAGTTGATTACATTTTAAGTTTGAGTAGCAAAAAACTAAAAAGCATATCTCAGAATTCTATTAAACGAATAAAAAATAATTTTACTTTAACAACGATGACTAAAAACTATATCGATTTATACCAATCATTGATAAAAATATGAAAGTTACCATCATCACCGTTTGCAAAAATGCCCAAGATACTATCGAGGAAACAATTAAAAGCGTAGCCTCACAAGATTATAAAGATATTGAATATTTGATAATTGACGGTAAATCAACGGATGAGACTCTTAAGATTATCAATAAATATAAGAATAAAATTGACAATATTATTTCGGAACCGGACAAAGGAATTTATTATGCTATGAATAAAGGCATTAAAAGGTCAACCGGAGACCTTGTTTATTTTTTGAATTCAGGCGACCTATTTTTCGATAAAAATACTGTTTCAAATGTCGTCAAATTATTTTCGAAAAACAATTCGGATATTATTTATGGTGATATTGCTTTGTATGAATTCGGTAATCCAAAAAAGCTTATATTGAGACATCAAAATCATGTCAGCGATTTTTTTTTAGCTCACGATACGATATACCACCAATCAATATTTACCAAAAGGGGCATTTTTGAAAAATATGGTAAATTCTGTACAAAATACAAACTTTCGGCAGACTATGAATGGGTTTTAAGGTCAATTGTTAAAAATAAAATTCCTGCCTATCACGCTAACCTGGTTATAGCGAAATATTTAAGGGGAGGCTTAAGTTTTAATGAGCAAGAAAGCTTTAAAGAACGTTTAAAAATATTGCCCTTGTATTTCAGTTTTTTCCAGATTTTATTAAACGGTTTATTGCTGTGGTTTATATATCGTCTGGTTAAAAAAATTAAGAGGGATTGTTTCTCGAAAGGTTAAAAATTTCATTTACTACCCCGATAAATTAATTCATAAAGATATAATTTTTCTTTATGTTTTTCACTTTCATTTTTCGGTTGACTACAATATTTTAAAACACTTGAGATAGATAATTTCCCCACATCATAAGGATTGATTAATCCCTTCTCCATTCCTAGAAAATTTAGTTGGCATGATGGAACAAGTTGCGTGTACTGTACATCTACAGAGTCTTTTTTTTCAATTTTAAAGTACGGGTAATCCTTTCTTTCTTTTGTAGACAATAAAACAATTTTATCGTAGGGAGCATTGTTAAAAAGCTTTTTTTCGGGCAGAAAGTGTGGCGGTGTTAGAGTTGACATAAATGCGCTTCTTACCTCTTTTTGAATGATTAGAAATGATGCAGGATAATAATATCCCAACGTCCAGTTTTCTATGATAACGAAGTCCTTTTTGGAAATATCTTTAGTTATTTCCTCCATTTTATCTACTAACCCCCAGTTGTTTTTTAGAAAGAGGATCGGACCTGAAAGTATGATATTAATTACGAATAAACCGCCCGATAAAATAACTAACGCCCTTTTAATTCTAAGATGATTTAAAAAAAGCAGAAAACATATATAGCCAAAAGGCAATAACGCATACATATATCGGCGGTAAAACCAGGGTTGGTCAATGGTTACGTTGGGGGCAATAATTTTATAGGATTCAGGTAAAATGATGAGCAATATAATAAAAAAATATAATTTTACTTTATTATGCTTTTTTAAACGGATAAGAAAATAACAGGCAGCTATGACTATAGAAAAAATCATTAAAAGAAAATTATACTTGGTCAGCATTTCGTTATAAAAAATTAAGAAATTATTTGAGAGGGTTTCATGTGTGTATTTCCTCTCCAAAACGGGCGATTTAATATTGCCTTGGGAGGGTTTCTTTGGAAGAAATGTGGCAATGTTTGATTTTATACTCATGCCTACTCCTGGAACGAGTCGTTCTATCAAATGGCCGAACGTTGCTTTAGCAATAAATAGAGTGGAAACAACAAGAAAGAGGTAAATGAACATTATGAAAAATATCTTTTTAATATTTAAAGTTTTAATCCTCGAAAGTATAAATGGGAGCATTAGAAGAATAACAAATTGAATTAAAAACCCTTCCAGTCTTGTTAAAGCGAATAACCAAGTATTTAAAAATAAACCGATTAGGTAAATGCCCCTTTTTGTTTTAAGAAATGTGAATAAGAATAATATTGAAGACCAAAGTAGAAAAAATGCTAAGTTTTCCGACATTGTTTCGCGGGAGAACCACAAAAAAGGCATGCTTGAAGAAAAAAGAGCAGTCGAAATTAGGCCAATCCTATTTCCTCCAAGAAAAGATGCGACTAGAAAAAAAGAAGAAAGACCGAAAACTATTAAAATCACATTACCGCGAAGTAAACCTTGGACACCAAAAAAGACCTTTTGTGTTGCCAAGTATATAATGTAAGCGGGTGGTGTTATTCTGACATTTTCAACAAAATCATTTGGTAGATTATTTAAGTAAGAGGGGATTTTCAAAGAAGCGGTTTGAACTAAATGAGTTGCATAATTTGCGTACATAGCCTCATCTCTCCCCCCAAAAGTATCATGAGGATAGAATATTAGAATGATTGAAATTAAAAAAATTAAAAGTAAGGCTGGCGAAGTGACACAAGGAAGTAATTTGATATCCTTTTTAACAGAGGTGAAGAAAAAAGCTGCCAGAACAAAAGAGGGAATAAGAGCTAAATAAACGAAAGATATCTTGAACTGATTAGTCAAGGTTAAAACAACCGCTTCTGCCAATAGAACCGAAACAAATACGATTGATGACGCTAACAAAATCGTAATCCATTTTTCTAAAAAATATTTCATAAAATTAACTATTTTTTGGTAAATCCATTTGGTTTTTTATTACAAGATATGAGGTACTAATGCTTTTGACATTTTTTATATCAATTATTTCTACTTCATTACCAAAATTTGACTTTATTTCCGATATTGACAAACATAGCATTGAAAATCCATAAAGATGTAATTTAGTATAAAGAAAGTCATAGCTAAAACCTAAATTTTTCAATAGACTATAGAGTCTCCTTCTGGGGTGTAGTTTGTCGAGAAACGGCAGGCTAGACGGAAATTGAAATAATGCTACTCCTGAGGGTTTTAATATCCGAATAAAATCAGAGATTTGCCTTAAAGCGGTTTCCTTATTAGGGAAATGCTGAAGAACGTTATTTGAATAAATAAAATCAAAATGATTACTTGGGAACATCGATGTGAAATCCTTCTTATTTACCATAAATGTACAATTATAATTTGCATTTAACTTCTTGGCTATTTTAATCATCGTTTCAGAAATATCTAGACCATAAACGTTGGGGAAATACTTTGCTAATGCTCTAGTTAATCTACCCACTCCGCAGCCAAAATCCAGGACCCTATTAATTCTTTTTAAGAATACCCCCTTTTCTTTAAGATAAATTATAACTGCTGCTATTTCCTTTTCGCCCGTATCAAAAAATTCATTTACGTCCCACTTTCCAAATCTCTTGTTTTTTTCACTCAAAATTGCCCATAATGAGTCAAGCTTGGCCAGAGTTTCCCATTCATTTTTTGTATTCTTTAAAGACCCATTCATTGTAATTCCTTAACTAGTTTACTGACAGATCGATCCCAGCTAAAATTGTCTACTTTTTTTAAAGCATTTTCCGCCATCTTTTTGTATAAATCTTTATTTTTATATAAATAAATTATTTTGTTTACAAAGCCTTGGTAGTCAAAAGGCTTGACAAGATGGCCGCATGTTTCATTTACTATGATGTCTCTGAAACCTAAATTATCATAGGCAATGACGGGCATGCCCTTCCCCATCGCTTCTAATAAAACCAATCCAAAACCCTCTAGCAAACTAGTCGTGACAAATAGACTACATTTCTCATAAAGTTTGTTAAGCTCGACGTCAGACGTATAATTATAAAAGAGCACTCTATCATTTAATTTATATTCGGTAATCTTCGATTTGATTTTGTGTAGATAGCCCCTGTCACTTGTACCCATGATATGTAATTTAAACTGCGGATCGATATCTGTTAATAGTTTTAAGATGTTAATTAAATCGAGGACGTTTTTTCTATAAGATATTTTTCCAACATATAGCAGGTCTTTTGTGAGTATTTTGGGTTCGACTCTTTTCCTAAAAATATTAGTATCCAAACCGTTGTTTATTACAATTATTTTGTTTTTGTTTAGATTATATTGATAAACCGTTTCGTCCTTAAGTGATTGGCTAACCGAAAAAATCTTTTTGGCTTTTTTACATAGATACATCTCCCATTGGTAGATAAAAAAATAAAGTAACTTTCTTAGTAATCTATCTTTTATGTTCTCTCCAGGATAGTTGGTAAAGAAAGCTCTCTTTCCGTTACTATGTACAAAAAGATAGAATTCTTTTGGCAAGATAGGTAATAAAAAATAGCTAAATAAGGAAAAAAAAACGAAAGGATCCTTATTCAATCGATCTCTGAATTTAAAAAACACTCTTAAGGTAAACTCCAAATTAGCTAAGTATTTATTTTCAAAGAATATACAAGGAATTAAGGTTATTCGCTTATTTAATTTTACATTGTTATTTTTAGGAACCGCGATTATAGCCTCAAAGCCTTTATGTGTTAATAGTCTGTCAATTATTGCTTTTGCATGACGTGCTAAACCAGCCTGTGAGATCGGGAAATATTCAAACGAGACTAATAAAATAATTTTGTCTTGCATGATCAATTAAATATTATTTAGTCCGACAGTTTATTAATTTTCACGATATAAAATCCAGTACTTCCCTCATGTTTTCTATAATCGTAATAACTTATTATACTAATCATCTTCTTTGTAATTATCGGGATGAAATACCAAAGAATCCTTACAAAAATATAAAATGTCCGAAAATATGGTGCGTTATTTGGAATAATTTCATATCTGATATTCTCGCGTTCCGATAGAAACATAATGAGTTCGTTTTCGGAATAGCCATTGCATTTAGAATGCCCCCATTTACGGCTGATATAATTAGTCAGAAAACCGGGGAATAATTTTATTGCTTTAGAGGGAATTGATAATATTATCTCACCATTTTTCTTACATACACGAATTAATTCATTGAAAAATTGCTCCTCTTTTCCGATTTCTATATGTTCAAGTACATCAAATGCAAAAACCTGATCAAATGTACCGTCTTTAAAGGGAATATCTAAAGCCGTGTGCTGGACGTAATGTATTCCACTATATTTTTTAACAATATCAATGTCTAAAGCATACTTTTGTTTTGCTACCTGGGTAGATAGCCAATAGCCATCGTAGCTGCCAACATCGAGAACATTGCCGCCGCGTGCCATGATATTGAAAGATTTAAATATTTGTGCCCTATAATAACTTCCAGGTCTCATATATGCTTCATTAGCTTATAATATTTTTGACTTATACTATCCCAAGAAAATTTTACTTGGACAGATTTATGGATACGTTTTTTGTTAATACTCCCCATATTTCCCAGGTAACGATTCACTGTCATTGCGAGATCAGAACTATCTCTTTGTTTGACGAAGACACCATTAACGTTTTTGACGATGAGGTCTTTGTTTCCCGGTAAATCTGTCGTGATCACAAAAAGTCCCGAAGCAGTTGCTTCCATATAGGTTACCGGAAGACCTTCCTGATCCCCATTGTCTGTAATTATGGAAGGAGTGATGAATACATCCGCCGTTGCATAATACGGAGGAAGCTTATTATTGGGTATTGCGCCTAAAAAGAAAATGTGGCTTAGAATTCTCAATTTGTTTGCCAAAGTTTTTAATTTTTCTCTATCCTCTCCGTCTCCAATAATCATGAGTTTTGCAGTCGGGTATTTTGCTACTATTTCTGGCATGGCAAGGAGAATATATTTGACCCCCTTTTTTTCTACTAAGGAGCCGACAAAAAGTAGAAATGGACCTTGAATATCGAATGCTTCTTTTATCGTTGGATCATATGTATCGGGATGAAAAAGGGTTGTATTCACTCCCATTGAGATTACACTGATGTCAGATGTGGGATGTATGCGAGCTGTGAGTTTTGTTTTCATGTCGGTGTTCACAACGCTAATTGCTTGAGCGTTGTTTACTATGAACTTTATTAACGGGAAAAATATTTTACGTTGAAATGCGTACATATCCCCTCCATGTACCGTTATAAGATAGGGAGTTTTAAACATCTTGTTCATTAACACCGCAATTAATCCCTGGGGGAGTAACCAGTGTGCATGAATGAGTTGAATTTTTTCTTTTTTGATAATTCTGATTGCCCAGATTAACTCAGACAGAAGAAAGGGAAATATTTGTAATACCAACAA
>Ga0209343_10010846_pt1 | contig 10325 bp, 10 predicted proteins | sample RifCSPlowO2_02_FD_184026 | JGI IMG/M metagenome (GOLD analysis project Ga0209343, IMG submission 184026) | Groundwater microbial communities from Rifle, Colorado - Rifle CSP2_plank lowO2_0.2 (SPAdes) (version 2) | ecosystem: Environmental > Aquatic > Deep subsurface > Groundwater | place...
GTGGGACTCTTGTGGACCCAGTTCTCCGCATCGTTGGCGTTCGGGACGGCGTGTTTCCTGTTCCTGGGCGGCGCACTCCTGATGCTGCGCCTGCGCTAAAGCGTTTTCACAGGTTGTGTATAGTCCGAGCCGCGCGCGTCAGCAAGCGGGCCCGCCGTTTGTTTCGCGGGGAAGATGGCCCGCTCCCTTACGGTCGCGGCTCGGATTCGCTAGGCCGTGATGATCCAGTGACGCTCTGCCGGGTCAAGCTCGCTGACGACCACCACCACCACATGCGCGCCTCTCTTCACATCCGTGTACCATCGCGAAAACAACTTGGCGCTTCCGAACCGAATGCTCCTGCGGACTTGGTCCGGGTCGCCCAGGGTTTCCGCCACTCGCTCCCGGTGCTCCGGCAGCAGATCGGGATGTCGTTCGGCAATGTGACGCTCGCGCTCCTCGGTCAACTCGACCTCCCCCTTCAGGTAGGGGCAAGGAAACCGGCTCATCAGGGATCTCCGTAAGGTTCTCCGTGCGGCATAGGTACTTTGCTACGCCGCCTAACTTCTATTTAAGCTGACCTGGATAAACCCACACCCGGCCAGCATAAGTCGAGGCCGCTACTGCCGGGGCAATTATACCGGATCGAGAGATGTTTCGGGGCAGAAAGCTGTTGTGGTGGAAGTGCAGCTCCCCTCGACTTCGCTCCCTTCGGCTGCGCTCAGGGCAGGCCGTGAGGGAGCGGTGGTTTATCCGTTCGGTGGGAAGAGAACCACCCCTCCCTTGCGGTCGGGGCTCGGATTCAAACGACCGCTCCCTCACACGCGCGGCTCGGATGCAAACCACCCCGCCCCGCGATCGTGGTTGCCTGAAGGGCAACACCATGAATAGCCGTCCCGCTGAGCGGGACGGAAACCGATTCACAAAAATGCTCCCGGCCCCGAAGGGGCCGGACCATCCCCCCTGCCGGTCAACCCCTTGCGGGGTTGAATTTCCCCCCGTTGGGTTCGCTTTCCGCAGGTTAAAACCTGCGGCTATTCACGGGCCGGCCCTGCCGGGCCGAAGAGTCGCACTCGCGGCTGAGCTTGGGGGGCGCACTGGTTAGGTGGACGCTCCATCTCGCGGCTGCAAAGCCGGATTCGGCTGCGATCGAAGGGTGGATCAGGTCCTCAGGTGACGCGCGCGCTTCCACTTCCAAGCTATCCAGTTCCAGTCCGGCCAGTCCCAATCCGGCGCAACTGAATCACCAAGCGTAAGGCGTCATTCACCGCTCTCTCATTGCGAAAGGCCCTTCGGACCTCCGGGTCGAGCAGAACGAGATTGGTGCCGGCATGGTAATGTTTCGCGTACTTGCCGCGCACCGCTCCCTGGAGCAACTGGCGCAGATCGTATTCCGGGCGTAACTCGTCGCTCGTCTTACTTTTGCGTTTCTTCATAGGCTTTTCTCTCACTTCGGGTCAGCGTTCGAGCACTGATGATCCGAATTCGTTCGCGGTATTCCGCGTGGGCGACCATCAGCAAGCGGCCGCGATTCGACACCCCGATTGTGATGTATCGCCGCTCCTCGACGGAGTGCTCCGGGTCAGAGGCCGTGGCGCTGAGGGAATCGCCAAACACGGTAGCGGCCTCATTAAACGATACCTTGTGCGTGCGAAGATTTTCTGCCGCTTTCCTCGGATTCCACTCGAACTCCACGCGTCCAGTGTAGCGATTTCAACCGGGGTTTGCCAGTCCTTCTATTTCGGGCGCGAAGCGGTTCCGGCGCGGCTCGGATACTGACTTCCTGCTATAATTTCCTTTGCGCCGAACGGCGTCCACACGGCCATGTCCATTCCGCTCCAGAACGCGCGTCTTTGCCTGGACTGCGACACGGTGTTTGACGAGCCGCGCTGCCCCAGTTGCTCGAGCGAGAGCTACTTCCCGCTGAGCCGCTGGGTGCGCCCCGCCCTCGCCGCCGAACCGGTCAAAGTCAGCAGGAAAGCGAAAAAAGCCTCGATGGTGCTGCTCGGCGGCGGGGCCGCGTATGCCCTCTGGAAGCTGCTCAAGAAGAGCGACAGCAAACCACCGAAGAAAAGCAGTGACGAGTGACGAGTGAAAAGGTCTACTGCGGTTTCACGGTTGCTGTATAGCGCGCTTGCCGCCGATGACGTCATTCTGAGGGCCCCGGCTTGCCGGGGACCGAAGAATCTGCTTTTTACCGGGGATCGAAATCCAACGGAAAAAGCAGATTCTTCGCTGCGCTCAGAATGACACCATCCTGAGCCTATACAGGAATTCTGAAAATGTCATCAGCAGGCGGGGTGGCGCAGGTGGGATGATTGTTCTTCGGATTTCTTTCTGATCACTCGTCACTGATCACTTTTCACTGTTGTTTCACCGCCCATGTTGCAACATCTACACATCGAAAACTACGCGCTGATTGATTCGCTGGACCTCGAGTTCCGGCCCGGCTTCAATCTGCTGACCGGGGAAACCGGCAGCGGGAAGTCCATTGTCGTGGATGCGCTCGAGTTGCTCTTGGGAGAGAAAGTCCCGGCATTAGCCGGGATCATCCGCAGCGGCGCGGATCGGGCGCGAATCACCGGCGTCTTCTCGCCCCCTGCTCTCCGAAGCCTTGGCGTAGGAGGGTCAGCGTCTCCCTCGTCCCGCAACGAGTCCACACGATGGACGCGCCTGCTTGCCACTCTCGCCGAGAGCGGCATCGAAACGCCCGAAGGCCCCGCAGGAGAAGACCTGGTCGTGCAACGGGACATTCTGCCGGGCGGCAGGTCGCGCGTGTTCATCAACAATCAGCCTGCGACGGTCGGACTGGCGAAAACGATCGCGCCCTGTCTCGCGGAAGTCCACGGGCAGAACGAGCAGCAGGAACTGTTTTCGCCGAGCGCGCAGTTGCAGACGCTCGACCGTTTTGGGGGCCTCGGCGCACCGGCAGCGCAGGTGCGCGAGCGGTTCGAGCGGTGGAAGGAGCTGCGCGCAAAACAAGAAGACCTGACCCGCCGCCGCCAGGAGCGGCTCCGGCAGATGGACCTCTGGCAGTTCCAAAAGCGCGAGATCGAGGAGGCCGCGATCACGCCGGGCCAGGGTTCGAAAGAGGATGCGCGAGACGGTGCGCGAGAGGATGCTCGATTAGAAGATGCGCGGTTAGAAGCGGAAAAGCTCCGCCTTGCTCATGCCGCTCGCATCGAGGCGCGCCTCTCGGCCTGCTACGACTTGCTCTACGATTCGGCGAACTCCGCCGTGGCCGCGCTCTCCTCCGCGAAAAAAAACTTGGACGACGTATCGCCTTACGATGCGGCGCTCCCGCCGCTGGCCGAAGCGTTGCTTTCGGCCAAGGTCTCGATTGAGGACGCGGCGCTGTCGGTGCGGGACCACCTGTCGCGGCTCGATGCAAGCCCCGGGCGGCTCGAAGAGGTCGAGAACCGCCTGGCCCTGCTCGACCGGCTCAAGCGCAAGTACGGTCCTACGCTCGACGACGTGCTGCGGTATTTCGAGGAAGTGAGCGGGCATCTCCGCGCCGCCGAGTCCGACGAAGAAGCGACCCGAACCATCGAACGCGAAGTTGCGGAAGCGGCGTCGGCCTTTGAAACTGTGGCGCGCGAACTCTCCCGCCGCCGCGCGCGCGCCGCCAAGGAATTGAAGCGCGCGGTCGAGAGCGAGTTGCAGGAACTGGCGATGCAGGGAACGGTGTTCGAGGCCCGCCTGACAGTTTCGTCCACGCCGCCCTCTTCTGGCGCCTGGCGCGGCTCCGGCATAGACGAGGTGGAGTTCCAGATTTCACCGAACCCCGGCGAACCGCTGCGGCCGCTCGCGCGCATTGCCTCGGGCGGGGAACTCTCGCGCATCATGCTGGCGCTCGAAACCGTCACCGACGCCCGGCAAAGTTCCGGCTCGGCCGACCACACTCTGGTCTTTGACGAAGTGGACTCCGGGATCGGAGGCCGCGCCGCCGAAACCGTGGGGCGCAAGCTGCGCGCGCTCGGGCAGCGCCGCCAGGTCCTTTGCGTCACGCACCTGCCGCAGATCGCGAGCTTCGCTCATCACCACTTCCGCGTGGAAAAAGTCGAGCAGAACGGGCGGACCGTCACGCGGGCTGAGTACCTGGAAGGACGCGAGCGCGTGACCGAACTGGCGCGCATGTTGAGCGGCAGCCTGGTCACCGACGCCGTTTTGAAACACGCTACGCAACTGCTGAAGAGCAACCAATAACGTCGCTATCCTCATTTGACGCCGCCTGGCCCGCAAGACTTTTGATTGTGATAGGGAAGATGTGTTAAAAACGAAATCCATCATGCCGCGAAACTCACACCGGACAATCGGAAATCACATGGGGTCGCTCTTCCCCGAAATTGCCCAGGCCAGCGGGGAAGGAGAAACGAACCCCCGCGGTCCAGATTCCCCCGTTCGGCAAGAGGTTCTTAATGTTCTTATTGCCCAACTTTTACAGGAGCGGGTACAGGAACGGGTTATGATCGTGGCCCCCGAACGAATTCTCAAGGACCCTTTTGCTGCTCGGCGGATGCCAGACGTACTCGTGGATTACCAAGGACTTCGGCTGGTGATCGAGGGGGAAATTGCCTCTCGTGGAGCAAGGGCAAAGGCCGGTCAGTCAGCGCTCCGGCGAGTAGAGGAGGGGATTGCCCATATTGCAATGGCTCTCATCTATCCCGCCCAACTACGCAACCTCGGTCGGAATGTCGTGGAATTAAAGAAATCATTGTCAGAAACCACCTTGGAATTTGCGGTCGTTACGGAAAGCGAGGCGACACAGGCACAGTTTGCCTTCCCTGAACAGCCCGAGAAGCAAATAGAGTTTGTTCGGTTTAATCAGGGCGATCTGAACGCGCTGGTGGAGGAATTGCGGAGGGCCTATGAACAACTGCTCAAAGACGATGTGCTCGAACGAGCCGCTAAGGCATTGGACAACGCCATCGGCGTCTTCTTGAGTTCTTTGAATATTCAACCTGCCACGATAAAGCGTTTCGCAGCGGTTCTAGAAATCCGCGAACTCCCAAAGAAGAAGGCAAAACCCGGCGAGGAGGAAGAAAGGGCGACGTCCAAGATGGACCCCCGCCAGGCATCTGCCATCAGCAGGATTGCAGGGCTGGTCCTGGTGAATGCCATGATGTTCCAGGAGGTCCTGGCACAGAAGGATAAGAGAGTTAGGAATCTAGATGTCTTCCGAAAGGAGGAAGTCCTGATCGGTACTCTGTCCGATCATTGGCACTATATTCTGGATGAGATCAATTACTTCCCCATCTTCCACGTCGCCCGCAAACTGCTTATCAGCATCACTTCGGACGTGGATGCTGTAAAAGCACTCCGGGGTCTGGCGGAAAAAGCGAGCATGGTGGTGGGGTGGCGGGCCTCCTTGCGACACGATCTCGCCGGGCGTCTTTACCACCGCCTTCTTGCCGAAGCGAAATACCTGGGAGCTTATTACACATCCGTCCCCGCCGCGGTTCTGCTCCTCAAAGTCGCGCTGCACCCGGAGAACTGGCGGAATGACTGGTCAGACCTGAAAGCATTGCGAGATCTGCGGATCGCCGATCTTGCCTGTGGTACCGGAACGCTGCTGATGGCGGCTGCGGATGTGGTTGTGGACAATCACACTCGGGATTGCGTCAAACAGGAAACAAAACCACAGTTCGATAATCTGCAGCGTGTTCTGATGGAAGACGTGCTGTGGGGTCTCGACGTGCTGATGTCCGCCCTTCATTTGACGGCCTCCACGCTGATGCTCCGCTCCTCCGAAATCCAATTTGAAAACACGAAACTCCATTGCCTTCCTCTGGGCGGGAGCCAGGGCAAACTGGGCAGTCTGGAATATTTAGAGAGTCGGACGATAGCAGTTCAGGCCAGTTTTTCTGAGCAGGCTACCTTGCCCCAGCGCGTGCCGGCAAAGTCGGGAGACAGAATTCATCAGGTGCCCCTGCCGGCATTAGACCTTTGCGTCATGAACCCGCCCTTTACCCGCAGCGTCGGGGGGAATCTCCTGTTTGGGAATTTGCCGGACCAGGAACGCGAGGCGATGCAGCGGAAGTTAAAGAGCGTGGTCAGTCGGCAAGACCTTCCCGCCAGTATCACCGCCGGATTGGGGAGCGTTTTCATCGCACTTGCCGACAAGTATTTGAAAGAGGGAGGCCGAATTGCCCTCGTACTGCCTCGCGCGCTCTTGTCCGGAGTGGCTTGGCAGAAGACCCGTGACCTCTTCAATGAAAACTATCACCTGGAATGGCTCATGGTGTCCCACGAACCAGACCATTGGAACTTTTCCGAAAACACAGACCTCTCGGAAGTGCTGATGGTTGCCCGCAAGCGCAAAAGTAGCGATAAAAAGCCCAGCGAGCGGGTCAATTGCGTCAACCTGTGGAAACAACCCCGCAACTCGGTCGAAGCCCTCACCATAGCTCGCCAGCTTACTGAAAACCGCCCACCCGACCTGCTTAAGGGACAGGGCGCTGTGGACATCGCTCAGGGCGAAGAGAAAGTCGGGGAGGCAGTCGGCGTGCCATGGTCCTCGCTGCGAAAGAGCTTGTGGAATTTCCCCTGTGCGTTTGCCCAGGCAGACCTGGCGCGGTCGCTCCTCTTTTTGTTAGAAGGCAAATTATACTTACCGACCCGAGGAATCATTCGCGTCAAACAGAAACTGAAGCTGCGGCCTTTGCAAGAAATAGCCGAATTAGGCTTTGATGTGCGTGATATGCACGATGGATTCAAGCTGGCTACCAGCAAGACAGACTATCCCGCTTTTTGGGATCATGATGCCAGTCGCATGTTCACTCTCAAGCGAGCTCCCAATAGCTTTCTAAGCCCTCTTCCAGAGGCCAAGGAGGGTCGCCCTTTGCGCGAAGCCGTTCACCTGTGGAAGAAAGCCGGACGCCTCCTAATTGCCGAACGCCTTCGCCTGAACACCATGCGTTTAACAGCCATTCTCGTTGGGCAGAAGGTGCTGTCGAACGTCTGGTGGACGTTGGTATTAAAACGAGGCGGCGCAGAAGCAGAAAAAGCACTCGCGTTGTGGCTCAATTCTTCCCTGGGAATTTTGTTGCTTCTGGGACACCGGGAGGAGACGCAAGGACCCTGGGTAAAGTTCAAGAAGCCTGTGTTGGGGCAGATGCCGGTTTTGGACGTGTTGGGTATCGGTGTCCGTGCCACGGCCAAGCTGGCCCAGACGTTCGACCAACTTGCTGAGAAGGCGTTATTGCCATTCTCCGAAATGGCCACCGATCCGGTCCGGGCCAAGATTGACGAAGCGGTGGCCTCTGCGCTGGGCCTTCCGGACTTCAGCATCCTTCGACAACTTCTCGCACGCGAACCGATTCTGTGTTTATCTATGGACCGTCTCGCCTTACCTGAAAGCAGGTCGTGAATGTGAGCTTATTTTTGAAAAAGAACACTGTTACAGGGAGGTTTGCCATGAAATCGCTGGGTTGGTTGGGGGCCGTTGTCGGCCTGGGAGCTGCATTCTTCGTTCCCTTCAGCGCGCGCGGCGGAGGGCCCCAGGAGGCTCCGGCGGGGGGGCGCAGCGCCACTCCGCCGGCCCGCGCCGGCTCGCTCCCGCAAGACGTCCACCCGGAGTCGCTCTCGCGCGTCCCGCTCATCAAGCGTGAAGAAATGGATGAGGAGGGCAAGCGCATCTACGACGTGTTCATGGGCCCGCAGACCCGCTCGCTCGCCGGCTTGCAGGGGCCGTACGGAATCTGGCTCCACAGCCCGCAGCTCGGGGAGTCCTTGCTCGCCGCGAACCAGTATCTCCGTTACCGCACCGACCTGGGGCGCCGTTTGACAGAACTTGCTATTCTCGTCACGGCCCGCGAACTCGACCATCAGTTTGAGTGGAGCGCGCATGAGCCGGAAGCCTTAAAGGAGGGTCTGGAGCAGAGCATCATTGACGTTGTGAAATTCCGCCGGGACGCGACCGGATTGGGAGAGAAAGAGACCGTCATTATCCGCCTGGGGCGCGAGTTGTTCCGGCAAAAGAAGGTCAGCTCGCAGACCTACGCCCAGGCCGTCCGGCTCTTCGGGCAGCGGGGAGTGGTCAACTTGTCGGCCCTGATGGCGAACTACACCATGATCGGCATGATGCTCAATACCTTCGATCAGCAACTGCGCCCCGGGATGCAACCGCTGTTGCCGATTCCGTAAGCAGCCGTCGGCTGCCAAAGCCATCGGCTGGAAAGCCGCTCAAAAACATTTCGCCGCAACCGCTCGAACCTGTAGAATAGTGCCGAATTGTCCATTCCCGGTTTTTAGAGGAGGTCTGAGATGAGGTCAATCCATTGCGGAGTTGCCTTGCTGTGTGGGATCGCGGCCAGTGTGTGGATCGCCTACACTCCGAGTTCTGCCGCTGCGCAGGGAGCTTCCGGCGCGCGCGACAAGGTGGCGGAGGAATACGCCGCCTCGCTTCCCAAAGATGTCTATCCGGATTCGGGCAGCCGCTTTCCGCTCATCAAGCGGGAAGACTTGAAGGAAGAGGACCGGAAGATCTACGACATGGTCGTCGGCGAAACCCGCTCGCGGGTGGGGCTGCGGGGACCGTCGGGAATCCGGCTCTATAGCCCGCGGTTGACCGAGTACACGCGCAGAGGAACGACGTATCTGCGATGGGAGAACGGCATGGGAGACCGGCTTTCGGAGTTGGCGATTCTGGTCACGGCGCGGGAGCTTGACCAGCAGTTCGAGTGGACCGCTCATGAGCCCGCCGCCCTGAAGGCGGGCCTGGAGCCGGCCATCATTGACATTGTGAAATACCGCAAGCCCATCGCGGGCATGGGAGAAAAAGAGGCCGCGATCATCCAGTTGGGACGCGAGGCGGTCGGGAAACGCAAAGTCAGCTCGGATACCTTCGCCCGCGCCTTGAAACTGTTTGGGAGGGAGAGCCTCGTCAACCTGGTTGCCCTGATGGGTCAATATTCCGCCACCGCCGTCTTGCTGAACACCTTCGATCAGCATGTGGCCCCGGGCGAGAAGCTGCTGCTGCCGATGCCGTGAACGATGAAAACTGCGATTGCCCTTGCGCAAGAACGCCAGTACCGGTGATAGTAATCTTTGGAAGGCGCGAATAGCAGAGGTTTGCTGGCTGTGTATCAAATCACTTTGGAAATCCAACAATTGCCGGAGGGTCCGTATTTGGGGACAAGTCCTGAATTGCCCGGACTGATTGTGCAGGCGGGAACAGCCGAGGAAGTAGTTGCCTTAGCGCCTGGCATTGCGAAGGACCTGATCGAGGTCATGAGGGAAACCGGGCAGTCGCTTCCAGTGGGCTTGGAACCCCTGGAACATCCCTTCCGGGTTACCGTAATCGTCCCCGCATGACGTATACGGAACTGACGCGCAAGCTGCGGGCGCTCGGTTGCGAATTCATGCGCCCCAGCCGAGGCAGCCACGAAATTTGGCACAATCCGAGAGTCAATAAATCCGCAGCAATCCCTCATCATTCAGGAGACATTCCCAAAGGCACTCTGCACGTTATTCTCAAGCAACTGAAGATTTCCCGTGAGCAAATTGAAAAGGCTTGAAATGCTTGCGCCCCGGCCAGGAACCGCTGCTGCCGATGCCATGACACAAGAAATCCGAGCCGCGACCCTCAGCGAGCGGCCCCAAGCGTTTCGGCGAATAACCGGCTCATGGGATGCTCTTTGACCGTCGTGGCTCGGATACGGTTGACACCAATCGTCGAGCCGATTTAACTACCGTTCCCATCCGGCAACACAAAGTAGCCCACCTTGTTATTCGGAGGCGAGCCGAACCACATGCGTCCCTGGGAATCGAGGAAAAACTCCTTCATGTAGTTTTCCGGATACGGAATGGGATACTCGGTTACCTTGCCGGTCTGGGGGTCGAGGCGCCCGACCACGTCCAAGTCGTGCGAGGAATACCATACGTTGTCCTTGGCATCTATCCCCATGGCGTAGGGAGTAGCCCTCGGACCCGGCAGATCGTATTCCTTGAAGGTTTCGGTCTTGGGGTCAAACCGGGCGATCTTGCCGGACGTAAACTCGCCGACCCAGGCGATTCCCTGTGAGTCGAAAACGATCCGTCGCGGGTTCCCCTTGGTGGGCAGGTCCCACTGCGTCACCTTGCCCGTCTTCGCATCCCCTTTCCCGATCTTCGATGTCTGGTAGGAAGTAAACCAGATGTTGCCTTCCCTGTCGGGGTTTACGTCGTAGGCCCGGACGTCCTCGAAGCGGGTAAACTTCCCTGTTTTCGGGTCGAACCGTGTAAGCGGAAAGCCGCTGGACCACACTTGTCCCTGGGAATCAACCCGGACGGTGTGCTTGGAGCCGCCCGCCTCGATGCCTTCCTTGCCGGGCAGATAGGTGTCCTGATACTCCGTAATTTTCCCG
>Ga0209343_10010852_pt1 | contig 10324 bp, 8 predicted proteins | sample RifCSPlowO2_02_FD_184026 | JGI IMG/M metagenome (GOLD analysis project Ga0209343, IMG submission 184026) | Groundwater microbial communities from Rifle, Colorado - Rifle CSP2_plank lowO2_0.2 (SPAdes) (version 2) | ecosystem: Environmental > Aquatic > Deep subsurface > Groundwater | place: Rifle...
GGAACATCTCGACGTACATCCGCCAGTCGGTCATCTCGATCTCGTCGAAGACCACCCGGCGGTCGACGAGCGTGCTCCACGGCATCGACACGGTGATCCGCCGCGCCGTCAGGAACGGGCGCGAGTCCGGCGTGAGCCCGTCGATCACGAGATCCTCGAAGACGAACTGTCCGCGCCAGAGGTGCACCGACATCCGGCCGATATGCATCGGACGACCCATGAACCCGGTCGCCGCCGCCTCGGCCCGGCCCCTGAGGGAGGGCCCCAGATCGATGCTCAGCGTCGTGACGAACGCCACCGCGATGATGACCGCACACGTCACCACGATCCGGCGCAGCAGCCGGCGCGTCTTCTGGGTGACGGGGTGGTTAAGAAGTCTGAAGGTCAAAGCTCAAGACGCACAACTCGAGAAAAGGCCCCAACACTCAGCGTGAACCACGACTCGCGAGCGCTACTCGATGACCACCAGCACGGTGCCCGCCTCGACGGAGGCGCCTTCGGCGACGCGCACCTCCCTGACGGTGCCGGCGTGTATCGCCCGGAGCTCGTTCTCCATCTTCATCGCTTCCACGACGACGAGGCCCTGACGGGCCTCTACGGCATCACCGGCCTTGACCAGCACGTTGATGACGCGGCCCGACATCGGCGCCACGATCCGCTGCGGCCCGCTCGGGGCGCCGGCGGCAGTCGCGCCTCGGCGCCGCAGCCGAAACCGGCCGCCGACCGTGACGGGCACCAGCCGGCCCCGGACGTATACCACCAGCTCGCCCGGGGCGGACTCGGCAATCGCTACCTCGTAACTCCGCGCCACGGGGTGTCCGATCAACAGCGACCACGCCCCGCCGCCGACCCGAACGGCGTCGACCGGCCGGGAGGCGCCGTCGATCCTCACCCTGAGGCGCCCCTCGGCTCGGACAATCTGTACCACCCGCGCGCGCGACGGCGTCCCGATCTCGAGCGTCACGAGCGCAGCGCCTCGACTCGGGCCTGACGCTTCCACCCGCCCCGCGGGGCCACGTAGGGCGGGTCCTGTCGGACCCACCGGGCCGCCGGGTCCAGAAGGACCCGGCCCGCACGCGACGCGTCTTCGTGGAGCGCCGCCGCAATCGCCGCCACTTCCTCCTCCTCTTCGTTCGGCGTCGAAAAGGATTCCCCCTGGCGCTGCTGCAAGAGCTCGTCCAGCGTCGAGGTGTGGAATGCGGCGGCTTCAAACGACGGCTCCGCGAGCATCCAGCGGAAGAAGGGGACAGTCGTCCGAATCCCCCGCACGTCGTACTCGCCGAGCGCCCGCTGCATCCGACCAATCGCCTGCCGCCGGTCGGCGCCCCACGCCGACAGCTTCGAAATCATCGGGTCGTAGAAGATCGGCACGTCGGACCCCGCCTCGGCGCCGCTGTCATCGCGAACGAACGGCCCTGCCGGGGCGCCGATCGCCGTGATGCGACCGGGCGACGGCATGAAGCCCGCGTCCGGGTCCTCCGCATAGATCCGGCACTCGATGGCATGGCCGCGCGGCGTCAGCGCCACCGCCGGGTCCAGGTCGAGGCGGTCCCCGCGGGCGATCCGGATCTGCCATTCGACCAGATCGACGCCGGTCACGAGCTCCGTAATCGGATGTTCCACTTGCAGGCGGGTGTTCATCTCGAGGAAATAGAACCGTCCGTCTTCGTCCAGGAGGAACTCGATGGTGCCGGCGCTCGAATAGCCGACCGAGCGCGCAACGGCTGCCGCGGCGCTCGTGATCCGGGCGCGCAACTCGGCGGAGACGACGGGCGACGGCGTTTCTTCGATGACCTTCTGATGGCGCCGCTGGATCGAGCACTCGCGCTCGACAAACGGCTGCACGGTGCCGTGCAGGTCGCCAAGGAGCTGCACTTCGACGTGCCGCGGCCGCGCGAGCCGGCGCTCGAGGTAGATCGCCGCGTCGCCGAACGCCGCGCCCGCTTCCGACCGCGCCGCCCGGGTGGCGCTCGCCAGGTCGCCTGGCGCCGCGACCAGCCGCATTCCCTTGCCGCCGCCTCCCGCCACCGCCTTGATGAGCACCGGGTACCCGAGACGGGCCGCCTCGTCGGCAATCGCGGCCTCCGGTGCGTCTGGCGCAAACGGCTGCGCGGTTCCCGGCACGACCGGCACGCCAGCCGCCATGGCCGCATGGCGCGCGGACGTCTTGCTGCCCATCAGCGCAATCACCTCGGGCGCCGGACCGATGAACGTCAGCCCGGCGTCACGACAGGCGGCGGCAAACACCTCGTTCTCGGCGAGGAACCCGTAGCCAGGATGGACGGCGTCGGCGCCGCTCGTGCGCGCCGCGTCAATCAGCCGGTCGATCCGAAGGTAGCTGTCGGTCGGCGCGCTCGGGCCGATGGCGAACGCTTCATCGGCGAGGCGGACGTGACGGGCTCCGCGATCGCACTCCGAGTACACCGCGACGGAGGCGAGTCCCATGTCGCGACACGCCCGGATGACGCGCACCGCAATCTCGCCGCGGTTGGCGACCAGAATCTTCCGCAAAACCTGATAATTCTAGCACTTAGGGCTAGCGGACGATCCCTTTGCGGACGGCGTAGAGCACGATCTCGGCGGCACTGTGGAGATCGAGCTTCTCCATGATGCGCGCCCGGTGGGTTTCGACGGTGCTCGGGCTGATGGAGAGAAGCGTCGCGATCTCCTTGTTGGCCTTTCCTTCGGCAATGAGCTGGAAGATCTCGCGCTCGCGCTCGGAGAGCAGATCGTACCGATCGGTCACGCCGCGGTCGGCGACCTGGCGGACGTAGTCATCGAGCATCATGCGCGCAATAGCCGGGCTGAAGAACGACTTCCCCTTCGACACGGCGCTGACGGCCTGGATCAGATCGACGTCGGCGGAGTCCTTGAGCAGGTAGCCGGTGGCGCCCGCCTGCAGGATCTGATTCACGTACGCCTCGTCGGCGTGCATGGTGAGGACGAGGACCCGGGTGGAGGGCGATCGCCTGACGATCTGACGCGTCGCCTCGACGCCGTTCAGCAGCGGCATCGTGATGTCGAGAATCGCGACGTCGGGCTCGAGCTCCTCGGCCTGACGGACCGCCTCGCGGCCGTCGCCGGCCTCGGCGACGACCTCCCAGTCGGGGCGTACTTCGAGCACCTTTCGAAGACCTTGCCGGACGACGGTGTGATCGTCGGCAAGGAGGATCCGCAGCTTGGCCACAGGCTTACCCGGCGAGCTGCCGCTGCTTCCGCCGCGCCATGACTGCGAGCTCGAACGGGCTGGGGAGCGGCAGCGTCACGCTCACGCGCGTGCCACCGTCGCGGCGGTTCTCGATGACGAAGCTGCCGGACAGCGCCTGGGCCCGCTCGCGCATGCCAACGAGGCCAAGGCCGCGCCGGGTGTTTGGCGCCCGGATGACCTCGGGGTCGATGCCGTACCCGTCGTCCTCGACGAGCAGGTGCAGCGCGTCGTCGCGCCGGATGACGGAGACGGTGCAGACCGAGGCGCCGCTGTGCCGCACCACGTTGGTGAGCGCCTCCTGGACGATGCGATACACGCACCCCTCGATCTCCTGAGGCAACCGTTCGTCCATGCGCTCGAGCGTCAGCTGTGTCTGGATGCGCGTCCGGCCCAGGACGCTGCGCAGGTGCGCGCGCAACGCCTCGGGCAACCCGAAGTCGTCGAGCATCGACGGGTGCAGGACCTGCGACAGATCGCGGACGCTTTGCAGGGTCGACTCGGCGATCCCGCGCGCCTGTTCGAGCGACGCGTAGGCACGCGAGTCCGCCTCCACGCCGCGCAGCGCGACGCCCATCTCCATCTTGATGGCCGTCAGCGCCTGGCCCACGGCGTCGTGCAGCTCGCGGGCGAGGCTGCGGCGCTCCTCCTCCTGCGCGCTCACCAGCCGAGCCGAGAGGCGCTCGAGGTCGCGGCGGTTCTGTTCCTCGGCGAGGCGCTGCTGGTCGATCTCCCCCTGGAGGCGCCCGACGTGCCGCGCGACGACGAACGCAACAGCCAGGCCGGCGCCGAGGGCCAGCGAGGCGAGCCAGCCGACGCGCTCCTGCCCTTGGAGGAAGAAGCGTGCCGCCTCCTCCTCGTTCGCCTGGATGGAGGCGCGCTCGAGCTCCACCAGGGCGTTCACGATCTGGAGGATCGATTCGCGCGCCGGCACCAGCTCGCCGCGGATGACGGCGGCGCTCACCGTGGCAGCGCCGCGGTCCGTCTTGAGATCCAGCGCGAACGCCACTTCCCGCGACCTCCAGTAGCTCGCCAGCTCTAGCTGGAGCTCGTCCCACTGCTCGCGCTCGCGCGGCGTATCGACCAGCGGCAGGTACTGAGGCAGGACGTCTTCGACCTCCCCCCGAATCCGCATCAGCTCACGCCGGTAGTAGTCGCGCTGATCCGCGGTTGGAGTCATCAGCGCATCGCGCAGATAGATGGACCCGAGCAGCACGCGCGTCGTCACGGCGGTGAGCACCTGTTCGCCTTGCGCGAACGCGCGCCGTGCCTCCGCCGTCTGCCGTTCGGCGTCGCGGACGCTGCGCACCAACTCGTAGACCGACACGAACCACAGCGCGAAGACGACGGTGAACCCGGCAATGAGCGCGCCGCGGACGGCCGCCGTCGAGCGAAAGGGTCGTGGAGGTGAAGCCAGATCGAACTCCTCCCGTTCATGGTAGAGGTTGTGGGGCGCCGGCGTCCAGCGGGGTGCCCCGTCCCAACCTGGGGTTGCGTCAGCCGCTGTGCGGAAGCGGCACAGGAGGGGGTCTCGGGACCGGCTACGGTTCGTGCGGCAGGAGGTACACCCTGGCGGCGTCGAGGTCGAACAGGTGCTCCGCCCCGGGCTGCGTCGCGATCCACCGGGCCACGAGCAGCTCGAGCTCCGGCCGGACAATGACGTACAAGTCGCCTCGGCGTCGGTAGGAGTCGAAGGCCGTCGGCACGAGATCCGCGATCGCCCGCCGCTGCGGATAGACGTGCGCGGGCAGGTACCCGCTGTAGCCGTTCACGCTGCGGTAGCCGCCGAGCACGGCGCGGTACTGCGGCACGGCGTTCTGATAACCTTCGTCCCACGGCAAGTCGAGCACGGTCGCGCCCGGTGGAATGGCGCCGCGCCGCAACGGCGGCGGCACTGCCATGGTGCCGTCGAAGAAGGCACCCTCGACCACGGTCGCGATCGACAGCACCGCCACGATCGCACACCACGCTCTCGGATACCGGCCGAGGAGCACGGAGGCGCCGAAGCCGGCCAGCAGCGCCAGGCACAACACGGCCGGAAACCACGCGCGGGCGGGCACGCGCATGCTCGTAACGCCGGGCAGCTCGACGAGGAGACGGTAGGGCCCGTAGATCAGCGCGCGCCACGGCGTCGACCACTCCGGCTCGGGACCGAGCGCCGTCAGCCAGAAGAAGACGGTCGCCACGGCGAGCAACCCGATCAGATCGCGCCGGGACCATGCACGGCGGAAGGCCGGACTGAGCAGTGACCCCGCGAGGAGCGCGATCGCGGCGATCGTGAACAGCTGATACGGGCGAAATGGCGGCAGCGGCAGGGGACCGATGTGCCAGCGCCACGGACCGATCCAGATGCGCGCGAGCACGACGACCGTGAGGACCACGAACGTCAGCCGGAGGCGATGTGGCCACGGGGAAGCGGCGTCAGGGAGCGGGGGTCCGGGATTCGGGATCCGGGATCTTGAGCCGAGCGCCGCGATCGTGGCGACCAGGGCGAGCACGAACGTCGTGACGCCCGGAAAGAGCGCGCCCTCCTCGAAGTCGTGCGGCAGGATCCCCTTCCAGGGAAGCGCGCGGTGATACAGGCCGGCCAGCCCCACCATGTCGGCGGCGAAGCTCTGGATTTCGCGGTACTCGCGCGTGAACCCGTACGCCGCCTGGCGGACGTGGTAGCCCCAGAGGAGCGGAATGAGCGGAATCGTGGCGATGGCGGCCGCGGCCGCCGGCGCGATGAGACGCCGCCATTCACCCGGCCTGACGAACCAGGCGCTCCAGAGCGCCACCAGCAGCGGAAGGAAGACCAGGAGCGCCGAGTTCGCCAGGGCGGCCAAGAGCCATCCAGCGCCGAACCCCACGAGCGCGGCGGGCCGCCCCGTCCGCAGGTACCGGTGCAGCCACAGCAGCGCCAGCGGCATGCCGAACGACGTCATGTGCTGCAGGTGCGAGAGGTGCACCTGCTGGTACGGCGCGAACGCGAACGCCAGCCCGGCGACCAGTGCGGCGGCGTGCACGAGGCCCCCCTGCAGCCGGACGCCACCGACCTGGTGGTACCGCAGCAGCTCGCGGGCGAGGGCGAACGCGGCGAGCCCGTTGAGCGGCATGGCGAGCAGGAACGCGACGTTGTAGGCGAGCACGGGATTCCCGCTCGCCCAGACGATCGGCGACGCCACGGGATAGGTGAGCAGCAGGTGCTCGGTGAACGCGGTCACGCCGGTGAGCGGCGCGAACGACGGAAAGTTCCACCACGCCTCGGTGAGCGGCACCTGCCGGGCGTTCCAGGCGAGGATCGTGACATTCAGCAGCGGATCGCCGAGATCCGAGTAGATGTGCGTGGACAGATCCGGCAGCAGGTTGTGGAACAGGAGCGCGGTGGCCCCCGCATAGACGAGGACCGCGATCCACATCAGAGCGGAATATTGCCGTGCTTCTTCGGCGGGTTGCGGTCGCGCTTGGTCTCGAGCGCGGCCAGCGCGCCGATCAGCTTGGCGCGGGTCTCTCGCGGCTGGATCACTTCGTCGATGAACCCGCGTTCGGCCGCGACATGCGGGTTCGCGAACTTCTGCCGGTACTCGGCGACCTTCGCGGCGCGGGCGGCGGCGGGATCGGCCGCCGTCTCGAGCTCGCGCCGGTAGAGGATGTTGACCGCGCCTTCGGCTCCCATCACGGCGATCTCCGCGGTCGGCCAGGCGTAGTTGACGTCGGTGCGGATGTGCTTGCTCGACATCACGCAGTAGGCGCCGCCGTACGCCTTTCGCGTGATCACCGTCAGCTTCGGCACCGTCGCCTCGGCGAAGGCGTACAGCAGCTTGGCCCCGTGCCGGATGATGCCGCCGTACTCCTGCCGCGTTCCGGGGAGGAAGCCGGGGACGTCCTCGAAGGTGACGAGCGGAATGTTGAACGCGTCGCAAAAACGGACGAAGCGCGCGCCCTTGACCGAGGCGTCGATGTCGAGCGTGCCGGCCAGGTGCGCCGGCTGGTTCGCGACGACGCCGACCGGCCGGCCGGCGAGCCGGGCGAAGCCGACGAGGATGTTGCGGGCGAAGTGCTCGTGCACCTCGAGGAGATACCCCTCGTCCACGACCGCCCGAACCACGTCGGTCATGTCGTAGGCCTGCTGCGGCGCCTCCGGCACGATCGTGTCGAGCGCCTGGTCGGCGCGATCGAGCGGATCGGCGCAGTCGGCCCGCGGCGGATCGTCCAGGTTGTTGTTGGGCATGAACGACAGCAGCTCGCGGATGAGCAGCAGGCACTCGTGATCGTCGTCGACGGCGAAATGCGCGATGCCGCTCCGCTCGTTGTGCGTCATGGCGCCGCCGAGCTCTTCCTTGGTGACCTGCTCGTGGGTGACGGTACGGATGACGTCGGGCCCGGTCACGAACATGTAGCTCGTGCTCTTCACCATGATCGTGAAGTCGGTGATTGCCGGCGAATAGACGGCGCCGCCGGCGCACGGCCCCATGATGGCGGAGATCTGCGGTACGACGCCGGAGGCCAGCGTGTTCCGCAGGAAGATGTCGGCGTAGCCGCCGAGCGAGACGACCCCTTCCTGGATGCGCGCGCCGCCCGAGTCGTTCAGGCCGATGACCGGCGCCCCCATCTTCACCGCCAGATCCATGATCTTGACGATCTTGGCGGCGTTGGTCTCCGACAGCGACCCGCCGAAGACGGTGAAGTCCTGGGCGAACGCGTAGGCGAGGCGGCCGTTCACCCGGCCGTGGCCGCAGACGACGCCGTCGCCCGGCACCACCTGCGTCGCCATGCCGAAGTCGCGGCACCGGTGCGTGACGAACTTGTCGATTTCCTCGAACGTCCCCGGATCGAACAGGAGGTCGATCCGTTCCCGCGCCGTCAACTTCCCGGCCTCGCGCTGGCGGCGGAGGCGCTCCTCGCCCCCGCCCAGCGCGGCGCGCCGTCCCAGATCCGCGAGAAGGTCCTTCGGGTTCACACCCGCGCTGCCTGCGCCTTCTCCCAGTCCTTCAGGAAGCGCTCGAGCCCGATGTCGGTGAGCGGGTGCCTGAAGCACTGCTCGATCACCGCCGCCGGCGCCGTCACGACGTCGGCCCCCATGCGGGCCGCCTCCACGACGTGAATCGGGTTGCGCACGCTGGCGACGAGCACCTCGGTCGCGAAGTCGGCGTTGTCGAAGATGTCGACGATCTCCCGCACCAGATGCATTCCCGCGGTCCCGACGTCGTCGAGGCGGCCGACGAACGGGCTGACATAGGCCGCGCCGACCTTGGCCGCGAGCCACGCCTGCGTCGGCGAGAAGATGAGCGTGACGTTGACGCGGCGCCCCTCGGAGGTGAGCGTCCGGCACGCCTTCACGCCTTCCTTCGTGAACGGCACCTTGATGACGATGTGCTCGTCGATGGCGGCGAGATCGCGGCCTTCGCGCACCATGCCGGCCGCGTCGGTGGCGACGACCTCCGCGCTGACCGGCCCCCGCACCGTCTGGCAGATCTGCTGGAGGATCTGGCGGTAATCGCCTCCCTCCTTCGCCAGCAGCGACGGGTTCGTCGTCACCCCGTCGAGCACGCCGAGCTGGGCGAGCGCCTCCACTTCCTTCAGGTTTCCCGTATCGACGAACAGCTTCATCGAAATTCTCCTGCCGCCAGCGACCAGCCACCAACGACCGGCTACCGCGCCGTCTCCTCGACCGGCGCCGATTCCGCGCTCACGTTCGGCAGCGGCAGGCGGTTGTCGACCGCGACGACCGAGTACAGGTAGCGCCTGCCCGGCTCGACGGCGGCGTCGCGGAAACGCGCCTCGGCGACCGGCGCCTCGGTGAGCTGACGCAGTGTCGCATCGCCCGGCTCGCGGCGCAAGACCAGATAGCCGCCGAGATCGAGCTCGCTGTTCGGCTCCCAGATCAGACTGATGCCACCCTCCGACGGCACGGCCGCCAGGCCCGACGGCGCCGCGGGCGGAAAGACGTCGATCGGGGTGACGCAGGCGGGCGATGACGGCTCGCTCAACACGCTTCCGCGCTGCGCCCGCACGACGTAGCAGTGCGTACGGTCGAACGCGATCTGCACGTCGCTCGCCGACGTGGCGGCGATGGGCGCGGGACTGATCGGCATCGGCACCGCGGTGATGCCGGGCGGCGTTCTTCGCGCGCTGCCGGAGGGCAGCGCCAGGGGGTCGGGCGCCACCTCGCGGTACACGTTGTAGCTGGTCGGCCCGGGCGGGACGGAGGTGTCCACGACCGGCGGCGGAGCGGCCGCCGCCCCCGGCGGCGATGGAGGCACGAACGGCAACGGCTCCGGCGGAAGGCTCCTGTCGAGGAGGAATCCGAACAGTCCTCCCGACGGCCCCCACGAGAGCGCGACCGCCCCGGGCGAGTAGGCGGCGCGGAGGTCTGTCGGCGGATCGGGCAACGACGTCAGCACGAGCTCGGCCTGCGCCCCTGGGGGGCCGGGGCGCCCGCGGCGGCTGAACGGAATCGCCAGGTAGAACCGCCGCGTCACCGCGGGCACGGCCGCCGCCGGCAGCGGCACCGGCACGTTCCGCTGGCGCGGATCGACCCAGACCGGCCCCTGCTCGAATTCGTCGGGGGTCAAGGCGTCCCGAACGGTGACGGGCGTCCCGGGCATGGCGCTCGTCGGCAGCGTGGCGGCCACCTGCGGCGCCGGCGGCTTGTAGTCGAGCGGCACGGGAGGAATGTCGAAGGACGCGACGACCGTGCCCAGCTCGGCCCAGCGCAGGCGCGTCGGGGGAAGGCGCCCGGTGTAACCGTAGACGTCGATGCGGCCGATGTCGATCGGGATCGACGTGTCGATATTGGTGGCGGGCACCGTCAGCGTGAAGTCCAGGTAGTAGGTCCCGCTCGCGTCAAGCACGCCGAAAGCCTTGTTGCTGACGACGTGGGAGTACTTGACCGAGAGCCATTTCCAGCCCACCGCGCCGTAAATTTCCAGCGTATCGGCCTTCGGGTTCACCTGTGCGCTGGGCTCGGTGATGCGAGAAGAACAAATGATTGCCCTTTTCATCTCTTGAACAGCAGGTGCAGTCAGAGGCGATTTTTATGTGCTTGGGATTTATGCCTGCGTACAAAAGCTGTTTTACGTTGAAATTAAGCAGATCAATATACGCGCCGAATCCGAATGTGCCAAACGCGTTTTC
>Ga0209343_10010853_pt1 | contig 10324 bp, 9 predicted proteins | sample RifCSPlowO2_02_FD_184026 | JGI IMG/M metagenome (GOLD analysis project Ga0209343, IMG submission 184026) | Groundwater microbial communities from Rifle, Colorado - Rifle CSP2_plank lowO2_0.2 (SPAdes) (version 2) | ecosystem: Environmental > Aquatic > Deep subsurface > Groundwater | place: Rifle...
AAGAACCGACGAGACGATAGAAAAAATAATTCCTGAGAACCCGAGCGAGCGTGAAATTAAAAAAGTAGCGCGCATGCAAGGCATACTCTCTATGCGCCAAGATGGTATTGTAAAAATTTTAAACGGAATTACTTCAATGGAAGAAGTGCAAAGCGTGGTTGATCTAAATGAAGAATAGAAAGAAAAAAAGCACTAATCTCTAAACAATCCTTTTCTAGCTGGGCTAGAAGAGTAACAAATTATTATGGGATAGACCCAGCAAACTAATTAAAGCGCCAGAACGTCCTATGCAAACTCGTATAACCGGTGGCTGATTGCTTAGAGATTAATGCCTTTTTAAATAAACACCTAAACACATTTTACTACATAGGGAAAGCAACAAATGCTATAATGTTCATATGTATGTGTATACTGTGTTGATAAATATACTACCTCTACAGTATAGCATATTATGAAAATAATGTCAACCCAAAAAACAAACAAGAAAGATAGTCAAAAAATGGATGATTCTTTTTTAGACCAAACCCTGCGCCCCAGAGCTTGGGATGAATACATCGGCCAAAAACACATAAAAGACAATATTAAAATACTACTACAGGCCGCACTAGAGCGCGGACATATTCCTGAACACATTCTTTTTTACGGACCTCCAGGACTAGGTAAAACTACCCTGGCGCATCTTATTGCTAAAGAAACAGGTAAGCAAATGAAGATTACTTCGGGTCCCGCTATTGAAAAAGTGGGTGACTTAGCTTCTGTCCTGACAAATCTTTCTCCAGGTGACATTCTTTTTATAGACGAAATTCATAGACTCAATAAAATGGTTGAAGAAATACTTTATCCGGCCATGGAATCCGGTGTTTTAGACATTATAATCGGCAAAGGTCCATCTGCTCGGACCATCCAGCTAGATTTGCCACCTTTTACGCTGATTGCGGCGACTACTCGAGTGGCACTCGTCTCCTCGCCTCTTCGCTCGAGGTTTTCCGGCGGAGTCTTTCGACTTGAATTTTATTCAAACGAAGAAATTGCAAAAATAGTGGAAAGGTCAAGCAAGCTCCTTGAAATTATTCTGGATAAAGACGCCTTAGAAGAAGTTGCTAAAAGAAGCAGATTCACTCCCCGCACAGCCAACTATTTTTTAAAAAGAGTCCGTGATTATGCTCAAGTAAATAAAAAAAGCCAAAAAGAAGGTAACCAAAAAGATTTAAAAGAGAAATTAGACAAAAGTATAGTGAAAGAGGCGCTCAATATGCTGGCAGTTGATGATATTGGTTTAAATTCTTCAGATAGAAAATTCTTAGAAATATTAATTGAAAAGTTTAACGGCGGGCCAGTGGGACTTAAAACCATGGCAGCGGCCCTTTCAGAGGAAGAGGCTACACTGGAAGAAGTGATAGAACCGTATCTAATTCAGCTCGGCCTACTAGAACGTACTGCGCGTGGAAGAGTGGCTACAAAAAAAGCGTATGAACATTTAGGCTTCGATATGAAAAAAGTTCAAGAAAGACTCCTATAAAACGAAAAACACTGTAACTAAAAGCTACAGTGGGAAACGATATGATAGATTTATCTATCAGATTATGGGAGGCGAAATTGGCGCCTCCTCCAGATTGAGGTCAGGCTCAACCCCCTCTTCTTGCCGTTACGAGATCCTGGAGATCCTGGAGATCCTGGAGATCCTGGAGATCCTGGAGATCCTGGAGATCCTGGCAACAGTGCACGGATCAGCAACCAGGGAAAGCTTGCGGAAGTGTTTCATCGCGTTCAATTCTCCTTATGAGAGCTTGCCTCATGGCAAGTTCCCCACTGACTGTAGACACTCAAGAACATCGAGCATCCATTTAAATTATATTCTTTTTTTGTATGTATACAAGGGAGTTATCCACAGATTTAAAAAAATGCTAAAATTGCACTATGACTAAAATTTTAGGCATAGATCCAGGTTTTGAGAGACTCGGAGTGGCTGTAATAGAAAAAGATAAAAAAAATAACAAAAAAGAAAAAGTGATTTTCTCTGAATGTTTTAAAACTTCAGCCAAATTAGAGTTTCCTCTACGACTACAACTGATAGGTAAAGAAGTAAAAAAAGTAATAAAAAAATACAAGCCGGAAGTCCTGGCTATTGAAACCCTGTTTTTAAACACAAATCAAAAGACTGTCATGCGTGTCGCAGAGGCGCGAGGGGTAGTGATCTATGAGGCAGCAGTGGCAGGGCTTAGGGTTTTTGAGGCTTCACCACCACAAATAAAAATAGCCATCACAGGCTACGGACGAGCAAATAAAGAGCAAATAAATAAAATGGTTAAAATATTAGTTGATATAGATCAAACAAAAAAATCTGACGATGAACTAGACGCTATCGCCATAGCTCTGACTGCTTTTGCGCACTTAAGATTTTAATTTTAACTATCTTTCTAGCTATCTTTATCGGGATCTTCTTCATCTAGTCCAAAGTCAGTTATTTCTTCCGGCATATCTAGTGGCTCATCTTCATCGCCACCACTTATTTTAAAACTATTTTCTACTTCCTCGTTCTCATCGTAACTCATATAAAGATATGAATCTTTGTTTCGACATCAGCTCGGACATTATGAACAAGTTTGTTCATATGCTCCTCGCTTGTCGAAATAAAATTTTTTATTAAATTTTACTAAGCGACCTATTAATAGCTATTTTGTAACAAAATAAAAAATGGTTGGCAATAGAATATGTGGATAACTTTATTTAATAATCTTTAAAGATTATTGAATAAAAACTTTAAGGAATTTTTTCTTGCCTATTTTTAATATCAAATTATCTGAAACTTTTAAGTTTACATCTTTTATGTTTTTATTTTCCGATAAATCATGAATGGCGTTTTCTAAGACCAGTCGACGCCATTCACTTTTTGAAGATAGAATTTTGTTTTGCACCAAAACTTCACTCAACAATTCGCCATTTTTACATTTTATCTCTTCCATAGCTTCTGGGATTTCTTTTTTTTGAAAAGTGTGAACAAAATTCTCCTGTGCTTCTTTGGCCAAAGTTTCATTATGAAGTTGAGTCACTATAATCAATGCTACCTGTTTTTTTAAAGTCATTGCATCGTTTTGAGTATCAAATTTAGCGATCTCTTTTAGAGATACATCCGTTAAAAGAGTAAACATTGGAATAATGGCGTCATCTCCTAAAGACATAATCTTGCCATAGAGTTCAGAAGCAGGATCAGTCAATCCAATTACATTACCCTCACTTTTTCCAATCTTTGCGCCCTTGGAGTCAGACAAAAGTGGTGTGGTCATAACAAATTTTTCTTTGCCTTTCATTGCCTGCATTAACGTGCGACCAGCAAGCATGTTGAATGTTTGGTCAGAACCTCCTAACTCTAAATCTACATCCAATGCGACAGAGTCGTAACCCTGAAGAAAAGGGTATAGAAATTCACGCATATTTATTGTCTCCCCCATTTTCAGACGATCTTGAAACATGTCTCTTTCGATTAATTGTTGTAAGGAAAAATTTTGCGCAATATTTAAAATATCAATTGTAGTCAACTTATTCAACCAGTCACTGTTGTATAAAATTTTAATAGGATTTGGTCCATCAAAACGAACTATCTTGGAAGCTTGTGAGAGATAGTCTTTAGAATTAGCACGCAGTTCTGTTTGAGTAAAAAATTTCTCTCGTGTTTTCTTTTTACCTGTCGGATCTCCTGCCTGTCCTGTACCATCACCAATAAGGAAAATCACTTCGTGACCAAGATCTTGCCAATGTCTGTGTTTGCGAAGACCAACCATATGGCCAAGATGCAACTTAGTCCCCGTCGGATCAAAACCCTGATAAAGTCGAAGCTTTTTACCAGAACGCAAGACTTGTTCTAATTTTTCCTTGGAAGGGTAAATTTTAGAAACTCCTCGAGTCAACAATTCATCAATTTTGTCGATATTCTTTTCTACTTTCATAGTCGAATAATAACATATTTTTTGCTATAATTGAAATTATGAAGAGAAAAGACGGAAATAGGAAATTTTTGAAAAATATAATCCTGCTTGGCGCCAGTATTTTTATTTTTATAACTGGAATAATAATCATCTGGCTTTTTTCTTTGAAAATTCCAGATTTTCAGTCTTTTGAAAAAAGAAAAATCGTAAATTCCACTAGAATATATGACCAAACAGGAAAAATCCTGCTTTATGACATACATCAAGACACAAAAAGAACGGACATCGCCTATTCCGACATGGGAGTGAATATAAAAAATGCAACGGTTGCAATCGAGGATTCGGAATTTTATAACCACAGTGGAATAAGGATTATTGCTATTCTCCGTGCTGTATTATCAAACGTCTTTGGCACCGGTCGTACTCAAGGTGGCTCAACCATAACTCAACAACTAGTCAAGAACACTCTTCTGACACAAGAAAAATCTTACACCAGAAAAATAAAAGAATGGGTCTTGGCTATTAAAATAGACAGATCGATACCTAAAGAAAAAATTCTAGAATATTATTTAAATGAAGCGCCTTATGGTGGAAATGTCTATGGAATATCAGAAGCTAGCAGAACTTATTTCGACAAAGAAGCGGCTGACCTGACATTGGCCGAAGCGGCGTATTTAGCATCAATCCCTCAGTCTCCAACAATATTATCGCCTTATGGAAAAAATAAAGAAAAATTAGATGCTAGGAAAAATCTAGTGCTTTCTAGGATGTTGGAGCTTGATTTTATTAAAAAAGAAGAATACGACAAAGTAAAGAAGGAGGTTGTTGTCTTTGTCCCACAAGCGATTACTGGAATAAAAGCGCCGCATTTTGTTTTCTTTATTAAAGATTATTTAGAGAAGAAATACGGAAGTGAAATGGCAGAAAAAGGCGGGCTTAAAGTCACGACAACATTGAACTATGACTTCCAAGAAAAAGGAGAAAAAATAGTAAAAGAAGGCGCCTTGCAAAATGAAAAAGATTGGAATGGGGAAAATGCGGGACTGGTAGCAATAGATCCAAAAACGGGACAGATTTTAACAATGATAGGTTCTCGAGATTATTTTGATAAGGCAATTGATGGGAATTACAATGTGGCCACAGCCTTAAGACAGCCAGGGTCATCTTTCAAACCCTTTATTTACGCTACGGCTTTCAATAAAGGCTTTACCCCCGACACAGTGCTCTTTGACCTGCCTACAGAGTTTCAGACAACTTGCAATGCGCAAGGTAGGGCTTTTGCGGGTCATAATCAAAAAGATTGCTATATGCCTGATAATTATGATGGAAAGTTCCGTGGGCCAATGTCGTTGCGAGATGCCTTGGGGCAATCGATAAACATTATAGCTGTAAAACTTTTTTATTTAGCAGGACTGTCTGACTCGCTCAAAACATCAGAAGATATGGGTATTAGCACTTTGAGTGATATCGGAAGGTATGGGCTTACCCTCGTAATCGGAGGTGGAGAAGTAATGCTTCTAGACATAACGTCGGCTTATGGAGTTTTCGCCAATAATGGCATAAGAAATCCATACACTGGAATTTTAAAAATTGAAGATTCGAGCGGAAAAATTTTAGAAGAATATAGACCGATTGCCCAAGAAATTTTGCCAAAAAATACAGCATTAACTATTTCGAGTATTTTGTCGGATGAAAAAGCTCGCATCCCAACCTTTGGCGCGCACTCCATGCTTTTTATACCGAATAAAGATGTAGCCGCAAAAACTGGAACAACAAATAACAATAAAGATGCCTGGACTATCGGTTATACCCCGTCTATTGTTGTGGGTGTTTGGGCGGGCAATAATGACAATAAACCAATGAAAAAAGGAGGGGCAGCTATGGCTGGACCGATTTGGAATAAATTCATAAACGAGGCATTAAAAACTTTACCGGATGAAAAGTTTGAAAAACCAGATTTAGAAATTGATCCATATACAGTGAAACCGGCATTGCGTGGATTTTGGCAAGGCAATGAAAACTTTTTTATAGATAAAATTTCTAGAAAATTAGCTGGAAATTTAACACCCAGGGAGACCTTGCAAGAAAAAGTTGTGACAAATGTGCATTCAATTCTTTATTGGATAAATAAAAAAGACATCTTGGGCGTGGCACCACCCAATCCTGGAGACGACCCTCAATTTAATCACTTTGAAATTCCAGTGCAGAATTGGTGGGAACAAAATAGAAATAAATACACGATAACAACCTGGGCTGATAAGCCGAGCTTGATAGATGATGTACACACTGATTCATCAAAACCGATTATTTCAATCATTGAACCAAATATAAATACAATTTATTCTCCCAGTCAAAAAATAAATCTAAAAATTTCAAGCTCCGGTCCTTACCCTCTCGTTAAAGTAGATGTCTTTATAAATGATAAATATCTAGAAACATACAGCTCCGGCTCGTCTTTTTCTTTTGTTCCCGCCGAATTAGAAAATTTGCAAACAGAAAACGAATTGAAAATAATTGCTTATGATAGTGTTTATAATAACAACGAAACCACTTTAATATTCCAAGTTAAATAGCGATTTAGAGATTATCTCCGGTGAGAAAAAGAAATTCTAAATTTTAATTATCTATTCATTGGCATTATAAGATAAATAAATGAGATATCACCCACCGGCAAGACAACGATAGGACTCCCGACTCCGGCGAGCTTTATGGACATGCTGTCAGTCGTAATCGACTGAAAACAATCTAGAAAATATTTATAATTAAAACCGAGTTCAATATTTTCTCCTGTCATAGCGGCATCTAGAAACGTTTTGTTTTCTCCAATGTCATTGTTGGCGGACGAAAGCTCAAAAATTTTCTCTTTGGGTTTTATTACTAAATTCACTTGATTAAATTTATCTGAAAAGATATTAGAGAGTTTCAGTGCGTTTAATAAATCCTGCTTTAGAATTATGGCATTGGTAACAGAATTTTTTGGTATTATTTGACGATAGTCAGGGAAAATCCCATCAATCACCCGTGAAGTTAAATAAATATTGTCCGATGAGAAGGAAATTTGATTTTTATTGAAACATACTTTTATAGTGCCATTAAATTCTCCAAAAATTCTCAGAATTTCAGAAATATTTTTAAATGGGATAAGAATTCCAGGAATTTCTTCTAGCCCTTTTATTTTTATTTTTTTCTCAGCTAATCTAAAAGAATCGGTGGAAACAAAAACCAAATTGTCTTCATTGGTATACATAAAGACACTTGAAATTTCTGGTTTTATGTCAGATGGAGATGAGCTGTAGTAAACTGACTTTATACCATCTATTAGTTTTTTTGATTCTATATCAAAACTCACACCGACAACTTTTGGTATTGTAGGGAAATCTTCGTGTGGCTGGCCTTTCAATCTTATTTTACTTTTTTTTGTTTCAACCAATAAATTTCCGTCAACACTTTCAAGTCGAACGTTTTCATTTTGAAAAATATTAGAAAAAATACCACCTAGGACTGATCCAGAAACAGCAAGCATCCCTTCCTTTTCTATTTTTGCAGGAATTTCAACTTCGATTCCCAAACTCAGATTTGTAGATCTAAGTTTTAAAGATTTTCCAGAAGCAATAAGTAAAATCGAGTTTAAAACTGGTAAAGTTAAATTTTTACCAGTAATTCTTTCTGTTTGGGAAATTTTATTTCTAATTTCTTCAATATTGCATTCTAGTTTCATGTGTTTATATTTTATATATTTAATTTATTAATACTATTAGATGTGTTTATAAGTGGATAAATGGATTTTATGTCATTCAATATGGTTAATTTTTGTATTTTTAATTTAGTTTCTGTCTAATAAGTAATTCTATTTCATTGATATGTTTTTTATTTATTTTGTTTTTTTATTTTTCTCACGAATTTTCTACTGATTATTGTTGGGTTTTCAACTATTTATCAAGTTCATTTAAACATTATTCTTATTTGCTCTAATTCTTGTAATAATTGCGGATCACTTTTTAAGTCCGCTTTAATTTTCAAACAGGAATGTATCACTGTCGTATGATCCTTACCACCTAATTTTTGTCCAATCAATGGGTATGATACATTAAAGTCTTCTCGCAGTAAATACATTACTACTTGCCTTGCTTTGACTATTTCTTTTTTTCTAGTTTTTTCATAAATTGACATCTCTTCTAATTTATAATGTTCACTTACTATTTTTACAACATCTTTTATTGCCATATTTTTCTTTGGTCGCATGTTGTTTTTTAGAAGATTCTTTACTTCTACCAGCGTCAGGGGCCTATTTTTCAAGCGATATTGACAAACTATAATATTTAAGCTTCCTTCAAGTTCTCTAATATTGCCGTCGACGGCCAGAGCTACGTATTCTAATATTTCCTGGCCTAGATCAATATCAAATTCTTTTAATTTTACTTTTAAAATTGCCAAACGAGGTTCGTATTCAGGCGCCGATATATCCACTATCATTCCAGCGGCAAAACGAGACTTCAAACGGTCTGCTAGCTCGGGTATGTAGTTAGGGTGCTTATCGGAAGAAAAAATAATTTGCTTGTTGTTTTCGTGAAAAGTATTAAATGTATGAAAAAGTTCTTCTTGTATCTTTTCCATTTTACCGATGAATTGGATGTCATCTATGATTAACAGATCATATTTGCGGTATTTTTCTTTAAAAGAATTTGCTTTATTGCTCTGCAGAGAGCTGATAAAATCAGTGGCGAATTTCTCCAGAGTCATGTAATGTACTTTTTTATTTGGATATTTTTCCTTTATTTTATTACCCACAGCTTGAATTAAATGAGTTTTACCCAAACCAGTACCCCCATAAATAAAAAATGGATTATATTTAGTGCCGGGATTATCTATTATCGCCTGAGCTGCAGCGTATGCAAGCTCATTAAAAGATCCCACAATGAAAGAATCAAAATGATAACGTGGATTTAAGTTATCTTCTGGGTTGGTGTAGAGGTCTTTTAGGGGTAGTTCTTTATTTATATACGTTTTGTCTATTGAAGAGATTTCCTGCCTGTTGTTTTCCGTTTTAGTGATAGTATATTCTACTGCGCGCATGTTTTCATAAGCATTGGCGATGGTTTTCGTAATCAATTTATGATATTTGTTTATAAGCCAATCACGGACGAATTCATTTGGGACACCTATGTAAATAATACCAGTGTCTTCTTTTAGAATAGATGTATTTTTAAACCAAGTGCTGAAATTTGCTTTTGACATACCTGCCTCCATCTCCATTAGACAATTTTTCCAAAGCTGTTTCGTATTCATTGTTTCATAGTATACTACTTACTTAATAAATAAAACCTGCAAAAACTTACTAACCATGTTGATAAACTGTGGATAATGTTATATGCTATACATTATGTCGCAAACATATCAACCAAAAAAGAGAAAAAGAGCCAGAACGCATGGATTTTTAGTTAGATCCAGAACAACAACTGGCCAAAGAGTTCTCTCAAGAAGGCGTCAAAAGGGCAGAAAAAAATTGTCCGTTTAACATGCTTCCAAAAAAGAATAGAACTAACAAAAAGGAGGTAGAAAAGATATTTAAGTATGGAAGATCTGTTAATTCTTCTTTTTTTACTTTTAGATTTAAATTAAATAGTGATTCTACTACGCCACAAATTTCCTTTATCGCGCCGAAGAGTGTAGCTAGACTTGCGGTTAAAAGAAATTTATTAAGACGACGCGGGTATTCTGTTTTAGAAAAACATCTCTTCAAGTTCCCTCCTGGGTTCATGGGGGTCTTTATTTTTAAAAAATACCAAGACGATATTTTAATAATTGAAAATGAAATTAAAAACATACTCATTAAAATTAATTAATTTTTATCAGAAATTTTTGTCTCCTGACAATAAATGTGTATTTTATCCATCTTGTTCGGAGTACACAAAACAAGCTATAGAAAAATACGGTGTATTTTATGGAATTTACTTAGGGTTTTTTCGTATCTTACGCTGTCATCCGTGGCAGAAGAATCACATTGATCCCGTTTAGAGATTGCGAGGGTACGTAAGCAAATCTCTATCTCTGGCGGAATTAATCCCGTCGTTTGATTTTTCTCTGTTTTCATATAGAATGGAAGAATGCTTTCAAATATTTGGGATGTTGTTTTATATAAGCCATTACTGAACGCCTTGGCTTTTTTAGTCTCAGTTATACCTGGTGGAGATGTGGGTGTGGCAGTTATTATTTTGACCATACTTGTTAAAGTGGCACTCTTTCCCCTTTCTCATAAATCCATTAAGAGCCAGGCGGTTATGAGTATGCTTGCTCCGGAACTTGAGAAGATAAAAAAGGGTGGTACAAGTAAGGAAGAACAAGCCAGACTTACTTTTGAGCTTTATAAAAAACACAAAACGAATCCTTTTTCTGGCTGTCTC
>Ga0209343_10010854_pt1 | contig 10323 bp, 7 predicted proteins | sample RifCSPlowO2_02_FD_184026 | JGI IMG/M metagenome (GOLD analysis project Ga0209343, IMG submission 184026) | Groundwater microbial communities from Rifle, Colorado - Rifle CSP2_plank lowO2_0.2 (SPAdes) (version 2) | ecosystem: Environmental > Aquatic > Deep subsurface > Groundwater | place: Rifle...
TGGCTCCAGCAATGGAGCTGGCCAAAACGTGGCCACGTCAGGCAGTGGGGATTCACCCCGCCCCCAGTGGGTTTGCCTATGGATCGATCTATCACGGTACACCCTTTCCGGCGGGGGCAGCAGTTGCCCTGGGCCGATTGGGGCGAATGGGTTATGGCTTGGGGCGGGCGGAATGGCCCGAGCAGGTATACGTGGTCATCCCCACGGCTTTCGCCGGAGCCCGGACAGGGATGGATGAAGTCACACCCGTGATCGAAGACCTGTGGGAGGAGAAAGCGGTGTTTGGCGTCGTGCAGGAAGACTGTTTGGGGAGCCTCCCGAAATCCGCGCGGATGCTGATTTGCCCCAAGGGAGTGACCGCGACGTCAGAAGGAAAACTCGATGAGTTGCGCCGCTCGGGGATAGAGGTTTTCACCGGGCGGGACGAGGGCTGGCGAAAGTCCGCGCGCCTGATCCGACTTTCGGTAAATCCCGGCGACGGGGTCAATCTGCTGGTGCGGCGCACGGTGCAAGGAACACTGTACAGCATGATGAGCTCCGGCCCCGTGAAAGCGGTTACGCTGAAGACTGATCGCGGCAATATTGTGACGCTGGGCCTAAATGAATATGCCATGGTTCATGAAAGCGTAGCTGGAATCAACTGGGTGCAAGGGAGCGGCGACGTGGTCATCGGCGGATCGCGGCTCTGTACCATCGACCAGGGCCGGGCTATTCTGGCCAGCGGCGATGGCCTGGATCTTCTGCACAGTGAACGCGTGCGTGTGTTGGTCACCAAACCCACACGTGTCAAGTTCGCCCACGTGATTAACTCTGTCGCCGTGTTGGGAGAAAATCGGGCAGAACCACTGGCAAGATTCATCCCGCTGGGGGCGGACAAAAAGACAATTGACATCGATAGTGAGTTAATTCGATACGTTCTGCAGATGAATCCTGGCGTCGATCAGTAACGGGGAATACGATGGGAGCCGGCTCAGGTTTCTCATTGCGGTTCGAGGCTCCTAATGGCTACCGGGAGGGCGGTGGCTGAAGCCCGTCCTCTCAGACGGTTGGTTCGAAATCCGAGTTAAGGAGATGCAAATGAAACGGCGACGATTTGTCAATTTGATGGGCGGTGTGGCTGGCCTGGCGGTTCAGCCGGGGATTGTCACTTCCGTGTTTGCCGGAGGAGATAAGCGAGGGGCATCTGACGGTGTCGTAGGGATGTACGTTCACGAAGGCTGGCCGTACAAGCGTCCCTATGCCGCCCGCACCTGGACTTTGGAGGACTGGCGGGGGTACGCGGAAGGGCTCAACAGGATTGGTTACAACATGTTGGCCATCTGGCCGGCACTGGAGACGATGCCGGATCCGCTGACTCCCAGCGATCGTGCCAACATCGAGAAGACCGCGAAGGTCATCGACATGTTGCACAAAGAATTCGGCATGGGCGCATTCCTCATCTTGTGCCCCAACACCGTGACAAACAACGAGGTGGCCGCCCAGTATAGCTTCGAAGATAGATATTTGTATGGAAGTTCGACCTACCTCGACCCTGCCGATTCCGTAGCCCTTGGCAAAATGATCAAATGGCGGGAGGAGTTGCTCCGTCCGTTGGCCAACATGGACTGTCTTGCCATCATCGACAGTGATCCGGGCGGGTATCCTGGCTCTACCAACGACCAATTTGTCAATCTCCTCATGGAGCACCGAAAGATGCTCAATCGGTTACGGCCGGGAATTGAGCTGTGCTATTGGATGCACGTCGGTTGGGAAGCATATTCTCGCTACTATGCGACCGGCAATTTCGCATGGGGAACGCCCGCTGAAGCCGAAGACGTTCTCACCAAGCTCAAGAAGGCGGATCCAAGTCCTTGGAGAATTACAATTCACACTATGCAGGAGCCGCCGAACGGAACCGATCTTCAACTCGCAAAAAAAATGGGGCTTGCATCAAATTCCTTGGCTTTCAACTACGGGGCCATCGAAGGAGAGCCGTCGTTTCCGATGACGAACTTTGGGGGGGACGCGGCATTCAAAGCGGGTGGAGCTCCCGCGCCGGGCGGAGTCGTCGGTAATGCACAAACACATTGCGTGCAGTTGCCCAATACCTTCGCTTTTGTACGAGGGGCGAAAGGGCTGCCGGTTTCAGAAGCCGACTACGTTCAATTTGCCGACGATCTGCTGACTGGGAAGGGTCAATTGCTCGTCCGCGCGTGGCAAGCCTTGGCGGGAACAGACCCAAACCGTATGCGGGCGATGGCGGACAAACTCCAGGCGTTGCGCAGTCAGGACTTGGTCCCCGGTCGACTACAGGGGCTGCTATTCGGGAGTCCGCAACGATTTATATCCGATCTGATTTACGAACTGCGCATGCAAGCCGCCTATCTTGACCTTATTGCGTCTTCCAAGGACAAGGTGGATAAGGAGAAGTTCCGCTCGTTCCTTGCGGCTACGGTGGCATGGCAAGGTATCCATGGCTATCAAACCGTGTGGCTCTGGCCCGGCATGGCAGATGTGTTGAAAAAGCTGAAGTCTCCGGCCATCGACAAACTCTTGGTGGAAGCGAACTACGAAAAGACCCAATCGCAAGGCACGGGAAACACCCCTTTTGAGAGACTACAGAACTTTTTCCGGCAATGGGATGCCTATACCCCGCGTCTTATTGCGGCGATGGAAGAAGCCCTCAAGGGGGTGGAATAAGCATGGTCAAGCGGAGCCAGTCTGGACGTGCGGCCCATTCTGGAAGTAGAGGCATATCCCTCTCTGGCAACAAGTCCAGGAACAGCTTCACATGCAAGCGATAAACAAACCCTTGACGACGGAAGGTAAACAAAATGCTCCCATCTGTAAGCTATGGCTTCTTGACTGTTCTGCTCGCGGGGATAGTCCAAGGTACGGTGCTGACACCCATGCCCTATCTCAAGAAATGGTCGTGGGAGAATACTTGGCTGCTGTACTCGATTTGCGCCTACCTTGTTCTGCCGTGGCTTTTCGCTTTGACGACCATACCGCACCTCATCACTGTCTTGGGAGCCACTCCCCAAGAGGCTGTTGTACGCACCCTGTTCTTCGGATTCCTCTGGGGGCTGGCCGTAGTCCTTTATGGTCTTGGCATCGACATGCTGGGACTGGCATTAGGCACCGCCATCATTATGGGACTGGGAACTTCGGTCGGATCACTTGTTCCTCTCATTGGACAGCATCGCGAACAGCTATGGGCTCGCTCCGGCATTTGTACACTCGCTGGAGTCATTTTGTTGACGGTTGCGGTTGGGTTGTTCTCGATTGCCGGCAAGAAGCGGGACCGGATCCTAAAGGCTCGTTCCGGCCAAGCGCCGATCGATACGGGGCTCGTCCGTGGCGGCCGATTTCTAGGGGGATTGATCGTCTGTATTCTCTGCGGTTTCTTGAACCCTTTCATCAACATTGCCTTCGCCTACGGTAGCGAAATCCAAAAGCAAGCTATCAAGTTCGGGGCCAGCCCAACTTCGGCGGGTAATGCCGTGTGGCTCCTGGTGGCAAACGCCGGTTTCTTTCCCAGTCTCATTTACACGTGGTATCTCCTGAAAAAGAACCGGACTTGGAGGACCTTCCGCGCCGGGACCGGCAGATATTGGATCCTCACGCCGGTGATGGGCCTGATGTGGATCTCGGGCACGGTCATGTATGGCGTCGGGGCCAACGCAATGGGTTCTCTGGGACCAGTTATCGGTTGGCCCGTCTTCTTGTCCACTACAGTCCTTGTCGCCAATAGTTGGGGTTTCTTCACTGGTGAATGGAAAGGGATTCATGGCCACCCGCTGTACACCCAAGCGGCGGGGCTGATCGTCCTGATTGCCGCCATGTTCACATTGGGGTTGGCGACTAAGTTTTGATATGTTCCGGACTGGGCCCAAACAGCGTGTTTGCGTTGACGAAGTTTTGGTGTGGGTCCAAGGCGAAGGGAGTTTGAGTACACGGCCAACCTGTTCGGAAGGAAGTGGACGCGGCGGGAATTGATGGAACGGGTCGGAGATACTTCGCGACCGGGTGGAATTCTTACTTCGACCCTGAACGATGGCTAGCGCGGACGCGCACTGCCTAATACCAAAGCCTTCCCATCGAGCCTACCCGGTGCTTGGACTCCAAGAATCTCGAGGACTGTGGGTGCAATGTCATAAATGCTCGGCTCGCTTGAGTCGAGTGTGAGGTTGGAGAGGAAAATACCTTGCGTGTCCGCGGGGTCGGAGGCGCAATGGTCGCCGCTCCACTTCTTCGTATTGGCAAATATGATCCCGGAGGGTATAGCCCCGAGAGAGGTCTGCCAGGACGTCCGGTAACCACTACGGAAATCCACCTGTAGGTCCGGCGCCTCGGCCTCGCGGGGCCCGTGAAAGATTTCGCGCCCCAGTGAGACATTCTGAATAACCAGTTCTTGATTGTCCGGGTCCTTCACGGCCAGAAGCTTTTCGCGAATTTCTTCCATCAGCCGATCCGTTTCGAGTCCGGCCTCGAGGATGCCGAATTTCTCCCTCCCCCTCAGGTTCATGTAAATCTGGCCGAGCCCCATCGCGTAGGCGCGAGTACGGTTCCAATCCAAATTGGGGAAAAAGCTCCCCCGCCCGAAGAGATCCTCGAGAGTGTGGGGTTTGTCCTCTGCCGAAGGATCCTTCAGTACCATGTACCCGTTCGTGACCAGCCAGGTGTTGGTGTTGAACCCTTTGCGCCAGGAATGGAAGCCGTGGTCGGAAGCGATAAGGAGCGTCCCGCCGGGCTTCATTGCGGTGAGGACATCGCCTACGATCCGGTCCATTCGCATGTAGGTCCGCTCGATGGCGTCGCCGTAGCGAGAGGCGAGCTCCAGGTCGTAACGTGGGTGCTCCGGGTCGAGAAACCGATAGAACATGTGCGAGACGCTGTCCGTGGCTGTAAAGACCGCGACCAACAGGCTGGGCGGATCGTTCTTCAATTCATCCACGACAATACTCGCTTCCTGATCCATGGTTCGGAACGTGTCTTCGAGAAACACTCCTTCGTCAATCCTCTCCTCGTTGAGCGCCCAGGTGTCATGCCACCAGCCCAGGGTCTTCATCAGGCCGTGTTTTCGGACAAGTTCCTCGGCGAAGCTTTCCGGAGACGAGATCGGCACAAGGGCTGCCTCCGGATCAATGTTGATCGGCGACATGTAGATTCGCAGGTCGGGCTGCGTCTCAAGGACAAAAAAGCGACAGGTTCCTGATGCCGATAGGAAAGGCGTTATGCGAAATTTCAGGTGGTACCAGTCACTCCATTTCCCAACGGGAACAACCTGCGCGTGCCCATTGATTTCGATGGCGACCGCGTCCCGCGCGCCCGAAAGACGGAAGGTGACCGGGACGGAGACGCGCTGATAAGTTTCCTTCGTTGGGTCCACAGGCCCTTCGATCTTTGCTTTCGCGATATCGTCGTGGATTTTCAGCTGTACAAGTTTGCCGCCAAATTCCGTGTCGCCAGCGTCCCACTGCGTCAGCTCGCTGCCAAAATAGAAGAAAGTTCCCCAGGTTCCGCGCAGATCGGGGACTCCCAGGCCACTCCAATGTTTTCCTCCGGGGAGGGCCACGGGTGGAAACTCGAGCGGCATGCGTATCACCGTGGTCTTGTAGCCCGCATCGGCCACGGCCTTGTAGAACGGGATGCCCCCGCGCACGTTGGTCACTTTGGGTCGCTTGAGGGGAACCAGGCCCCAGAGAAATTCTGGCTTCTGGCGCGAGACCAGCGAAATCTCGGGGAGATAGGTCTTGGGGTTGCGCTTGAGAAAATCGAAAATGCCCGTCGAGCCCGGATTGAGCCCCGTCGCAAATGTTGCCCAGGCGACCGGAGACTCGGGAGGATTGGTTGTGCCGAGCGGGCGGAAGGTTCCGGTTTCGGCCAGTCGCTGGAGGTTTGGCAGCTTTCCTTCCTTGATCCATTTGGCGAGCAGGTCGGGATCGGCACCGTCAAAACCCAACACCACTACCTGTTTTTCCACCGGGCGCGTTTTGACCCGCGTGCACGTGGCGGCGCTTACAGCCACGAGCACCATCATAAGAGGGCCCGAGATGATGCGGAGATCCGAGTAGCGTGAGCTCATGCCTGAATGTCTATTCTATGGCCGGTTCATCTCACCGTCGAGCGAAAATCCGTTTTGAACTGAATGCTGCTACTTGTAATTTCCGCGCCGCGCTATGCTATTTGGTTGTTCATTGACCGTTGGCGGATATCGAGACACGTCCCAACCGGAATTAGTTTTTGGCCCTTCGGCACTTGTGAGTACGCAACCATTGGCCTCCAACTGAGCCCTTCCGGTGCGGTTCTTCTCTGTGGGGGCTCCGAGCGGTCCTCAGCGGAATCCGAAAACCCGTCGTCTTGACTTCCAGAACGACCTTTTCAAGACACCTCTGCATGCCTGGGAGATCTCGGGATCGTTCTCTTGGGTGCTGCCACTCCCTGAGCTATCCCGAAGGAAGCGGCAACACATCCCGCCCCACCGTTGCTCTGTGTCCGACTTCAGCCGAAATGAGACTGCTCAAGTCCGCTTCTTTCCCCACCGCCCGGTCCAGCTCCCGGATCGAGACATGCAATTGATCGAGCAGCTTGAGTAGCTCCTCGCTGCGCCAGCTGGCGACGGGTCCCATGCTTGGTTGCTGCAATTCCCTCCGCCCTCACCAGCTGCACAGCTTGCGATTTCGTCACAAACCTTGATTCATCGCAGGGCTTACAACCGGTCCTTCACCCTCTCATGCGGTCAGGAGGCTCTTGACAGGGAGCGGCCTCGGTATTTTTGAACCATCAATAAGCGCGAAGGCGTTGTCAAGAGCACACGCCGCGGGGAAGCTCCTTTCAGCAAATTTGCAGAGCCAAGAGTTTGGAGACCGAAGCTCTTCGCGAGTCATCGTGGAATCATCGAGGTGGAGAATCTTCCACCAACCATCGATTCGGCCATTCACTTCGGCCATGATTCTTCTATTCGGACACCCAGCCTCTGCCGGGTGCGAGAGTGCCTATTCAACTTCACGGTCTGGCTGAGCCGACCATGGTACAAATCAGCGGCTCTCGATGCGAAAACATCCGGATACGGCCTCTGGGTCCGTAACATCCAAAAGAGCCGTACCGCCAATTTGCGAGCGGCGGCCACCTTGGCCACGGCTCGGTGCTTCTGGTGGCAGCGATGCTGGTACTCCGTGCGGAACTGCGGATCAAAGCGTACGACCGACTGCGACGCTTCCACTAGGAGTGTACGCAGGAGCCGGTTACCCTGCTTGCTGATCGAGCCCATCCTCTGCTTGCCACCCGAGGAGTGTTCCCGTGGAATCAGGCCCAGGTAGCTGCTGACCTGCTTGCTGCGTGAGAACCTTCTGACGTCACCGATCGTCAGGACAAACCCCAAGGCGGTTACCGGGCCCACTCCGGGTTGGGTCATCAGCAGACGCACGGAGGGGTAAGTCTCTGCCACTTCTGTCACGGCCTGGGTTAGCGACTCGAGCTGTCCCTCCAACATCGCCAACAACTGCAGCAGGTCGTGCCGTCGTTGCGAGGCCCAGCGATCTAAACTCAGCGCTTCCAGTTTTCCTCGGCCCTCGGCGGTCCACAGCCTCCATTTTCGTTGCATCCCTTGATTCAGCGCCAGATGTTGCAGCTCGTTCTTCACTCGCGTGCGTAGCTGCACCAGCTTATGCCGATGGACCAGCAACTGTCGGTGATCGCGCATTTCGGTGCTGGGCGTCCAGATCCGTGGGAGTCGTCCCTCGATCAATAACTTAAGAATGTGCCCCGCATCTCGGCGGTCGGTCTTCTGTTGGCGAACATAGCTGGCACGGATCTGCGCCGCATCGGCGATCCATAGTTCATGCCCCAACCGTTCCAGCAATCCCACAAACCACTGGGAGTTACCCACGGCTTCCATGCCGACCAACGCCGGCCGAGCCAACTGGCCATAGAACTGTTCGGCTTCCCCGCTGCTATGGGTCAGACTCTTTTCTTCTACCTCCCCGCTCTCGGTATCAAGAAAAGCAACTTGCTGAAAGCTGGGGTGAAAGTCACAGCCTACAATTATCATCACGGCTCCTTCCTCCCGCAGACCTCGGTCTCCAAACCAACCAAAGTGTATGCGGGATGCAGAGGAGCCTTCGTACTTATCCAATCATATTCAAGGCGAGTTTTCGGCTGTTTGCAGCCCAATGGAATCGCGGCGAGCCGCGATTCCATTGGCGAATACCTTCGGGGTCCTCTCCCCCAGAGCTCTGTGAGGACGGCTCTCATTATACAACCGAGAGATTAAACACCCATAAAATTGAAACGCGAGAAGTGCGCTATTCCTGGCACCCGTGGTATGGGCGTCGCGTCATTGTGCGGGGAATCCGTCATCGCCATGGTGTGAAGGTGTTTTTCTGCACGGCGGATGGCGAGCGGGAGTTCCCTGTCTTGGAAGTGCCGGAGTGGATGTTCGATCCGGTCGTTTGCGGTCGGCTTGAACGAGGCGAGGTGGCGAGGGTCGATGGTGGGGCACTCCGTGAGGTGCAGGCTCTGCTGGATTCGGTTGAGTCGCTGGCGAAAGCGGTTGTGTTAGAAGATCAGCACCATTCCAGTGTTCCCGGAGGTGCTGATGCGAAGGAGATCGAAGTCCGGCCAGATCGAGTTGTTCCGGCCCACTCGCCAGAGTCCGGAGGTGCCGCGAGAAGTTCGTCAGAAAATGATCCGTTTCTTGGCGCGTCTGTTGCGCGAGCACGCCGCCCGAAGCGGCGACCGCCGTCGCTTCCCGGAGGTAAACCATGAGTGAGAAGATCCGAGCGCAGCATCTGGAACGGAAGGCGATTCTCTACGTCCGGCAGTCTTCTGCCTACCAAGTCACTCACAATCTGGAAAGCCAGAAGCTCCAGTACGCCATGGAAGAACGACTGCGACAGCTGGGCTGGCGTGAGATTGAAGTGGTCGACGAAGATCTGGGCCGTTCGGCCGCCGGCACGGTGGCGCGTGCTGGGTTCGAGCGCATGGTGGCCGAGGTCTGCCTGGGCAAGGTGGGTGCCGTCGCCGCCCGTGAAGTCTCCCGCTTTGCGCGCAACAGTCGGGAGTGGCAACAACTGGTAGAGGTCTGCCGCGTGGTGGACACGGTTCTCATCGATCAAGAAACGGTGTATGCTCCCCGGCAAAGCAACGACCGTTTGTTGCTGGGGCTGAAAGGCAGTCTAAACGAGTATGAACTCGATCTGCTGCGCCAGCGTTCGGTCGAGGCGCGCCAGGAGAAGGCGCTCCGAGGAGAGCTGGTGGTGGCCGCTCCAGTGGGCTATCTGAAAACCGAAGATCAACATCTCGAGAAGCATCCCGACCGCCGGGTTCAGGAGGCCGTGGCTTGGGTGTTCCGGAAGTTTCAAGAGTTAGGGACGGTACGGCAGACGCTGCGGTGGTTCCTGGAGCACGGGTTGCAGTTGCCGACCCACACACCGCGAGGCGAACTGGCCTGGAAGCGCCCCTCTTACCGCGGCCTCTATCGGATGATGACCAATCCCGTCTACGGAGGCGCGTACGCTTATGGCAAAACAGAACAGTTGTTGCGCTACGAGAAGGGCGAACCGCGCCACGTCTGCCGTCGTAAGCCGAGAGAGCAGTGGCTGGCGCTGATTCCCAACGCCCACGAAGGCTACGTAAGTTGGGAGGAGTTCGAGCGCATCCGACAAGCCATTCGAGTGAACGCGCTGCGCGGAGTGCAGCCGGGTGCCGCCCTGCAGTGGTCTTGTGCTATTGGTGGATCTGCTGCGCTGTCAACGCCGTGGTCGGAAGCTGCCCATACGGTATGCGAGCAGCCGTCATGGTGTGCAACAGTATGCGAGGGGTCGCAGCTGACTGGATAACGGCGAAGCACTCCGCATTGCCTTTGGCGGACACCCCTAGACAAAGTGATCAGCAGAGGGCTCCTCGAAGTCGTGCAGTCCGCAGCGGTCGAAGTTACAACCTTGGTAAACAAAGAAGGAACTCACCGGCATGGAAAGGTGTTGGGAGCCTTCCGGCGCGGCGTCGGGGCGCCGGTTTGGGTTTTCGTAGCCGCCCGCGAGTGCCGCAACGGGGGATTCATGATCATCTATTGAGGCCCAAACTCTTGAAAAAGCACCATCAAGCGACTATTATCCCTACCGTGGCCGGTTGGTACGCCTGAGTGCATGGCGGCAGGCGAAAGAATTGACCTGACAAAGTAATCGAGAGGTCAGTTTAAAGTAAAGGGAAATTGGCTCTGCAATCCGGTGAGCATGGTGTAAGATTGATGCGAAAGGGGAATTTTCATATGCTTTCAACTGGACGGTGGACTTCTGTTCGCTTGTGCGCGTTCGTGGTTTTCATAAGCTGCACACCCGGCGA
>Ga0209343_10010855_pt1 | contig 10323 bp, 6 predicted proteins | sample RifCSPlowO2_02_FD_184026 | JGI IMG/M metagenome (GOLD analysis project Ga0209343, IMG submission 184026) | Groundwater microbial communities from Rifle, Colorado - Rifle CSP2_plank lowO2_0.2 (SPAdes) (version 2) | ecosystem: Environmental > Aquatic > Deep subsurface > Groundwater | place: Rifle...
CGCGTCATGTGGGTTCAATGGAAGCGTCGCGACGTGTTGAAAATGGCCTCCGCCGGCCTTGCCATCGGCCTCGTGGGGCAGAAGGCAGAGGCCGCCGCACTCTTCGGCCGGATGTTCGCGGTTCCCTCCCGCGAGACATCCTACTTCACCCCGAACGACAAGTTCTACGTGGTCAACTACTCAGACTCCCCCTTCAGTCTCTCCCGCGACATCAAGGCCGGCCAATGGCAGCTTGCAATCACCGGGGCCGTCAAGAAGCCGAAAGTGCTGCGCTACGCCGATCTCTTCAAGAGACCCGCGCTCGATCGCGCGGTCACACTGGAGTGCATCGACAACCTGCCAGGCGGCGACAGCATGGGGACTGCCATGTGGCGCGGCATCTCGCTCAAGGAGTTGCTCCTGGAAGTGGGCGCCGATACGGAAACCGCTCGAGACGTCGTGTTTCGAGCCGCGGACGGCTATGACGACAGCATCACCTTTGAGAGGGCCATGCGCGGCGATGTGCTGTTGGCCTATATGATGAACGGGGTCCAGCTTCCCAAAATGCATGGATTCCCGATCCGCGCCGTGGTGCCAGGCATCTATGGCATCAAGAATGTCAAATGGATCACCGAAGTCGAAGTGTACGACGGCGACTATAAAGGTTACTGGCAGCGGAAGGGCTGGACCGACGACGGCACGATCAAACTCACCTCACGTATCGACAGCCCGGGCCATTATCAGAGCCTCCGCGGGAAAGAGCATCTGTTTAAAGGCATCGCCTACGGAGGCCCCGAGACCATCAAGAAGGTCGAGATCAGCCTCGACGGGGGTAAAACCTGGGACAGCGCACCCCACGAACTCCCGCTCTCGCCCTTTACCTGGGTGGTCTGGTACTATAATTGGGCGCCTCCAAAAGCCGGCGCCTATCAGGTGGCGGTTCGCGCCATCGATGCCAGGGGCCAGGTCCAGACGTCCGAGATTGTGCGTCCCAGCCCCGCAGGGTCTAGTGGCCTGCACACCATTGTCACCATTGTCGACCGCGTCTAAGGTGCCCGCCACATGAATGACCCACTCGACCCACCATCCCCCCCACAGCCCCTGCCTCCCCGCGTCAACCCGGCAACCAGCTCAGGGGCGTACGCGACAGGACTCGTGGTCCTTCACACGCGAGACGAGTTCATGCTCGACTTCATCGCAGGGTTTGCCTCTCCGCCGCAGGTCGTCGGGCGAGTCGTCGCGACACCGGCTCACCTCAAGCGGATGCTCAAGGCGTTGCTGGACAATTTCGGACGATACGAAAAGGCCTTTGGCGCCATCCCCGTCCAGCCCGAGAACACCCGCGCCAAGGCCGGGCAGGTGGGCGAGCTTTACGCCAAGCTGCAGGTCATGGACGAAGTGCTCGGCGGGGCCTATTCAAATGCCATGTCTGTCATGCATACGCGTGACGAATTCATCATGGACTTCCTGACGAATTTCCCGCCCATCTCGAAAGTCACCTCGCGCGTCGTAGTCAATCCCACCCACCTGCGCCGGATCATTTCGGTCTTGGGCGACAACCTGTCGCAGTACGAAGACCGGTTCGGCAAGATCGACGATGGCTCACCACCAATCGAACCGAAGGCAATGTTCAATCTGAACTGAGAGTTCGCCGGGCAGGATCAGGCAAGTTACTCGATCTTATCGAGTTTGATGGAAAGGTCCTTGAGCTGCTCGGCGCTCACGGGCGAGGGAGCCTCGGTCATGGGACACTGGCCCTTCTGGGTTTTGGGAAAGGCGATCACGTCGCGGATGGAGTCGGCGCCACCGAGCAGCATGATCAGGCGATCCAGGCCAAAGGCAATGCCTCCGTGCGGCGGCGCACCGTACTCGAGAGCTTCCAAGAGAAACCCGAACTTTTCCTGCGCCTGCGCTTTGTCGATACCAAGCAAATCGAGGATTTTCAGCTGCATGTCGCTGCGATGGTTGCGAATGCTCCCGCCGCCGACTTCACTCCCGTTCAGGATCATGTCGTAGGCCTTGGCTCTCGCCTTCAGCGGATCTGTGTCCAGGAATGCGACATCTTCGTCCAAAGGCGCAGCGAATGGATTGTGCATGAAGACGTATCGCTTCTGCTCCGGATCGTAATCCAACAACGGAAATTCGACCACCCAGAGCGGCCGCCACGATTTCTGGTCGACCAGATTCAGCTCCTCGCCAAGCTGCAGACGCAAACGGCCCAACACATCATGCACAACAGCGGGCTTGTCGGCACCGAAAAGAAGCAGATCACCTACCGCTGCGTCAGGTAATCCTGCCAGAAGGCTGCGAGCATCCAGGAATTTCGCGATGACGGATTCGAGCTGCCCCTCACCCGCAACCTTGACCCAGGCTAGGCCTTTGGCCCCGAAGCTTTTCGCGGTTTCCCCAAGCGCATCAATCCGACTGCGGGCCATCGACGCCCCGCCTTTGACGATCAGGGCCTTCACAATACCGCCTTGGGCGACAGCGTCCTTGAAAACCTTGAATGCGCTCTTGGCGGCAAAGTCGCTCATGTTATGGAGTGGCATCCCAAAACGAAGGTCCGGCTTGTCAGAGCCATAACGGCCCATCGCCTCCACATAGGTCATCCTCGGAAACGGCGGGGCGAGGTCAATGCCGGCAGTCTCGCGAAAAACCCCGGCAATCATTCGCTCCATCAAAGACATGATCTGTTCGCGGTCAACGAACGACATTTCCAAATCAATCTGCGTGAACTCGGGCTGCCGATCGTTCCGAAGGTCTTCATCCCGAAAGCAACGCGCAATCTGATAGTAGCGGTCCACCCCGGCGGCCATCAGGACTTGCTTGAAAAGTTGGGGAGACTGAGGCAGCGCGTAAAAACTTCCCGGATTCACACGACTTGGAACGAGATAGTCCCGGGCCCCTTCGGGCGTACTCTTTGTCAGCACCGGCGTTTCAACTTCCAGAAATCCTTCGGCGTTGAGAAATGCCCGTACGTGCTGCGCCACGGCATGCCGCAGGCCAAGCAATCGCTGCATCTTGGGCCGCCGCAGATCAAGATAGCGGTACTTCATGCGAAGCACCTCCGTCACGTCGGCGTCGTCCTCAATCTGAAAAGGGGGCGTCTTGGCCTCATTGAGAATCTCGACAGAATCGACAAACACCTCGATCTCCCCCGTCGACAGGTCAGGATTTGCGGACTCCGCCGGCCGCGCGGCCACCACCCCATCGACCGCAACAACGCACTCGGGACGAAGCGCATGCGCCGATTGATGGACACTGGCGTTCCGCTCCGCGTTGAACACCACCTGCGTCAACCCGGTTCGATCCCGCAAATCGATGAAGATCAGACTCCCGTGATCGCGACGCCGTTGCACCCATCCCATCAGGCGTACGGACTGCCCGACTTCGGATGAGCGGAGCTGCCCACAAGTCTGCGTGCGCGGCTTCATGATGCCAACTTCTCCTTGCCCGCCGCGGCATCCTTCAGCCGATGAATTTCAGGGTCTGTCAGAAACCGATACTCGCCGGAGGGAAGCGTGCCCAACGTCAGCGGACCGAATCGAACCCGTTTGAGTTTCAGTACAGGATGCGCAACAGCCTCGAGCATCCGCTTTACCTGATGCGTGCGGCCTTCAAAGATGGTCAGCTCAATCCAGGAATTATCCTCGGTCTTCCGGACTTTTTTGGCGTGAGCCCGGCCCGTCATCCCGTCGCTGAGCCGAACTCCCTTCTCCAGTCTCTTGATTTGCGCCTCGTCCAGTACTCCCTTGACCTTCACCAGATAGGTTTTGGGAACATGGTACCGAGGATGCAGCAACCGCTGGGCCAGTTCTCCATCATTGGTGAGCACCAGCAAGCCCTCGGTATCGTAATCCAGACGGCCGACCGGAAACACCCGGTGCTTGATCCCCCGAAGCAAGGACTGCACCGTCGGGCGGTCGTCCGTGCCAGGCCCCTCAAGAGTCGTCAGCACGCCTTTTGGCTTGTTGAGCATCACATACGCCTTGGGCGCCGCCGGCTTCAGATGGCACCCATCCACTTTCACATGATCGTGAGCCGGATCCACCTTGAGACCCATTTCCATCGCCACCGTGCCATTGACGGTAACACGGCCCTGGCGAATCAGCTCCTCCGCCTTACGGCGTGAGGCGACACCGGCATCCGCAATGACTTTCTGCAAACGGACGGTGTTCACTCCCATTCGATGGTGCTCGGAGGCTTCGAACTGATGTCGAACACCACCCGATTCACTCCTTTGACTTCATTGATGATCCGTGTCGAAATCGATCCCAACACATCGGCAGGCAACCGCGCCCAATCGGCCGTCATTCCGTCCACACTGGTTACCGCCCTGACGGCCACCACATTATCGTATGTTCGCTGATCGCCCATGACTCCCACGGTTCTGACCGGTAACAGCACGGCAAAGGCCTGCCAGACCCTGTCATAGTAGCCCGCCTTGAGAATTTCGTGCTCAACAATAGCATCGGCTTTGCGCACGATCCCCAGCCGCTCTTTCGTGACTGGCCCCAGAATGCGGATCGCCAGGCCTGGACCTGGAAAAGGCTGCCGTCCCACAATTTCTTCAGGAAGCCCCAGCTCCCTTCCCAATTCCCGAACCTCGTCCTTGAACAATTCGCGCAGCGGTTCAATCAGGCGAAACCTCATCCGCGACGGAAGCCCTCCGACATTGTGGTGCGTTTTGATCGTCGCCGAGGGACCTTTAAAGCTCACGCTTTCAATGACGTCAGGGTAGAGCGTGCCCTGAACGAGCCATTCGGCCTTTCCCGCTCCACGCGCGAAACCTTCAAACTCCTTGATAAAAGCCCGCCCGATGATTTTGCGTTTCCTTTCAGGATCGCTCACAGATTGCAGTGCGCTGATAAACCGAGATGATGCAGTAATTAACTTCAATTTTAACTTGAAGTGTCTGGCAAAAGTTTCGCACACTAGTTTCGCCTCTCCTTCCCGCAAGAGGCCATGATCCACAAAGAGACACGTGAGCCGGCCGCCAACTGCTTCTTGGGCCAGCGCAGCCGCCACCGAAGAATCCACGCCTCCGCTAAGCGCGCAAAGGACCTTCCCGGTTCCCACCTGGGCCCGAATAGCTGCGATGGTCTCCGCCTTGAACGACCGCATGGTCCAATCCGGCTTCACCCCGCAGACGTTATAGACGAAATTCCTCAGGATGGCCGCCCCGCCTTCGGTATGGGCCACTTCAGGATGAAACTGGAGGCAATAGATCCGTCTGCCGCGATCCGTCGCTTTCATGGCCGCCACCGGTGAGTTCGCAGTGCGCGCAATGGCACTGAAGCCAGGCGGCATCCGTTCGATTCTGTCTCCATGCGACATCCAGGCCGTCGGACTTGTTTTTCCCCCACGAAACCCCTTGAACAGATCCGTGTGATCGTCGATCTGCAGCGTAGCAGGACCGTACTCGCGATGAGCCGACCGCGCCACGACTCCGCCCAGTAAATGGGTCACCAGCTGCATGCCATAGCAGATCCCAAGAATTGGAATTCCCGCGTCTAGGAGCTGCTTGGCGACAGCCGGAGCTTTCCGATCGTAGACACTGGAGGGACCTCCGGACAGAACAAGGCCAGCCGGGCGATACTCCAGAATGCGAGAGAGCGGAACATTATAGGGCAGGATTTCCGAGTAGACGTGGGACTCGCGGATACGGCGGGCAATCAACTGCGTGTACTGGGAACCGAAGTCAAGAACCAGGATTCTCTGGTGCTGGGGACCCATCGCATTCGGCGAGAAACTAGAACTCAACCTCTGTCCGATAATTGGGGGCTTCTTTGGTGATGATGACATCGTGGACATGACTCTCGCGTAACCCCGCCTGAGTTACTTGAATGAAGCGGGCCCGTTTCTGCATTTCAGCAATTGTGCGACAACCGCAGTATCCCATCCCGGAGCGGAGTCCGCCAACCAACTGATACACCACACCGGACATGGTTCCCCTATACGGCACGCGGCCCTCAATCCCTTCCGGCACCAGCTTTTGCACCGGCCGATCCTTTTGCGCATACCGGTCTCGCCCCCCACGCTCCATGGCACCCAAAGACCCCATTCCCCGATACACCTTATAGGTCCGGCCTTGAAAAAGGACCGTCTCGCCGGGGCTTTCTTCGGTCCCGGCAAATAGCCCGCCGATCATCACCGCAGAGGCGCCGGCGGCAATCGCCTTGGAGATGTCGCCAGAGTACTTGATGCCCCCGTCCGCAATAACCGGGACCTTGGCGCGGGCGGCGGCTGAGGCGCATTCCGCCACGGCTGTTAATTGCGGCACCCCGGCTCCAGCGACAATTCGTGTCGTGCAGATGGAACCCGGACCGACTCCCACTTTGATGGCGTCGGCGCCGGCCGCGATGAGATCGCGGACTGCTTCCTTTGTGGCCACATTGCCGGCCACAATCTCCACCTCCGGGAACCGTCGCTTCAGCAGCCGCACGGTGGACAGCACACTGGCGCTGTGCCCATGGGCAGTGTCCACGACCACAACATCCACGCCCGCCTTGGCCAGTTCGGCTACCCGTTCTTCCGCATCTCCCCCCACTCCCACCGCCGCGCCCACGCGAAGACGGCCATGCTCGTCTTTGCAGGCATCAGGATATTGTATCCGCTTGGCAATGTCCTTGATCGTGATCAGGCCCTTGAGTTCGAACCGCTTGTTCACCACGAGCAATTTTTCGATCCGGTGCTGGTGGAGGATCTCCTGCGCCTTATCAAGCGTCGTCCCCTCCGGCGTCGTCACAAGGTGTTTGTGCGTCATCACCTGGGAGATCTTCAGGTCCATGCGACTTTCAAAACGCAGGTCCCGATTCGTGACGATGCCGACGAGCTTTCCGTTTTTGGTCACCGGAATTCCCGAGATCCGGTATTGCGCCATGATCTTGTGAGCGTCCCTGATCGTGCTGTCGGGGGAGATCGTCACTGGATTCATGATCATGCCGCTTTCAGATTTCTTGACCCGATCCACCTCTGCGGCCTGATCCGCCGGCGAGAGCACGCGATGGACGATCCCGATCCCGCCCTCCCGGGCGATTGCGATGGCTAGGCGGGACTCCGTGACCGTGTCCATGGCGGCACTGACAATCGGGATATTGAGCGTGATTCGGCGTGTCAGGTGAGTGCGGGTATCGGTCTTGGCCGGCACGACTGAGGATTTCGCCGGAACCAGCGCCACGTCATCGAAGGTCAGTCCCAGCGGCAAGGAAGGCTGCAGCATGAATGCTATTGCTTCGGCATGGACCAGAGATGCGTTCCGGGGGCGTCCTGCAGGATGGTCTTTTTTTCCTCCAAGGCAGAGGACTCGGACTCTGACACCTCGGCCTGTTCGCGCAACTGCAGTTCCCCCTCGTCCGCAGTCATAAACTGCTGGACTCTGAAATTGGAACTGTCCAGCACGAAGATCGCGCCGCGGTGATCGACCGCAATCCCATAAGGAAAATTACACTGGCCGCGCCCGCCGCCAAAACCACCCCATTGGGTCTCAAAGTTCCCGTCCCGGTCGAATTTCTGGATCCGGTGGTTGCCCGTGTCCGTGACGTAGACGAATCCGTACTGATCGACGGTGACGCCCCACGGATTCCACAATTGCCCGGGCTCCTGCCCCTTGGTTCCCCACTTGCCAAGGAGCTGCGGGAGAAAATTGGTGCTGGTGTCGAATTTTTGAATGCGATGGTTTCCCATGTCCACGACGTACACTGCCCCATCGTTTTCATCCACCGCAATGCCGCGCGCAAAGTAGAGCTGGCCGTCCGCATTTCCAAAGCTGCCCCACGCCATGATGAATTCACCGCTTCGGTCGAACTTCTGGATTCTGAAATTTGCGCTGTCCACCACGTAAACGTAACCACGCGTGTTGTCGACGGCCACCCCCCAAGGCGCGTTGAACTGCCCTTCGCCACCCCCCTGCCGACCCCATTTCGACAGATAGCTTCCCATCTTGGCATCGAACCGCTGGACCCGGTGGTTGCCGGTGTCACACACGTACGCTATCCCTTTATTATCCACGGCGATGGCGGTAGGATTCTGGAAGTTCGACGGGGCGGTACCGAACATACCCCAGAGGCTGGCAAAATTGCCCGCGTTGTCAAATTTCTGGATTCGACAGTTGCCCGTATCCACAACATAGACATTGCCGCTCGCATCACAGGCCAGGCCGTATGACGGCGTTCCGAATTCTCCCCCGTGGAGCAGGTGTGCACCGCTGCCGGCTTTCCCCCAGACATTGACGCACACATAACCCGACGTATTGAGCAGGAGGGAGTTCGTCGCCGGCGCCGAGATGTTCCGACCCCCGTCCTTAAACCAGACGTAGATCGTTTTTTTGCCGTCTCCGGGGGAGAGCGTATAGGGAACGGTTGCGCCGAACTTACCGACCGGTTCGACATCGACCCATCCCGGCGTCGTGGCGGTCGGCGTACTCGGCACTTCCGAAATAAAGTACCCGGCCACCCCCGAGTCGACGTCGTTGGCAAAGATGGTCAGCACCACATCGGGGAGGTTGGTCATGAACGCCCCATTATTGATGATCATGTACGGGTTCTGGGGCGCGGACAGGTCGATCATCGTGGGAACGGTCTCGATCTCAGGAGACGCTGGACTCTCGGTCCCGTTCGTGGCCACCGCCGTCAAAATGAAATAGTACGTCGTACCGTTGGCAAGGCCGACATGCGTGTACGGAGACGTGACCTCCCCAACACAGGTTCCCGTCTGGGAGGTGACGTGTGGTTCGGTATGATAGTAGAGGTTGTAGGAAGCGGCGCCTGGGACATCCATCCAGCTCAGGGTGACTTCCGTGTCGCCGGCTTTGGCGGTCAGCGCGGCCGGCGCCGCGAGTTCGCCCGACGATTTTTCCTCTGCCACCCTGGCTTGAAACCCGTCCGTCGGTGCGTACTTCACCACGCGCGCATTGCCGCTGTCCACCACATACACGTAACCCTCGCGGTCTACCGCGATCCCATATGGGAAATTCAGCTGCCCAATCGTATTGCCGCGATTGCCCCACGAGCAGACAAAGGCGCCATTGCTGGTAAATTTCTGGACGCGGTGGTTATTCGCATCTACCACATACACATTGCCCAGCGCGTCCAAGGCAATGCCCCACGGAGCATTGAACTGCCCAGGACCGATGCCCTCCTTGCCCCACTTGGAAAGAAAATTCCCGCGGCTATCGAACTTTTGCACACGATTATTAATCTCATCCGTCACATACACATTGTCCGCAAAGTCAACGGCAATGTCGCGGCAATAGAAGAAGGCTCCTTCAAAGGCGCCCTCCTTTCCCCACATCAGGATCGGCTCCCCGTCGGAAGTATACTTCTGCACGCGGTTGTTCAACGTGTCGGCAATATAGACATTGTCCTCTTTGTCGACCGCCACGCCCCATGGATTATCAAAGATCCCTTGCAACGCGCCCTTCCAGGCAAAGCCGAATTTTCCCCAGACCGTCAGGAACTGGCCGTCCTTATCAAATTTTTGGACCCGGTGATTGTTGGCATCAACAACAATCAAGTCGCCTTGAGCCGTGCAGGCCAACCCCCGCGGGTAATAAAACTGCCCCTCGGCATCCCCAGCCTCATCGCCAAGGCGCGACAGGAACGTGCCATGCTTATCGAATTTCTGAACTGTGTGGGTGTCGGTATTGGCCACATAGATATTGCCGTCACGATCCAGCGCGATACCGGTGGGCGATTTGAACTCTCCATTATCATAGCCTTCCGTCCCAAATTGCATGACGCAAATATACGGGGCCGGAACCGCCATGACCTCTTCCGATTCAGAACTCTCTCCGTTCTTGGTGACAGCGGTGACCACATAGTGGTAGCACAGACCGTTCGCAAGGTCGGTATGCTGATAGGGTGGCGCGGCCGTATCGACCAGTGTGCCATTCTCCTTGGTCACACCGATCTTCGTTTTGAACCGCTCGATCCCCACGGAATCGTAGTGGAAGCGGTCAAATTCTTTGCCTTCTTTGGTGACACCGCGGGAGGTTTTGTAATAGATGTTGTAAAAGAGCGCGTTCGCAACAGGCGCCCAATCGATCGTCAGCAGCCCATCCCCTACCTTAATACTGACACCCTGCGGAGGCGGCGGCAGATCGGATTGTTCCGCCGCGGTGCCCCCTCCGGGCTGGACGGATCCGTCAACCGTCAGGAAAAATCGGTCTCGCGGATGCCGCTCACTATCGTGCATATCACAATCGTGCATAGCCATGGCACGTACTCCTACGTAAAGTTTTCCAATTGATTTTATCAGTTTAGCACCCGACTTTGAATGAAGTCAAGGCAGGGAATCCGCCTCAGAGACTAGAGAGAGGCTAGAGATAGGCTAGAGATAGGAGAC
>Ga0209343_10010857_pt1 | contig 10321 bp, 11 predicted proteins | sample RifCSPlowO2_02_FD_184026 | JGI IMG/M metagenome (GOLD analysis project Ga0209343, IMG submission 184026) | Groundwater microbial communities from Rifle, Colorado - Rifle CSP2_plank lowO2_0.2 (SPAdes) (version 2) | ecosystem: Environmental > Aquatic > Deep subsurface > Groundwater | place...
AGCTTGTGCATGGCAAGCCATTGCAGCCTGAGATTGGTGATGAACGGCGAGCCCCGGCGAATCGCGTACACCACCGGCATGCGCCGCCCTCCGCTGACGAGCATGCAAAGCCGGCTGAACTGGATGCCAATCAGCCAGCCCAGCGCACGCCACGGCGTAATGTGGTGCGAAAAGCTCCAACCGCGGTTCATGCCTGCGAGCAGGACAATGCGCGCCACCCGTCCCGCCCACGGCCGGGGCGATTCGAATCCCGCGCACTCTATGGGCGCTTCCTCCTGGCTGCCGCAGGCCATGACGAAGGCTTTACGGACGATCAATGCTCCTATGCTATGGCCGAGAAGGATGATTTCATCGAAACCTCCAGGCTGGGATTTGCTCCATAGCAGGTCGATGCGGTCCACAAGGTCACGCGCACAGTCCAGCGGGTTCTTGAAAGAGAATGATTGCACGCCCACTTCGGGCACTTCGACGAGGGCTTCGCGGCCCAGTCGCGCCCACTCGGCCTCGACGAGTTTTTTTATCAGGCCCATGTGCCTGGCTGTGTACCCCCATGCGTGCAACAGTACGACCAGGTCGCGGGGCCGGCGTGCGCCGGCATTGAGATTTTCCATCTTGCCTCCCAGTTGCAAGCATCAACTCGCCGCCGAATGCGGAACAGCTTACTTTTCGATAGATTTAAAAGGAACTCCGTTTATAGACATACCGGCGTGCGTTATAGCCAGATATGCATCCCATTCATGAAATAGCATGAATCACAATTCACTGGCAGGCGCACAAATGCATGCCGCTCCGACCCCTGCACGCCACCGGGCTCGACAACATATCGATCCTCGTTCTGCTTGCTTGATTTTGCAGCTACCCCGCAATGAGGACATAAATTTTACGGCGGAGGAGATACGAACGACACAAAAAGCCTTTGATGAACTTGCCGAAGAGGCGCAGGACGATAAATTGTCCGTATTACCAATTCATGACGAGAGGGAGGGGGCGGAACAAATTATACGGCTCGCCGCGTAAGTGCTCAGAGTTTCGTGTTAGACCAAGTGCACGTGTCAATGGTTGGACAGGCTCGAGCGGTATCATCAGTTGGCGGATGCCGAGCGGAAGCCACTAGATGACATGATAACGATGAATCCGGCTTTTTTAGCGAATATGCCCTACGACCCGGTGAAGGACTCTGCGGCGGTGTCGCGCCTGGCCATTTCGGGCACGCTGCTCGTTGCCTCCCCCAAGCTGCCGACACGGTTGGTGAGGGATCCGCTCGACTATGCCAAGGCCAACCCGGCAAAGCTCATCTCCTGATTCGTCGTCTGAACTTGCCGTGAGCGTAGAATTAGTTCCGGAGGTTCCAATATGAATCAAAACTACACGGCGGTTGTAAAGCAGGATGGCGAATGGTGGATCGGATGGATCGAAGAGGTCCCTGGTGTCAACTGCCAGGAAAGCACACGGGATAAATTGCTGAATTCACTGCGAGTCACCCTGTCCGAAGCGCTGGAGATGAACCGGACAGATGCGCGCGACGCCGCCGGCAAAGGCTACGAAGAGCTCAGCATTGCGGTATGAAACGTCGCGATTTGCTGCGACATCTTTCCTCTTTCGGTTGTTCTCTGCTTCGTGAAGGGGGTAGCCATTCGTGGTGGCACAACCCCACATTGAATAAGCGCAGTGCGGTCCCCCGCCACAGCGAAATCAACGACCATCTGGCACAAAAGATCTGCAAGGACCTTGGCGTGCCACAACCGTGAAGAGTCTGCCGCCTGAAGTCAAGGTCGATTCAGGGTTTCGGCGATGACCTCCAGCGGAGACACCACCACCTCACCACCGGCAACCTGTTTCGTCCTTTCCGTGTAGTGCTTGAAAAACCCGTGCTGCTGAAGGGTCTTGATGGCCTGCTCGTCCGCGGCGGCGGCCATATGGTAGTAGCTGGAATCGTCACGGATCTTCATGCAGCGATAGGAGATTTTTCCTCTCAGCTCGGGATCGCCGTCCGGGGCCGCAATGAACGCGGCAATTTCCCGATGCCATTCCTCCTTGGTTCCGTTGGCAAACTGATATTTGATTAAAAATGTTTTCATGCGCTGCTCCTTGGTAGTCAAGCCGGAAACGCCGGTTTTTTAATGAAGCGCCGGCGATAATTGGGCAACTAATGGAGCATATTTGCAAGTATGGACAAAATTGATACCATGACCTTCATTGATTTTTCATGCAATTTGAAGTTACCCTGACACACACTGGTACTGGAGCAATGCCGACAATGACAAGCGCAAAATCAAAGCTGAGCTGCGGCTGCCCGGTCGCGGCGTTTCAGAAGATGATCAGCGGGAAATACAAGCTCCGTATAGTCTGGGACCTCAAGGACGGTGCGCTCCGTTATGGCGAAATCAGGAGCGGCCTGCTGCGCGGTTCCGACGGGTCCGCGGAAATTACCCCTCGCGTTCTGAGCCGCGAACTGAAGGCGCTGACCCGGACCGGGCTCATCGACCGGAAGGATTTCGGCATCGTCCCCCCAAAGGTGGAGTACCGCCTCACCGCCAAGGGCCAGAGTTTTGTGCCGGTGATTGACGCTATTCGCAAATGGGGCACACGCCATCTGCGCGAAACGGGCGAGGCCTAGACGCAAACCGCATCCTTGCGGCGACTATGCGCTCCCTCGCCAATCCGGCAGGAGACACGATTGAGGTGTGGAGAGTGGAGCCGTGAGCAGCATCGCCCTCATTACCGGCACCACTCACGGCATCGGCCGTGTGACCAGCCGCGAACTCGCGAAAGCCGGGCGCACCGTGGTCATGCTGTGCCGCGACGTGCCGGCCGCACAGCGCGTGCGCAACGAGATTCTCGCCATGGTGCCTGGCGCTTCGATCCACGTGGTCGAGTGCGATCTTGCGTCTCTCGCCTCGGTTCGAGCCGCCGCCGGCGCGGTGCGGCGCGACTTCGGCCGGATCAGCCTTCTCATCAACAACGCCGGCATTGCGCCGTCACGGCAGCAAATGTCGGTGGACGGATTCGAGCTGACGTTTGCCACCAACCACCTTGGGCCGTTTCTGCTGACCCAGCTCCTGCTGGATCGCATGAATTCGCCGGGGCGTATCGTCAACGTGGCCTCGCGCGTGCACTATCGCGGCACGCTGGACCTTAACCGCGTGGTGAATGCGAAGGCGCGCTTCAATCCGATGGCAGCCTATGCGCAGTCCAAGCTCGCCAATGTGCTGCACACCTTCGCGCTGGCGCGCCGCTTGACGGGCACCCCAATAACCGCCAATTGCCTTCACCCCGGCGTGGTCGCCACCAACCTGCTGCCGCGCTGGCTGCGCGCCATCAAGCCGCTGCTCAGCCCCATGATGCTCGACGAGGAGCGCGGCGCGAAAACCACGCTCTATCTCGCGCTCTCAGAGGTTGTCACGGGTGCGAGCGGCAAATACTTCGACGAAAACCAGATCGCGCAGCCGGCCGCGGAGGCGGCCAACAACGTATTGCTGCAGGAGGCATTGTGGGAGGTCAGCGAACGCTGGGTAAAGCAGGATTGATGGCAACCAGACTCTCGGGCCGCAGCATCAGGTGACTGTTTAATTATGCTTCCTGAACCCATCGAATCTCATCGCGCAATAAAAGGGAAGCCGGTACTACTGCTCAGCCGGCATATGACGCGCCAGGAAATCGAGAACGATCTTTTGCAGATCAGGATCGCCCGAAGTGAAGTGGTCGTTGGCCTTGAGCAGATGCAGTTCGCAGGGTGCGCCCGCCGCCGCGGCAAGAAATTCCGATTCCGACTTCGGCACCACTTCGTCTCCGACGGGATGAATGAGCAGCAAAGGGCGCGGAGCGATGCGGCGCACGACGCTTTCCGGATTGAATGCGAGCATGCTCAATGCGGTCTCCGCGGGAAAAACCATGCGCGCCCCGGGAGACAGTCCGGCGCGCACGCTCTCGGGAATGGCGACGATGTCGAAGCGGTCGATCATCTTGGACTGACCGGTCTTTTCACGATGCTGCCTCGCGGACTCCAGACGCTTCAGGAAATCCTGCCACCCGGCCTCGCCTGGATACTGATAACGAAAACGGCGCTCGCCGTTGCCGATGGCGCCAATGGCGACACAGACACGCAGCCGCGGATCTATCGCCGCGGCGTAAATCGCCACGGATCCCCCGAGGCTTCCGCCGACCACGCCGATCCGGGCGGCATCGACACAGTCCAGGGACTGAAGGAAGGCAATCGCCCGCTGCAGATCCGCCACTTCTTCCATGCAGATGATCCGGCCAGGCTCGCCGCCGCTCGCGCCACAACCGCGAAAGTCAAACCGCAATGCGACATATCCGGCGCTGGCGAAGACCTGCGCAAACTGCCGTCGATCGGCGCCGCTGCTGTTGCCGCCGAACCCGTGACATACGACGATCGCAGGACGACGCCCGCCTTCCGGGGGCAGGTGCAGCGTTCCACTGAGACGGGCGCCGTTCGACTCGAATTCGACCGGTCGCTCACCAACTGTGCTTTGCATAGGGAGAACGGGTCTGATCCGGTTTGCGAAGCAGGGTGCGCTGAAATCAAAGCCAGTTCGTGCCTCCGCCCTAGCGCGGCCTCTGGAACTTCAACACGAACTCATCATTGGGCACCGGGTTCTTGAACACGGTGATATCGCGCTTGTCGGCGGGATTGCGCAGGAAATTGCCTTCGTCGACCAGCCTGAAGCCGGCAGCTTCGAGGTGCCTGCGGACGAAACTCTCTTCGATGCGATGCAGGGTCGGGCCCACCTCGCCGCCCTTGCCGGCCTGGGCAGAATGGTCCGCCACGATCAGCACGCCGCCGGGTTTGAGAATCTCGAACAGGCGCCGGTTCATTTTGGCGAATTCGATGCCGGCCTTGGGCATCTCGTGGTATTCGAAAAAGAAGGTGATCGCATCCAGATCGCGCACTTCGGCGGGCACCGGATCATCGAAGGGTCGGATCAGTCGTATCACGCCTTTCATGGCCGGCGTATTAGCGCGCGCCGCGAACGCCTTGAGCCCGCCGGGCGGACCATTGGGACCATCCTGGCCATACACCACACCCCTCGGGCCCACCGTGCGCGCCACCAGTTCCGTGCTGTAGCCGCCGCCGGTGGCCAGATCCAGCACCTTCATGCCGGGACGGATGCCGGTAAAGGCCAACAACTGAACGGCTTTGCGGCGAATGTCGTTCTTGCGGTCGGCGTCGCTGCGATCCGGCGCCGCAATGATGGCTTCGTAATTGACGGCCGGTTCGGTGCTCATTCCCGCACATCCGGCAAGCAGCGCAAGGATGAATGCAGCGACAAACAGTCGCAGCGACGCCGCGTCGAATTTGCGTTCTGTCATGGGCTCCTCCAGGAATCAAATACGGGCAGTTTAGCTTTTCCGAAGGCACCGCGTTCGCCGCGCCGGGCGCTCAGCGTGGCTGAATCGGACAGCGGTCGCAATACAAGTGCTTCATCCCTGGAAAAGTTACACTCACCCGGTTTATTTCGGAAGGAGAGCGACTTGCGTTTCGGTTATTTCACACTCAGCGACAACCACTATCAGAACAACCCGCGTTCCGCCAATGAATGCATCGTCAACATCGTCGCCGAGGCGATACATGCGGAAACCGTGGGGATGCACTCCGCCTGGATCGGCGAGCATCACTTCAGCACGCTGGGCGTGACTTCGTGCCCCGACCTGCTGCTGGGCCACGTTGCCGCCAGGACCAGCCGGATTCGCCTGGCGCCGGCCGTCAATGTCCTGCCGCTGCATCATCCCATTCGCGTGGCCGAGCAATGGGCCACGCTCGATCTGCTGAGTGGCGGGCGCGTCGACTTCGCCACCGGACGCGGCTACGACCGCGCGGAGTACGGCCCGCTGGGCGCGAATTTCGAGGAAAACGCCGCGGTGTTTGCCGAGGGCGTTGAGATAGTTCACCGGCTCTGGACAGCCGCTGCGCCGATCTCCCACCGCGGCGGCTATTACTCTTTCGACAATGTGCAGATAACGCCGCACCCGCTGCAAAAGCCGATCCCCATCTACGTCGCCTCGTTTTCAAAGCCTTCCATCGACCTTGCCGCGAAATTGAACACCGGGCTGGTGGTTTCCGCGGCCGCCGCCTACGCGGTGCATGGCGGCCTGGCAGCGGTCTCGCGCATGTACCGGGAAGACTGCGAGTCCCATGGCGCCAAACCCGGACGCCTCATCACCAGCTACTTCATCCATTTCGCGGACAACCCGGCGCAGGAACGGGCAGCGCGCGAGCGCCAGTTGCGTTATCACCAGGAATGCACCAACCCAGCCCTGCCCGGCGACCCCAAAACAGCGCCCGCCAATTACAAGTATTTCGTGGACATCGTCGCCCGCCGCAAAGCCATGAAGCCCCAGGACTTCACCAGCGATTCGATCCTGATCGGGAACCCGGCCCAGATCATCGACACCCTCAAGGACAAGGTAGCCGGGTTCGATGAAGTCATTCTCTACTTCAACCTGGGCCTCAAACCTCACGCCCAGGTGAAGGACGAGATGTCGCGCTTCATGGAAGAAGTGGCGCCGGCGTTCTCTTAGCGTCCCTGAGAGGCCCGGGGACAGGGCCTCTTCAGGTTTTCAACCGGTACCCGGTCTTGAACATCCACGCCACGATGACAAGAAACACCGTCAGGAACGACAGCGTCATGCCAAGGCTGATCACCATGCTGACGTCAGAACTGCCATGGAAGCTCCAGCGAAAGCCGCTGATCAGGTAGACCACCGGGTTGAACAAAGAGACCGTCCGCCAGAACGGCGGCAGCATGTCGATGGAGTAAAAACTGCCGCCAAGAAATGTCAACGGCGTGACAATGAGCAGCGGGATGACCTGAAGTTTCTCGAATCCGTCGGCCCAGATGCCGATGATGAAGCCGAGCAGGCTGAAAGTCACCGCGGTAAGGAGCAGATAGCCGATCATCCATAACGGATGTTCGATCTCCAGGGGAACGATCAGCGCCGCCGTCGCCAGGATCACCAGGCCCAGTATGACGGACTTGGTCGCCGCCGCGCCGACGTAGCTCACCATCAGCTCGACGTAGGATACCGGCGCCGACAGCAATTCGTAGATGGTGCCGGTGAACTTGGGAAAGTAGATGCCGAAGGAGGCGTTGGAGATGCCCTGGGTCAGCACGGTGAGCATGATGAGGCCGGGCACGATGAAGGCGCCGTAGCCGATGCCCCCCACCTCCTGCATGCGCGCGCCGATGGCCGCCCCGAACACCACGAAGTAAAGCGCCGTCGAAATGACCGGCGCGATCAGGCTCTGCGTCAGGGTGCGCCCGAAGCGGGCCATCTCGAAAGCGTAGATGGTGCCGATGGCGCGAAGGTTGATGGCGTAGTTGCCCGGCTTCATGCCCGTTCCCTCAGGGGCGCCGCCCCCTGGCGGTCACTGACCAGCCCGACGAAGATGTCCTCGAGTGAACTCTGCGTGGTATGCAGATCCTTGAAGTGGATGCCCGCGGCGCCCAGGTCGCGCAACAGCGCCGCGATGCCGGTGGTCTCGATATCGGCCTGGCGGGCATCGTAGGTGTAGATGAGCTCGTTGCCCTTGTCCGCCAGCGCCAGCATGTGGGCGGCGAGCGCGGCGGGAATCGCCGCGAGTGGCTGCTGCAACTGGAGCATGAGCTGCTTGCGCCCGAGCTTCCTGATCAGCTCGGTCTTTTCCTCCACCAGGATGAGTTCGCCCTTGCTGATCACCCCGATGCGGTCAGCCATCTCCTCGGCCTCGTCGATGTAGTGGGTGGTGAGGATGACGGTTACGCCGCTGTCGCGCAAAGCGCGCACCAGTGCCCACATGTCACGCCGCAGTTCCACATCCACCCCCGCAGTCGGCTCGTCCAGGAACAGGATGCGCGGCTGGTGCGAGAGTGCTTTCGCGATCAGCACGCGCCGTTTCATGCCGCCCGAGATCGTCATGATCTTGCTGTCCTTCTTGTCCCACAGGGACAGGTCCCGAAGCAGCTTTTCGATGTAGACGGGGTCGGCGCTTTTGCCGAACAGGCCCCGGCTGAAACACACCGTTGCCCACACGCTCTCGAAGGCATCGGTGTGCAGTTCCTGCGGCACCAGGCCGATCAGGGAGCGCGCGGCGCGGAATTCGCCAATGATGTCGTGACCGTCCACGGTGATATGTCCTTCGCTCGGTGTGACGATGCCGCAGATAACGCTGATCAGCGTCGTCTTCCCCGCGCCATTGGGGCCGAGCAAAGCAAAGATCTCCCCGGAGCGGATGTCCAGGTTGATGTTCTTGAGCGCGTGAAACCCGGAGGCGTAGGTTTTTGAGAGCCGGTTGACGGAAATAACGGGTTGCATGGAATCGATGATAGCGGATTCAATTACGCCACACCGCCGTGCCCGCCAGGGTCTTCGGCCGAACGGCGCGCTGACCGCCTCCGTCTCCACTATGGTTTGATGTACATCAATAGGCCCAGCCGTCATTTCCGCCACTCTGGCGACAGGCGCAAAACAAGCCATGGTCGCGAACGAATGTGCAACAAAGACGCCTTGCTGAAACAGCGCTGGGCGAACGATTCAGGGGAGCATGAGGGAACCAGTTTCCTCGCATTGCCGGACATTTTCATTTTTCACCCTAAGGCGGCACTATGAACAACTGGATGGCGGGTGGGGCTATTGCCCTGTTTGCTTTGTTGGCATCCACGGGGCTGTTTTTCTTTGCTGTGACCAGGGGGGCGCTGGTGCTGCGCGGGCTGTCACCGGGCGTGAAAGACGAGAAGTCGCATGTCTATCCTATCTATTCCAACATGGGACTCATCAAACTGGTCGATTTCCAGCCGATCATCTCGGCGATACTGCTGTTCCAATATCACCGCCTGGTCGCGAAGATTGTGTCCGGACTAAAGCAGTCGGACCTGAAAAACAAGAAGGTGCTCATCACCTCATGCGCATTTGGAAACGTCATTCCACAAGTCGTCGAAGCAGCCCTTCAGGCCGGCGCCGAACGCGTCCTGATAGCGGACATCATCAAGAATGAACTGGTTCACGCCAGGAGCAAGCTTGCTCAATTTTCGGGAAAAGTGGATTACATCGAGGAAAACGCCGCCTCCATGATGCAGGCGGATGGCGTTGTCGATTGCAACGTCATATTTTTTCTGCTGCACGAATTGCCGCACCCCCTGAAAGGCCGCGCGCTGAGCGAAGCCGGACGCATGCTCGCCCCGGGTGGCAAGCTTTACCTCGCGGAATTCCATCGGCCGGAATTGTGGCCGCTGCGCGCCCTGAGCTGGTTGTACTTCAAGGTTTTCGAGCCGCTTGGCCTTGCGCTCTGGGATACGCATGACCCGCTCGATTGCCTGGAAAACATGGGCGGATGGACCTGTGAACGCACCACCTATTTATTCGGCAACTTTCAGATCATCACCGCGACCAAGCATTGATCGCACGCTCCGAGATGACAACCCGCCGTCAACCCGATACGGGTGCCGCGATCGCCTCCATTCCTGAATTGGTTTGCCCGGCAGGCAACCTGCCCTCTCTCAAGGTGGCCGTGGACAACGGTGCCGACTGGGTCTACATGGGCCTCAAGGACGAGACCAACGCGCGCAATTTCGCCGGCCTCAACTTCGACGCCGCGAGCGCGAGCGAGGGCCTGCGCTACGCCCATGCGGCCGGCGCGAAGATGCTGCTCGCCATCAACACCTATCCGCAGGGACTGGCCGTGCCGCGCTGGCAGCGCGCCATCGACGGCGCCGCCGACCTCGGTATCGACGCGGTGATCCTCGCCGACGCCGGCCTGATGCGCTATGCGGCCAAGCGCCATCCGCAATTGCGGCTGCATCTGTCGGTGCAGACGTCGGCCACCAACTACGAAGCGATCAATTTCTACCAGGAGCACTTCGGCATCCAGCGCGCGGTGCTGCCGCGCGTGCTCTCGCTCGCCCAGATCGCAAGCGTAGTGAAAAATACAACAGTGCCCATTGAAGTGTTCGGCTTCGGCAGCCTGTGCGTGATGGTCGAGGGACGCTGCGCCTTGTCCTCCTACGTCACCGGCGAATCGCCCAATACCCGCGGTGTGTGCTCCCCGGCCAAGGCGGTGCGCTGGGAAAAGCACGGCGACACCCTGGAGTCCAGGCTGAACGGGATCCTGATCGACCGCTTCGCGGCCGGGGAGAACGCCGGCTACCCCACCTTGTGCAAGGGACGCTTCAACGTCGAGAACGAAACCTATTACGCCATCGAAGAACCCTCCAGCCTCAATGCCATGGAGTTGCTGCCGGATCTGGTGAAAATCGGCATCGCCGCGATAAAAATCGAAGGCCGCCAGCGCAGCCCGGCATATGTCGCCGCGGTGACGCGCATCTGG
>Ga0209343_10010858_pt1 | contig 10320 bp, 9 predicted proteins | sample RifCSPlowO2_02_FD_184026 | JGI IMG/M metagenome (GOLD analysis project Ga0209343, IMG submission 184026) | Groundwater microbial communities from Rifle, Colorado - Rifle CSP2_plank lowO2_0.2 (SPAdes) (version 2) | ecosystem: Environmental > Aquatic > Deep subsurface > Groundwater | place: Rifle...
CCAGTATTCCATCCTTTGATTTTTTAACAAGCGTTGGCTTTTGAAATTTGTTCGTTTTCATATACTTTGCTACCGTCTTTTTTCTAAATAAACCATTGTTGATACTATCAGCTATATTTCTATCGTAATCCACCTTTTTATTGGGAGCGTTCACGATATAAGCGATGTCATATAATTTCTTTATGTAAGTGGGTTTCCCCTCCGCATTTTTTATTTCACACCTTATGGGCATTTCAAATAATCCATCAAGAACTAAAAATATGGCATTTTTGGGCTCAAGAGAGTCGGTGATAAGATGTATTGATTTTAGACCATTTTGAGCTTCTTTTGGTTCGCCGGTGTTCTTTATGTTTTGAGGTATTATAGTTTGAGCTGGTTTAAGTTTGCTTTTTATGCTTTCCCGCCAACCATTTAATAGCCCAGTAACTCCTTCTTTTGTCCCACTCATTGCCAACTCCAAGATGAGCTTATTTTTCAAGTCATCTTCCGAAACATTCATAATCTTACCTTCAACAGATAGCCATTTCCGTAATGCTTCTTTTCTGTTTATCTCGTCGGCTCGCTTTGTAATATCATCATCAAAATCAAATAAGTAGGTAGGTCTTTTTTGAATTTCTTTATAGGGTCTTTCGTTGAGGATAGATATGACTTTTTTATTGTTGATTTTATTGATACTCCCCAAAATTGACCCCATTTCTTCATAGCTAAACCCCTCTCTTTCTAATGTGGCTAATGGTATTTTTACTATATTTGCTAATCTGCTCCAGCTATCAAGTTCTATCTGATTTAAGATTACCGATGTTATCTTGCTAAACCTTCGTAGATTATCTTCTGAATACCCGTTCAAGTTTAATTCCCCAGTAACTTGTCCTTTAATCTGTTCGGGAGCGGTTGTAATTTCTTGTTTTGGTTTTTCGGCCGCAGGTTCTTGGTTAAGTTCTTGATATTTTTCATAAAGCTTGTCAAATTTGGGCTGTATAAGTTCAAGAGTATAAACAAAATCTACTCCATAAGTATCGTCGTATGTTTTGTCATCAATAATTTTTATACCACCTAATTCTTGAACCTTAAGCAACATCTTCTGCCGAATTTCAATAGGAGGTATGCCAGCCCCCATAATTGGTCTCGCCTGAAAAACTATCTCAAAGGGCTTGCCTTTCTCTTGTCGCAGTGCTTCCCTGTAAATTTTATCCAAAGCCCACCATATTTCACGATTAACTTGTCTTTCTGATGGTGTTAGTGATTTTCTTCGTTCTGTTCCTGTGTAGATGGCAATATAATCCTTACACCGTTTCTTAAAATCAGTAGGAAGTTGTATCTCAAGAGTGCCCATAGTTAGATAGTGTCATCAAGGTGCTCAAAGCTCTCAATAAGCCCTTCCTGCTGGAGCTTTTTGAGGATATTTCCAACCTGATGATATTCTAATCCACAATGTTGTTTTAAGTTGTAAAAGGGTATCTCAAGCTCACGAGTGCCATCTGGGCACAGCTCATATTCTTCAAGGAGTTTTGCAATAACGCAAAGTATTTTTTGCTGGGGGTCTTGGCTCATTACATTTTTGATATTGCAGACAATTATTATCTGCGTTATAGTATATGTTAATCAATGTTAAGTTAGAAATCAAGCCAATTATTAAATCAAATGCTATAAATTACTAACAATTAAATTGCCTAACCCTCGTGAGCTAAAACTCCGAGATATGGCAGAAAAACCCGCTACAGGACAAAGAGCTCGTCGTCAGCTTACCTGTAGCGGGTCATATCCGAAAGGGTATGGGTAGCCAAAAGCTATCACTGGCGGCGGGCTTTTTGTCATCCGCCAGAAGTATAAATAAAACCCCGCTACAGGTTTATGACCAATAAAATAATTTGCTACATTCGTGGCGTTGAAATTGTTGAAACGCCCGAAGAAAAAGTTAGGCAGGAATATGCCCGCCGTCTTGTTGAAGAATACGGCTACCCCAAAGAGCTGGTTGATGTTGAAGTCCAAATCCAACTTGGCAGGGACGAAAGCAAGAGAGCCGACATTGTTGTTTATCGCTCAAAACAAGATAGAGAAAAGCAAGAAAACCACAACATTATTGTTGAGTGTAAAGAGCCAGATGTTAAGTTTCCTGACGGAGAAAAACAGCTCAAGGCGTATGTAAATGCCACCACTACCCAAATAGGCGTTTGGACAAACGGCATAGAGTTTAAGTATTGGAAACGATTAAAAGAGCCAGACCGCTACGAAGAAAAAGGATACCTGCCAAAATATGGACAGGAGTATGGCGATAAAAAAATACTCAAAAAAGACCTTCGCCCATCAAGTAATTTACAGGCAACTTTTAAGCGTATTCACGACAATATCTATGCTAACTATAAATCTGGCAGAAAGGAGAAAGTTTTTTACCAAGTCATCTATCTTTTGTTTGCCAAAATCCAAGACGAGAAAAGTCGCAATGCGGAGTGCGAATTTGTAATTTACGATAGAGAGTGGGATGAAATACGAGATAAAGACACGAGTAAAACATTTCAAAAAAGAATTTTTGATTTATTTGAGCAGGCAAAAAGCCGAGAAGAATTTAAGAGTATTTTTGATGGCTCAGAAAAGATAGAGATACCAATAAGACAAATTGCCAATGTCGTCAGCGAATTTGAAAACATTACCGTTTTAGATACCGATGTTAAGGGCGAGGCGTTTCAAGCATTTTTGAGTGGATATTTTAGAGGAGACGCTGGACAATTTTTCACTCCAGACCCAATCAAAAAATTAGTCGTAGAGATGTTAGAGCCAGAGCCAGACGAGGTTGTGTTAGACCCTGCCTGCGGCTCATCTGGCTTTCTGGTTTTTGCAATCAATCACTTCCGAAATCTTACTAAAAAGCAAAAGGGCTGGGTTGATATAAAAGGTAATCCTCTTAATGATGTTGATTTAACACCAGACCAGAGAGAAATTTTAAGAGGTCAAACCAAAGAATATGCAAGCACCCATATTAAAGGCGTTGATTTTGATAATGACCTTACCAAAGTCGCTAAGATGTATATGGTTATGACCGATGATGGACACACTGGCATTTGGACTTCCAATGCCCTTATTCCTTTTGATGAATTTACAAAAAACACAAAAGGCACAATTACACCAGAGAGTGCCGATATTATAACGACCAATCCGCCATTCGGCTCAAAGGGCAAGGTTGAAGACCCAAACATTCTTTCGGGATATGATTTCGGCTTTGCGTGGAAAAAAGATAAAGAAACTGGCGAGTTTGAAAAAGGAAAACTTTTAACTGGTAAGAAGAGTGGCGGGCAAGTCCCAGACATTCTTTTTATTGAGCGTTGTTTGTCTTTACTTAAAAAAGGCGGACGGATGGGCATAGTTTTGCCCGATGGCGATTTAACTAACCAGAACACCGAATTTGTCCGAGCTTGGCTCAAAAATAAAGCTCAAATAGTAGCAGTGGTCAGCTTGCCGCAAGAAACCTTTGTGCCGTTCGGAGCTGGTGTAAAATCAAGCGTTTTATTTTTGAAAAAACCTAAAGGCAAAACCCCAGAACGCTATCCGATTTTCTTCGCTAACCTACAAAAAATCGGCTACGACATTCGTGGCAGAAAAACTTATAAGAGAAATGAAAGAGGAGAGGTTATGGATGATGAGGGGCGAGTAATTGAGTGTCTGACTGACCGCAAGGGCAACAAAACAAAGCAAGACCCCGCCTTGATTGAAATGAAGGGTGCTATGGATACTGATGTGCCAGATGTATTAAAGGAATGGGTTAAGTTCAAAAAGGAGTTTAAGAGCTATCTATGGTAGAAGCACAAACAAGACAAAATACTTTTTGGCTTTGGAGTGATGTTGTGAATTTCACAAGGCGTGGTGATTTTGACTTTTGGTCTCCAGAATATGTAAAAAATGACAAGTTAATGTCGCAATACTCTCCTTTTAGAGAGGTTGTTGAGGATATTACAAATGGGGTTGAGTTAAGAAAATACTCTGATACGGGTGAGCTTTATTTGAGGGTTGGCAATATAAAAGAGTTTTTTACCGATTTAGACGATATAAAATTAGTTCCTTTAACCCGTGAGGCGGTTAAAGTAAGAGAGAAGGTGGTATTGAGCGAGCAAGATATTTTAATGTCTCGGTCTGGTTCTCTTGGGATAATCACAGTCGTTACACCTGATATTAAAAACTCCATCATCAGTTCGCATATTATGCGTTTGAGGGTTAAAAAAGAAATCAGCCCATATTATATTACTACTTTTCTAAACAGTTCTTTCGGTAAAAATCAAATACTACGCAGACGCAACGGTAGCCCAGTTCCAGAAATAAATCATCAATCGTTAGAGGAAATAAGATTTTTTATTCCGTCAAAAACAATACAGCAAAAAGTTGAGCAAATCGTAAAAGAGGCGTTTCAACTTAAAACAGAAGCCGAGAGTGAATACCAACAAGCAGTTGATGTATTCCTGAAAAATATCAAAACACACATCTCGGAATGGGATGATTTAACTAACGAAACCCAGAAGGCGTTTTGGCTATGGTCTGACCAAGTTGATATAACCAACAGAATTGACCCCGACTATTACTCTGGTGAAGGGATAAGAAATAAATTAGGAAAAATAAAACCGCTTGCCGATTTAGCTGAAATAAAAATCGGCAAAACTCCAGCGTTTGATGATTACTTGCCGAGCGGCGATAGGCGGATAATGAAGTTTAGAGCAATAACGGGGCGTGGCATTGATTGGGAGAATGAGGAAAGAGGATTTGTAAAAGAGGAGTTTTTTCAAAAAAACAAAAAAAATAAACTTGAGAAAAATGATATTGTGCTTGGTTCTGCGGCTCACCAAGCCCACTACATCGGCAAGTATCTTGATATTGTTGATGAATTGCCAAAAGAATTTACGGACGGCATTTTAACAGTAGCAGAGGTTATGACAATCAGGACAAGCGAAATGCTTAATCCATTTGTGCTTTTGTTATTTTTGCGTTCGGGTGTTGGTTACGAACTTATACAAAGACAAATAAAGGGTCAAACATCCCACCTCTACCCAAAGGATGTAGAGAATATCGGAATACCAGAAGCTGTTATTAAAATCTCAAAATCAAAAATTGGGACTGAGGTTGAAGGTAAAATCCAATCTTCGTTAGTGAAAGCCCGATTATCTAAACAAAAACTCCAAGAAGCCAAAGATTTTGTTGAAAATCTGGTCAAGACAAATGAAAAATAAACAACACACATTATTTGAAAACAAGCAACAAGTGTTGTTTGAGCAGGTGCAAGAGTTCTTTGAACAACTACTCTCATTAAAATCTTCGGAAAAAATGAAGCAGTATTTGAAGTTTTGCGCAAGAATGCCAAATCACTCAACATTTAACAGCACTCTTGTGTTTATCCAAAAACCCTCTTGCTACTATTACGCAACAAAATCGCAGTGGGGACGTTTTAACAGAAAACCAAGGCGCTCTGCCAAACCATTATTAATACTGCGCCCATTTGCTCCGGTAGAGTTTGTATATGACCTTGAGGACACCGATGGAAAACCGCTACCGAAAGATTTTATCTACTGGTGGAAAGAAGAAAAAGGAGGCATATCAAAAGAAAAATTTAAAAATTTAATAAAACTCTGTGAGGAATTACATATAAAAACATCTATATCATCTACGGACTATTTGCGTGAAGAAGGGCATAGGACATTCGGCATTGCTTATAGAAAACTGGACAACAACGAGCACGGCATAGAATTACACCCAAGATATAATGACCCGGAAGTGTTGCAAGAGGCATTTGGGGTGTTGGTGCACGAAATAGCCCACCATTTACTTGGACATCTCGGCGAGATAAAAATAAGCAAGGTCAGTTCAAAAGAAGTTATTATTATCAAAGACGCTCGTGGAAACGACCGCTCTGTTAGAGAAGTAGAAGCAGAACTAACTGCGTGGCTTCTTTTCTCAAAATACGGGATTGCCAAAAAGTCAGCCGCATATATGGCTGGTTGGATAACCAAGCAAAACGCAAAATCTGCCCGAATAGTTGAGGTTGGTAAAACTGTTGAAAACATCTATAAAATGTCCGAGGGCAAGCGCTGGTGGCGATAAAGACCGGTGGGGCTTTACTTTCTCTGATTTTTATGTATAATTTAGTCAATGCCAGATATATTTCGCCCAGAAAAAATAAACCTCGCGAACAATCCAGATATTAGCGAGAGCAAAATTCAAGACAAAATAGCAGAAAATCCGGCAATTCTTGGGTTAGGAGACCTTGTTTTGAAAGACAAAGAAAGAACGCAACCGCGTGCTGGAAGATTAGATTTACTATTACAAGACCCGGATACTCAACGGAGATATGAAGTAGAAATACAGCTTGGAAGGACAGACGAAAGTCACATCATCCGGACAATTGAATACTGGGACACAGAACGAAAACGTTATCCTCAATATGACCATTGCGCCGTTATAGTTGCGGAAGAAATTACAACCAGATTTCATAATGTCATAGGTCTTTTCAATGGCAGTATTCCAATAATAGCAATACAAATGAACGCATATAAATTTGGGGACGATATAGGTTTAGTTTTTACTACGGTTTTAGATGAATTAGCCCTGGGTTCTGTTGACGAGGACGAAGAGGTTAGAGAAGTGACCGACAGAAGTTATTGGGTTGACAGAGGAACAGAAGAGACCGTAAAAATGGCAGATAAACTACTCGCTGTTATCAATGAATTTTCCGGCGGTGGCTACGAACTTAAATATAATAAATTCTATATTGGTTTAGCTAAAAATGGTCAACCAAACAACTTTGCGGTTTTCAGACCCAGAAAAAGTAGCTTAAACCTAGAAATAAGATTACCTTACTCTGACGAAGTTCAAGGTAAAATCACCGAAAATGACCTTGACGATATAGGGTATATGAAACGATGGGGTGTTTATCGTTTGCGTCTAAACGAGGACGACCTAAAAAACAAAAAGGAACTGTTAAAAGAACTATTGATAATGGCATACGAAAACTCAAAGTGACCAGCTGTTTTTAACAGTCAAACAACATCCAACAATTCCCTTATCTGCTTAATAACAACCTCCGGGCAAGGCAAAGCTTTAGTCCAGTCATAAGTTCCAAAACGCCTTGACCCAGCGAGGAGAAATAAAGAGTAGAGCGTTGTGGGTTGCTTGCTTTTTCCAGCCAGTTTGCTATAATAAGGGTGTAATTGACAAGGTAATCGCGAAGTTCGTGCGCGTAATCACGAACCGCTTATTTCTCCCCTTTTGGGGTAGGCAAACTGGGAAATCTGCGGTGAGCCAGATGTAATAAGCGACTAACCACTCGACTTGCTCGCGGCAGGTCGCGAAGGCGGTTGGGAGATTTCATTCAGCTTTGGTCGGTAAGCTGGATTAAAACTCCGAGCCGCTTTTCGTTTTGTGGTCAAAAGCAGAAACGGCGCGGAGCCGTTAGCAGATTACAAAACAAAAATATGACAAACGAATTTATACAATCGCGGGGGCTTACGCCAAAGCAAAAGAAAGAAATAGAACAAATGGCGCAAGAACTGGTTGATAACCTCAACAAAAATGTTGGGGAAGAAAAGGGTAAAAAGGTGCCGCAATTAAAAGATTAAAAAGCAACAAAAATGGACAAATTAAAAGAGTTCGGAACAATAAAAACCACGCCAGAACAAAAGGCCAAGATAAAGCAGATGGCGCAGGAGTTGGCCGACAACTTAAACGGAAATGTCAAAAAGGGGCCCAATTTAAGCGATTTATGCAAATGTGGCCACACATACGGCTCACACCCTTTTCTTAAAAGGCGCACGGAGGGCTTTCCAATGCCACCCGCCTATTCTTGTATTGACTGTAAATGTAAAAAATTTGAATTAGATAAAAATAGTGAGTAGCGGGGTGGGGTAAAAATTGTTATCTTATAAGTATGAAAAAGAACCCGAACTTTCTGGGAGTAGAAAGAGGCATTTGGGCTGGGGTGCTTATTGGTTTTGGTGTTGTTGCGTGGTGGACGGTCAACGAAGTGGTCAGTATTATATCATTTGTGAGCGGGCTAATACTCTGGTATTTACCTACTACCAGCGACAAAGATAACGATTAGCATAACGAGGCAAGATTACCCATTCGCATATTCTCTCAAATCAGGTATGTAGATATACCCATTTTGCCTCTCAAGAATGGTTCTAACATCCTCCACTATCCGACCCATAAAAGATAACGCCTTACGGCGTTATCATCATTTTATATAAGTTCGTTCCTTGTTCTCCGCGGGCTTCAGCCACGAGCTCAAAGCCAAGTTTTTCGTAAAGTTTGTTGGCCACGACTCTTGAAGGACGGCTGGTCAAATAAAGTTTAATTTTAGCATTCTTTACTTTCGCAAACCGCTTTGCGTCTTCAATCAAAGCAAGGGTGATTTTCTCGCCAAGTCCCCGCCCGCGATATTCCTTATCAACCACGACATCGTGAATCTCGGCAATCCATCGGCCCAAATTTCTCTGGAAAAAAATTGATGCCATCGCGGCAAAGCTGTCCGGATATTTCTTGGAGTCGTCAACGGCGACAAAGAGGTGGAAATTCCCGTTTAGCAAACAGTCCACAAATTCAGTCTCGCTTATCTTGTCCCCATTACCGCTCGGATGCAATTGAGGCAAAAGGCGGTTTATGCCGTCAAAGGAATCAAGCGCGTCTCTGACGCCGATATGTTTTATTTCCATCACAGCCGACTCCAAACCCAAAAACAAAATCTTTCCAAAACCTATCATCACTTTCCATACTAGTCCAGAAACAGCCTGTCTGGCAAAACATCTCTTTTTTGTTATTCTTAAATCGGACGTATTTATAAAAGGGCCAGCCATGCTCCGTTCAAGAAGCGAAATCGTTGAAATGGAAGCCGAACTGAAAGAATCAGTCGGCATAGCCAAAAAGACGCTAGAGCTTGCCAAGAAAAACAAAAGCACTTGCGCGTTTGAAGCCGAAGAATGGCTAAACTGCCTTGAAGAGCAGCTTAAAACACTGATGCAATTTAAAGATTTTTCGTCGAAAGTCGCCGAGGGAGCGCTTGCCGAGGTTGAAGAAAAGTTTTTTCCAGACCTTGCCGAAGTTTTATCCTACCGAAAAGACATCTTATTTTTCGAACATGGCCCGAAAGATGATAATACGGATAGCGTCCTCTCACCGGCTTTGGCTTACAACAAAGAAGGTAAATCGAAACTTCCGGCATCGGCCAACGAGGCGCGAAAAAGAGCGCATATTTTATGGCACAGAAAATTCATTCTGGAGTGGCTTTTAAAACAGGCGGACAATAAAAAAAATTAAGAACGCCCCGAAAACCATCGGGGCGTTTAATTAAATATCCGGCTTATTCGGGATCATCCGACATCACGTCAATTTTCCCGCCTTGCAAGAGGTTAATAATTTTTTCATGCCATTCTTCCAAAACAGCGGTCAGAAAAACTGTTTCGTTTTCCACAAAAACATTTAAATCGTCGTCGGAGGAAAATACCATTATGATTTTTTTGGGCTCGTCCGAGTAGTCCGGAGGTTCGCTAACCGGACGTACGATAAAATAAAACTTCTTTCCGTCTATTTCCAACTTCAAAAAACTATCGTCAAATCCTGCGACAACCTCGCGCTCTCCGTCATCTATTTCAGTATGATCGGCGAGTCCCGCAAGAGGCCGAACAACCACCAATTCCTCGGATTCACCGCCAATACGCCACAAAACCTCCAGATCGCTCTCGGAAACACCGAGAACTTCAGCATATTGATCGCCGTGTTTAACGCATAACTGTAAAATGACCGCTTCTCTGTCAAGGGTCTGTTGGATTTTGCGCCTGATAAATTCGTTATAGCGCATAAAATCCCCTTTTTTGAAAACAAACATCAACTAACCGCAATTCTATAATTACGCGCGACTAATGTCAAAAAGAGGTTAAAAAATAACCCTGTCTCCGATTTCTATTTTATTTTCATCCGTGAAGCCTGCGTTTAGTTCCAAAACATATTTCGCCGGAAGTAACGGCGAGAATGTCCGTGGGTAAGAATCGGGTAAGGCGTTTTTAGTGATATCAACGATTTTTTTATTTTCGTCTATCCAAATCACATCCAGCGCGAACTTCATATCTTTCATCCAGAATTGGCGGATTGAGGAATCCGCGAACACAAAAAGCATCGCTTCGTTTGCTCCGAGTTTTTCCCTGCCGGATAATCCAAGCGTTCTTTTTTCCGCGGTGTCCGCGAGTTCGGCCTTAAGTTCAACACTGGGGACGCCGATAACTAAAAATTTTTTCTCCGGCAGCTTACTGTTTTTCATTTGACTTAAATAAACAAGCGCCAAAAATACGGCTAAAA
>Ga0209343_10010859_pt1 | contig 10320 bp, 15 predicted proteins | sample RifCSPlowO2_02_FD_184026 | JGI IMG/M metagenome (GOLD analysis project Ga0209343, IMG submission 184026) | Groundwater microbial communities from Rifle, Colorado - Rifle CSP2_plank lowO2_0.2 (SPAdes) (version 2) | ecosystem: Environmental > Aquatic > Deep subsurface > Groundwater | place...
AAAATGTTCGCGCGAAGTGTATAATTACAGCAACAGCAGAAATATTTTTTACAAAAACTGCCTTTTTTGGGGCAGTTTTTGTAAAAAATATTTCTGCTGTTGCGTGGGAGAGGACTCGAACCTCCAATCCTTTGCAGGAACTAGCCCCTCAAGCTAGCGCGTATACCAATTCCGCCACCCACGCATTGTATTTCTCATCCCGCTTACAGCGGGCTTCAATCAAAAAACTGTTGCGGGTGGCGGCCCGAGGCGGCTTTTGCCGCCGCTTGAAGCAATACCATTGCTTCTTCGCCCACCCACGCATTGTATTTCTCATCCCGCCCGCTCCCGGAGGACATTTATTTTTCAGACACTTCATCCAAAGAGTCATCGCTTTGCACCTGCTCGCCCTTCGCCACGAACAAGGATTTCATTTTCCGCCTTACCTCTTTGGCGGCCTTCTCCCTGATGTAATACAATTTCGCGCGGCGCACTTTCGCCCGACGAAGAATCTCTACTTTTTCTATCGTGGGAGAATGAATGGGAATGATCTTCTCAATACCAATGCCGCCGGAAACCTTCCGAATGGTGATGGTCGCCGCCGAACCCTTGCCATGCTTTCGCGCGACAATAAGCCCCTCAAACGGTTGGAGCCGGGTTTTGTCGCCCTCCTTGAGCCGTTGGTACAGCTTGACCGTATCTCCCGGTCGCACATCAATTGGATTTTTTTTCAGCTGGCTTTTGTTAAAAACATCAAGCAGGTTCATAATGGTTTGCATCATTGGGCGCAGAGGTGCTTCAGAAAACACCCGCCGAATACCCAGAACTTCATGTACGAATAACCCTAGGATGATACTACTCTTCGGTGGATAACGCAAGAGAGAGGGCGTGCGCGAGATCATCGGGCAACTCCGCCGAAAACCGCCAGTGCTTCCCCTCGGGATAAGAAAACTCCAGCTCGCGCGCGTGCAAAAATATGCGCCCAAGCCCCGGAGGACAGCAGACGCTTTTCCCGCCATATTTTTTATCGCAAGCAACCGGCCGCCCGATGGCGCCAAGATGCACGCGGATCTGGTGCATGCGGCCAGTCCTAGGAAATACATCAAGCAAGGTATACCTATCATTTCCGCGAACAACGGAGTATTCGGTGCGCGCATCGCGGACATTTCGTAATTTCGTTTTTGGATTTAATAGGGCGCCGCGCTTTGTTGGATTTGTTTTTAGGCGTCCGATGGGAAGATCAACGACCCCGTGCTCTTGGCGAAATACTCCGCATGTAAGCGCGGCGTATGTCTTCTGCACCTTGCGCTGTTTGAAAAGGTCCTTTAGCCCCTCAAACGCTATCTGATTCCTCGCAACGACCATAACACCTGACGTATCCTTATCAAGCCGATGCACAAGCCCGGGGCGTATTGCGGGCTCGTCCCCCACCATCGCAAGTTCAGGAAGTTTTTCCACCAAAAAATCGGCTAAAGTTCGCTCTTCCTTTTTTATAGAGCCGCCGCCGTGCACCGATAAACCTGCCGGCTTATTGACGATGATAAAATCCTTGTTGGTAAAAATAATTTGTGGGTCTTCTACCATACCCGCATCCTAGCATAAACTTGACATTTTTAACAATACAAGGTACGAATATAGCAAGAACTTTGCCATATACTATCATGTTCCAGCCAATACGGTTTGTGCTCATCCTGGGCATCTGCATACCGCTTGTGGGGTGCGCGGCTATCACCCAGAAAAGGTCAAATGATTTCCAGACCACTGCAACATTCTTGAAATCGTGCGAGGATCTTGAGAGCGCTCAAAAGGAACTCAAGAGGATGGAGACGAAGGGCAAAGGGTTTTTCGCGCGCCTCAATCCCCTGTCAAACTCACGTGTTGAAAATAAGAGCGGAAGCTTTTTTTCGGAACTGAATCCCGCAACGCATTTCCGCGCGGAACCCCAGGACCGCATTCAGGAACAGGAGACCGCCATAAGCAAGTGCCTCGGCGTTGACCTTGCCAGAATGCTCGCCGATTTTCTAAGCATCAAGGAGACGGACGAACAGCGGGGCATCCGCGGAGATACCTTCGCGGAGGTCCGGGAAAAGGGCTTCACGCTCTATGAGGACAAGGCGGGCAGGATCCAACGCCAAAATGTGAGCCAGCTCTACGGCAACGACGCACTGACAGCCATCGGCGTCGGCGTTGCTCCTCCGCAGTTGCAGGCGTCGCAAATTGACGCATACAAGGAATATATGCGGCATCACTATGGCGAAAAATACATTGAGCGCGACATGCACGGAGTCATTGACCGCATCTGCCTTAACCGCCGCGACTCGCTGAAGATCGGCTATGAATATGAGTTCATCATCGTCTGGCAAAGAGACCACGTCTACAAGCGGGTCATTAAGGGCGGTCCTATCAACAACCCGAAAAGCGAAAAAGGTATTCTCGTCTGCATCGTTGATGACCTCGGTGAATTCCTCAAGGGGGGTGTACAAAAGGGCATGAACATCCTTATTCCATAATATAGAACGCGGGCATAAGCCCGCTTTTTTAGTTGAGTGTTATTTGTCTAAAATCCGGAATATGTTATACATACTACGGATCTTTTGCTCACTATATATAATGATGGGCACTTTCTTTTTTGGCTTCCTGACGGGACTTGTGACGACCATCGTTGGCATTACGGGCGCATTGTACTTCATCTATGTAATGTGGATGCGCCCCGTCATACAAAAAATGGAGGGCCATGAGGGGCTGCCCGAACCGTCCATCATGCGAGCGCGCCTCTCAACGCCTTTGGCGCTACAGACGCTTGATGGAACGCCCGTTCCTCCCGAATCGTTCTCAGGAAAATTCCTGTTCATCAACTTTTGGGCGACGTGGTGCGCCCCCTGTGTCGCCGAAATGCCCTCCATCCAAAAATTGCATGATGCCATGAAAAGCCGTGAAAACTTTGCCATGATCTGCGTCGCCCGCGATGAACGCTCCGAGGCGATCATAGCGTTTCTCAAAGAGAACGAATACTCCATGCCGGTATACATGCTTGATGGAGAGCCACCCGAGGAACTTGCTATGCCCGGCATTCCAACAACATTCCTTATCGCGCCTGACGGCATCATTGTCATGCGGCACGCCGGCTATGCGAATTGGAACAGCGAAAAGTTCATCGCGCATCTGGAAGCGCTCTTGCCGAGATTATAGAACCCGCATCGCGGGTGTTACCATAAAAAAATGCCCTTGCGGGCATTTTTTGAACATTCCTGCTGATCCGTTAGAGAACGGCTTCCTTCGCGGCTTTCGCTACGCGGAATTTCACGACTGTCTTTGCGGGGATCTTGATCTCAGCCCCAGTCGCAGGATTTCTCCCCATGCGCGCCTTGCGATTCACCTTTACGAGCTTTCCGATGCCGTGGATCGGGAACACGCCATTTGTCTTTACCTGCTTGTAGGCAAGCTCCACCAATCCGTCAATGACTGACTGAACTTCCTTCCTCTTGAGCCCCGTCTTCTCGGCAAGCTCATTTAAGATCGCTGACTTTGTCATTTTTGACATATCTTTTTTAGTTAGTTTATTAATTACCTTAGAGCGATTACCTACCAGTATACTTCCTGCAGAATAAAGGGGCAAGGAGAATGTATGCACACCCCCACGGTGCCAACCAAAATCCTTTGGTGGGCGTACTTGGGATCGAACCAAGGACCTCGTCATTATCAGTGACGCGCTCTACCACTGAGCTATACGCCCGATTACACTCACCAAAAGTCATTTTTTGAAAGAATCCCCCGCAACAGTTACGCTGTCATCCCATGGTATAGTACTCTGTCCTCATCCAACCCACGGCGAGACACGCATTCGTAATACCCGCGAACGCTCATTTGCTTTCGCCCACTGGGCTACACCTACCGGCGGGGAGACATCCCAACATGCCCCATGAACCTTCAACACAGCAATGATTGTAATAGAAAAATGCCGCTTTTGCAAACGGCACACCTGTCCTACTTTCGTTGCGGACCTTGACACGTCCATTCCGGATGAACAGCAACCATGTCCACAAGGGAAAAAACGATCATGCCACGCTCATCTGCCTTAGTGCGAGCGATCTCGCGAGCTTCATGCCCATCACCCGCCATGAAAATATCATATTCGTACCGATACAAGTACGATGGAATATTATCACCGGTACAGCGGTGCTTGTGGTACGGAGCACCCGGCTCTCGCTTTTTAGACCGCAACTCTACCATATACTGATGCATCGGGTACTCGTCCGCCATATCCTCACCGCGCACGAACTATGCTCATGAAAAGCATACAAGTTCGCATATATGTTGTCAACTGTTGAAAAACCCTGCATCTGCTATAAGTAGAAAGGCGCTCCTTACCAATACACCCAATGAACTTTCGCCTCACCGACGAGCAGGCGGCCCTTAAAGAGCAGGCGCGAACTTTCGCAAAAAACGAGATACTTCCCCACTGGCGGCGGCTTCGGAAGAAAGAATTCCCCTGGGATATTTACCGCAAACTTGTGGAAAGCGGATTTGCCGGCGCTCTTCTTGATGAAAAATACGGCGGCGCCGGACTCGGTATGCTTGATTTCTTCCTTGTAACGGAGGAGATGTGCCGGGCCGACGGAGGCGTGGGGCTTTCTATTGGTGCCTCGCAGTCGCTTGTTGGAAAACCGGTGCAAAATTTCGGCACCGACGAGCAGAGGAATTTCTGGCTCCCAAAGATCGCATCCGGCCATATCCTTGCGGCCTACTGCCAGACCGAGCCCGATAGCGGTTCCGACGTCTCCTCCATCAAAACGAGGGCGGTGTTATGCCACGAACATACTGGATTCAAGATAAGCGGTACGAAACAGCTCATCACGAACGGAAGCATCGCAGATCTTCTCATGGTGCTTGTGCGAACGGACGAGCACAAATATAACGGCCTCACATGGGTCCTAGTCAATGCCAAAGATGCGCGCACGCAGGGCACGCTTATCGTTGAAAAGGATTTTGACAAGATGGGGCTCCACTGTTCTCCTACTAGCACCTTGGTCTTCCAGAACTGCATTGTTCCGGAGAAAAACATCCTCGGAGCGCTCGGCATGGGCTGGCCCATCGCTATGGCAACCCTTACCGGATCACGATCAATGATCGCCGCCCAAGGAGTGGGACTGGCACAGGCGGCCCTGGATGAAGCGCTCGCCTATGTGAAGGAACGAAAACAATTCGGCAAGGCGCTGGCAGAATTCCAGCGCGTGCAGGGACAGCTCGCACGTATGGCGATGAAGCTGGACGCGGCACGTCTTCTCGGATACCGCGCAGCATGGCTTACCGATGAGTTGGGTCCGATGCGGTCTGCCGAGTTTATGATGGAAGCGTCCATGGCAAAACTCTTTGCCTCTGAAGTCGTTGAAGAGATCGCGTCAACAGCGGCGGAACTTCATGGCGGCATGGGGTTCATGGCCGAATCCCGCATCGGCGCGATCATGGAAGATGCACGAGTGCTTAAGATCTACGAGGGAACAAGTGCGATTCAGGAATACGTCATCGCGCGACAGCTTCTGGCAAAACACGGATTCAAAATTTAATAGGAGTATAAAACGGCTTTTATGCCGTTTTTTTATTCTGAACAACCGCTGAACGGTCGGACCGTCATTGTTTAGAATAAAAAAGCTCCGCGCTATGCGGAGTTTTTATCGTTTCCCGTTATGCCATGGCTTCACAGCGCGCCCTCCCTAGATGTCGGCGTCCACCGTAATACTCACGTGATCGCCAGCGTGCAGCACGTCGCTTCCGATCGCATCCTGAACACGCGCAAAGACGAACTCTTTGAGAGCATCAACAGCGTTTTCTCTGCCGTCTGCGACGCGCAACTCAATCTCACGCGCGCTGTAACAGATCGTGCCCTTATATGAGATGAGGAGCGATACCTTCGTTGCGACCCACGCCATTGTGCGCTCTCCCTTCCTTACTTCCATCGCGCGCCAAATTGATAAAGCTCATGCTCAACTTTTGTCCAGTTGCCCGTACAGAGAATTGCGCGTCCGCCCATTCGCTTGAATGTCTCAGTGAAATTTGCGATATCATCCACGAATACCGCCTCGGACGGCTCGACGCCCGCTATGGCGAGCGCCCGCCAGAAGATCCTTTCGCACTCCTCTCGATTCGTTCCATCGTACATGGTCTTTCGTTCCCGCACATCGGGATCGCACGAGGCGATGAACCGGTCGCAGGAGTTAAACGCCTCGAGAAACGGCGACCGAGCATATGTGCGCCTTTCATCAGTACCGCGAAAATAACGTACATGCGCTTCGTTCGTATTGGAAAGAACATATACCTTGTACCCCTTTCTGCGAAGTTTCCGCATTGTCCCAAAACGCTCCTGATAATTCCACTGGATGGCAAAAACGGAATTCCATGCATGCAGGAACTCTGCATCAGTGAACTGCGGAATGGCGGTAGTCGTTCCATCTTTTTCTCCGAGCATGCGAAGCACTTCCGCTACATTCGTCCGAAACTCCCGTATGAACTCGTCCGTCCCCAAACCCCGTTCATAGCGTTGCAGCAGGTCACCAGTAAAAAGACCCCAAAAGCGATGGCGGGGAACGGAGAATGTCATTTCAAGCCAGTTGAAGAAATAATCAAGATTATAATCAATGAGCGTCTTTCCAAAATCAAAGAATACGACCCGGACAGGTTTTTGTGCGCCCATTCCTGTATGATGTAAATGAACAACGGTCTTCCTATACAATCATGCAATGAGCACCATGTCAACGAGGCCGTGTGGCAAAAAGAAAACCACCCGTCGCTTTCCGCGTCTTCACAATAAAAAAGCAACCGAACTCGGTTGCGTGCGCCTCCTACCTGCCGGAGGGCTTGGGTCCCTTCCTGCACTTTGGGCAGGTCTTGGTGACCGCCTTAAGAATGCAATCATCCTGCCAGGTTTCGTTGCATTCCGGACACTTGTGAGTACAGGCCATGGGCCTTGCCTCCTTTCCGTTCTGCGTTTTTTCGTACTCATTATCACCCTCTATTCCCAGATCGCGCTTCCAACAATAGGTTTTAAGCGCCACAATATCGGCACCGGGCAGAAGTTCCAAAACAAGCGCGGATATGACCTGGAAATGGTGGAGTATCCTTCCAAATTCCTGAACCTCGCAAAGCTCTTGGGCGGTAATGAGCCCTTCCCGGCGCCAGATTAGACATCGCATGGGCATAGTTTCCTCCTCTCCGCTCTGCGATTGATATGCTATATTTAACTCTAAAAAATTATTTTGTCAAGACATCCTATAAAAACACAAAAAACAACCCGTGCGGGTTGCTTTTCGTATTAAGGAGTTTCTATCGTTCAAGTTGCCCCGACGAACCATCCAGCTTGTGGCAGGATGGCGTCCTTGCGACCGCGCCGTATCTCAACGGCACTTGTCTCGGTGTGAGTGTTTGCCCCGCCGCTTGTAAACAACCGACAGAACCCCTTGCGGGCCGAGACCAGACACTTGTTTTAAAGATTAATAGGCGAATTCGCCCTATCAATCTTCGACTCTTAGAAATGACTTATCCAAACATCTGCTTGAAAGCTGATGTCAGCCATGACAGCTGATCAATCGGAGGTCAATCGCTTTGTACAGCGACATGTTCCTAAAAAGAAATGGTGTATCTCCTGTTGACACGACGGGAGAGAAAACGTTCTTCAACGAACGATGTGAACCGGCGTTCGTAACAACTCAAAGTACAATCTACTTCAACTCTAGTCCTCCGTGGTCTTTTGTCAACTCGTTCACTTCGTTGTTTTCTTTCCGTTGCAATGCCGCATCTGTTTCATCGCCTCGCTCCGGTTCGTAAGACAAGTACCTCCGATGGGCCGACTTGGCTTCCCGGTCCGACAATCGTCCCAAGTAGTACCGGCAGGTCGTTTGAAGGTGCGCGTGCCCAAGGAGCACCCGGATGTGCCCGATGGGGCACCCGTTCTCAAGCAGAGTGGTAGCCATGGTGTGCCGAAGCATGTGCGGGTAAACATTCTTGCTGAGGCCGGCCAATCGGCCGTAGCGCCTAAGCCGCTTCCACGTTCCTTGCGGATTCATGCGGCGCGGCTCTCCTCCGTCGGTCACGAAGACCGCAGGATGATCATCCCAGCGGCGGTCGAGGTAACGTGTCAGCCACCGCACGGCCGAATCACTGAAGTACACCCGGCGTTCCTTATTACCCTTCCCAATCACCCGCGCCTCTCGCGCCTCCCAATCGATGCCACTCCGATTGAGCGATAGAACCTCGGAGATCCGCATACCAGTTGAGCACAATACCTCGGCGAGGGCTCGATCCCGAAGGCTCGTGACGGCCTCCGTCGGAATCGCTTGAAGGAACCTCTCTACCTCTCCCTTCGAAAGATACTCGACCTCCCGGACGGGGATCTTCGGCCGCCGGATTCTTTCTGGCTCAAGCGTCTCCAGGCGCTCGATGTCGCGCACGTATCTGAGGAATTTTCGAAGGCATGAAAGCCTTCCGCCGATTGTGGCCGGGGACAAGCCAGCCCCAAGAAGCCGCCGCTTGAACAGCGCCACCCGGTCACCATCGAGGTTCGCTACCGAACAGTCCCCTACAACGGCGATCAAGTGCTCGAGGTAGCTCCTATAACGAACCAAGGTGATCGGCACGCAGCCCTCCTCAAGCCGGAGGTGTTCCAGGAATCGTGGTAATACCTCAGACACTCGCGGCGATGGGCTCTGGGACTCTTGTCGGCTTTCATTGCCGGTCTCTTCTTCGGCCCGGGCACGCTGCCCGTTCCCTCCGTTTTGTTTCCACATGCTGTGCCTCATGCCTCCAGCGGTAGAACATTGGCCGCGGCCACGCTAGTCCGGAGGATATTCCTCTCTGGCATAGATTACCCCCCTATCGGATCGTCCCAATGCCGTCTACTGATGAAGGTACTCACTATGAGCGACATCACCACACAACCCACAAAGCCATTTCTCTACAAGACGGCCGACCGTGGCCTCGCCGCGGCCCTCATGGCGCTGGGCTTTGAGATCATCGACGTGGAGCACTCCGACACCGAGACCCTTCTCACCTTCCCAATCTCCCGGATGCTCCTCGACGCCGCCGACGCCTATCTCGTCGACACCCTCTCGGTAAGCGCCCACCGCATGGGGCTGGCCTTCGAGCGGCTGGAGGACATCACCGCCGGCTACCGCGCCGCTGGAGAGATCGACATTGACGACCTATGAACCTCGATTCGCAACCCGCCGAGCAGTACCACGCCGCCCTCCCCCGGCCTATTCGCGCCTACCTCAACAACCGCGGGATCCCTGACCCCGTTATCGACCGTGCCCAGATCGGATGGAATGGGGCGCGGATCACGATTCCGGTCTACGATCGCGATGATCAGCTAGCTCTCTTCAAGCTCGGGAAGTCGCCGGATGATATGACTGACTCACCAAAGATGGTCTACTACCCGCCAGGAGTCCGGGCCGAGCTCTACGGGTGGGACGCCATCAGGGGCAAACCAACCCTCCTCGTCGTCTGCGAGGGCGAGTACGACCGCCTCGTCCTGGAGGCCCAGGGTTTCCCCGCCGTCACCGGGACCGGCGGAGCCGGGGTCTTCAGAGAGGAATGGGCTCATCAACTTCGTGCAATCCCCGCGGTCTATGTCTGCTTCGACAACGACGACGCCGGTCGTGCCGGCGCCGAACGCGTGGGGCGTCTCATCCCGACGGCCCGGATCGTCAATCTCCCGCCGGAGACAGGACCTGGGGGAGACGTCTCTGACTTCTTCGTGCGCCTCCATAGGACCGCGACCGATTTTCGAGCTCTCCTCCAGGACGCACAACCCCTACCTGTAACTCCCCGACCGGACAGTAGGCCACATTCTCGGCCGACCGCCTGCAGCACTCCTTCTGATGTCGGACGGCTCAAGCAGGCAATCAGGATCGAGGAGGTCATGGCCCAATACGTGACCCTCAGACCTTCCGGCCAAGCCCTCATGGCGCGCTGTTGCTTCCACGAGGATCATGACCCGTCGCTCGCCGTCTTCCGCGACACCCAGTCCTTCTACTGCTTCGGCTGCCAGACCCACGGCGACGTGATCACCTTCCTGATGAAGGTCGAGCACCTCTCATTCCGGGAGGCGGTACGACTGCTCAACATGTTGGTGCCCGTAACATGAACACGCCCTTCCAGCACATCGTCAAGAAGGTCAAAGAGCACCGGGCCACCCCGGTCTCTTTTGCCATGCTCCCCGGGGGATCTCTTGCGGAGATGGTCTACGATCCCGCTGAGGGCCGCGCGCAATTCGCGGTCTGCCGGGATGGGTTCGTCTCGTACGAGACGCAACTCACTCTCAGCGAAAACAAGGTCCTCCGGCCCTACTCG
>Ga0209343_10010860_pt1 | contig 10320 bp, 8 predicted proteins | sample RifCSPlowO2_02_FD_184026 | JGI IMG/M metagenome (GOLD analysis project Ga0209343, IMG submission 184026) | Groundwater microbial communities from Rifle, Colorado - Rifle CSP2_plank lowO2_0.2 (SPAdes) (version 2) | ecosystem: Environmental > Aquatic > Deep subsurface > Groundwater | place: Rifle...
GGCATGATAGCAGCAGGATGCAGTAAAAAGGCAGTTAAATCCGAGATAACAGGTGAAGGCGCTGAGGGAGCGCCTAATGTTGAGGCTGTAGCGCCGGAGACTGCCAAACCTGAAGCAGGTGAGGTAAGCCCAAAAAAGGAAGAAGCCATAAAATCAGAAGAAATATCCAGGGCTGAAACCACGGAAAAGGCAGAGCCGGTTGTTGGGATAAAGGGTGTTGAAGATATATTCTTTGACTATGACAGGTCATATATCAGGGATGATGCCAAATCTGTCCTTGAGGCTAATGCTTCATATCTAAAGGCTAATAAGAATGGCCGCATCCTCATTGAAGGGCATTGCGACGAACGGGGGACATCGGAATACAACATCGCCCTCGGCGAGAGGAGGGCGCAGGCTGCTCAGAAATATCTTGTAGCCCTTGGAGTAGACCAATCAAGAATATCCACTATAAGCTACGGCAAGGAAAAACCCTTTTGTGAAGAGCATAATGAACAGTGCTGGCAGGAAAACAGAAGGGCGCATTTTGTTGAGAAATAAATATGGCTCCCTTCAAGCCCGCCTTTGCATTGCAGGGCATGTTTGAGAATATTGTTCATGGGCATAGAGCGAAAGGACGGCAAGTATATTTTTTATGAAAAGAAAAGAACTCTATTCTATATTTCATGCCGGTGTAGAGGCTGTAAATCCATACACTCTTATTTTACAAGCAGTGCATCTTGAGGACAAAAGATTAATTATAGGAGATGCCTCTTATGACCTGAATCATTTTAATAATATCATGGTAATCGGGGCTGGCAAGGCAACTGCCCCAATGGCTAAGGCAATGGAATCCGTCTTAGGCAGGTTCATTACCGATGGCAGAATAATCGTAAAATACGGCCATGCAGCAAGACTAAAAAGGGTCAAGGTGACGGAGGCGTCTCACCCTGTGCCTGATGAGGCTGGAGTAAAAGGGACAGAAGATATTATCAAGATGCTGAAAAATGCAGATAAAGAAACCCTCGTTATATGCCTTATCTCAGGCGGCGCATCTGCCTTATTGGTCTCGCCTGCTGATAGCATAACCCTTGGAGACAAAAAGATTGTAACTGAACTTCTTCTCAAGGCAGGCGCCTCTATAGATGAGTTAAATACTGTCAGAAAGCATTTATCGAAAGTAAAAGGAGGAAGGTTTGCAGAGATAGCCTATCCTGCTACCCTTGTAACCATAGTGCTTTCTGATGTTATAGGCGATAGGATTGATGTCATTGCCTCTGGTCCGACAGCGCCTGACCCCAGTACTTTTCAGGACGCGATGCGGATAGTAAAAAAATATAATATAGAAGATAGATTGCCAAAAAAGGTGTTGAAATTTTTCAGGGATGGCTTAAGTAGCAGGATAAAGGAGACTCCTAAGGGTGATGAGCCTTTTTTCAAAAAGACAAGGAATATTGTTATTGGCAGTCTTAAACATGCAATTGCCTCTGCAAGGGGAAAGGCCATATCTATTGGTTTTAAGGCGGAAGTCATCACATCAGAACTTCAAGGTGAGGCACGGGATGCAGCCAGATACCTTGCTGCAAGAGCCATAGAGGTTCAGAACTCCGTGCGCGAAGGAGAAAGGCCAAGATGCCTTATCTCAGGTGGAGAAACTATCGTTACTGTAAAAGGAAATGGATTAGGCGGCAGGAATCAGGAGCTTGCCCTATCCTTTGCAATGGAGATAGAGGGTATAAAAGGGATAACCATGCTCTCTGCCGGCACAGACGGAACAGACGGGCCTACAGATGCTGCTGGCGCAATAGTAGATGGCAATACCATTACACTGGCAAGGGAGCTTGGCATCGTCCCTGAGATTTATCTGGAGAATAATAACTCATATAATTTCTTTAAGAGGCTTGATTTCATATCTAAAAGAAGACACCACCTCATAACAGGCCCGACCGGGACAAATGTTATGGATATGCAGGTAATTCTTGTGGAGAAATGAGGTTTATATGGTTAAGGTAGCTATAATTATACCGAGTTATATAAAGGTTGATTCTCCGCAGGATATTGGAAAATCAGATGGATTTAGGCTGCTTAAAAGGGCATTAAGCAGTCTCAAAATCTTAAAGGGCCCTGATATTAGGGTTATACTCCCTTTTTGTATTGAAGGAGAGGGGATAAATAAAGGGATGGTCAGGGAGTATCATAATATGCTGATGAAAATACTTGATACCCCTTTTCCCTTTAAGAGGATAGTTTTAACTGCCAGTAATCTCGAGATAGTAAAACGATATATTTCTCAAAACGGTTTTTCTGACATTGCAGAGAGGTTGAGTGTTTGCGGCTTTCCTAATATCAGAAACTGCGGTCTCATAGCTGCCCAGGCCATTGGGGCAGAAGCAATAATATTTCTGGATAATGACGAGGTTATAGAGGCCGGAGACTTTATAGACACTGCATTGGAAGGGCTCTTTACACCGGTTAATGGGTGTCAGATGGATGGAAAAGGCGGGTTTTATATATCAAAGGGTGGCGAGATTTATGAAAAAACCACCGCTCAATGGTGGCAGGTTTCATGGAATAAATCAAAGTTGTTTCAAGCTGTCTGGGAAGCTATAATTGAGAGCAAAGACAGGTTTGTTGAGTCTCCGGTTGTGTTGGGCGGCAACCTCGTTCTTAGCCGAAGGCTTTTTGAGCGCATACCTTTTGACCCATTAATTCCACGTGGTGAGGATATAGATTATCTGATAAATGCGCGACTTTCCGGTTTCAATATATTATTTGATAAACACCTTAAGATAAAACATCTTCCTTTAGAAAGAACCTTCTCATACAGGAAGGAAGAACTGAAAGGGGATATAGAGAGATTTCTTTACGAAAGGGCAAAAGTTATGGGTCATAAAGGGTTGAACCTGCACCCCTATCCAGGATATTTTTTAAAATGGGATATGGAAGTTAAGGCTGTGATTACTATTATACTGTTTTCTCTATATCTGGCTTCAAACAATCAATGGGGAGAATCTATGAAGGTTTATACTTATCTCATATCCTTGATTAGGAAAAGAAAAGATATGGGGTTTTATAAACAATTTAGGCAGAGGTGGGCGAACTTGATGGAGTTTATAAGGCTTGATGGGTTAAAGGACATCCTGAGGGATAGTTCTTTATAAAATTATGGCAATAAATCCCGAGAAAATAGACATCCTCGTTGGAATTGCAAGCTATAACAATGCAAAAACCATTGGCCATGTAGTAAAGGCCGTGGACGCCGGGCTTGCAAAATATTTTCCTGATAAGAAGGCTGTTATAGTGAATTCAGACGGAGGCTCTGCAGATGGAACGCCTGATGTTGTAAGAAATGCCTCATTTGACCATGCAGCCATTTTTCTCTCCCACCCTGTTTATCCTGCGCACAGGATAAGCATACCTTACAATGGAATACCCGGAAAAGGTAGCGCATTCAGGGCAATATTTCAAAAGGCTGTAGAACTTAATGCTGACGCGTGCTGCGCGGTAGATGCAGATTTGAGAAGCATAACGCCAGAATGGATTGAACTGCTTCTCTCTCCTGTAATCAAAAGGGGTTTTGATTTTGTGGCGCCATTTTACAACAGGCACAAATTTGACGGCACCATAACTAATTCAATTGTATATCCCATGACCAGGGCATTATACGGCCACAGCATAAGACAACCTATTGGAGGCGACTTTGGTTTTTCAGGAGCGATGGCTGAGTTTTATTCTAAGCAGGATGTATGGGAAACTCATGTGGCCAGATTCGGCATAGATATCTGGATGACTACTGAGGCTATCGCCAATAATTTCAAGGTCTGCCAGACATTCCTTGGCGCAAAACTCCATGACCCAAAAGACCCTGGGGCAGACCTATCAGATATGCTCCTTCAGGTGGTTGTTAGCTTATTCAATCTTACTGAGAAACATTTTGAAGTGTGGAAGAATATAAGGGGCTTGCGGGACATCCCTACATTCGGATTCAGGTATCATGTAGGCCTTGAACCCGTAAGGGTCAATGTAGAGAGGATGCTGGATATATTTAGGACCGGCGTAAAAGACCTTAAATCTATTCTGATGGAAATACTTGGTCCGGGAGATTTCGGAGAGATAGATGCCCTTGTCGGGCATACTTATAAAGAATTCAGGTTTCCCATAGGCTTATGGGTAAGGGTTATCTATGATTATGCCTTGACCTACCATAGAAAGAAGATGTCCTCTGAGCATCTTTTAAAATCCCTTGTCCCTTTATATCTTGGAAAGACCGCATCTTTTATCATGGAGGTGGCTGATATGGGCCATGATGGCGCTGAGGCAGAAATAGAAAAGCTATGCCGTGAGTTTGAGGAAAGGAAAGATTATCTTATAAATAACTGGATAGTATGAATAAGGTTAAGGTTGCGGAGTATTGCTTACGTTTCAGGTGTCTGTGTGCGTGCAGCGCAATTGCTTCGTTTCTGTCGTGAGCGAAGCAAAGTTTTTACCCTTTACATCAGCTGTAGAGTTGCACACATCCACAAATTCCGCTCCAGCAATACTCCGCAAATACTCAACCTTGACCTTAACCTGTTTTTATGGGAGGTGCATTATGGAAAAGTTTGGCGAGATATTGTTTCAGCCATTCAGGGATTTCTGGGCATGGTTTGTTAAATTTGCGCCCAATCTTATGGCGATGCTGATTATCATTATAGCTGGATTAATATTGGCATGGCTGATAAGGCTGGTAATATTAAGAACTCTCAAAGCTCTCAATTTTGATACATGGAGCGATAGGGCGGGATTGACCGCCCTCATTAGAAAGGGCGATGTATGGGCAAAGCCGTCGGAGTTTTTCGGCTATGCAGTTTACCTGTTGCTTGTTGTTGTATTTGTGATGATAGGAGTAGATGCCTTGCAGATACCGGTAATAGCCAACCTCTTATCACAATTTCTCATTTACTTGCCGCGCGCACTTTCTGCCATTCTTATTCTCATTATCGGATATATCATTGCAGGATTTTTAAGCAGAGGGGTATTGATAGCTGCTGTCAACAGCGGTTACCACCATGCAAAACTCATTGCTGAAGCAGCGAGGCTTTTGCTCATTGTGCTGATTCTTGCCATGGCCCTTGAGCAGCTTCAGATAGCGCCGGGCATAGTGATAGCAGCCTTTTCCATAATCTTTGGGGGTATTGTCCTGGCACTTTCCATAGCCTTTGGCGTCGGTGGGATAGATGCGGCAAAGAGGATAATAGAAAAGGGCTCAGAGGAAAAGAAGGAAGAGAAGGGAAGGGATATAGAACATATTTAGGGAAATGATATGAATAAGGTTAAGGTTGCAGAGTATTGCTTACGCTTCAGGTGTCTGTGTGCGTGCAGCGCAATTGCTTTGTTTATGTTGTGAGCGAAGTAAAGTTTTTATCCTTTATACCAACTGTAGACTTGCACACATCCACAATTTCGCTCCAGCAATACTCTGCAAATACTCAACCTTGACCTTAACCTGTTTTTATGGGAGGTGTACAATGGCAGATTTTTATCAGACAGGCATTATTATTACACTACACAAGTTGGGGAGGCCAAGCCTTGAAAAGATAGAATCTGAGATGGTAGAATTTTCCAAACAGCGGTCTATTGCCCTCGTGCTTCCTGCCCTTTACACAGAATTTCAGGCCCCTGCCTTACAGGGAATCATAGACGAACTGAAGAAGGTTAAATATGTGAATGAGATTGTCCTCACCCTCGGCAGGGCAACAGATGAAGAATTTAAAAAGGCAAAGGAGTTCATGGCGCAAATCCCTTACGAGGTCAAGATAATCCACAATGAGGGAAAGAGGATTAAAGAGATATACGCTACCCTTGAAAGAAATGGTTTATGGGCTGGAGAGGACGGCAAAGGGCGCTCTGCATGGATAGCGTATGGATATATTCTTGCCAATGGAAGGTCTGATCTTATTACTTTGCATGACTGCGATATTGTCACGTACAGCAGGGAGATGCTTGCAAGGCTCTGCTATCCTGTGGCAAACCCGAATATAGATGTTGTGTTCTGCAAGGGTTTTTACAGCAGGGTTACAGACAGGATGCACGGAAGGGTGACGAGACTGCTCATCACTCCGCTTGTAAGGGCATTACAAAAACTCGTAGGCTTTCACCCGTTTCTTGTCTTTCTTGATAGCTTTAGATACCCCCTTGCAGGAGAGTTCTGCATGATTACAGACCTGGCAAGGGTCAACAGGATCCCATGGGACTGGGGCCTGGAGGTTGGCGTGCTTGCAGAGGTATTCAGAAACTACTCGCCACAGCGCGTCTGTCAGGTAGATATAGCGGATAATTACGAGCACAAACATCAGGCCCTTTTGGCAAATGACGCAGGAAAGGGGCTTATGAAGATGTGTATTGATATCTGCAAATCCATTTTCAGGACATTGGGTGCCGGCGGCGTTATCTTTTCAGATGGCCTTTTTAAATCACTTGAGGTTACATACTTAAGGCTTGCTGAAGATACTATGGTAAAATACGAGGCTGATGCTGCTATAAATGGCCTTGTATTTGACAGGCACGAAGAGGCAAAGGCAGTGGAGGCATTTGCAAATGCCATAAAAGAGGCAGCACAAACCTTTATGGAAAATCCAATGGGTACTCCGCTTATACCCAACTGGAACAGGGTAACATCAGCTATACCCGGGATTTTAGATATGCTCAAGAAGGCGGTAGAAGAGGATAATAAGTAATCTGCCAATCAGAGGTTGAGGCTAAGAAGACTTTGCCATTGCCTGTTCAAAAATCTCCAAGGCCTTTTCCATTTCTTTCATTGTTATGATTAAAGGCGGCATGAAACGGATTATATTCTTATCAATACCGCACTCTATAAGTATAAGGCCTTTTTTATAGCATCTATTTAATATCTTTTTCAGAAATTCCCTGTCAGGGCTTTTATCCTTTCCCGTCTTAGTGCCTGACGGGACATGTTTTACGAATTCTATCCCTATCATAAAACCTAAACCGCGCACATCACCCATCACAGGATATCTTTTCTGCATATCTTTTAAATACAGGATGGCATGTTTTCCAACCTTTGCAGCATTCTCAAGCAGCTTGTCTTTTTTAATGGTTTCTATGGTTGCTATACCTGCGGCGCATGATACAGGATTTCCGCCAAAGGTTGTGCCGTGCGCGCCAGGCATCCATCTGGACATGATTTCCTTTGTTGATACAACAGCGCTTAACGGAAAACCAGAGGCAATACCCTTTGCAATAGTCATTATATCCGGCACTACATCAAAGTGCTCACATGCAAACCACTTGCCTGTCCTGCCAAAGCCTGTCTGGACCTCGTCTGCAATAAGGAGTATCCCGTATTCTGTGCAGAGTTTTCGCAACTCTTTTAGATAATCTGCCGGAGGCACAGCATATCCACCTTCTCCAAGCACAGGCTCTATAATAACTGCTGCTACCTCATCAGGATTAATCTCGTGCCTCAACATCTTTTTCAGATATATAAAACAGTCCATATCGCATGTATCAGGTTGTTGCCCAAGGAAGCACCTGTAACAATATGGATATGGAGCCCTGAATATGGAGGGTAGGAGCGGATGATAGTTACGGCGGTATTTCGCAGTAGATGTTGTCAGAGAAACAGCGCCCATTGTGCGGCCATGAAAAGCGCCTGTATATGCGATTATCCCCTGCCTCTTTGTTACAAACCGCGCAAGCTTTATAGCGCCTTCCACTGCCTCAGCGCCGCTATTGGAAAAGAAGAACATATCTAATTTGCCGGGGGTTATTTCTTTGAGTTTTTCTGCAAGTTCAATTTCAGAGTTATAATAAAAGATACAGCCTGAATGGATAATCTCTTCCATCTGCTTCTTTGCAGCAGCAACCACTTTCGGATGGCAGTGGCCTATATTTGTGGTGGCAAGGCCTGAGGAAAAATCCATGTATCTTTTGCCAGAAGCGTCCTCTACATAAAGTCCTCTGGCCTTTTTTACAACAATATCAGTATGAAAGATGAGGGCAGGCGTGAGCAGTTGATTAGCTTTTTTGATTATATCCTCTTTCATTAAGCCTCCTTAAGGCAACTCTAATCTACAAAAATATTAGTCTCGGTCTATCACCTCAGGTTTACAAAGGAGAGAGTCATAAACAGACAGGCGGCCGCAGTTTCTACATATATACTCAATATTATCTATCATTTTTGCGCAGACATGCCTGGCATCATTGACCTTCTTTTTGCAAAACTCACAGGTAAACGGAACACCCTCTTTCAGTGGGTGGCATAGATGACCCCTTCCACTGGCTCGTCCACCGCATGTGGGGCATGGATATGTTTTAACATATTTGGTCATGAAAAAATCCCTCCTTGGTATTCTATTTTACTCAATCTTGTCAGAGGTTGCGTTACACCCAAAAATAGACTTTGATTTTTTGGTTACAGAGTCTTCTGAAGCTCAGTCAGTTTCTTTAGATGGCTCTTTTCTTCTATGATAAGGCTCTTCAGTGTTGATTTATCTTTATCACGGATCGCATTCTGCAATTCATAATAGAAGAGTATAGAGTCTTTCTCTATATTGATGGCGGTTTTTAACACCTCTTCCTCACCATGAACTTTGCTGGCCAGTCGTTTTCCCTCATGCGCATTGGTAAATACCCTTGAGTCTGCAAGAGCCTGAATGTAAAGCGGCGCTTCCTCGATATCAGGGTCAAAGACTCCTGGCAGCGTGTCATCCCTAATATGCCTTCTGATCTCTTCAAAATATGCAATATGCCTTTTCTCTTCTTCCGCCAGGAATAAAAAGAGTTCTTTAAGCCTTTCAGACTTTGAAACACTACCAGCCTGGGTGTAAAACTGTATTCCATTTTCCTCTATTCTAATTGCCATTTCAAGGATATCTTTCCCTGAAAAGTGCGCAATATCCATATCCCAGTCCTCCTTTATTTGTCAATCTGCGCCTTCTGTAATTTACCGCTATAATCCCTGTAAATGACCTTCCATTTGGTAAACATATCAATGGCGCCGCCTTTTCCGCCTGCCTCCCTGTGGCCGAGTCCGCTCTTTTTTGTGCCGCCGAATGGCAATTGTATTTCTGCGCCTATGGTGGAGGCATTTATATACACAAGCCCTGTATCCATGTCCCGCTCTGCAATAGCAGAGTTGTTTACATCCTGAGTATATATGGCAGATGATAAGCCGTATTTTACATCATTTACAATCCTTATGGCATCTTCCAAATTTTTGGCCTTCATTACTGATACAACAGGGCCGAATATCTCTTCCTGCGCAATGCGCATCTTTGGAGTCACATCTGCAAATATTGTTGGCTCTATGAAATAGCCTTTGGCGCAGGGGCCTTTTTTATAGGCCTTTCCTCCGATAACAAGCCTTGCCTTTTCTTTTTTGCCTATTTCAATATAATCAAGGACCTTTTCCATCTGAGAGTCGTTTATTACCGGCCCTACATCGGTAGTCTTTAAAAGGCCGTTGCCGAGCCTTAATTTTGAGGCAGCCTTTGTAAACATGCTTAAAAATTTATTATAAACTGCCTCATGCACTATTACGCGGCTTGCTGCAGTGCACCTCTGGCCTGTTGTGCCAAAACCTCCCCAGATTGCGCCTTCAACAGCAAGTTCAAGCTTTCCGTCATCCATTACTATTATGGCATTCTTGCCTCCCATCTCGCATGATATCTCTTTGTCAAATGCGCTGCACATCCTTGATAGTTTTTCTCCAACAGCAGTTGAGCCTGTAAATGAAACACCATCTATCTTTGGATGTGTTGCAAGATATTCTCCGATACCATCTCCTGTTCCATGGACAAGATTCAATACCCCATCAGGGATTCCGGCCTCAACAAGAATCTCCACCAGTTTTGTGGCGCATACAGGCGTATAGCTGGATGGTTTGAATACAACGGTATTGCCGCTGACAAGGGCAGGAAAGAGCTTCCATGCTGGTATGGCAAGGGGAAAGTTCCACGGCGTAATCAGGGCAAAGACGCCTATTGGCACACGTACAGACTTACAGTCCTTATTGGCAAGTTCAGATGGCACGGTCTCGCCCGAAAGTCTGCGGCCTTCGCTCCCCATGTAGTAGGCCATGTCTATGGCCTCCTGAACATCGCCAAGGCCTTCAGGCAGGACCTTGCCCATCTCGCGGGTTACAAGCCCGCCAAGCTCCTGTTTCCTCTTACAGAGGAGTTCCGCTGCCTTCAGGATTATCTCGCCCCTTCCTGGGGCAGGGGTAAGCCGCCATTTATTATAGGCATTGCGTGCCGCTGCTACAGCCATGTCTATGTCCTTTTGCCCTGACCTGGGTATAATACCGACAGTGTCAGTTGTATCTGCGGGATTAATGCTCTT
>Ga0209343_10010862_pt1 | contig 10319 bp, 7 predicted proteins | sample RifCSPlowO2_02_FD_184026 | JGI IMG/M metagenome (GOLD analysis project Ga0209343, IMG submission 184026) | Groundwater microbial communities from Rifle, Colorado - Rifle CSP2_plank lowO2_0.2 (SPAdes) (version 2) | ecosystem: Environmental > Aquatic > Deep subsurface > Groundwater | place: Rifle...
AGAAAATAGCGAGACCCAGCACTAAAGTGCTGGGGATTCTTTACGTACACTAAAATGCCAGACCATTTTTTACCAGAAACAGAAGCATCAGCATTAACTTATTTAATGCAAGAGCTGGAGATAAATCCACAAGTATGGAGCAAACTGGAATTTACATGTAGTGTAATATTTGAAAGAAAAAGGAGAACCTTTACTGAGACTCTTGAGGTACCAAGAGAAAGTTCTGGGAAACAAGATAAAGGGCAAAGTCAAGCAGAGTGGAAAAAGGAATTTGATAATTTCTGCGAAGGGCTTAGATTATATAAACAATATGGTGCTCTTTTTGAATGGAATGGTAATAATCACATTAATATTGCTAAGTTAATTGAAAGAGATGGGCGAGAGAAAGTTGAAGGATTGATGCTGCGGATTAGGAAAGCTGCAGTTTATCATGCAGAAGAACCATCTTCATCATTTCTCAATAAGGGGCACCAAAATGAGCCAGTAGAAAAGATGCATCGTGCTGACCTTGAATATAATTTATATTCCTTTGCTATGGAACGCAGGATTGATGAATTACATGATTTAATGAACGACTTTACAATTGAGTCTATTTACAACCTTACTTTCTTAATATATGCAAAACCATGGGACAAAGAAAAGAAACCAAAATACACAAAGCAGCAGATTGTTGATTTTGTCTCAAAGTATCCAAAAGAAAGAGAAAGTCCTATTATTAGATTAATCCAAAATTCAAGCAATAATGAAGCAGCTAATTTGGATAACTTGAAAAAGTTTATTGACAGTGGTCTCCCTTTCAGAAGTATAGGTGAATTATTTTACAAATATGGTAATCCTGATTTGAATGAAGTGAATGAATGGCTAAGTTTAGGTCTAAAATACAATGTTTTAACCAGTGTTTATGGAAACAAATCATTGAAAGCAAAACTCACTGAAGAGAAAAGCAGACAAAGTAATGAAGGAAAGGAAGGTCATAGTGTTGAGGGTATTGAAGGATGCAGACAAGATAATGAAGGAAAGGACAATAGAAGTATTGATGGAAAGATAATTCAAGAATTCAAATTAACAGGAAAAGTACAAGGCGTTAGTTGCCGCTCTTATTGTGAAGATAGTGCACACGAGTTAGGCATTGGCGATGGTGAAGGGTTTGCAGAAAATCTTGTTGATGGCTCAGTAAGGGTTGTTGTAAATTCCTACCACGCTATTATTGAAATGTATCACTCCAGATTAACATTATTTTATACTAAACCAACAGTTGTTGTTCAAAACACATACAAGAAAATGCCTCAGCCTTTTGAAGAAGAGAAAACACATGTGTTCTAAAAGTGATACTTTAAAAGAACGTTGAATAATTCTACTTTTGAATGAGTTTATAGTTTTAAACGTAAAAAAACTATTTAGACTTTAAAAAATTCATGTAACAGTGGACTGCGTCCTACAAACGGATTGTGAGCGGTAAACAAGAAGGAGAGCAGGAAAAAAAATAAAGAGCGAAAAACAGAAATTAATTAAACAAATATAAATAAATAAAAATAAAAAAACAAACCTTATCTACTCAACAATAAACTCTGGCGGCCTGTTGACTTCTATCTTTACACTGATACTTTTTTCTTCTTTGCCGTCGCTTGCTGAGATTGTTACTGTGTGTAATCCTGCGTCATTCTGTGTTACTGTTTTTGTCTTTGTAATCATCCATCCATCATAAGTTATGGTTACTTTATCGCCGTCTTCATCACTAACAACTGGCTCTAAGATTATTGTTTTTGTCTGGTCTTTGCCAACAGTGATGCTATTTGCTCCAGTCATGTCAGCCATTGGCTTTATTGAAGGTGCCTTGTTCTTGAGCTTTACTATAATATTAAATGATTTCTCGTCGCTGTCTTTGCCATCGTTTGCAGATAATTTGACTTTGTATGTGCCTGCATCTCCAACCTTTGTCTGCCATTTGCCGTCTGCGCTTAATGGAGCGCCGGTATATGCATAAGTAAGTGCGTCTTTATCTTCTTTATCAGCGTCAATTGCTTTTGCAGATACTGTGACAAGCTGACCTTCATAAACTTCAACATCAGGTACATTATTTAATGATGGCGCCCTGTTAAGATTTTGTACTGTAACTGCAACATCTTTCGTTGAGGTTAATTCTCCATCATTTGCTTTAATTGTAACTTTATAATCACCGCTGTCTTCATACCCTGTTAATTTTGAACTAGTTGTCATCCATCCGCTGTATTCAACAACAACATCCTTTCCTTCAGGATCAGTTACTTTTGGGCTTAGAACAACTGTATCGCCTTCTTTTACAATCAATTTGTCATTGATGTCTATTACTGGCGCTTTATTCTTTGCTTTAATAACAAGCTTAACCTCTTTTGCTACCTCACTCTTTCCGTCAGTAGCTGTGATAGTTACATAATATGTTCCTTCATCGCCTTCTTTTGTCTGCCATTCACCATTATTATTTAATGGAGAAGAAAATTTGAATGTTACTTGATCATTATCTCTGTCAGTTGCTTTCGGAACAAGTTTAACTAATTCTCCTTCTGTGTATACTTTTTCAAGAACAGATTCTTTAGCTGCGGTGTCGTCTGTTTTTGCTGCATTTGTGTCAGCTATATCTTCTGCATTAGTTGTATCTTCATCTGTCTTTTGAGTGTCTGCTATTTCTGGAATTTCTTTTTTAATCTCATCTGCAACTTTTCCAGTAACACCTACTTTCGTGTTATCTTCTGCAGAGTTTGCTGTATCTGTTTGAGCTGCATCTGTTGCAGTAGCTGTGCCTTGAGCAGTATTATCAGCATCCTGGGGCTGCGTAGGCTGACAAACTAATTGCTCGCCTTCTGCCTTTAATTTATCTATCTCGCTTGTAGAACAACCCGCAAGTATGCTCAATCCAAGCAAAGAAATCACAAATAATACCAACATAGAAATCCTTAATGTATTTACTCTTTTTTTCATGTCTCTACACCTCACTTCCCTGAATTATTTATTTTCTTATAAGTATACCTTATTAAATATATTCTACTAAAACTTTCACTACTATTTAAAATTTATTGTTCTCGAGGAGAAAATGCGGGAAATTCGTGAGCATGTGGTAATGATTTAAAGGAACTTATTATTTTAATATCTATCAATAAAATAATGGCATAACTTAATATGTAACTTCTATGAAGTAGTTAATAACCAAAAACTTTATATATATGTAAAACAAAATAGCCCTATAATGAGCACAAAAATATTCACTCCAGAAAAAGTAATTAAATATGCTGAAACAAGGCTTTTTGGTAGAAATGTAGCTCCAGAAATGGCAGCAAAGATTGAGCTGCATAACGGCGCATTACCTTCACAGTTAGAGCAAACACTTGAAAAAAGATATAGTTCTAAATCCACTACGCAATTAGTTACAAGAGTTCAGCAAACAAACGGCAGAGAGCCGATTTATTTTGTCGATGGAACTTTATTTATACCGCAATTCAGCGGATTCGGCAGAAGCATAAGATATGAGCGAATGATTGAAGCATACATACAGGCAATTAGCCAAAGAGATGGCAGAAATATTTTGTTTGAAGTGCATGATTTAGAAAATGACTCAAGAAAAACAGACCAATCTTATTCTAACAATGCTTATGATTTTGTTGCCGGAATGTTTATGCCGCATGGAAGATATGAAGACAGGCGTGTTTTTGCTGGTGATGATATAAAAGATATCACCACTATTATATTTGGAACACCAAGTGCGGTTAGAAAAGCAATCAGAGAAAATGGAAAAGATGCAAAAAATGCTAACGATGCAAAAGGTGCAAAAGTTGTAGCGTATGGAAACAGCGAATATCTTGAAGCGCAAATACTAGAGGTAAATAATCAAAGAGTTCTTAATATTGGATATGTATTTGCAGACCAAGCAGGAATAATAATTGAGAAAATATTGAGAGAATATAATTCATTGGCATGCAAAGCTCCTCAAAAAGATAAAGCTTTTTCACATAACCTTGAACAATTCACATCAACAATAAACCAATCATCTGCACAAGAATGTGAACAACATCCACAACATCCATTAGAAATAAATATGTATATGTTTGGCAGAGTTGGCGGCCTTTCAGATAATGCACAAAGGCATCAGCTTGTTTATCCTGTCGGCATTATTGATTGGATTGACCTTAATGAAGGAAAAGTTCTTGAATATCCAATGCATAATGTTTTTGCTCATAATCATAATAGGGATGCCAGAATTAATGAATATCACAGAAGTAACGATAATAATAAAAGTAACGGTGATAACAAAAGTAATGAACGCAGCAGAACACCTAATAAAATTAATGGTTTAACGGGGCTAAACCTTAATGTAGTCTCAGTTGTAGACGAGACAGTTGAGCAGTTAGAATTAGCTAAAGAAAAAGGGTGTATTTGTATAGAAATGGAAACAAGAGAATCTGTAGAAGCAATCAACCAAGCAAGAAGAAGATACCGACAATTAAAAATAAATTTCGGTTTTGTCGGCTATGTTTCTGACATTCCTCTTATAGGAGATACATTAGAGCAAGAGCTTGAATCAGACAAAGGAGAGCAAGATGCTGTAAGAGTTGTTTTTGATAGAATACAAATGAATGAGCATCGATAACTGATAAAATGTAATTAACAAGTCTTCCTGTCAATATAGAGAAAGATGATGTGAAGATTGAAACTTGTTAATCATCTAAAACTTTTTCTTTTCTCTTCTAAATCTCCAATAACATTAAGCGGCTGTCCTCTGGTTACATACAATTCTTTTCCAAGTGGGAAATCATATTTTAAATGAGGACCGTCAATAAAAATACATAATGCCCTTGTTAGAGAGGTAAGCCTTAGCTCTTCTGCAAAATGCGAGTGTGCATTTCTCACTCCTCTTTCAATGTATTCAAAATGAGTTGCACTCAAATCCATAATTGCTCCATTTTCATTATACATCCATGCGCTTGAACCTGCAGTAGTGCATACTAAAATACCGCTTCCTTTATGCTCTACTGTATCTTTGTTTTTCATTGCATCATAAGAAGTTATCAGTCTGCATCTTGTATTCGCTGCAGGGTTTTGATGTGCAACGAGAATATCGTTTAATACCAATTCAGGGAGAACTTTTCCGTCTAGCTTAAGCTTCATTCTTGCTAACCTTGTTCTTTTTACTTTTTCTATGTTTTCTATATTATCTATTACATATTCAAAATTATAAGGATTATCGACAAAATTATTAGTATTACTGCAGCAGAAAAAACCTGTACTTTTCTCAGGATCTGAGTTGACACCTAATAAAGGTATGTTGCCAACATAATGAGATACTTCTAAAAAAGTGCCATCGCCTCCTACAGATATAACAAGATTCTTATTTAACATTTTATCTGCTGTAATATCTGCTCGATATGTTGAGTCAAAGTGTATCTGTTTTGTGGTTAGAACAGAAAGTATAGATTCTAATGAACGCATTTGAACGTCATGGCTATGCCTAATAGAAACAGCATCAGAGCAATCAGAGTTGACAAATTTTACTACATCAGGGTCTGATGATGCTTTATACATTTCATATACACTTTTTTTGTAAACAACTAACACATTATTCATATTCCCCTCACGTTTAATGGTATTTACTTTTAATGATATTTACGTTTAAAGGTATTTTAAGGTTTAAAGGAAATCATACACCTTTTTTAAAGATATTCAAAAAAAGATTAACTTTCGTACAAATTAATCTTTTCAAACATATCTCTCAGCCATTGCACTAAACAGATTTAATGCTGAAAGCAGGGATTCCCTTCTCATACAAATATCATCTCCTAACATGAATGTTTTATACCCCATTCTAAGCAAATTATCCACATCACTTATATCACTGCACGTCGGTTCAAGGCTATGTGAAAATGAATTAAACAATCTTGAAGCAACAATAGCATCTTTATCTTTCTTGAGGATTGTTTCAACTGCATCAATTATCTCATGCGGTTTTGACAGCTCGACGTACAAATCTCCTCTTGCTGCCATTAATCTTGGCTTAACACCTTTATTTTCACCACATACCTGTTTAACATAATTCATGCCTTTTTGCGATTCAATCTTTGCAACAGTCTTTGCTTCTGCATCAAGCTTGTACAGCGCTTCTATGTCTTCCTGCATTTCTGTAAAAGAAAGCATGTAATTATGAATGCCAACCTTACACGCAGATTCAATATAGCGCTTGTCAGTTTCTGTCAAAAACCCTTCAATTGAAAGCGACGGGTGAACAATGTTAATTGACTCGCCTGGTCCAACAACCCTTTTTGGCCCTTCAAGCATAATGAGCCTGTCACCATCCACTTCTACAACAGTTGCCTGCTCATTTCCGTCGCTAAAATATGCTGTCACTGGTGTTTCAACTTTTATGTTGTGGCTTATTTTTATTTCTGTGTATGGCGGAACCCAATATTCTTTAACTCGCAGTTGTCTGCATTTTAAGTCAATCCACAATTCTTTGTTGCCTGCATTTTTTGTTTCATCATCTAATCGCTTAAGCATGTCTTCAAGCGGGCCTTTGATAGGCATCACAGTATTTAATCTAAGACCGGATACTATTTGATGTCGAGCCACCTCTCTAATAAAAGGCGCATAAGGTGGTATGGTAACAATTGCTCCTATACTCATTTTCTCACCTCGCTGTGATTATTTAATTATGATGTTAGACGTAAGACGTCGTTGACGTTTAGATGTTAGACACGACGTCAAACCTATGTCAAAGGTCATACGTAAACCATTTTATGTCGAACATCAAACGCGAACGTAAACTGTTTATTGTTTATGTGTCATCGTCTAGTCTTCTGCTCATTTTTATTTTGCTACCTTTGCTTCCCTTACTACCTTTGTCAACAAGCAAAGATTTGCCGGATGCATTTGGGTCAGGAGCAGGTATGTACCTAATTGAGTCCACTACTTTTCCAACTGTTCTGCTGTCTTGTCTTGCAAGCATACTTTTGCTGAAGTCGCCAAACTGGCCCCAATATCTTGCAACAATTGCCATTGCAACGTCTACTGCACGGTCAGCGCTTGGAATGTCGACGATATGCTGTATGCCAATTGCATCAGCCCAGTATTGTTTAACTTCTTGGGTTATTCCTTCGTTTCCGTGCCCGTATGGCTTTTGGAGATAGAACAGATTGAATTTTTGGTTTAATGCCTTCCATACATCCTTGGAGCTTACTTCTCCCTCCAGTTTTATGCCTAGGAAATGCTCTGCTTGCTTTTGGGTAACTATTTCGTAAAACTTCTCGTCGCCAAACACAAACAAGAAAGGTGATTTTGCTTTTGGTGTTTTGCAATTGTTCAAAATGTGGTATGCAGCTAACTCATAACTCTCGCTAACTTGCCCGCCACCACCACCTTCGGGGTAAAGCGCTTTGATATGGTCGTCAAGAGTTAGCCCTTTTCCAAAACTGTTTATCTGGTAAGGAAACCTATCGCTGTTTACGTCGCCAATTACACCAAATGCAATCTCTACATCCTGCCTGTACTGTGATAATGTTTGGTATAACAATGGCGCTCTGTCAAAAAACTCAGCAGGCCATCCAATCATTGAGCCAGTGCCGTCGACAAGAAACACAATAGGGTTTTCACTGTCTGTGGTTATTATCTTGTTCTTTGGGCTCACCAGTTTCATATCTGGGCCATTTGGCCGTGTATAAGTTCTTGGCCCTTTTTTGTCTGCATCTGCAGCGAGCTTGTCTAAATAAGGGGCTCTTGCAGAGTCATACTTGTATGCTCCTGGATCTTTCCAGTTCTTTGTATCATCTCCCCAGCTGTACATATTCTCATCCTCCAGAGCTATCGCTAGCTCTAATCTTGTCTAATTTCGTTCTCGCTTTATTTTCGCGTTTTTTCTTTCAGATTCTTTTCAAATCTCTTTCAAATCAAATTCAGATGTTAAGCATGTTTTAAAATACAAATTTGATTTTAACTCATTTTTGTTTTAGCATAGGCATCAGTATGTCGTCTGCCAAATACTTCCTGTCTCACATCTGAAAGCGCTTTAACCAAATTCACTTTTTCCCAATTTGGCCTGTCCATTGGGTTGTATCTTAGCAATGCATTGCAAAAATCCTTAATAGGAATAGGTATGTCTGAAGGAAATTCTTTTGTAATTGCATTTCCGCCAAGCGCATATAACATAACAATTCCTGCACCATAAAGATCTGTTTCAGGAACTGGTGGCTTGCCTTCTAAAATTTCGGGTGCGACAAATGCCTCTGTATATCCTAATGGTTTCGTCGAACTTTTTGGCTTGTAGACAGACAACCCAAAGTCAATCAGCTTAATGTCACGCTTTTTTGGCTCAACTATCACATTTCCTGGCTTTATGTCGCTGTGGACAACACCCTTGTAATGGCAATAAAACAATGCATCAAGCAGTCTTTCAGTAATCGAACAAACATCCTCTGGATGCATTCTTGAATTATCAGGGATTAAGCTATCCAAGGTTTTTCCGTCGATATAATCCATAATCATTACGTGACTCCCATCTTTTATTCTCATAAAATCTTTAGCGTGCGGTATAGAATGGTGCTCATTTAATTTCCACAATATCTTAGCTTCCTGTCTTAGCAATTCCCCATGATCTATTGAATCAGTCTTTGTTTGCTTGACGCATGCAAGCTCTTCCAACACCATATGTTGAGCGTGGTATATATATGCAAAGCCACCTTCACTAATTAATTTCCCGACGTGATAATTGCCAATAGTTGCCATTTTCAAAACCTCCTTGTGTTTATCTTTACAGATTTGTTTTCTTCCTCTTTTTTCGTTTTATAACATCAGCACATATTATTCTCAAATCATAAATTAATTCTCACACTTCCATTGTATGCGCTTTTTCCTGCGCAGATGATTCTTGACGCATATATTTCATATCTGCAAATGTGCTTAATGTTTCAAGCCCAAATTCTTTCCTAAATCTCTCGTCGAGTTTATTCTTGCAGATGTAATCTGCTACTTCTTTTGGCACATATGCTTTCCATGCATCTCCACCTCTTGCCATCTCAGCCCTTACCATGCTTCCTTTGATGTAAATCCATTTTTCTTTAGGAATCATGTCAGAGGAATGTATTATGTTGTAATGCTGTTTGAGTAAATCAATCACATAATTATCTCCAGAAACAAAACCATCAAGAGCTCCATAATTTGCAGTAATTTCCTGCACCCATTTCTTTCCATCTTTGTATTCAGGGATATGAGCAAAATCAGGAATCTCAACAATTTCATAATTAGAAAACTTTGGCGACAATGCAGCATCAATCATTTCCTTTGTTTCTTGCGGGGTAAACGGATTTCTCAAATTATATTTATAATTTTGACCTGCGCTACCAATGCCGATTACAACATGCTCTGCACTCTCGCACATTGCTTCAAGCATTGTAAATGCACCAAGATGAAATGGCTTAAACCTGCCGATAACTCCTATTCTTGTGTAAGTTTTCTTTCCTTCTGCTTTTTTATCTAAATATCCTTTATATTCAAGATAATCTCTGAGAATCTTCTCGTGGTCAAAGGCTAATTTTACTTCCTCTTTATTTTCTTTTCCTCTTTCCCCTTCTCTTACATTTCCTTCTCTAAGGGTTCCTTTTCCAATAAGTTCAATACATTCACCAATTGAATACACTCTTGCAGTTTTAGCGTCGTCACCTGCTTTAAGCACACCATGACCTTTAGCATAATAAGTATTGCTGATTATATGTCCACGAGGATCTCGTTTTGGGTCAGAATAAACAAAAGGCCTGTTAGGATTTTCAATAGTTATATCTAATCCTGTCTCTTCTTTTGCCTCTTTTACTGCGTTCTCTTCTAAACTTAATCCTAACTCTGCAAACCCGCCTGGTATTGCTAATCCGTGTGGTGGATTCTTTCTGGTGATTAGAACAATACCTTTTTTGCCCACACCTTTTTTTGTTACATCATCTTTAGTTTCATCAGCATACTCAATTATAATGTCTGTTGTCGGAATTGGATTTTTGTATTTCTTGAAAAAGTGAAAATATTCTTCTATGAATCTTTTGTGATCAAATGCTAATTCTGGGAGAGAACGCTTGTCAAATATTCCTATCTCTTTTGCATCATCACCATTTCTCAACTTTTTTTCAATATCTTTTACATCACCATGAAACTGAACTGCGTAAACAGTTGTGTTTCCTCCTCTTGGATCTTCTCCTGAATGATATGTTCTTACTTGATCTAGAAAAGTTTCTTGGTCAAAAACACTTAATGGGAAAGGAAATTTGTCTTTAAGTAATTCTAAGTTTATTCCTGTTTCTTCCTCAATCTCCCGCACAACT
>Ga0209343_10010864_pt1 | contig 10316 bp, 9 predicted proteins | sample RifCSPlowO2_02_FD_184026 | JGI IMG/M metagenome (GOLD analysis project Ga0209343, IMG submission 184026) | Groundwater microbial communities from Rifle, Colorado - Rifle CSP2_plank lowO2_0.2 (SPAdes) (version 2) | ecosystem: Environmental > Aquatic > Deep subsurface > Groundwater | place: Rifle...
ATCGACGCCGGCGGCGCACTCCTGGTGCGCACGACCGCGGGCTCGCTTGACCGCCGCATCGCACCGTCCTAGGCTTCGCCGCCTATGCTCCTCGCCCTCGACGTCGGAAACACCGAGATCACCATCGGCCTGTTCGCCGGCGCGGAGCTCGAGCGCAGCTGGCGGGTCACGACCCACCCCTCGCGGACCGCGGACGAGTGGGCCGCGCTGCTGCGTGCCTTCTTCTCCCAGTCCGGCCTCGACATCACCGACGTGGACCGCAGCATCATCGCGTCGGTCGTGCCGAGCCACACCGAGGCCCTCGCCGATGGCCTGCTCGACGCCACCGGCACGACCGCGCTGATCGTGGGGCCCGACAGCCCGCTCCCGATCCGCCTCGACGTCGACGAGCCCGCCACCGTGGGCGCGGACCGCGTCGTGAACACCCTCGCCGCGAGCCGCCTCTTCCGCGTGGACACGATCGTCGTGGACTTCGGCACCGCCACGACGCTCGACTGCATCACGAAGGACGGCCGGTTCCTCGGCGGGATCATCGCGCCGGGGGTGAAGACCGCGGGCGAGAACCTGGTGCGGAAGGCGGCGAAGCTCTCCGCCACCGAGCTCCATCCGCCGGCGCGCGCCCTGGGCAAGCGCAGCGACGAATGCATCCGCGCGGGGCTCGTGTACGGCACCGCCGACGCGGTGGACGGCATGGTGCGCCGCCTCAAGGCCGAGTGGCCGACCCGCGAGGTGCCCCGGGTGATCGCGACCGGCGGCTACGCTGCGCTCATCGCCAAACACTCAACGGAGATCGAGGAAGTCCATCCCGACCTCACGCTCCAGGGGCTGCGCCTCGCGGCCGAGCTGCTGGAGCTCCGGGGGGCGTGACGGCGGACGCCCGGAGCCTCAATCCGTGGCGCCGCCTCGGCTACCGCCTCCTGCCCGGCGATGCCTTTTCGTACGTCCTGCACCTGCGCCCCGCGGAGTGGCCGATCATGACGGCCCACACCGCGCTCGGCTTCGTGCTCGCCGTTGGGCTCAGACCTGCGGTGGCGGGCGAGCGCCTCACTACGCTGCTGTGGGCGCTGTTCCTCTGGGTGATCCTGCTGAACGGCGGCACGCTGGCGATCAACAGCGTGTTCGACCGGGACGAGGGGGACATCGGCTACCTCAACGCGCCCCCGCCGATCCCGCGGTACCTGCTGGCGTTCTCCGCCCTGCTGCTCGGAGCGGGCCAGCTGCTCGCCTTCACCCTGCCGAGCGGTTTCGCGGCGGCCTACGCCGTCTGCTTCGCGATGAGCATCGCGTACTCGGTGCCGCCGCTGCGCTGGAAGGCCGTCGGTGGGATGGACTGGCTGATCAACATGTGGGGGTTCGGCACCTTCACCCCGTACGCCGGCTGGGCCGCCACGGGACGGCCGCTGAACCTCGGCCACGGCCTGGTGCTCCTCGCCTTCTGTCCGCTCTTCGCGTCGCTCTACCCGCTGACGCAGCTGTATCAGTTCGAGGAGGACCGGAGCCGGGGCGACCGCACGCTGGCGCTCACGCTCGGCATGCGCGTCAGCCTGCTGATCGCGATCGGCGCCATGCTCGTGGCCTTCGGCCTGTTCGCGGCGGGGGCCGTTGTGCGGTTCGCGCGCTGGTGGCAGTGGCTGGCGCTGCTCGTGGCGCTGGCGGCCTGGCTGCGGGTCCTGGTGCCGTGGTACCAACGGCGGGACGCCATGACGCCGGCTGAGCACCAGCGCGGGATGTACGCCGCTCTCACGGCCTGGGCGGTGACGGACGTGGCGGTCCTGCTGGCGTTCGCCTGGTAGCGGCGCAGCTGCATCGTCGTAAGCTGTTTGCCACCAATCGCTTAGAGTCGTTTCCCCAACGCTCTTGACAACCCGGTAGACCGGGGTAGACTTAACGTCCACTAGCACTCCATCTCAGCGAGTGCTAACAATCGCACTCACCACGGTCTGAGGCAGTCAACCGGAGGTTGAAGCACGATGGCCACGGCCACGAAGTCCAAGGTGAAGGTCCATCCGCTGGCGGACCGCGTCGCCATCCGTCCCCTCGAGGAGACGGAGACGATGCGCGGCGGGCTGTACATCCCCGACACCGCCAAGGAGAAGCCGCAGCAAGGCGAGATCATCGCCGTGGGTAATGGCAAGGTCCTGGAGAACGGTGAGATTCGCACCTTGGATGTGAAGAAGGGCGACCAAATCCTGTTCGGCAAGTATTCAGGTAATGAGGTCAAGGTCGATGGTGTCGAATATCTCGTCATGCGCGAGGACGACATCATGGGCGTGATCGAGTAAGGCATTTCTAGGAGAACGAACATGACAGCGAAAGAACTCAAATTTGGTGACGATGCCCGGTCACGCATGGCCAAGGGTGTCAACATCCTGGCGAACGCGGTCAAGCAGACCTTGGGTCCGCGCGGCCGCAACGTGGTGCTGGAGAAGAGCTTCGGCGCTCCCACCATCACCAAGGACGGTGTGTCCGTCGCCAAGGAAATCGAACTGCAGGACAAGTTCGAGAACATGGGTGCGCAGATGCTAAAGGAGGTGGCTTCCAAGACCTCCGACGTGGCCGGTGACGGCACGACTACTGCCACGGTGCTGGCCCAGGCCATTGTGCGCGAGGGTATGAAGACCGTGGCCGCCGGTCACAACCCCATGGACGTCAAGCGTGGCATCGATGCCGCGGTGATTGCCGCGGTGGAAGAACTGGCGAAGTTGTCCAAGCCCTGCGAAGACAGCAAGTCCATCGCCCAGGTGGGAACCATTTCCGCCAACCTGGATGAGTCCATCGGCAACAAGATTGCCGAGGCCATGGGCAAGGTCGGCAAGGAAGGCGTTATTACCGTGGAAGAGGGCTCAACACTGGAGATGGAACTGGAAGTGGTCGAGGGCATGCAGTTCGACCGCGGCTACCTGTCCCCGTACTTCATCAACAGCCAGGAGACCATGAGCGTCGAACTGGAAAGCCCCTACATCCTGTTGCACGACAAAAAGATCTCCAACGTCCGGGAATTGCTCCCGATACTTGAAGGCGTTGCCAAGTCCGGCAAGGCGCTTTTGATCGTGTCTGAGGACGTGGAAGGCGAGGCGCTCGCCACGCTGGTGGTCAACAACATGCGCGGCATTGTCAAGGTGTGCGCAGTCAAGGCCCCGGGCTTCGGTGATCGCCGCAAGGCCATGCTCGAAGACATCGCGGTTCTGACCGGCGGCACGGTGATTGCCGAGGAAGTGGGACTGTCGCTGGAGAAGGCACGCCTGGATGATTTGGGCAAGGCCAAGAAGGTGCAGATCACCAAGGAAAATACCACCATCATTGACGGCGCCGGCAAAAAGATGGACATCGAAGGCCGTGTGAAGCAGATCCGCAAGCAGATCGAGGAATCCACCTCGGACTACGACAAGGAGAAGCTGCAGGAGCGCGTCGCCAAGCTCGCCGGCGGCGTGGCCGTCATCAAGGTCGGTGCGTCGACGGAAATAGAAATGAAGGAAAAGAAGGCCCGCGTCGAAGACGCCCTGCACTCAACCCGTGCAGCGGTGGAAGAAGGCGTGGTGCCGGGCGGCGGCGTGGCGCTGTTGCGCGTACGCAAGGCCGTTGATCGCGTCAAGGGTAAGAACGATGACCAGAAGGTCGGTATCGCGATTCTCCGGCGCGCCCTCGAAGAGCCGTTGCGCCAGATCGTGGCCAACTGCGGTGAAGAGCCTTCCGTGATCCTGAACCAGGTCTCCGACGGTGAGGCGAATTTCGGTTACAACGCCGCCACCGGTGAATTCGGCGACATGATCAAGATGGGTATCCTGGATCCGACCAAGGTGACGCGTTTTGCACTGCAGAACGCCGCCTCCGTGGCCGGACTGCTGCTCACCACCGAGGTCATGGTGGCCGAGTTGCCGAAGAAGGAAGAGTCCCATGCCCACATGCCTCCGGGCGGTGGCATGGACATGATGTAAGCAATGTTGTGATCAAGGGTCGGGGCGCGAGCTCCGGCTATTAACTGAAGACCCGCCGCAAGGCGGGTTTTCTTTTTTCAGGCCCGCATTATCAGCCATCGATGGTGAGTGCTGACTTGGGCTGCATCCGGCCTCTCTGCTAAGTTAATCGACACAGGGGGCCGTGCGCGCGTCAGTACCCGGATTAGGACCTGCCGCTCAGGCCCCCGGAGGTACCTCTGCGAACTGAAATTTAATGATTTCTGACGTGTTGGGGGGACGGCAAATGGCAAACCAGGCTGAGCGGTTGATCACGAGTGTGGACGTACGTGAATACTTTCAAGGCGTGCTCACCGATACCCTGGATCGTCAGAGTGTGCCGGTACAGCACGAGACAGTGCTCTACCTGGTCAACATGCTGGCCAAGTTTGTCCGCTCCGAACAACTTTACGAGCATACGCCTGACGGCGTCATGATCCGGCCGCTGGCTGCCCTCTACGGCGATGCCATGAATGCGCGCAGCGTGGAGGAGGAGTACCGGGCGCTGCAGCGATTGGGCGATCTCGCGTTGTTCGTGTCCGGGTTGTTTGCGAATAGTCTGGGCCGCAGCCTGGTGGATGTGGATTACTACATTGCCATGGGCGGCAATGCCTATGCGTCGCTCGCCGGCTCGGAGCGCCTGTCGCGTTCGCGGCGCGCGCTGCGTGCCGTGTTCTCCGAACTGGCGCAGCGCTTCACCGCCGTCGTGGATGTGCTGGCGGAGGTCGGCGATGGCGGCAATCCGCAGAGCAGCCATGACATCCTGAGACTGTATGAGATATGGCTTGCCTCCCGCAGCCCGCGTGCCGCGGCGCGCCTGCGCCAACTCGGCATCCAGCCGTTGCCTGCGCACCGGCGCATGCACTGATGCGCGTCGACAGCAATGTCTCCCTGTGGCCACTACAGCATGGACTACAGGACATATACGCGCTGCAGGTGGCGCACAGTGTGGATGACTTTCTGCTTACCAACCGGGAACTGGCGCTGCAATTGGCAGGTACGGCGGCGTTACGCAGCGTGCGCGAAGGCCTGCTCGTGCATGAGGATTGCGGGGAACTTAACCTGTCACTTTACCTGGATCAGAGGGTGGTGGATGTGTTCGACCCCGGCCGGTCGGCGCCGGATCTGCAGGGTGCGGGTCTGGATGATTTCTGCCTGGCCATGGAGGGCGTGAGCCATTTCCTCTATCTGGTCTGGTACGCGAGTCACGATCGTTCCGTCACGTTGTTGGAGATGGAATTGCAGGCGGAGATAGACAAGTTCGTCATGCTTCGCGGGTTGCTCGCCGGGGCCGCCGGCAGTGGATCGGCGGACGGGGCGTTGCGGCGTCTGTTCGCGAATGTAAGCTTCCACACTGACCTGGGCACGGAGGAACTGGCCAGGTACCAGGATGCGAATCGCCTTGCGGAACGTTATTGCCGCGGGCTGGAACGGCGCTACTTTCGCGGCGGCAGCCGCGCGGAACTGCTCAGAGAACTACGCGGTTTTTACCGACTTTCGCGCAGTGACAAATTGCATCGAATCAAGCGCATGGACGCAGCGACCGGAAATTAGGCCTGACGGTTGCGAGGCCGACTACAGGCCGCCCCGTTTACCGCTTCATTGCGTCGAAAAACTCGGCGTTGTTTTTCGTCGCCTTCAATCGCTCGAGCAGGAATTCCATCGCGTTGAGCGGCTCCATGGGATGCAGCAACTTGCGCAGGATCCAGATTTTCTGCAACTCGTCCGTGGTGGTCAGCAACTCCTCGCGGCGCGTACCGGAACGGTTGATATTGATGGCCGGATAAACGCGCTTCTCGGAAATTTCCCGTTCCAGATGCAATTCCATGTTACCGGTGCCCTTGAATTCCTCGTAAATCACGTCATCCATGCGCGAGCCGGTGTCTATCAGCGCCGTGGCGAGGATGGTCAGCGAACCGCCTTCCTCGATGTTGCGCGCGGCGCCAAAGAAACGCTTCGGCCGTTGCAGCGCGTTGGCATCCACGCCGCCGGTCAACACCTTGCCGGATGCCGGCACCACGGTGTTGTAGGCGCGCGCAAGGCGCGTGATGGAATCGAGCAGGATGACCACATCCTTCTTGTGCTCCACCAGGCGTTTGGCGCGCTCAATGACCATGTCGGCCACCTGCACGTGGCGCGTGGCAGGTTCGTCAAACGTGGAGGAGATCACCTCGCCGCGCACCGAGCGTTCCATCTCGGTCACTTCCTCGGGGCGCTCGTCGATAAGCAGCACGATCAAGTGGCAGTCGGGGAAATTGCCGGTGATGGAATGGGCGATGGACTGCAGCATCATGGTCTTGCCGGCCTTGGGCGGAGAGACGATGAGGCCACGCTGGCCCTTGCCGATGGGCGCCACCAAATCAATGATGCGGGGCGTCAGATCCTCAGTGCTGCCATTTCCTATCTCAAGTTTCATGCGCCGGTTGGCGAACAGCGGCGTCAGGTTTTCAAACAGGATTTTGTTCTTGGCCTTTTCCGGCGGCTCGAAATTTATCTCGTTGACCTTGAGCAGCGCGAAGTAGCGTTCACCGTCCTTCGGCGGACGGATCTTGCCGGAGACATTGTCTCCCGTGCGCAGGTTGAAGCGCCGGATCTGGCTGGGCGACACGTAAATGTCATCCGGTCCGGCCAGGTATGAGCTGTCCGCGGAGCGCAGGAATCCGAAACCGTCCTGGAGAATTTCCAGTACGCCGTCGCCGTAGATGTCCTCGCCCTTCTTGGCCTGGGCCTTGAGGATCTCGAAGATGACGTCTTGTTTGCGGGACCGGGCGAGACCGTCCAGGCCCAGGGTTTCAGATAGCGTGATTAGTTCGGATGCTGGTTGTTGTTTAAGTTCGGTGAGGTTCATGGGCACCTACGGCGCAGGAGGATTGTGTTGAGGGAACGCAACGACGCAAGCAGCGCCAATGCGGGTGAAACTGGATGATTTAGTAATTTAGAGGGGTTGAAACTTGGGACTGATTAGGTTGACAAGTTAGCACGTCGATCCGGGTTCGTCCAGTATTTTGCGGCCCGCTGGTTCTAAATGACGCTGTCGATAAATGCCGACAATTGGGACTTGGAAAGCGCGCCCACCTTGGTGCCAGCCACGGCACCATCCTTGAAAATCATCAAAGTCGGGATCCCGCGCACCGCGTAGCGGGCGGCAATGGCCTGGTTTTCATCGATGTTGATCTTGGCGACGGTAAGTTTGTCGGCGTATTCGCCTGCAATCTCTTCCAGGATGGGTGCAATCATCCGGCACGGACCGCACCACTCGGCCCAATAGTCGACCATGACCGGGCGGCTGGAGCTGAGGACCTGCTGCTCAAACGAGCCGTCGGTGACGTGAATGATTTGATTGCTCATCCTGGAATTGCGAACCTTTACGCGGGGTGACTTGCGCGCATTTCAACCAAATTGAAGTGCGAATGCAAGCAGTCACGCTGCCGGACTGGTCGGCGCGGCCCTGTGGCTGCCACGCCACAGCTTATCTGCTATTCTCATGCGACATGTTTCTTAACAGCTTTTCATGAGCCTTTCGTGGACCGCGTCCAGCATCATTCCGGCACTGCGGATGCTGCTGCTCGCGCTGGCACTGACCATGCTTGCAGGTTGTGGACAGAAGGGCGATTTGTACCGCCCCGGCACGTCGCAGAAACCTGCCGCGATTTCCGAAACCTTGTCTCAAATCTGATTCGGGGCGCATCTTGTTGACCTGGTCCCGGGACGCCCTCGGACTGCGCGCCTCTTCGGCAAGCGGCTCCCAGCCAGCATGACTGAGTATCCCTATCGCGACCGGATCCTGCATATGGAATCGGTGAGTCTCGCTGATGTGGCATCGCGTTTCGGCACTCCGTGCTATGTCTATTCGCGTGCTGCAATCGAACGGCAATGGCATGCGTTTGATGCGGCGTTTGGCAAGCGCACACATCTGGTGTGCTACGCGGTGAAAGCCAACAGCACGCTGGGTGTTTTGCAGGTGCTGGCGCGCTTGGGCTCGGGCTTCGACATCGTGTCCGTAGGCGAACTGGAGCGGGTAATCGCCGCGGGCGGCGCGCCGGCACGAACAGTCTTTTCCGGCGTGGGCAAGCGCGCCGACGAGATGCGCCGCGCGCTGGAGGCGGGCATCCGCTGTTTCAATGTGGAATCCGAATCGGAATTGCGCCGGCTGGATAAGGTGGCCGGCAGTCTGGGTAAAATCGCGCCGGTGGCATTGCGCGTGAACCCGGACGTGGACCCCGGTACGCATCCCTATATTTCCACCGGCTTGCGGGAAAACAAATTTGGCATCGCGCGCGAAGAGGCGCTGAGGATTTATCACGAGGCAGGTCGTCTTGCCCATGTGCGCGTGACCGGCGTGGCATGTCACGTCGGTTCGCAAATCGTAACGCTGGCCCCGTTTCAGGATACGGCGGCGCGCATGGCGGAACTGGTGCGCGAACTCAAGCGCGATGGCCTGGTGGTGGATCACGCGGACCTGGGCGGAGGTTTGGGCGTTCGGCACGCTGCGGAGCAGCCACCGGAACCGGCCATTCTGGTGCAGGCGCTGTGCGATGCATTCGCAGGTATGGAGGTCGAATTGCATGTCGAACCGGGCCGCGCCATTGTCGCCAATGCGGGCATGCTGCTTACCCGGGTCGAGTACCTGAAGCAAAACGGCATGAAGCATTTTGCCGTGGTGGACGCCGCCATGAATGACTTGTTGCGGCCGGCGCTATACCAGTCGTGGCACGACATCGTGCCGGTTCAGGCCGGTGGTGGCGCCCCCGAGCGTTGCTACGACGTGGTTGGGCCGGTGTGCGAGTCCGCGGATTTCCTGGGCTTGAATCGGCCCTTGGCCATTGCGGAAGGGGATCTGTTGGCGGTCCGCTCAGTCGGCGCCTATGGCGCCACCATGGCGTCCAACTACAACTCCCGGTCGCGGCCCGCGGAAGTGCTGGTGGATGGTGCGCAGACTTGGGAAATTCGCCGGCGCGAGGCCCTGACTGACCTTTGGGCATCGGAAAAACTGGTTCAATAGTGGATGAGGATCATTATGGTGCGCAGCTTCTTTTTGGCGCACTAATACAGTGCAAATAAGTAAAATACCTCCCCTAGTTTGGGAGGGAGTTCAAGGACTTACGCATTGATGGCCTTGGCACGGTTCATGCTAAAAGTGGGCAAGACTGACACTGCCCCGTTAATTTGAGGAGAGGATCCCAATGTCCAAAGATAAAGTTCTGGAGATGATCAAGGAGAACGAGGTCAAGTTCATTGACATGCGTTTCACCGACACCCGCGGCAAGGAACAGCATGTGACCATGCCCGCCCATGGCGCCGATGACGAATTCTTTGAAAGCGGCAAAATGTTTGACGGTTCATCCATTGCCGGCTGGAAAGGCATCAACGAGTCGGACATGGTGCTGATGCCTGACTCGGATTCCGCGGTGATGGATCCGTTCTTCGACGACGCCACGGTCATCATCCGTTGCGACGTGCTCGAGCCCGCCACCATGCAGGGCTACGATCGCTGCCCGCGCTCCCTGGGCAAGCGCGCCGAGGCCTACCTCAAGTCCACCGGCATCGCCGACACGGCTTATTTTGGACCGGAACCCGAATTTTTCATTTTTGACGACGTGCGTTGGGGCGCGCAAATCAATGGCGCGTTCTACGAGATCGATTCCGACGAGGGCCACTGGAACAGCGAAGCCGCATTTGAGGGTGGCAACATCGGCCACCGTCCGGGTGTGAAGGGCGGTTACTTCCCGGTCCCACCCGTGGATGCGCAGCAGAACATCCGCTCGGCCATGTGTACCTCGCTGGAGGAGATGGGTATTCCGACGGAAGTGCATCACCATGAAGTTGCCACCGCCGGACAGGCCGAGATCGGCACGCGCTTCAATACGCTGGTGCGCAAGGCCGACGAGCTGCAGATGCTCAAATACGTGGTGCACAACGTGGCGCACAGCTTCGGCAAGACCGCCACCTTCATGCCCAAGCCGCTGGTGGGTGACAACGGCAACGGCATGCATGTCCATCAGTCGCTGGCCAAAGGCGGCAAGAACCTGTTCACCGGTGACAAGTACGGTGGTCTGTCCCAGCTCGCGCTGCATTACATCGGCGGTATCTTCAAGCATGCTCGCGCGCTGAACGCCATTACCAACTCCGGCACCAACAGCTACAAGCGCCTGGTGCCGGGCTTCGAGGCGCCGACCATGCTGGCGTACTCCGCCCGCAACCGGTCGGCGTCCATCCGCATTCCCTGGGTATCGAACCCGAAGGCGCGCCGCATCGAGGTGCGTTTCCCGGATTCCAACGGCAACCCGTACCTGATGTTCACGGCCATGATGCTGGCCGGTCTGGACGGCATCCAGAACAAGCTCGACCCCGGCGCCCCGCTTG
>Ga0209343_10010866_pt1 | contig 10315 bp, 9 predicted proteins | sample RifCSPlowO2_02_FD_184026 | JGI IMG/M metagenome (GOLD analysis project Ga0209343, IMG submission 184026) | Groundwater microbial communities from Rifle, Colorado - Rifle CSP2_plank lowO2_0.2 (SPAdes) (version 2) | ecosystem: Environmental > Aquatic > Deep subsurface > Groundwater | place: Rifle...
TCATTCCGCCCGCGGCGGATTGGGATTTGGTCATTCCCCGCGATTATTCGCGAACATGTTCGCGAATAATCCGGGTTAGGAGGGGGGTGGCGATGCAGTGCCTCAGGTGCCAAGCAGAGAACGCGGCGGATCACCGATACTGCAAGGCCTGCGGGAGTCCCTTGCAGCCAGGGGAGGTGGCGGGGGATCTGGAGCGGGCGCATTTTCTGGAACGTCAGGGTCGCATGGCGGAGGCCGCCCAGGAGTATCGGAAGGCCCTGACCCTGGATCCCGAGAACGTGGATGCCCGGTACGGCCATGGCCTCCTGCTCTACCACGAAGGCCACTTGAATGAGGCCATCGGTGAGTTCCAGCGGGCGGTTTCCCTGAACGCGACCTTCGCCGATGCCCACTTCACGCTCTCGGTCTGCTACTACCGGAAGTGCATGTTTGAGGAGTCGGTGAGCGCCGCGCGGCAGGTCCTGGCCATAGACCCCACCTATTTCCCCGCCCTGTATCGGTGTGGCCGGGCGCTCTTCCATCTGGGAAAGCTGGACGAGGCGATCCAGGCCCTGGAGGAGCTGGTCCGCCATCAGCCCAGCAACACCATCGCGTACTACCATCTGGGGACCGCCTATGAGCGGAAGCGGTTGTGGGACCAGGCCATCCAGGCCTTCAGCCGCGTCGTGGCCGAGAACCCCCAGGACGCCTCGAGCCACTACCATCTGGGACTGAACTACCGACGGCGGCTGCTCAACGACCTGGCTGTGGGCGCCTTCATGAAGGTGCTGGAGTTGGATCCGACGGACGCAGCCGCCGCAGAGCAGCTCCAGAACCTGCAGAAGTAGCGGTCGATCGCCTCCGGCACCGGCTGCTGTCGAGGCTGACAGGCGTAACGGGCTGGAAAGGGACGGAGACTGCGTGGCCCTGTGCTCGGTCTTCATTGACGGGAAGGCTGCCCTGGTCCCGACCGGGACGACGATCCTGCAGGCGGCGGGGGCAGTGAGCATCAGCATCCCGACGCTCTGCCATCACCCGAACCTTCCGCCCATCGGGGTGTGCCGGCTGTGCGTTGTGGATGTGGAGGTGGGTGACTTCCACAAGCAGGTGGCCGCCTGCCACGCCGAGGTCCAGGACGGGATGACGGTCCGGACGGCCACCCCGGAGCTGGAGCGGGCCCGCCGATTCGCCCTGGAGCTGCAGGTGGCGGATCACCCCAGCGAGTGCCTGGACGGCGAGACGGGGGAGCCGTGCGAGCTGCGCGAGCTGGCCCGACGTTATGGGGTGACCAAGCAGCGGTTTGTGGGGGACGAGGCCCGTTATCCCTTGGACGAGTCCAGCCCGGTGATGACGATTGATTTGAACCGGTGCATCCTCTGCCGCCGGTGCACCCGGGCGTGCAGCCTGGTCCAGGGACAGGACATCCTGTGGATCATGGGGCGGGGGGATGAATCCCGGGTGAGCCCGGCCCTGTCCCTGCCGCTCCGGGACACCGCCTGCGTCTCCTGCGGCCAGTGCCTGGCCCACTGCCCGACGGGGGCGATCCGCGACAAGCGCCCCCTGCGGCCGCCGGTGCGCCCCGAGGCCGTGGTGACTTCGGTCTGTCCGTACTGCGGCTGCGGTTGCCAACTGGACCTCAACGTTTCGGGGGAGCAAATCCTGCGGGTGACCTCCAACTTCGACGGCCCCGCGAACCGGGGAAGCCTGTGCGCCAAGGGCCGGTTCGGCTACCATTTCGTGGATAGCCCCGACCGCCTCACCCGGCCTCGGATCAGGCGGGACGGGCGATGGGAGGAGGCGTCGTGGGATGAAGCCCTGGACCTGGTAGCGACACGCCTGCGGGAGATCCGGGAGCGGCAGGGCCCGGATGCCCTGGCGGTTCTGAGCTCGGCCAAGGCGACCAACGAGGAGAACTACCTGATCCAGAAGTTTGCCCGGGCCGTGCTGGGCACCAATAATGTGGACCACTGCGCCCGCCTCTGACATGCCCCCACGGCGACCGGTCTGGTCGCCGCCTTCGGCAGCGCCGCCGCCACCAATTCGATCCGAGATGTCGCCCTGGCGCGCGCCCTGTTCGTGGTGGGATCCAATACGACGGAGCAGCACCCGATCATCGGGATCGAGATGAAAAAGGCTCTCCGGGCCGGCGCCGCGCTGATCGTGGCGGATCCGCGCCGGACGGAGCTGGCCTGCCTGGCCCACTTCCACCTGGCGCTCCGGCCGGGAACGGACATCGCCCTCCTGAACGGGATGGCGCATGTGATCCTGGCGGAGGGACTCTGGGATCGAGAGTTCGTGGAGGCCAGGACGGAGGGATTCGAAGAGGTAAAGGCCACCGTCGAGGCGTACCCACCGGCGCTGGCGGCGGAGATCGCGGGGGTGCCTGTGGAATCTCTCGTGGGGGCCGCTCGGGCCTACGCCGCCGCGAAGCCGGCCGCCATCTTCTACACCATGGGCCTCACCCAGCACGTGACGGGGCACCTGAACGTCCTGTGCCTGGCGAACCTGGCCATGCTCACGGGGAACCTGGGAAAGCCCGGGGCCGGCGTCAACCCGCTGCGGGGCCAGAACAACGTCCAGGGGGCCAGCGACATGGGGGCCCTGCCGAACGTCCTGCCCGGATATCAGCAGGTGAACGATCCCGAGACCCGGAAGAAGTTCGAGGCAGCCTGGGGCGTCCCGCTGCCGGAGGCGCCGGGGATCACCGTCATGGAGATGGTGGATGCCATCGCCAGCGGCCGGGTGCGCGGCCTGTACGTCATCGGCGAGAATCCCATGCTGACGGACCCGGACCTCTGCCACACGCGCGAAGCATTGGCCCGGGCCGAGTTCCTGGTGGTGCAGGACCTCTTCATGACCGAGACGGCGGCGCTGGCCCACGTGGTGCTGCCCGCAGTGAGTTTCGCCGAGAAGGACGGGACCTTCACCAACACCGAGCGGCGCATCCAGCGGATCCGGCGGGCCATCCCGCGGAAGGGCGCGGCGCGGCCGGACGGAGAGATCATCTGCGATCTGGCGGCCCGGCTGGGCCATCCCATGGTCTACCGAAGCCAGGCCGAGGTGATGGACGAGATCGCCCGGCTCACGCCCAGTTACCGTGGGGTGAGTTACGCCCGGCTGGAGGGGGAAGGCCTCCAGTGGCCGTGTCCAACGCCGGATCACCCGGGGACGCCGATCCTGCACGTGACCGGATTCCCCCGCGGCCGCGCCCGGCTGCACGGGGTGAACTACATCCCGCCGGATGAGCGGCCCGACGCCGAATTTCCCATGGTGTTGACCACGGGACGGGTATTGCACCAGTACCACTCGCGGACGATGACAGGGCGAAGTCCTGGCCTGGATGCCCTGCGCCCAGAGCCAGAGGTCGAGATCAATCCCCAGGATGCAGAGCGGCTCGGCATCCGGTCAGGCGACAGGGTACGGCTCGTCTCCCGGCGGGGAATGGTGGAGGTCAATGCGAGCGTCACGGAACGCGTGGCACCCGGCCTTGTCTTCCTGCCGTTCCACTATGCGGAGGGGGCGGCAAACCTCCTGACGAATCCTGCGCTGGACCCGGTGGCCCGAATTCCGGAACTCAAGGTGTGCGCGGTCCGCCTGGAGGTCCCGGCCCGCTCCGGGCGGTCTGGGCTGGCGCGCCGGGACAGAGGCCTATGATCTTCGAATTCTGGGTCTGGCTCCTCACAACGGCTGCCGCGATGGGCGCCATCACGCTGTACGGCGTTGCCACGCTGAAGTTTCGTCTCGGGGCGGAGGCGCTGGAGATCCTGGCGCTGGGTGTCCCCTTCCGGACGATCCGGTACGAGGACATCAGGTCGGCCGATCGCGGGGGTTCCCTTTTGAACGAACACTGGGTCTCGTTCCGTCTGGGAAACCGGGTCACGCTCCACCTGCGGCGGGGGAAGCGGCGGGCCATCGTCATCACCCCGCCGGATCCGGAAGCCTTCCTGCAGAACCTGCGGCGCCGCCTCCAGGACGCCCCGGCCAGAGACACTGACTAACCGCCATGGCGCCAAGAAAATCCTGGACCGTGACAATCCGAAGCGTTGTCTTGAGCTTGATAATCTTGGCGTCCTTGGCGTCTTGGCGGTTCATCTCCGCTCCGGCGATCGAGGCGGCGGAGTTCCGCTTGGCCCTGCCGGGCTACACCTTCTCGTTCCCCCGCGATCACTACTCCCACGACGATTTCCGCACCGAGTGGTGGTACTACACCGGCCACCTGCGCACCGGCGGCGGTGAGGTATACGGCTACCAGGTGACGTTCTTCCGGAGCGGCATCACCGAGGCACGGGCCAACCCGTCCCGCTGGGCTGCGAAGAACCTCTACCTGGCTCACTTCGCCATCTCTGACATTCCACGGAAGACGTTTCGCTATTTCGAGCGCGTCAACCGTGCGGGTCTGGGACAGGCGGGGGCGAGTGACAAGGAGTTTCGTGTCTGGATCGGCGACTGGTCGGTCGGTGGGGACGGGACGACGCAGCGGCTCCAGGCCAAGGATGGCGGATTTGCCGTGGACCTCACGCTGGTCTCGCAGAAAGCACCCGTGATCCACGGAGAGGGCGGCATCAGCCAGAAGGGGGAGGGGCGCGGCCACGCCTCACACTACTACTCGCTGACGCGGCTCGCCACCGAGGGGACCCTGACCGTTCGGGGCAAGAGTGTGGCGGTCATGGGGGTGAGCTGGATGGACCACGAGTTCGGCTCCACCCAATTGCATCCCGACCAGGTGGGATGGGACTGGTTCAGCCTCCAGTTCGACGACGGCACGGAGTTGATGCTCTACGTCATCCGGAAGGCGGACGGACGGCCCGATCCCTATTCAGCGGGGACGTGGGTGGGGGCGGATGGCCGGACGGTGCGGCTCCGCCAGCAGGACTTCAGCCTGGAGGTTCTGGGTCGCTGGAAGAGTCCCCGGGGGAAAGGGACCTATCCCATGCAATGGCGCCTTCGCGTGCCGACGATCGGCCTGGACGTGACGGCGACACCGGCCTTTCCGGATCAGGAGCTGGACACGGCCAAAAGCACCCGTGTGATCTACTGGGAGGGGACGGTGTCGGCCGAGGGCACGGCCCGGGATCGCCGTCTCACCGGGCGCGGTTACGTCGAGATGACCGGCTACGCCGAGCCCTTCCGAAAGAAGCTCTGACCGCCCTCCGTATCACAAGCGTCCAGCGTGTGCCCTGGTCTCGGAACAGCCAGGCTGGCCGGGGGTCATCCTCGAGGGCGTGTCAGGCCGGCACAATGGTCTGGCCCTGGGGATAACACCCAGAATCGCATTGACACTTCCCTGTGCGAGAGTTACCGTGAAGCGGTAGCAGCAGTCCCCGGTTTGATCTGGTGGGGACGGAGATGCCGGCCAGGAAACGTTTTCTGTGGCCACGGACGGCCCTCTGGGAAGATGAAACCCAGAGGGCCGTTGCATTTCTGGAGGAGATCGGTCCTCAACGTCTCGCCTCGGCAAGGTCAACCAACGGGCCTTGCTTCTCGCAGAGAGAGGCTGCCGATAGGTGTAAGGACGACCCTGCGTCTCATTCGAGTGTCACGGGTGACATGCGACCGCATCAGGAAGGGAGGTGATGAGACCCCCGTCGCCGGCACGGGGGGACCGCGATGACCCGAATCCCTGCAATGGTTTTAAAAGGAGGCTCTTCATGGAGAAGAAGACACAGCGGAAGTTGAGTCGGCGGGAATTCATCACGACCGGGGCCGCCGGTCTGGGCGTCGCCGCGCTGGGGACCCTGCCCCGCCAGGTGTTCGGCGGCCAGGCGCCCGCGGTCATCAAGGGGACCAAGCTGGCATTCCTACAGGCCACCTACTTTATCGCCCCCGCGCAGGACCTGTTCCGCAAGCAGGTCGAGGAGTGGGGGAAGATGGCCGGCGTCACGATGGCGGTCGATTTCCTGAACTGGCCGGATTTGCAGCCGAAGATCGCAGCGGCCGTCCAGGCCGGCGGCGTGGACATCATGGACCTCTGGCCGGGCTGGAACTTCCTCTATCGCAACAGCCTCGTGGACCTCACCAGAGAGGCCGAAGAGGTCGGCAAGCGTGGTGGCGGTTTCGAGCCGTACGTCCTGAACTCCGGGAAGGTGGGGGGCCGCTGGCTGGGCATCCCCAACGGGTACAGCAACGCCTCCATGGCCTACCGCATCAGTTGGTTCAAGGAGGCCGGGGTCGCCAACGCCGACGACGGCAACAAGATCGACATGACCTGGGCCGAGTACTTCGCCGTCGCCAAGAAGATGAAGGCGAAGGGGAAGCCATTCGGCCAGGCCCTGGGCCACAGCACGGGGGACCCGCCGGGCTTCTGCTACCCCTACATGTGGTCGAACGGCGCCATGGAGCTGTCCAAGGACGGGAAGTCGATCGCGTTCAACAAGCCGGAATTCGTGGACGCGATGAAGAAGTTCGTCCAGGCGTGGAAGGACGGCTACGACGAGACCGGAACGTCCTGGGACGACAGCAACAACAACCGCGCCTACCTGTCCGAGCAGATCTCCAGCACCTTCAACGGCTCCAGCATCTATTTCGCCGCCAAGAAGGACAAGCCGGACATCGCCAAGGACACGCACCACATCCTGATCCCCAAGGGGCCAGCGGGTCGATTCTACTGGCTCGAGACCCGGACGACGGCCATCCTCAAGAACTCCAAGAACGTCGCTGCAGCGAAGGAGTTCTTGAAGTGGTGGTTCCAGGACGAGCAGTACAATACGTGGTGGCGGATCCAAGAGGGTTACCACCTGCAACACGTCAAGAAGCTGGCCGACGACCCGATGTGGTTCAAGGATCCGAAGATGACGCCCTTCAAGCAGCAGCCCAAGTACGGCCTGAACACCGGGTATGCTGGGCCTCCGAACGAGAAGGCGGCGCTTGCGTGGTCGAAGTACATCGTCGTGGACACCTTCGCCAAGGCGGTGCAGAGCGGCGATGCCAAGGCAGCCGTCGAGTGGGGCGCCGAGCAGCTCAAGCGGGCCTACGGCGTGTAGGTCCATTGCCTCGGTGAGTGCTGGTTCCGGTTCGGACGGAGAGGGCAGCCACACGGGGCGTGGCTGCCCTCTCTTTGGAGGGTGCGTTGAGCCGGTCAAAGGGTGAGATGCGCGGCGGCGCCGTGACCACCGGGTCGCTGCTGGAGCGCGAGTCGAGCCTGGGCGTCATCCTCATGTTGCCGGGCGCCCTCCTGCTCATGGTCTTCATGGCCTATCCGTTTTTCCTGGGGATTTGGCTGTCGCTGACGGACAGCGGGATCGGCCGGGTGGGCCGCTTCATTGGGCTCCAGAACTTCGTTGACCTCCTGAGCGACACGATCTTCCACCAGACTGCGCGGAACACCCTGATCTACGCCCTGGTGACGGTGCCCTTCAAGTGCGCCCTGGGCCTGGGCCTGGCCCTGGTGCTGAACAACCGCATGCGGTTTAGCAATCCGGTCCGGGCGGCGGTGATGATGCCATGGATCGTCCCCACCGCCCTCAGCACCCTCGGCTGGTTCATGATCTTCGACCCGGTCTTCAGCCCCATCTCGTGGCTGCTGAGGCATGTGGGCTTGATCAGCAAGAACATCAATTTCCTGGGCGACCCCGGCCTAGCCATCGCGTCAGTCTGTTGGGCCAACATCTGGCGGGGCACGCCCTTCTTCGGCATCATCATCCTCGCCGGATTGCAGGCGGTGCCTGCGGACCTCCACGAGGCGGCGGCCATTGACGGGGCGGGGCTGTGGCACCGGTTCCTGCACGTGACGGTGCCGCACATCAAGGGGGTCGTCCTGATCGCGGGCTTGCTCTCCGTCATCTGGACGTTCGCCGATTTCCAGTTGATCTACGTCCTCACCAAGGGCGGACCGGCCAACCAGACGCACATCTTCGGGACGTACGCCTACCAGATCGGTCTCTCGGCGACGGAGATCGGCATGGGGGCGGCCATCGCCCTCTACATGTTCCCGATCCTGTCGGTGTTCGCCGTGCTGCTTCTGATCTATCTCCGGAGGGAGGAGTAGGATGGTTGGGGGCGAAACCCTGGGCCGGCGGACGCTGGACATCTATCTGCCGCTGGCATTCTATCTGGTCTTCCTGCTCTTTCCCTTCTACTGGATGAGCATCGTCTCGCTCAAGCCGACGAACGACCTCTTCGAGATGAAGTACAACCCCTTCTGGGTCCAGCGCTTCACGCTCGAGAACTACCGGTATCTGTTCGAAAACACCGCGTTCCCCGAGTGGGTGAAGAACACCCTCATCGTGTCGGTGGTCTCCACGATCATCTCCCTGGTCTGCAGCATCCTCATCGGCTATGCGCTGGCCCGCCTGCGGTTTCCCGGGAGCAACTTCCTGGGCGTGGGGATCTTCCTGGCGTACCTGGTGCCGCCCACGCTCCTGTTCCTGCCACTGGCGCAGGTCATCGTCAAGCTGGGGCTCTACAACACCTACTGGGCGCTCATCCTCACCTACCCCACCCAGCTCATCCCCTTCGCCTCGTGGCTCCTCATGGGGTACTTCCGCACGATCCCCAAGGAGATCGAGGAGAGCGCCATGGCCGATGGCTGTTCCCGCCTGCAGATCCTGGTCCGAATTGTCCTTCCCCTGTCCATCCCCGGCCTCCTCTCGGCGGGGATCTTCTCCTTCACCCTCTGCTGGAACGAGTTCCTCTACGCCCTGATCTTCATGTCCTCCGGCCCCATGAAGACCATCCCGGTGGGTGTCGTGAGCGACATGATCAAGGCCGACACCCTGTTCTGGGGGTCGCTCATGGCCTCGGCCGTCTTGGGCTCGTTTCCCATCGCCATCCTGTATTCCTTCTTCGTGAAGCACTACGTCTCGGGCCTGACGGCGGGTGCGGTCAAGGGCTGAGGGGGCGAGGGCCGGCGGCGGGTCTCCCTGGGGTACATCCCGAACGGCAAATAGAATCGGTCCCCGCGCGGCGACGTGGAGATGACCGGCGACGCCGAACCCTTTTAATCGGTGCCCTTCCCGTCCTCTCTCTTGGAAGCCTCTCCACGAATAAACCTGCCAACTTGTGAGCCTGCTAACTGGGACGCGTCGTCAGTCGAGGGCGACTCGCGTATGCCCCTCGGCCACGTACCGCTCGTAATCGGATTGGTAGTTCCGCCGCACGGTGGGATTGATGACGAGCAACTCGACGGCGACGCTGTCCGGCTGGGTGGCGACGTAGATCACGGCGCTGGCGACGTCATCGGGCCGCAGCATCTTGGCCAGGTCCTCCTTGGAGGGCGGCCGAGGCCGCAGGTCCAGGTTCGGGGTATCCGTCTCGCCCGGGGCGATGACGCTGGCGCGGATCCCGTGGCGCCGTTCCTCGGCGTTGATCGAGCCGGTGAGGGAGTGGAGGGCGTGCTTGGACGCGGAGTAGGCCGCCCCCGCCGGGGCGCTCGGCTGCAGGCCCGCGCCGGACGAGATGTTGATGATCAGTCCCTTGCCCGCCTTCCGCATGTGGGGCAGGACGTGCCGGGTGAATAGGAAGGCGCCAGTGAGGTTGGTGCTCATCACCCGGTTCCAGTCCTCGACGGATAGGTCGGCCAGGTTGCGGTGGAACGAGTTGGTGCCGGCGTTGTTGACCAGGATATCAATGCGGCCGAACTGCTCGACCATCTCCCGGACCACCCGCTTCACCAGATCGTTGTCCGCCACATCCCCGGGAAAGGCCAGCACGGCGCCGCCGGTCCTGGCCTGGGCCGCGGCCTCTTCCAACCGGTCCGCATTGCGGGCCACCAGGCCGAGCGTGGCTCCCTCGGCCGCCATTGCGACCGTAATTGCCCGCCCCATCCCGGTACTGGCCCCGGTGACGACGGCAACCTTTCCCTGCAAGTTCGGCATGTATCTTCTCCTCAGGTGATGGAGTTGTTCCGCCCCTGCACGCCCTCGGGCAGCGCGAGAGTATACCAAGGGTCCCGCCTGTCGGCGCAGGGAAATGCACTGCAAGAAATCCAATCCTCTAGGCTTCGGCTGATGGCTGACGGCTTCGGTATGCCAGGCAAGAAACGGTACGCGTGAAAAGGGGGACCGCGTGGACGAACAGGAGGTCGCGCTTTTCAGCAGTTCCAGCTTGCCGCTCTGTCGGCCGAATCCTCACAGCTGGCTGAGGGGAATCATCCGGTTGGCAGCGGGGTCCCAGAGTTTCAGCCGGAGGCAGCGGCAGATCTCCCGCGGGCTCAGCGTGGTCGTTTTCGCCTGCTGGAGCTCGGGAATCTTGGCCATGGCTTCCGGCAGGCGATAGAACGGGATGCGGGAATTGATGTGGTGAATATGATGGTACCCGATGTTGGCCGTCACCCAGCGCCAGAACGGAGGCAGCACCATGTAGCTCGAGGATTCCAGGGCGGCGTGTTCATAGCTCCACT